>JAANMT010002482.1_pt1 | contig 15194 bp, 11 predicted proteins | sample 7279711 | NCBI WGS metagenome assembly JAANMT01 (sample SAMN14094538, study PRJNA606508) | bioreactor metagenome | isolation source: A lab-scale SPAN reactor treating ammonium-rich wastewater day 1 | place: Ireland: Galway | collected 2017-01-16 | reverse complement strand
TCGATCTGTTCATGAGCGCGCTTGCTGCCCAACGCGCGGCGCAGCAGCTCGCCCTGTCCGCCGCTGAACCCGGCCAGATCGCGCGCGACCTTCAGCACCTGCTCTTGAAACAGCACCACGCCGAGCGTCTCGGCCAACGCTGGCTCAAGGCGCGGATGCGGATACGTGACCGGCTCTTCGCCCAAGCGGCGGCGCAGATACGGATGCACCATGTTGCCCTGAATCGGCCCCGGCCGGATCAGCGAGATCGAGATGATTAGATCGTTGAACTGGCGCGGCTGAAGGCGCGGCAGCACCTGCGCCTGTGCGCGGCTTTCGACCTGAAACACGCCGATCGTGTCGGCCGCCGTCACCATGTCGTACACGGTCGCGTCATCGAAGGTGAGTGCGTCGAGGTCGGCGCCGGTGATCGCGCTGGCCTCGGCCACGGCCGACAGCATACGCAGGCCGAGGATGTCGATCTTGCAGATGCCGGCGTCTTCGAGGCTGTCTTTGTCCCACTGCACGACATAGCGGTCGGCCATCGTCGCTGGCTCGGTCGGCAGACGGTGGTTCAACGGCGCACCGGTCAGGATCATGCCGCCGTTGTGGATGCCGAGATGGCGCGGGAAGCCGTCGATCTGCTGGCCGAGTTCGACAATCAGCGCCAGCGTCTCGGGCGCGATCAGGTCGCTCAACCCGGCGGCCTCGGCGATGCGCCCGCTGCGATACGTGTCGATGATGCGGCTGGCGCGGTTGAGCACGTCCAGCGGCAGGCCGAGCGCCTTGCCGATGTCGCGCATAGCCGAACGCGCGCGAAAGGTGATGAACGTGCAGGCCATCGCCGCGTGAGCATGGCCGTAGCGGTGATAGACGTATTGAATCACCTCCTCACGGCGGGCCGCGTCGAAGTCGATGTCGATGTCCGGTGTGGTGCGGCGCTCCTCGCTCAAGAATCGTTCGAACACGAGATCATGCTCCAGCGGGTTGACGGGTGAGATCATCAGCAGGTAGGCGACCAGTGAATTGGCGGCCGATCCGCGTCCCTGACACAAGATGCCGCGCTCACGCGACCAGCGCACGATGTCCCACACGATCAGGAAGTAGTTGCTCAAGCCGCTGCGGGTGATGACCGACAGCTCGTGCTCCAACTGGCGCGTGATGCCGTCGGACGGCGTGATGCCGCGTGCCGCCAGCCCGTCATGGCACAGCGACCGCAGCAGATCACAGGCGCTTTGGCCCTCCGGCGTCGGATAGACCGGCAGCTCTTGCAAGCCGAACTCCAGCGTGAAGTCGCACTCTCCGGCGATGCGCATGGTGTTCGTCAGCGCGTCCGGCGCGTCGGTGAATAGGGCGGCCATCTCGGCGGCGGACTTGAGGTAGTACTCCGAATTCGGGCGCAGCAGCGCGCACGCGTCGTCGAGCGTGATGTTGTGCCGGATGCAGGTCAGGATGTCTTGCAGGCGATGGCCGTCGCGCTCGGCGTAATGCACGTTATTGGTTGCCGCCACCGGCAGATCGAGTTCACGGGCCAGCGCGATCAGGTCGGCGGTCAGGCGCTGATCGTCCGGCAGGTGGTGACGCTGGAGTTCAATATAGAAGTGATCGCCGTACAGCGCGCGATAACGACAGGCCGCCCGCGCTGCTGCGTCATGGTCGCCGCGCCGCAGCGCCGCCGCGATCTCACCGCGACGACAGCCCGACAGCACGATCAGGCCGTCGCGGTGTGTATCAAGCAGATGCGCGTCCAGCAGCGCGTCGCCCTTTGGGGCGTTGTGCCGCGCCGAGGTGATGAGCGCGCACAGATTCGTCCATCCGGCCGCGTTCTGCACCAGCACGGTCAGATGATGCGGAGCAGTGCCGCGCACCGTCAGTTCAGCGCCCAAGATCGGCTTGATCCCTGCCTCGCGCGCTGCTTTGGCGAACGGTACTGCGCCGTACATCGCGTCGTGGTCGGTGAGCGCCAGCGCCGGCATATCCAACGCCGCCGCCCGCGCGATCAGTGCCTCGGGGTAAGATGCGCCATCCAGCAGGCTGAAGCACGAATGAGCGTGCAGTTCGACGTATCCGGCGGTCATTCAGTGCGTATGCAGAGGCGTCGCCTCCGCACCTCCGCTAAGGACTCGCGCCCTCTGGACTCCCATTCCCGTAGGTTGAACCCGCACGTGAATGCAACCTGTGAAGTGCGGGCGTCGGGGGATGAGGTCTCAGTCATATACCCGCTGCACATACCACGCCTCGCGGCTCAAATCGTAATAGATCACCAGCAGCAGGCCGCTGTCGGTGATGAGCTTGTAATGCTCGCGCCACTGACGGACGCGCCACCATTCAGCGTCGGCGCGCCAACGATTGACGAGGTACAGCACGCGGTGATCGCGTCCGCGCCACACGAACCGCACCGGCGCGCCGTCTTCGAGGTCAACCGTGATGCGTTCGGCCGGCAGCAGCAGGCGCGTCATCAGGATGCGTCCTCGGCCGGCACGGCGATCAACGTGAAGCGGCGCTCAGGCAGCAGCGCGCCATCGCGCAGCTCAGCGGTGAAGAAGCACGGGCCGCAGCGTTTGCTCAGCTCGGCGGCTAAGTCCAGCACGGCCTGTTTGCGCGGACGCTGCGTGAACATCTCCAACTGGCGCGGGATAGCGGCGCTCAGGCGGTTGAGCGAAACGCTCAGCGCGCCGACCGGCTCGGTGATGTCGGCCTTGTCGAGCAAACTGAACAGCGCCCGCCGCAGGTCGCCGCACGCGCTGAATGGCTGAACACGCTGGATGCGCTCGGTGCGGGTCGCGCCGCGATCGAGATGCACCGTCAGCGCGATTTCGTGGGCTGCCGACGCGCGCGATTCCAGCCGGCGCGACAGCGTGACGGCCAGTGCGCTCAGCACGTTGTCGAGCGTCACCAACTCGGCCACCGGATCGTCGAAGTCGAAGCCGACGCGCTCAAAATCCGGCATGCGGGTTGGCTTGACGCGGCGGGTGTCACGCCCGCTGGCGAGCAGCCGCCACAGCCGTCCGCGCCGTCCGAACTGCGCCGAGATGGCCGAGCGCGGAAGCGCAGCGAAGTGGCCGAGCGTACGCACGCCGAGCAGATCGAGCTTGCGCGCGTCCTCGCGTTCCAGCGGCAGCAGTCCGATCGGCAGCGGCGCGAGAAAATCGGCCTCCGCGCCGCGTGCGATCAACTGCACACCGCACGCCGCCTGACCTGCCGCGGCCAGCGCCGTGAACTTGCCCCGCGCCAACCCGACCGAGGCCGGCAATCCCATCCGCCCCAACGTCGTGCTGATCTGCGCGCCGATGCGGGCCGCGTCGTCGTCGTGTGTCGGGCCGAGATCAAGCCACAGCACCGCCGTCTGCGGCATGCGGTCTTCGGCTTGCTCGATGCGGTTGGTGAACGTCCACAGCGCGTTGAGCGTGCGTTCGCGCATCTGCTCGACGCGATCCAGCTTGAGCGGGTGCGGCGTGAGTTTAGGACACAGCGCCCGCGCGCGCATCAGGCTCATGCCGGGAGCGACACCCGCTGCCCGCGCCGCCGCCGATGCCGCCGCGACCTTCGCCCGCCGCTGCCGGTAATCGACCAGCACAGACGGCAGCGCCCCCGCGATCCCCTGCGCCGCCGCGGCAAAGTCCTCGATCATGACACACGCGATACTGGCGCTCACCCGTCCTCCCCATAGCGCACTTCGATCTGCACAGCCCGCCCGCCGCCGCCCGTGTGATCCCTGTCGATCCGCACGCGCGCGGTCAGGCCGGCGACGTCCGTCCCCTGCCGCACCCACGCTAGCCGTTCGATGCACAGGCGCAGATCGGTCAGGCTGTCGAACGCGGACGGTATGCCCTGCGCCAACACGATCAGCGCGGCCTGCGAACCCATCAGCGCCTGACTGAGCCGGCGCACGTCGGCGGCGCTGGCGGAGAGCTTGGCCTCGCTCACATCCAACAGCACCGCACCCAGCGCGCCGTTCCCCAACGCCTCACGCACGATCGTCAGCGCGGCGCCGGTATCCGGTGGGCGCGACAGCACCAGCAGGCCGATGTCCACGCCGATCCGTCCGGCCAGATGCGGGTCGAACTGACGCGCCAGATCGATCACCATGACTGGCCCGCTGGCGTGCTGTGCGTTCGCCAGCGCCCGCAGCGCCAGTGAGGTCGCGCCGGACGTAGGATGACCGAGCAGTACGCTCATCCGCCCCGGCCACAATCCACCGCCGATCTGTGCGTCGAGGCCGGCGAATCCGGTGGACAGGGGCGTCAGGTCGGCGCGGCGGGCAGGCGCGATGATACGGTCGCCCCAGCGAGCTTGAAGCTGAGCAAGCGCGCGCTGCAAAACATCGGTGCGGTCGTCGGCCATAGCGAACTTTGCGTTTGAATCCTGTTACAGCCCACTGCCGGAAATATAGCACAAATGTTCGCGCTATGTAAATGGAACAACACGTGTGTAATTGGTGTGGGAAGTGCTGAGTAGAAAGTGCTGAGTGCTGAGTAGAAAGTGATGAGGGAAGGGCAAACTGATTGAACCACAGAGGACACGAGGGGGCGTTGTAGGGGACACAGCGTGGGAAGTGCTGAGTGCTGAGTAGAAAGTGATGAGGGAAGGGCAAACCGATTGAACCACAGAGGACACGAAGGGGCGTTGTAGGGGACACAGCACGCTGTGCCCCCGGGTTGCCTATCGCGCGAAGCCCCGATCACACCTCCTCTCAGCTGAACAGGAGCGAGAACTCCGGGATGAGGTTGCTTATACGCCGACGTAGGGCTGAACCACGAACCAGATCCCGACCACGACGAGAAACGCGCCATAGAGCTGCTTCATGTGCGCGGCCGACAGGCCAATCGCGATGCGCGCGCCGCCCAGCGCCCCGACCGCCAGCCCAATCGCGACCGGCGCCGCGTCCAGCACGTCAAGCGTGCCGGCGGCCGCATAGCGCAGCACGCCCAGCAGTCCGACCGGCAGCAGCAGCGCGCCGAGCGATGATCCGACCGCGCGTTTATGCGGAAAGCCGAAGAACCCGACCAGCGCCGGAACGATCACGATGCCGCCGCCGATGCCGAACATGCCCGACAGCACACCTGCCGCTAAACCCAGCGCGAACAGTCCCCACCACGGCGTGCCGGATGTATCGGCGTCATCACGGATCGGCGCGGCGGGCTTGCCCCGGTTGAACACACCAAGAAAGCGCAGCCCCATGATGATCACGAACACGCCGTATGCCTGCTTGAACAACGCGGCCGGCAGCGCCAGTGTGATCTCTGCGCCGATGATCGTCGTCAGCACAAGGCCGAACGCCACCCACGCCGACGCCCGTATGTCGAGTAGGCCCTTGCGGCGGTATTCGAGCACGGCGAAGATGCCGACCGGCAGCAGCAGCGCCGCCAGCGAGGTCGCCACGGCGGTTTTGGTGTCGAACGCGAGCAGCAGCGTCAGCGCCGGCACGATCACGATGCCGCCGCCGATGCCGAACAATCCGCTGAACACCCCTGCGCCCAATCCGAGCGCGAGCAGTACGAGAAAGTTATCCATGTAAGTGACCCAGCGAGACCGGTATATCCGGCACAGTGTACCCAACTTCGCCGCGCTGGGGATCACAATGGTTCACGGATACGGCGTGCCGGGTTTTACGTCAAGTTTTCAGAAGTCAGGGATCAGATGCCGATGGCTTCGGAGCGAGGCGGTATGCTAAGTTCCATCCGGCGCCCACGCCGCGCTGACGATCTCGCCGCGCCCGAACGTGAGCAGGGGATCGGGCGGTTGCGCTAACGCCCCGCCTGTGAGGAACAATAAGCTCAGAATAACGATCAGCCGGCGCATAGAGGGTCGCCTCATCTCACGTCCGGATGAGTATAATGAGCCGTGAAGGACATCGAAGAGATCGTGTATTAGTCGGAGGCAACCCATATGGATTTTGACTTGAACGACGAACAGCAGATGTTCCGCCGCATCGTGCGCGAGTTTTGCGAGTCCGAACTCAAGCCGCACGCCCATGACATCGACGAGAACGGCGCGCTGCACTGGCCGGCCATCCGCAAAATGCGCGATCTCGGCCTGCTGTCGATGCAGGTGCCAGAGGCATACGGCGGCGCGGAACTGGATACCCTCTCCGCGTCGATCGCCGTCGAAGAACTCGGCCGCGTGTGTGGCAGCACGGCCCTCTCGATCAGCGCGCACAACGGCCTCGGCCTCGGCCCGATCGTGCGCTGGGGCTCGCCGGAGCAGAAAGCGCGCTTCATCCCGACGCTGACCGACGGCGAACACCTCGGCGCGCTGGCTCTGACCGAGCCGCAAGCCGGATCCGACCTGCTCAACGGCGCAAAAACCTACGCCGTGCGTGACGGCGACGCGTGGGTCGTCAACGGGAACAAAGCGTGGATCACCAACCCGAAATATGCGCCGGTGATCGTCGTGCTGCTGCGCACCGACCGCGACGCCGGATCACGCGGGTTCAGCATGATGCTGGTCGAGACCGACCGCCCCGGCCTGACGATCCACCCACCTGAGAAGAAGATGGGGCTGAAAGGCTCGCCCACGCAGATGCTGACGTTCGAGAACGTGCGCGTGCCGCTCGACAACCTGCTGGGGCCGGAAGGCGACGGCTTCAAGCAGACGATGCAGACGCTTGACAGCGGACGTATCAGCATCGGCGCGCTGTCGGTCGGGCTGGCGCAGGGCGCGTTCGAGGAGATGGTGCGGTACGCGAAAGATCGTCACGCGTTCGGCGAGCCAATCGCCAACAAGCAGGCGATTCAGTGGATGATCGCCAACGCCGCGGTCGAGATCGAGGCGGCGCGCACGCTGGTGTACAAGGCGGCATGGACGAAGGACGCCGGCCGTGACTTCACCAAGATCGCGTCAATCGCCAAACTCAAGGCGTCCGAGGTGGCGGAGAAAGTGTGCCACGACGCGATCCAAATCCACGGCAGTTACGGCTACAGCCGCGAATATCCGGTCGAGCGCATGTACCGCGATCAACGCCTGATGACGATTGGCGAGGGCACCAGCGAGATTCAGCGCATGGTGATCGCCCGTAAGGTACTTGCTGGGGAATAGGGGAAGTAGCGAGTGCTGAGTGCGGAGTGACCGGCGAAAAGCGGACACAGAGCACACATAGAGCAAAAGCGAGCACACCGGGAACGTTCGTAGGGGCGCAGCGTGGAACGGTCTGCGTGACGGGCAAGGACAGACACGGCGATTGAACCACCGAGAACACCGGAGGGGAGGGGCGCAATGCATTACGCCCCTCCGGTTTGCGTTACCTTCCGCTTCGGCAGAGGCGTCGCTGACCACCGAGGGCCGATACGATCAGAGCTTACTGAAGGGGCTGAATTGCCGCCGCCGTGTTAATGTCCGCTGACCCCTGCCAACGGACAGCTAACGGCTGATCCCCCGGCTCTCGGTATTCCCTACGGAGCGCTCATCCGCCCACTCAAAAGTGGATCAGAATTGGGAGGTCAATTTACGCGGCAGATGCGGTTAAAATGGGGGCGTGTCTATGCAGATGGCTCGCCTCGTGGCTTTGTACGGTGACAACCATCCTCGCAACCTCCGCATAGACAGTCCCATCTCGCAATCAAGATGTGATTCTGCGCTGGCGCAAGGAAATGCTTGAGCCATTACGTCTCAGTTCAATGGAGGAGGTGCCTGTGACCCTGCGCGAACGTATCTTCCACTCCCCTTCCCGCGATGGCGCACTGATCGGCGTCGGCGACGTGGTCGTGCTGCTCATCGTGGCCGTGATGTTGTATCTGGGGGCACAGCTTGCCCTCGGCACGCCCGCGGCCATTCAAGGCCCCAATATCAACCTCGATCCTGCCGCGCTGCCATTCTATGCGCTGCTGTCTATCGGGCGGATGCTCATCGCCTATTTTCTTTCGTTGATTTTTTCCATTTTTTACGGCTACACCGCCGCGCGAAGTAAGAGCGCGGAACGCTGGTTGATGCCGCTTCTAGATATTCTGCAATCGGTGCCGATCCTGTCCTTCCTGCCTGTCGTTCTGCTCAGCCTCACGGCGATTTTGCCGCAGCGCACCGCCGTCGAACTGGCCGCGGTCGTCCTGATCTTCACCAGTCAGGCGTGGAACCTAACGTTCAGTTTCTACCAGTCGATGCGCACGATCCCGACCGAGTATCGGGAGGCGGCGGCGGTGTTCCGCTTCAGCCCGTGGCTCCGCTTCAAACAGGTCGAGCTTCCGTTCGCCTCGATGGGGTTGATCTGGAATAGTGTGATGTCGTGGGCCGGCGGCTGGTTCTTCCTGATGGCGGCGGAGATCTTCACGCTGGGATCGCACGACTTCCGCCTTCCCGGACTTGGCGCGTATCTCCAGACCGCCGCCGCGCAGGGAAATGTTCAGGCGCTGGTGATCGGCATCGGCACGCTCACCTTCATCATTGTGCTGCTGGATCAATTGATCTGGCAGCCGCTGCTGGCGTGGGCAGAGCATTTCAAGGTCTCGCAGGTCGAGGACGATAACCCGACGACCTCGTGGTTTCTCGACAGCCTGCGCCGGTCTGGATTTGCGCGCGCGGTCAGCCGACGGGTATTCATGCGGCTCAACCGCTGGCTGGACAAGAAGTTGAATCGCCCGCCGAAGTCGATCCCCAGTTTGGAAGCGCCGGAAACCGGCAAGCGATCCCTGCTCGGCTGGCTGATCCTACTGGCGCTGGCGCTGGGCATCGGGTATGGACTCGTTCAGGCGGCGGGGATGCTGCTGACGATCCCGCTGGCGGCGTGGGGTAACATCGCGACCGGCGCGCTGGCGACCCTGCTGCGTGTGGTCATCGCGGTGGGTATCGCGCTGGCGTGGACGATTCCGGTCGGCGTGTTGATCGGCACCAATCCGCGCGCGGCCAGCATCTTGCAGCCGCTGGTTCAGATCGCCGCGTCCATTCCGGCGACAGCGTTATTCCCCGTGCTGCTGCTCGGCCTGCTGACCATCCCGGCCGGGGCAGACATCGCGGCGGTGCTGTTGATGCTGCTGGGCACACAGTGGTATCTGCTGTTCAACATCATCGCGGGGGCATCCGCCATCCCGCAGGACTTGCAGTTCACCAGCAATCTGCTGCGGCTGTCGGGGTGGAAGCGCTGGAAGACGCTTATCCTTCCCGCCTTGTTCCCGTATATCATCACGGGGCTGATTACCGCCAGCGGCGGCGCATGGAACGCCAGCATTGTCGCGGAGTTCACCGAGTTCGGCGGGCAGATCAGCCGCGTGACCGGCTTGGGGGCGGAGATCACCGCCGCCACCGCCGCCGGAAACTATGCCGTCTTGCTGGCATCAACCCTGACGATGATCGTGCTGGTGGTGATGATTAACCGGCTCGTGTGGCGGCGCTTGTACCACGTCGCCGAGTACCGTTTCCGTATGGATCAATAGCGCTGAGGAGCAGAACCCATGAATGGCGGCGATGTGCTGTTACAGATGGAACATGTCACAAAGGTCTACGGACGGGGCGAACGCCGGTTCACCGCGGTGAAAGACATCAACATGACGATTCGGGATGGCGAGTTCGTGGCGCTGCTCGGCCCGTCGGGGTGCGGCAAAAGCACGCTGCTGCGGATGATCACCGGACTCATCCCCACTTCGGAAGGCAGTGTCTATTATCGCGGCCAGCCTGTGAAGGGGATCAACCCCTACGCGACGATGGTGTTTCAGACGTTTGCGCTTTATCCGTGGCTGAGCGTGTTGGACAACGTGGCGTTAGCGCTGGAGGCGCGCGGTGATATGTCGGCCGGGCGATACATTCAGGCGGAGAAGCTGGTCGATCTCGTGGGACTGGACGGCTTCGAGAATGCCTATCCGCGCGAACTGTCCGGCGGCATGCGGCAGAAAGTCGGCTTCGCCCGCGCGTTGGCCGTCGAGCCGGAACTGCTGTGCTTGGACGAGCCGTTCAGCGCGCTGGATGTGCTGAGCGCCGAGGCGCTGCGCGGTGAGCTGATGGAGTTGTGGACGGGCAAACAGCTTCCGACCAAAGCGATCCTGATGGTCAGTCACAACATCGAAGAAGCGATCTCGATGGCGGATCGGGTGATCGTGATGGGCAAGGAACCCGGTCACATCGTCACCGAATTTACCATTAGCCTGCCGCACCCACGCACCCGTAAAGACCCCGCCTTTGAGGCGCTGATTGACCGCATCTACGGCGCGATCGCCGGGCGCACGGAGGCTGAAGTCAAAGAGGTGGGCAGCGCGCCGGGCGCGCCGGGCCTGACCCGCGTCCTGCCGCGCTCGTCCGTGAACGCGCTGGCCGGCCTGCTAGAGCACATCAACCCGTTCAAGACGCCCTACGACATCTACAAATTGGAGGGGGAACTTGCGGTCGAGATGGCGGATTTGGTGCAGACGATCGAGATGGCGGAGATGCTCGGATTCGCCACGGTGAGCAGCGGTGATATTCAGATCACGCCGCTGGGACAGGCGTTCGCCGAAGCCTCGATCCTGACCCGCAAGGAGTTGTTCGCTCAACGCGCGCGCAGGCTGCCCATCATCCAGTGGATGATCCAGATGTTGAACGCGGCGCCGAATCAGGAACTGCCGTGGAAGGTGTTCTATACGGCGCTGCTGCCGGAGTTCCCCGATGAGATGTCCGAACGGCAGCTCGATATCGCGATCAACTGGGGGCGTTACGCCGAGCTGATCGACTACGACGATCGGGACGAGCTGCTCACGCTGGATTTGTCCGGCGGCAAAGCGGCCGTCAGCGCGAACTAGGGGCTGAACAGAGGACAGCGGGGCGTGAGGGACAGAGATGCCCCTCCACCCCGCCTCACTACTTCGCAATGACCTGTCCCTGCCCCGTGATGTTCCGCGTGATGTCCGGGTTTCCGGCGTAGACGACCGTCCCCGATCCGCTGATCGTCACGTCCAGCGAGTCGCTTGCGTTGACCTCGACGCTGCCCATACCCGTGATCGTGACGCGAGCCTGTGCCCCGATCAGCGCGGACGCGTTGACGAAGCCCGCCCCGTTGATTGTGTACGACTGGGTCTGCGCCGTGCCGGACAGCGTGAAATTTGACGCCCCGCTGATCGTCGCCGTGAACGAGTCCTCGTCAATGCCCGTCGCGGTGACCGGGCCGCCTCCGCTTATCTTGACTTCCTGAAGGCGGGGCACGGTGATCGTGTAGACGAGCGGCTTAGTCGCGCTGAGTGACTTGTGCGACTCGTGGCGGATCACCAACCATCCCGAAGCCGCCTCGGTCGTGATGAGTGGAAGCAGGTTGTCCTCGCCGCTGATCGTCAGCGTTTCGACATCCCCGACCCGCACGACGATCTCGCCGCTGGACAGCATCTCGATGCGGCTGAACCCGCTGACGTCTCGAGTCTCCGTGATGACGTTCCCCGATCCGGTGACGGTCTCAATCTGAGCCGGAGGAGGGGGGGTGCACGCGCCACCGGCAAGCAGGACGATCAGGGCGACGGCGAACATCGGCCGGCGTTGGAAGAAAATGCTGCGCTTCATAGTCTGGGGTCTCCTGAGGTGCAATCTCAGCGTATGATCGCCAGCGATGAGGCAATAGTGACAAATCTCACAACCTTACGAAACGACCGTCACGAGATCAACGCCAGCCATCGCACAATCGGCCGGCCGTCGGCGAGGATCCGCTGGCGCAGCGCGACCTCCGCTTCGGTGGGGGTTGCGAATTTAAGCATACCGAGCAGATGGACATAGCCGCCGACCTGATCCGACGTCAGCGAGGGGCCGGGGCCGCGCGTATCGTAGCCGGTCGTCAGCAGATAGGCTTGGTTGTGCAGCACCTTCAGCGCCGACTGCGTGTGCGGCCGGTCGCTCAAGGCCGCCAGCGTCCGATGAAACGCGAACAGCGCATCACGCCCCGCGGCCGACTCATCGGAGACGCATGCGGTGTTGAGCGCCTCGACGTGCGGTTGAAGGGCAGTCCGCAGTTGGGCGCGCCCCTGCGACTCGAAGGCCCACGTCAGCGCCAAACTCTCGACCGCGGCCATCAGCGCGAAGACCTCGTCGGCCTCGCCGGCGGTGAAGGCCCGCACGCGCACGCCCCGCCGGGGTGAGTAGCGCACCCAGCCCTCGGTCTCCAGCTGACGCAGCGCATCGCGCACAGTGTTCTGGCTCACTTGCAGCGACTGCGCAATCGCCAGTTCGACGAGGCGCTCGCCGCACGCATACCGGCCATGCCGGATGTTCTCGCGCAGCCCGTGAGCGACCTCCTGCGCCAGTGTCGTGCGCGCCCTGCTCATGGCGCCCACGCCGCCTCCGGCGCGTAGCCGATGTCAAGCGCCTCGGTCGTGCGGTCGGATGGGTCGAAGATCACGACATTGGCCGCCGGGTCTTCGGCCGCGCCCTCTTGCAGCATGAGCAGTTCGCCGCTGGGACTGGCCTGCAAGCCGCTGATGTAGAGGTCGGTCTCGTAGATTGCTTCGGCGCCGCCGCTGGTGGTCTGGCGGTATAGCGTCGAGGCGCCGTCGATCGTGCTCATCCAGTACAACACACCCGACCGGCTGTAGACCGGCAGGCCGTCGCGCACGTCGCCGTCGGTGACGTCGGAGAGCAGTTGGCGCGTGGAGAGGTCGAGCCGCGCGATCTCCCATGTGCGGGCGTCGCGCGGGCCGCCCAACACGAACGCGACGGTTGTGCCATCCGGCGACACGGCGGGCGATCCCGCGCGCAGGGCGTTGTCCGCGAACAGCACCTCGAACGCGCCGGAGCCGTCAGAGGCGACGCGCAGCAGATCGGTCGCCCCGTCGCCGCGTGTGTCAGACGCGACGATCAACGCCGCGCCGTCCGGCGTCCACGCGGGCGTGAACTCGTTCACCTGCGTGTCGAGCAGCTTCTGCACGCTGCCGCCGCCGATGTCCATCACATACAGGTCGCGGTCGCCGTCACGGTCGCTGATGAACGCGATTCGCTGGCCGTCCGGGCTGATCGCCGGGCTGACGTTGCGGCTCTCGTCGTCGGTGAGCTGGGTAGGGGCCGCCGTGCCGGACAGCGGCTGAGACGCGATCTGGAACGTGATCGGGCCGTCGCCGCGCTGGATTTCCACGACGTAGATGATCGAGCCGTCCATCGGGTCGCGTACGCCAATCGGCGCGACTGTGGCCGCGTCGGCGCCGGTCGGGCTGAGGGACGGTTCGGCGGTTGCGGCGGTGGGCGTCACCCCGGTGTTGCTCGGCGCGTTGATCCGGTCGAGCAGCTGCGCCGCCACGACGACGATCACGAAACCGATGATCGCCAACAGGCCGCACCCGATAGCCGCGCCGATCGTCATGTTCATCCACAAGCTGGCCCCCGGTGGACGGCGGCGTACCGGCCGCACGCTGGGCTGTGACACGGAGACCGGCGCGGGCATGTAGTCGGAGGGGGGGCGCTGCGGCGTGAACGCAGGCGCGTGCGGCGTGAGATAAATTGTGCCGCCCGGCTGAGGGTGCATGGGCTGTGTATCACGGATGTTCGACCGGCGGTTGGGCTGCGTATCGTGCGGGTTGAATCCGCCGGGGCTTTCGATGGCCGTGCGCAGCGCCGCGACCATCTCGACCGCCGTGGGATAACGCTCCTCAGGCTTCTTCTTGAGCGACTTGAAGATGACCTGCTCGACCGCCGGCGTCACGTCCGGGTTGATTGCGCGGGCCGATGGCGGCGTGGCGGTCACTTGCATGACCGCGATGCTGTACGGCGTGTCGCTCATAAACGGGCGTCGGCCGCACAGCAGTTCGAACAGCATGATCCCCAGCGCGTATAGGTCGCTTCGGCCGTCGAGGGGCTGACCCTGCGCCTGCTCAGGACTCATGTAGCTGGGCGTGCCGACGACACCCTGCGCGGTGATGGTATGGCCGGGGTTTTCGTCACCGATGAGGCGCGCAATGCCGAAATCGGTCAGGAACGCGCCGCCTGTTTCGTCCAGCAAGATGTTGGACGGTTTGAGGTCACGGTGGAGCACATTCTTGCTGTGGGCATAGTCGAGCGCCGGCGCGATCTGGGTGTAGACGTTCAACACCTGTTCGGCCGCCAGCGGCCCGCGCGCGAGATGCTGGTCGAGCGAACCGCCAGCCATGTAGCGCATCGCGATATACGGCTGGCCGTCGAACGTGCCGTGATCGTACACCGGCACGATAGAACGGTGCTCAAGCTGTGCGACGATGGCGACTTCACGCTCAAAGCGTTTGGCGTAAGCGCCATCTTCGCTGAGGTTCTTCGGCAGCACCTTGAGCGCGACGACGCGGTTCATAGAGGTCTGACGGGCGAGGTAGACGGTAGCCATTCCGCCGCGCCCGATCTGCCCCTCGATCACGTAGCCGCCGATGCTCTTGCCGATCAGATCGTCGGTCATGCGCGGTGGTTTCCGCCTTGCGTGATGTTCACACGCCTAAGCCCGGCGCTGGGTAGATTATAGGTCAAAACGTACAGCGGCACAGCCCCCGCGCACAGGGGGTGACAAATCGAGTCATGCGCAATACGCTAATCAGGGTCATATCGCGCCGGGGGTAATCCTCGGTGGCGTTCGTCGGCGTGCAGCCTCATCCCGCTTCGCAGCGCCTTGTCCTCCCTCTCTGATTGCGAGGAAGGATTGGGGCGGTGAGGTCTAGCAAGAATGGACAGATCGATGCCTTCTCTCCCAAATACCTCCGTGCTCGTCACCGGCGCATCCGGATTCGTTGGCGGGCACCTGACGCGGACGCTGGCCGAACGCGGCGTGCAGGTCAAGGCGCTCGCTCGCGTGCGTGAACGCGCCAAATATATCGACGGCCTCGACCGTGTGGAGATCGTCCTCGGCGACCTGACCGATGCCGACTCGCTGCGCCGTGCCGTGGAAGGCTGCTCGGTGGTGTTTCACGTCGCCGCCGCCACCCATGGCCCGCTGACCGCGCAGCAGGCGGTCAACGCCGACGGCACGCGCGCGCTGGCGCAGATCGCGGCGGATGCCGGCGTGCAGCGCGTCGTCCACGTCAGCAGTGTGGCGATCTACGGCTTTAAGAACTTGCCGGAACGGGTCGACGAGGACATGCCGCCGATCCCGTCGCCGTATGCGTACACGCGCACGAAGCTGGCCGGCGAACACGCCCTGCGCGAGGTGGCGAACGCGCGCGGCATGGAATACAGCATCGTCCGCCCCGGCATGATCTACGGCCCGCGCAGTGGTCTGTGGACGGCGCAGGTGTTCCGCCTTGCGGCCGCGCCGGTGACGGTATTCCTCGGCAGCGGTGAAGGCTACGCGATTCCGATTCACGTTGACGACGTGTGCAGCTTGTTGATCGCCT
>JAANMT010002475.1_pt1 | contig 15220 bp, 14 predicted proteins | sample 7279711 | NCBI WGS metagenome assembly JAANMT01 (sample SAMN14094538, study PRJNA606508) | bioreactor metagenome | isolation source: A lab-scale SPAN reactor treating ammonium-rich wastewater day 1 | place: Ireland: Galway | collected 2017-01-16 | reverse complement strand
GAGCCCGGAGGCCCTGCTCCCAATGACGCAACGTGCCTAGCGAAATACCGAACGTCGCGCAGAACCGTTGCTGGCTCATCCCAGTTTTCTTACGGATCGCCTTAACGTCGATCGGCTCGGGGCGATGCAGTTTGACCCTGGACTTCTTCCCCCTGGCGTGGGAAATCGCTTCCTTCAGACCAGCGGATATTTCAGTGTATGCTTTGCCCATTGCTCCATCTCCAGGATGCCACCAGTTCCTTGACCATTCTTGCTAGAAAGTTCCTTTCCTTCTTCGACAAGTCGGCCCTTTCGTTCTTGCCGAATACCGTCAGTAGATACAGCGGCATGGATTCGTCGTAGTAATAGTAGATCACCCGAATTCCACCACTCTTACCACCACCTGCCCTTGCCCAGCGCAGTTTTCTGATCCCGCCTGTCCCTTCCATCACCACACCGGCCGCGGGATGTTCAGAGAGATAAGAAACCAGATCTTCATATTCATGCTCGGATAACAGATGCGCTATCTTTCGCTGAAACACGCTGGTCTCGGCAACGGCTAACATGTGCAAGGATATGCTCCATTGGAGTACAATGCAAGCGCCATGGATATCACTCCACATAACAGCTACAGCATGCGAACGTACGCCCCCACATTCCCGAGGCAATCGGAGTTATTCTGATTAGAAGGGAGTCGATGGACTAATGGAACAAACTACTAATTACCAACCCGATTAGTAGCAAATTAGTAATTGGAGAGAGGTATTTATTGATTGTTTTTACTGGAATTTATCTGCCCGAACTTCGGCTGACGAGAACATAGCCGAAGAGAAGCGATCTTCCAACCGCAATATCAGATCAATGGTTTGCCATATGCCCGCTCAACCTTCGCAACCCGAAGCTCATAGTGCTCATACCAAGCCCGTTTGCCGAGTTCCTGCGCGGCAAGGTGTTCAACATTGGATTTCCAGGTGGTGATCGCCTCCGCATCCGCCCAATATGAAACGGTGATGCCGAAGCCGTCACTATCGCGCGCACTTTCAATACCAAGAAATCCCGGCTGAAGGGCTGCCAGTTCGACCATCCTTCGGGCCATCGCTTCGTAACCGCTATCGTCCTCCGTGCGCTTCGAGGGAAAGATTACGGCATAATATGGCGGTTCCGGAGTACTGGCGAACATGGGCGTAATGCTCATGGCCATGCCCGGCCCCGGGCATCCAGGATGGGCGATTTGCGAGCCACGACAAAGTACGCCCCTGATTCGACGCCGATGCCTTCCCGCACCGATGAAGATCTTGCCTCCGCAATATACTCGTCGCACAAATCACGCAGGCGGCTCGCGTCGCTCGACGTAATTCCGTAAAGAGGATTTCCCGCCGCCAGTTCCAGGGCGCCTTCCAGGGAGGCGGCGCGGTGGCGACCTCGCCGCTGTGCCTCGCGGCCCGTCGTCTCGTGCGCGAGGGCCGCCTCGGCCGCGTGACGTTCGTGAGCGGCGTGTGGGACTCGGGGTCGGCCATCGAGGCCTGGGTGAAGCCGTACCCCCCTGACGCCTCGCCCGAGTCGATCGACTTCGCGGCCTTCGCGGGCAGCGAGTCGGCCGAGTTCGACGTGGCCCGCTTCTTCCGGTGGCGATGCTTCTGGCGCTACGGCAGCGGCCTCGCCGGGGCGCGCTTCGCCCCGCAGTTGTCGATCGCACACGCGGTGCTCGGCCTGTCGACGCCGGCGCGCGTGGTGGCCGGCGGCGGGCTCCACCGCTGGAAGGACGGTCGTGAGGTGCCCGACACGCTCGTGTCGACGCTCGAGTACCCGGAGGGCGTCACCGTGGCGTTGAGCGCGACGCAGAACGGCTCAGGGCGGCCGCGCGAACTGCGGTTCGTGGGCACGGAGGCGACGATGACGCTCGGCGAACGCGCGCTGGCCATCACCGAGGAGCCGCAGGCCGAGCCGTACCCGGTCGTCGGCGAGACGTGGGCCAGGCCGTATCGGGACTGGTTCTACATGATGCACGGCATGTCGCCCCAGGGGCTCGTGCGTGGTGCGCCGGATGTCGAGAAGGCGGCCGAGCACTACGTGCTGCCCGAAGGGGCGATGACGGCGGCCGCGCACCTGGCCGACTTCGCCGACGCGGTGCGCACGCGGCGGGCCCCGGCCGAACCGCTCGCCTCGGCGCTCGCCGTGTCGACGGCCACGCAGCTCGTCACGCTGGCGTGGCGACGCGGGTCGGTCGCGGTGCCGGCCGATCTCGCGGGAGAGGGAGGGGCGCCGTGATGCGGGCCTGGGTGTGGATCTGGAGCGGAGTCGCGACGGCCGCGCTGCTGTCGGCGGCCGACGTCCGGCCCGTCGAAGCGACCTACGAGCTGGCGCGCGCCGAGGGCACGCGCTGCGCGACGTGTCACGTCTCGGTCAGGCCGAACGCCGGCACGCTCAACGAGACGGGGCGCTACTACCAGCAGCGGCGGAGCTTGAAGGGAGCGCCCGGGGTCGTGGCGGCACCGGTCGCGGAAGCCGGATCACCGGGCGACGCCGGCGCACCGGCCGGACCGCGCACGGGCGCGCAGATCTTCGCGGAGGTCTGCGCGTCGTGTCACGGGGCGCGGGGAGAGGGGACGACGCTCGCCCCGCCGTTTCGAAAGCCCGGGCCAGACGGCGTGCCGCGGCCCGAGCTCACCCGTGTCGTGCGCGACGGCGTCGAGGACACGGCCATGATGGGGTTCGCCGGCCTGCTCGCGGAGGACGAGCTCGAGGCCGTCGTCGAGCACGTGGCCGCGCTGACGAAGACACGTTGAGACCCCCGATGTCACACGTATCCGTAGAAGGCAGGAGACTCATGCAGCACCAGAGGAATCGAATACTACGCGGCGCCGTGGCGGCGGCCGCGGCAACCGGGCTGGTCGTCGCCGTCGTCGTCCCGCTCCGCTCGCAGACGCTGCCGCAGGACCAGGGCGCGCACGGCACCTGGCAGAAGCTCTTGAAGCTCACGACCACGGCGAGCGTGATGCACACCAAGGCGCATCCCGACGACGAGCACGGCGGGGTGATCACGAAGCTCTCGCGCAAGGACGGCGCGCGCCTCTCGATGATCACGCTGAACCGCGGCGAGTCGGGCGACAACGCCATCGGGTCGCAGCTCTTCGACGGCCTCGGGCTGATCCGGACCGAGGAGCTGGTGGTCGCCGACCGGTATTACGGCGTCGACGACCAGTACTTCACGACGGTGCTCGACTACGGCTTCTCGAAGCGCATCGACGAGGCGCTCGAGAAGTGGGGCAAGGACAACGTGATGCGGGACGTCGTGCGCCTCATCCGGATGGATCGGCCCTTCGTCCTGCTCTCGCGGTTCCAGGGCAACCAGCGTGACGGCCACGGCAACCACCAGACGGCCGGGCTCATCACCACCGAAGCCTTCAAGATGGCGGGCGACCCGAACGTCTTTCCCGAGCAGATCCAGGAAGGGTTGCGGCCGTGGCAGCCGTTGAAGGTCTACATCGGCGGCGTGCGCGAGGACGAGGCCTGGACGGTCCGGGTCGACAGCGGCGAATACAGCCCGTGGATCGGCGATTCCTACAACAACTTCGCGCGGCTCGGCCTGAGCTTCCAGCGCTCGCAGACGAGCGGTCGCTACCGCCCGCAGCCCGGGTCGGTCTACGGCCACTACACGCGCGTGGGCAGCCACGTCACGGCGCCCGACAAGGAAGAGAGCATCTTCGACGGCATCGACACGACGGTGCCGGGCCTGTTCAAGACGCTCGGGCGGACCGCGCCGGCGGGGGTCGACGCGCTGCTGGCCACCATCGAGCGCTCGGTGAAGGACGCCATGGCGGCCTTCAGCGTGACGAACCCGTCGGCCGTCGTGCCGGCGCTCGCCAAGGGCCTCGAGGCGACCCGTCAGGCGCTCGAGAAGAGCGCGTCCGAGCCCGACGCGGCCTTCATCCTGAAGATCAAGGAACAGCAGTTCATGGACGCCATCAACACGGCGCTCGGCATCGACCTCACGGCCACGGCGCAGCCCGCCGGCCTGCCCGAGCCGACCGGGATGTTCGCGGCCTTCGCGCCGCCGCCGACCATGGAGCCGCCGGTGCCGGGGCAGCGTTTCGAGATCCGGGCCTCGTTCACCAATCGCGGGCAGATCGACGTCTCGCTGAGCGATCTCGCCATCGACGCCGGGCGGGGCTGGAGCGTCCAGCGCACGCAGGGAGGCTCAGCCACCCTCGCGTTCAACGACGTCGCGCAGGCGCGCTTCGACGTGACGCTCGCGGCGGACGTCGCCCTCAGCTCGAAGCCGTACTTCAGCCGGTCGTCGATTCGCGAAAACCTCTACACGCTCGACGACAAGAGCCAGTTCGGCCGGCCGGCCAGCGAGCCCCCCGCCGTCGCCGTGGCGCGCTACACGGTGAGCGGCGTGCCGGTCGAGCTGCGCCAGACCGTGCGCCGCAGCGAGGCGCGCCTGCCCTACGGGCACGAGTTCCGCGAGCTGCGCGTGGTGCCCGCCGTGGCCGTGCGCGTGTCGCCGGGCGCCGCGATCATCCCCCTCAAGGCCGCGGAGAAGCGCATCACGCTGAGCGTCGATCTGCTCAACAACAAGGCCGACGGCATCACCGGCGATCTGTCGCTCCGCCTGCCGTCGGGCTGGACGGCCTCGCCGGCCTCGCAGCCGTTCACCTTTGCCCGTGCCGGCGAGCGTGCCGCGTACCAGTTCACGGTGTCGGTCCCGGCGCTCGAGGATCGCACCTACGACGTCACCGTCGTCGCGCGCGCCGAGGGCAGGGAGTACACCGAGGGGTACGACATCATCGAGCATCGCGATCTCGAGACGCGCTACCTCTACCGCCCGTCGACCACGAGCGTGCGCGGCGTCGACGTCGACGTGGTGACCGGCCTGCACATTGGCTACGTGATGGGTGTGGGCGACCAGGTGCCGGCGGGCATCGCGCAGCTCGGCTACCGCGTGACGCTGCTCGACGAGCAGGCGCTCGCCACGGGCGAGCTCTCGCAGTTTGACGCGATCGTCACCGGCACCCGCGCCTACGCCGTGCGCGAGGACCTCAAGACCTACAACCGCCGTCTGCTCGAGTACGTGCGCGCCGGCGGGAACCTGGTGGTGCTCTACAACACGCAGGAGCTCGTCCCGAACCAGTTCTCTCCGTACCCGGCCGTGCTGCCGCAGCGGTCTGAGGAGGTGTCGGAGGAGGACTCGCCCATCGAGATCCTGGCGCCCGATCACCAGGCGTTCACCTGGCCGAATCGCATCACCCTGGCCGACTTCGAGGGCTGGGTCGAGCAGCGCGGCTCGAAGTTCTGGAGCGAGTGGGACGCCAACTACATGCCGATGATCTCGACGCACGACCGCGGCCAGGCGCCGCAGCGGGGTGGCTGGCTCACCGCGCGCTACGGCGAGGGCCACTACTCGTACTTCGCGTACGCGTTCCACCGGCAGCTGCCGTACGGCGTGCCCGGTGCGTATCGCCTGCTCGCCAACGTGCTCGCGCTCGGCAAGAGCCCGCAGTCTCGCTAGCGTGAGGCTTCGGCTCGGCCGAGCGAGGCAGGAGTTTCCCCCAGACGTCGACCTTCCTCCGACGTCCCGGACGGCCGCCGTTCCCGAGCGGCGGTCGTCCGGCCCCTTTTCCTGCCGGCCGAGCAGCCAGGTGCCACGTCAGTCGGTGCGCGCGTCTTCCCAGGCGGCAATCAGGCGCTCGTAGTTCGCCGCCACCTGCGCGACCGCGTCGTCGCGGCCGTGACGACCCTCGATCCACTCCGTGCACGGCGTCCAGTAGACCGTGCGGCCGATGGCGAAGCCGCACGCGGTGGTCATCGTGCGTGCCGCGGCGAACCACCGTTCGACGAGATCGAAGCCCGCGCCCTTGCCGAGCACGACAAACCGCGGCTCCGGACGCCCGGCGATGGCGGCATCGACGCGTGCGGCGGCCGCGGCGTCGATCGTGCCCTCCATCTTCCACAGGTCGGGTACGATGCCGGCGGCGTACGACGCCGAGATGTAGTCGGCCAGGATGGCCGGGCGGCCGCTCGTCTCGAAGTCGGCTTCGGGCTCGTGCTCGCGCAGCACCACCACCTCGAGCAGGAAGGGCCGCCGGTTGGCACGGCACCAGGCGCTCAGCCGACGGAGCTTCGAGCGTTCGGCCTCGATTCGGTCGACCCCGTAGTCGGGCCGATGCCGGACGATGACCTTGACCATGTCGCCCGTCAGCGCCGCGTCGAACGGCTCGCTCGTCCACTCGAGGGGGAAGACACCCGGCTTCTCGACGGGCGTCGCGACCAGGATGCCGTCGGCGCGGGCCGCGCGGATGAACGGCGAGGCGTACTGCTCGTCGAGCAGGAGCGCACCGTGGCGCCTCACGGCGGGCGTACGCGCCCGCGCGAGGCGGAAGCCCTCGACCACCACGGCCTTGAGGTCGAGGATGCGCGCGCGGTCGACGCCGCGTTGGTCGCACCAGGCTTCGACCTGCCAGCGGTGGTCGGCCGCCAGCATGTAGATGGGATGGCTGTTCGTCATGGACTCCTTCGGCGGACGGCCGCCGCGCTCCGTCGCGTGGGCGACAGCCTATCGGAGCCGGCGGCGGGCCGCAAGGCCGGGGGGTCACACGGTCCGAGCGCCCGCCGCCGCCGATCTCACGCGCGCCTCGAGCGGAGGAACAGGAAGTACGCGCCGACGCCGGCCGCGAAGAACAGCACCGAGAAGACGATGCCCTCGGTCGGGCCGGTGAAGAACAGGTACGTCCACAGTCCTGCCGAGACGAGGGCTGGCAGGGGATAGAGCCACATCTTGAACGGCTGGGCGATGTCCTTGCGGTACTCGTAGAGCAGGATGACTGCGCCGCACTGCCAGATGAAGCGCAGCAGGATCTGCACCTGCATCAGCCAGTTCACGAGCTGGCCGAGCGTGAAGAAGCAGAAGGGCACCGAGACGACGCCGATGACGAGCAGCGAGACGTGCGGGAAGTGCTTCGTCGGGTGGACCTTCGCGAACACGCTGAAGAAGTCGCCGTCGCGCGCGGCTGCAAACGGCACTCGCGAGTAGCCCAGGATGAGCGCGAAGAGCGAAGCGGCCGCCACGAAGAGGATGAGCCCCGTCATGATCAGGCCCGCGACGCGGCCCTGGCCCGGGTCGGAGAACGTGCGCTCGATGAACACCGAGGCGACGCTCGTCGACTCCCGCGCTTCCTGCCACGGGATGAGCCCGGTGATGACCATCGTCATCAGGATGTAGATCGTCGCGACGACGGCGATCGACAGGACGATCGACCGCGGGATCGTCCGGGTCGGGTCCTCGATCTCCTCGCCGATGTTGCACACCTGGTTGTAGCCGCCGTAGCTGTACATCGCCAGCACCGAGGCGGCGCCGATGGCGACGAACAGGCTCCGGTCGAACGTGAAGGCCTGCTCGGGGAAGTCGAACGCCTGCTCGATGGAGAAGGTGAAGAGGCCGGCGACGATGACCCAGCCGACCGTGACGAAGACGACGACGAGCATGATGACCGTCAGCCGGCTCACCGACTTGATGTCGCGGTAGAGCAGCGCGGTCATGCCGAGGCAGACGAGCGCGGCGACGAGGTGGTGCTGCCAGCCGCTCAGGCCGACCCACGCGAAGCCGAGGTAGTCGGCGAAGCCGACGGCGCCGCCGGCCACCGAGAGCGGCGCGACGAGAATGGTCTGGAAGATGAAGAGAAACGCCATCAGGCGTCCGAGCCCGAACGGCTTGTAGGCCTCGCGCAGGTAGAGGTACGGCCCGCCGGAGCCCGGGAGCGCGGCGCCGAGGTGGGCGTAGACGAGGCCGTCGCAGAGCGCGATGAAGGCGCCGGCGACCCAGGCATAGAGGATGTGCGGGCCGTTCATCACCGCGATCATCACGGGGATCGTGAGGAACGGGCCGATGCCCACCATGCTGATGATGTTGGTGGCGGTGGCCGGGAGCAGGCCCATTCCGCGATCGAGCTGCGCTCTCGGCGCGGCGGTCGGGGTCGGGTCGGTCATTGCAGCACCAGGGCCGACAGGAGGTCGTCGGCGACGTGGCTGGAGGGCACCAGCGGGTTGCGGGCGAGGGCGCGACGCGCGCGCGTCGAATCGCCCGTGAGCGCGGCCTCGACGGTGAGCCGCTCGTAGTCCTTCACCTGCACGAGCAGGTCGCGCACGGCCTCGGGGACGGCGCCGACGTGCAGCGGCAGCGCCCCGTTGGCGTTCACGACGCACGGCACCTCGACGACGTCGTCGTCGGCCAGGTCGGGGAGGTTGCCGCGATTGGCGACGTTGAGCGGGATGATGGCGCCGCGGTTGAAGTGGATGGCGGCCACCGTGTTCAGCGCGATCTTGTCGTAGCCCGTGGCCTCGGCCCAGGGCGACTTCTCGCGCGGCGCGGTCGCACCCGATTCGATCTGCATGTAGCCCGCGTCGCGCGCCGCGATGTAGGCCTCGTACACGGCGACCGGGTCGTGGGCCGGGCGGGCGAGGTCCTCGAAGAGCCGTGCGTTGAGGCCTTCGATGACGCGTCCGCGGCTGCGCCCGGCACGCGTGATGTTCGCGTAGGCTTCCGCCGACCGGTAGTAGTAGTAGACGTACTCCGTCGGGAGCAGCCGCAGGTCCTGCAGCATCTCGACGGGGAAGAGCGGCGTGCGATAGACGCGCGCGAGCCGGGCCGGCTCGTTCCAGAGGCGGGAGAGCTGCGGGACGCCCCGATGGAAGACCTCGCGGACCCACCCCAGGTGGTTCAGCCCGAAGTAGTCGACGAACGACTCGGCCGACGGCACGTCGAGGGCGTGGCAGACCTCTTCGTACAGCTCCGTCGGCGTGTCGCAGATGCCGATGATGCGCGCGCCGGTGGCGGTGCGCACCGCCTGGGTGATGATGCCGACCGGGTTGGTGAAGTTGACGATCCAGGCGTCGGGCGCCCCGGCGACGACCTCGCGGGCGTAGCGCACCATGTGGGGAATCGTGCGCATGGCCATGGCGAAGCCGCCGGGGCCGACCGTCTCCTGCCCGACGACGCCGCGCGCGAGCGCGGCCGCCTCGTCGTGCGCGCGGCCGGCGATGCCGCCGACCCGGATGCTGATGAAGACGAAGTCGGCGCCTTCGATGGCCGCGGCCGACGTCGTGGTGGTCGTCAGCCGCGCCTCCCCGCACAGCCGGCGGGCGAGGTCCGCGATGACGCCGAGGCGGGCCTGGTCGGGGTCGTACAGCGCGATGTCGGTGATGGGCAGGTCCGACTTGGCGAGCCCGTTGACGAGCAGGGGCGTGCGCGCGCCGGCGCCCCCGATGACGGCGAGTCTCATACCGGTCCTTTCGACGGGGCGCGGCGACGAGCCGGCGCGGCGGTCGGCTGGGGCGCGGCGTGCTGCAGCGAACCGGTTCGCTCGAGGTCGCGGCGCAGCGCGGCGGGCACGTCCCGGAGGCCCGGCAGGCCGTCGAGGCCGCCGGCGGCCCGCGTCGACGTCGCGCCGACGAAGTTACCGAGCCGCAGGCAGGCCCTCGGCGGAAGGCCGTTCAGCCACGCCACGAGGAAGCCTCCGTTGAAGGCGTCGCCCGCGCCGGTCGTGTCGAGCGTCCTGACGCGGGGCGCGGGCACGTGGAGGTCGACGCCGATCGAGAGCCACCGGCTGCCCTTCGGGCCGAGCTTCACGACGATGGCGCGGTCGAACCGCCGCCACACGTCGAGCGCCGCCGCGAGCGAGTGCCGCTGCGCGTAGAGGCGGGCCTCCTGCTCGTTGAAGAACACGAAATCGAGGGCGCGGAGCAGGCGGACGAAGCCGCGGTCGCGCAGCAGCCCCTCGTTCCAGCCGAAGTCCCACGAGGTCGTGATGCCGCGCGCGCGCAGGCGTTCGACCGCTGCCTCCCATCGCCCGCAGTCGTGCGGGTAGAAGGCGAAGTGCGCGTGCCGCGCCTCGAGCCCGGGTTCGGCCTCGAGCAGCCGGGCCTCGAGCCGGTCGTTGATGCCGTTGAAGGTGACGAAGCTGCGATCGGCCCGCGTCGAGAGGGCGGCCGTCACCGCGTGCGGCTCTCCGGGCTGGCGCAGGTTCGTGACGCGCACGCCCTCGCGGGCGAGACGGCCGGCCGCCTCGTCGCCGAGGCCGCTCCAGACCTCGCAGCCCAGTCCGAGCCGGGCCGCCGCGACGGCGGTGATCACGGCGCCGCCGCCGACGGTGCGCACGAAGGCGCTCGTCTTCACTTCCTCCCCGGGACGCGGCAGGCAGTCGAGCCCGAGGAAGACGAGGTCCTCGAAGGCCTCGCCCAGGGTGATCAGCTCTGGGACGGACACGCGGCGTACCATACCACAGAGGGCCGGATCTCGTTAGGCTAAGCGCTTCGCCAGCGCACGGGCCGTCCGCGGGCCCGCCCCCGCACCGCGCACGGCCGGGTCGGGCGCCCGCCGGCGGACGGGCGCCGTTTGGCGCCGGCGCCGGGCGGCCCATATACTGCGCCGGTCATGGCCTCGTCGACTCCGCCCTCGTGGGACGTCATCGGCATCGGCGCGAACTCCGTCGACTTCGTCAACCTGCTCCCGGCCTACCCCCAGCAGCAGGGCACGCTCGCGAAGATGCGCATCCGGAAGCAGGCGATCTTCTGCGGCGGCCAGATGGCGACGGCGGTCACGACCTGTGCCGCCCTCGGCCTGCGGGCGAAGTACATCGGGGTCACCGGCACCGACGAGAACGGCCGGCGCGTGCGTCAGGAGCTCGCCGACCGGCGGATCGACACCAACGACGCGGTCATCCGGGACGTCCCCAACCAGTTCGCCGTCATCCTCGTGGACGAGATCACCGGAGAGCGCATCGTGCTCTGGGACCGGGACGAACGGCTCGCCCTGCGCGACCGGGAGATCGCGCCCGAGACGCTCGCCGCCGCCCGGCTGCTGCACGTCGACGACGTGGATCAGGAGGCGGCCATTCGCGCGGCGACCATCGGGCGCGCCGCCGGCATCCCGGTCACGAGCGATCTCGATCGGCTGACCGACCGCACCGAGGCGCTCGTGGCGGCCGTCACCATCCCGATCTTCGCCGAGCACATGCCCCCGGCCCTGACCGGCTGCGCCGACCAGGAGTCGGCCCTCCGCGCCCTCCGCACGCGCCACGACGGCCTGCTCGTCGTGACGCTGGGGGCCCAGGGCGCGATGGCCCTCGAAGACGACCGCCTCGTGCGCGTCCCGGGCTTCGTGGTTCCGGTCGCCGACACGACGGGCGCCGGCGACGTGTTCCGCGGCGGGTTCATCTACGGCTACCTGCGGGGGTGGGCGATCGAGCAGGTGCTGCGCTTCGCCAACGCGGCTGCCGCCGCGAGCTGCACGCGCCTCGGCGCGCTCGCCGGCGTGCCGACGCTCGAGGAGGCCACTCAGGTCTTCGAGTCGGGCGAGGTGCGGGTGGCCGACTGACGCCGCCCGCGGGCCAGGACGATCGCGTAGACGACGGCGTTGGCGGCGAGGACGAGCACGCCGAGCACGATCTGGATCTCGCGCGTGAGACCGTCGGGATAGAGCAGCGGCCACAGGTAGCGGTCGATGAAGTCGCCGGCGTACCCCTCCTGTCCGGCCCGGCGCCGCCACGCGAGCTCGAGCGGCGTCAGCGGACAGATCCACCCGCCGAGCTCGACGGCCGCGCCCCACGCCGCGGCCGGCACGTGCACCCACGCGAGGCGCGGCCAGCGCAGCACGGCCAGCCCCCCCAGCACGACGAACGCAACGAAGGCCAGGTGCACGACGACGAGGAGGTCGGCGAGCAGGCCGTACATCAGCGCGGCGTCCTCGTGGGCGGGCCGGTCACCACCGGTGGTAGGCCGGGTGTCCGGGCTTGACCGCGACGAACGTGCCGCGGCAGGAGGCGGAGACGCGCCCGTCGCCTTCGATCGTGCCCTCGACGACGGCGCGGTCCTCGGCCGCGTCGACGACGCGGGCGCGGAGCGTGAGCGGTCCCGACGCCGGCGTCGGCCGGCGCATGGTGATGGCGTACTCGGCCGTGACCGTGCAGGGCGGGCGGTCGGCGCCGGCGCGCTGCATGAGGTGCCATGCCGCCGTCCAGTTGCAGTGGCAGTCGAGCAGCGTCCCGATGATGCCGCCGCTCAGCACGCCGGGGAACGCCTCGTGATGCCGTTCGGGCGTCCAGGTCGCCACGACCTCGTCGCCGTCGACGTAGCTGCGTACCCGCAGTCCCTTCGGGTTCGCCGGCCCGCAGCCGAAGCACGCGTTGGCGGGCGCGTAGCGGTCCTGCAGACACGCCGAGTCTCGTGAGGTCTCATCAGCCATGCGCCCACTCTACCGCAAGCCCACCCTCCGGGCGCGGGCCCCGGCGGCCAGGCCGACGGGGCAGCCCGGATCCGGGTGATATACTCGCGAAACGGGCGCGCACAGGCACGCCCGGTCCGTCGCCGCGCATCGGCCAGCCGCGCGGTGTCATCATCAGTCGCCCCCGACCCCCGCGTGTCGGCCGCCGTCGTCGCGGCGTCGCTCCGGGTGCGAATGGAGCCGCCCCATGGCCGGTCCCCGGGATGCGAACACGCCGGTTGCTCGCGACAACCGCTGGAAGCTCGTCGAGGCGACGCTGCGCCGCCACGGCCATCGGTCCCATTCGCTCATCGAGGCCCTGCATTCGGCACAGGAGGCGTACGGCTTTCTCGACCGCGAGGTGCTCGTGCGGCTCGCCGTCGATCTTCGCGTGCCGCTCAGCAAGGTCTACGGCGTCGCGACCTTCTACAGCTTCTTCAGCCTCGAGCCGCAGGGCGCCCACTCGTGCGTGGTGTGCACCGGGACGGCCTGCTACATCAAGGGCGCGGGCGCCATCATGTCGGCGCTCGCCGACGAGGAGGGCCTGCGGGCCGGTGAGACGAGCCCGGACGGCCGGGTCTCGCTGCTGACGGCGCGGTGTTTCGGTTCGTGCGGTCTCGCCCCGGCGGCCGTCGTGGACGGCGAGGTGCTGGGCAAGCTGACGCCCGCGGACGTGCTCACGCGGGTGCGCGAGTGGAGGAGCCATGACGCGTGAGGGACTCGACGACATCGCGCGCACGCAGCACGAGGCCGACGCGGCGCTGCGATACCACCTGCACGTCTGCGTCGCCGCGAGCTGCCTCTCCTCGCGCAGCGACCAGGTGAAACGGGCGCTCGAGGAGTCGGTCGAGCGGCGTGACATCGCCCACCAGTGCAAGGTGAAGGGCGTCGGCTGCCTCGGCCTGTGCAAGGAGGGCCCGCTCGTCGCGGTCGAGCCGGCCGGGCTGCTGTACCACGGGGTCACGCCGGACGACGCCGGCGCCATCGTGTCGAGCCTGGGCAGCGTCGCGGTCGAACGGCTCCTCCTGCCGGCCGACCTGCCGTTCTTCGAGCGGCAGCGCAAGGTCGCGCTCGAGAACTCGGGCCGGGTCGATCCCGAGCGGATCGAGGACTACATCGCCCGCGGCGGCTACGCGGCGCTCATCGACGCCCTGACGACGATGACGCCGCCGGGGGTCGTCGAGCAGGTGATGCGCAGCGGCCTGCGCGGGCGCGGCGGCGCCGGCTATCCGACGGGCCTCAAGTGGAGCACGGTGGCGAAGGCGCCGAGCGGGCGCAAGTTCGTCATCTGCAACGGCGACGAGGGCGACCCGGGCGCATTCATGGATCGCAGCGTGCTCGAGAGCGATCCGCACCGCGTGGTCGAGGGCATGGCGCTCGCCGGCTATGCCGTGGGCGCGGCGGAGGGCTTCATCTACGTGCGGGCCGAGTACCCGCTCGCCGTCGAGCGGCTCCGCAAGGCCATCAAGCAGGCCGAACGGCTCGGCCTGCTCGGCACGGCCATCTCGGGCACGACCTTTGGCTTCACCATCGAGGTCCGGCTCGGCGCGGGCGCGTTCGTGTGCGGCGAGGAGACGGCGCTCATCGCGTCGATCGAGGGCGATCGCGGCACGCCGCGACCGCGGCCGCCGTATCCCGCCGAGGTGGGGCTCTGGGGCTATCCGACCCTGATCAACAACGTCGAGACCTTCGCGAGCATCGCACCCATCGTGCGCCACGGCGGCCACTGGTACGCCGGCATCGGGACGAAGAAGAGCAAGGGGACGAAGGTCTTCGCCCTCGCGGGCCGCGTGGCCAACACGGGTCTCATCGAGGTGCCGATGGGCATCACGCTGCGCGAGATCGTCTTCGACATCGGCGGCGGCGTGCCCGACGGGCGGCAGTTCAAGGCGGTGCAGACCGGCGGGCCGTCTGGCGGCTGCCTGCCCGAGCGGTTCCTCGACATGCCCGTCGAGTACGAGTCGCTGGCCGAGGCCGGCTCCATCATGGGCTCGGGCGGCATGATCGTGATGGACGACACCTCGTGCATGGTCGATGTCGCCCGCTTCTTCATGGAGTTCTGCATGACGGAGTCGTGCGGCAAGTGTGTGCCGTGCCGCGTCGGCACCGTGCAGATGCACGAACTGCTGCGCAAGATGACCGAGGGGCGCGCGACGACCGCCGACCTCGCGCTGCTCGAGGAGCTCTGCGAGGTCGTGCAGCACACGAGCCTGTGCGGGCTCGGCCAGACGGCGCCGAACCCCGTGCTCTCGACGCTCCAGTACTTCCGCGACGAGTACCTGGCCCACATCGTCGAGCGCCGGTGCCCGGCGGGCGTGTGCCGCCTGCCGCAGACCTCCGAGGTGACCGCATGACACCCGGCACGCGCGTCGTCACGCTGAGAATCGACGACCAGGACCTCGGCGCCCGCGAGGATCAGACGATCCTGGAGGTGGCGCGCGAGCACCACATCGAGATCCCGACGCTCTGTCACCTGCAGGGGCTGAGCGATGCCGGCGCCTGCCGCCTGTGCCTCGTCGAGGTGAAGGGGCAGTCGCGACTGCAGGCCTCCTGCGTGGCGCGCGTGGCCGAGGGCATGGAGGTCGTCACCCAGTCCGAACGCCTCGAGCGCTACCGGCGGACGATCGTGGAGCTGCTGTTCGCCGAGCGCAACCACGTCTGCTCGGTGTGCGTGTCGAACGGGCACTGCGAGCTGCAGGACCTCAGCCGGGTCGTCGGCATGACCCACGTGCACGTGCCTTACCTGTTCCCCGTGCACGCGGTCGACGCCTCGCACGAGCGCTTCGTCGTCGACCACAACCGCTGCGTGCTCTGCACGCGATGCGTGCGCGTCTGTGACGAGATCGAGGGGGCGCACACGTGGGACCTGCTCGGCCGCGGCGTCGGGGCGCGGGTCATCACCGACCTGAACCAGCCGTGGGGCACGTCGGAGACGTGCACCGGGTGTGGCAAGTGCGTGCACGTCTGCCCGACCGGTGCGCTCTC
>JAANMT010002470.1_pt1 | contig 15280 bp, 9 predicted proteins | sample 7279711 | NCBI WGS metagenome assembly JAANMT01 (sample SAMN14094538, study PRJNA606508) | bioreactor metagenome | isolation source: A lab-scale SPAN reactor treating ammonium-rich wastewater day 1 | place: Ireland: Galway | collected 2017-01-16 | reverse complement strand
GGTCAGCCAGGTGGCACCGGTTTCGGCCGTCATGGTGTTCGACACCTCGCCCCGCATGAGCTACGAGCAGAACGGCCAAACGCGGCTCGAAGCCGCCGTTGAAATCGCCCAGCAACTGCTGCAAAACTTGCCCCCCAAAAGCCATGTCGCCATTTTCGACACTTCAGGCGACTTGGTGAATTTTGCCGAAGATCTCGAACTGGCCAAGGAGCGGCTCCAGCGACTGCAAATTGTGCCCACGAGCCTCGATTTGGCGCCCACCTTGGAAGACGCAGTGCGGTTGCTCACCCAGGCAACCCATGAAATTCAGGAACTTTATCTCTTTAGCGACTTGACCACCGCCGCCTGGCCCGAAACCCAGGCCGCGCGATTGCAGTCCCTGCTCGGCGACGTGCCCGACGCCGCCCGCTTCGTGATCGATGTCGGCTCTCTCACCCCCCGCAACACGGCCCTGGGCGCATTGCGGCTCTCGGGCGAAACCTTGCCCCGCAACACGCCGCTCGATCTGCAACTGCCGGTCACCCGCGTCGGAGGACCCGTCGAAAAAGAGCTGCAATGGCTGTTGCATCGCTGGCAAGGCGGCCGTCTTCAAACCGAACTCAAGGGCCAAACGCATTTGAGCCAGGAAGACGGCGACTCCCAGGTAATCAACTTTCAGATCAGCACGTTGGATCTCGAACCAGGTTCGTACCAGGGCGAAGTTCGCCTTGTCGGCCGCAAAGACGACGGTTTGGCCATTGACGACCAGCGATTCTTCACATTCCGCGTGCAACCTCCCTGGAAGATATTGCTGGCCGCGCCCGCCCCGGCCGAAAGCTACGCCTTCGACTTGCACGGCGCCTTGGCCCCGCCGGCCCTGCGAAAGGAAGATCGCGCTCGCTTCGACTGCACGGAGATCACGGTCGACGAATTGGCCAATGCCAAACTCGATGCGTACCCCGTAATCTGCTTGCTCGATCCTTCCCCGCTTCCCACGCCCACTTGGGAGAAACTCTACACATACGTGCGTCGCGGCGGCAAGCTCGCCATTTTCCTGGGGCGTGAAACCGGCGCTCCCGATGCCTCGTTCAACGCCGAGGCCGCGCAAAAACTTCTCCCCGGTCGATTGGGCCCACCAGCCCGCTGGCCCGACGGCGTGTTTCTCGACACATCGCAAAGTAGCCACGCCATGCTGGCCGCCTTCCAAAAACTTCAGAGCGTGCCTTGGCGCAGCTTTCCCGTATTTCGCTTCTGGCCCCTGGAAAGCCGCCACGATGGTGTCCGCGACGTGGCCCGCTTCACCAACGGTCAGCCGGCCATCCTCGAACAGGATGTGGAACAGGGCATGGTCGTCACCATGATGACTCCCGTCTCCGACGAGTTGGACGACTCCGCCTGGAACACGCTCCCCACCGGCTTGGAACCTTGGCCTTTTGTGATGCTGGCCAACGAAATGATGCAATACCTCGTCGGCGGGGCCAACCAGGTGTGGAACCATGCCGCGCAATCGCAACTTCGCGTAGAAGTGCAACTCGACGACAATCGCGGCGTTCCCCGGTATTTGCTGACCATGCCCGACGGCTCGCAAGATAATCCCCCCGCAAACCCCAACGAACCCCGCATTGTCGTCACGGGCGTTTCGCAGGTGGGCAATTACCGCGTGCAGGCAGGCACCGGCGATGACGAAATCGATCGGGGATTCAGCGTCAACTATCGCCCCGAATTAAGCCAACTTGCGCGGCTCACTCCCGAGCAACTCCAGGCCCAGTTTGGTTCGTTCGAAACCAGCGTGGTCCGTTCTTCCACCGAACTGCAGCGGATCGCTCGCACCCGGCGCGAAGGCCGCGAACTGTTCCCCTGGCTGATCATGCTGGTCGCAATGATCCTGGCCGCCGAACATATTCTGGCCAACGTGTTTTATGGTATGCGCGACACGCCGCGTTATCGTCACCCTTGGGAAAAGGGGAACGAATGAGCACGAGCGACCTCCGCAATACGTGGTGGATTCGCGCTGCCGCAAGGCTGCTGGTTGCGGCAGTCCTGCTCGGACCGGCGTCCACGTCCGTGTCCGCTTGGTGGCAGCAGGCAGGGTCATCGCCCGCCGCCAGCGAACCGGCCGCACCCGCTACTACCAACACGGACCCGGCAAATCAAACTGCCCCAGAACATGACGCCAATCAAGATGCCGCCGACCACAACGTTTCGGATCAAGTTGCCGGCGACGATGGCCTGGGCCTGCGCTTGCGCTGGGAACCGGTTGGCAACTGGATGCTGGTCGCCGCGGTCATTGCCGTGCTGTTTGCGCTGCTTGTTTTGCTCGCGCCGGCGCACGGGCGGCTTACCCGCCGTCGCCGAGTCATCCTCACGGTGATTCGGGGCCTGGTCATTGCGCTGTTGTTCTTGGTGATGATGCGTCCAACGCTGACCTATCGCACCGTGGAACGGCAAAGCGCGCAGCTCTATGTGCACATTGATATTTCCCGCAGTATGCAAACCAAGGACGATGGTTCCCAGGCCCGCTTTAATCGCGTGCAAGACCTGCTCAACGAGGCTTCGCCCGAGTTTGCCGCCTTGGCCCGCGATCTCGATCTTCAGTTTTTTGCCTTCGACAGCGAGTTAACGCCGATTCCCTTCAGAAATGGCAAGCTCGATTGGACCGGCATCGAACCCAACGGCGACCAAACCGCGATCGGGTACACGCTTGCCGAAACCCGCCGTCGCTCGGCCGGCAAACGGGTTGTGGGGGGTATCTTGCTGACTGACGGCCACCAGCAGGCCGATCCTCCCAAGGATCTCTCCCCGCTTCAGGCCGCCGACCGGCTACGCGAATTCCCCGTCTACCCCGTGGTGTTTGGCAAGACCGACGCTGGCGGCCGGCCGCGCGACGTGGAATTGCTCGAACTCGTCGCCAACCGCACGGTGTTTGTCAAAAACCAGCTCACCGTTTCCGGTGTGGCCCGCATCTCGGGTTTTCTCAATCAAGACATAGCTGCGCAACTGCTGTTTGAAACTTCTCCCGGCCAGATGGAAGTGGTCAACACCACCCAGATTCGCGCTACCCAAGATGGGCAGCAAATCCCCATCGAACTTACGTACGCCCCGCAAGAGCCCGGCGAGTACAAGTTGAGCCTGCGGCTGGCGCCCCAACCCGGCGAATTGGTCACCCACAACAACGAGCGCAGCTCGTTCGTGACCGTGCTCGACGGCGGGCTCAACGTGCTTTACGTGGAAGGCGCCCTGCGCGTCGAACAGCGGTTCTTGCGACGGTCGCTCGACGCCTCGCCCGACATCAATGTCGACTACGTTCGGCTCGATGCTCGCCGACCCGACAACCGCGCGGACAACGTCGGCCGCCTCCTCAAGGAAGGACTTGTGCCCGGCAAGTACAATGCCATCATCATTGGCGACGTCGACTCCCAAGCGTTCCAGTCCGGCGAACTGCAGGCCCTGCGTGAATGTGTTTCGGACGGAACCGGCCTGATCATGCTCGGCGGGTTCCATACCTTTGGACCGGGCGGATACGCTGGCACACCGCTCGAAGACGTGCTTCCCGTGCGCATGGACCGCTTCGAACGCCAGCCCGTCGACGAACCCGTCCGCGCCGACCTGCACCTTCCCGGTCCCATTAAGATTGTTCCGCGCCGCCAGGCGGGCCAGCACTTTCTCACGCAGCTTGCCGCGGCCACGGCCAACGCCGCCAAGTGGATGGAACTGCCGCCCCTGGACGGCGCCAACCGCCTCACCAGTCGCGATGCCACGGTACTGCTCGAAACCGAAAAGCAGTCGCCGCTGCTGCTGGCCGGCACGTTTGGCAACGGCCGGGCGTTGGCCTTCGGCGCCGACTCCACCTGGCGCTGGTGGACGCACGGTTTTCAGAACGAGCACCGCCGGTTCTGGCGGCAGGTGATTCTATGGCTCGCCCAGCGCGACGACGCCCGCCAAGGCAAGGTATGGGTGGAAACCGACCAGCCGCGGATTCGGGTTGGGGGGCAGATTCGCGTGACGGCGGGAGCGTTCGATCCCCAAGGCATGATCGTCTCCGATGCCCGCTTCGAGGCCGAACTGGTCGCGCCCGATGGAACCCGTGGCCCGATCCGTCTTACCCAGCAAGGCAATGAATACACGGCGACCCTCAACCGCGAGGAAACGTCGCAATTAGGCGACTACACCGTGCTGGTGCGAGCCTCCGACGGCAGCGGCGAGTTGGGCGATGCGCGGACGCGTTTCCTCGTGTACGAAGAAGACCTGGAACTCACCCGCCCCGAAGCCGATCTCACCACCATGCAAGGAGTCGCCGACCGCACTCCCGATGGCCGCGTTTACGCTCCGGAGGAATTTTCGGTGCTGCTGGCCCGCTTGCGACAAGCGCCCAAATCGCTGGAAAAACCCATCGATTCTCCCCCCACGGCGCTCTGGGACAAATGGCCGATCATGGTGCTCTTCATTGTGCTGCTCTGCGGCGAATGGGCCCTGCGCAAAAAATGGGGACTGGTATAAACGGTGTCTACAAGCGATTTGCTTACGATTTTTGGCTAACGACTTGAGCCTCCAGATCAAGCTGCGGAGACCGGTACGTTACACGCAAAACGCACCCGCGGTTGGTTTCGCTACGGCTTGCCACTTCTGCCAAACGCCCATTTTGCCAGGGCTTACGGGGCCACGCCCATTTCGTGACCGCCTTCGCCCGTGCCCCGAGTGTTACCAATGGCAAATTGTGTCACGCTTTCGCGGCGTTCGGCAACGCCCCCAGCCTTTCCCAAACCCGTGCGCATTCCGCGACGTGCGCCTGGTAGCAGTCGGGGTTGACCCGCCGCCGGGGGAGTGCCTATAGTGCCGCCTCATTTTCTCGGGCCATCGCGCGCGTTGGTCCGACTGGGTTCCGTTCTGTTGGCACGTGGTTTATGGAGAGACCGATGCCTTCCAGCGACACGGCGGCGGCTGCCGTCTCCCGCCCTACCGGTAAATGGAAGCGAACGTTGTTGCTTGGCGGCGGCGCGTTGGCCGTTCTCGCGGCGTGCGCCTGCGTGCGCTATTTTTGGCTCGATGGCGAGGCCAACGCTCAACAGCGAACGCCGCGGCGTTTCTTTCAGAAGCAAGAACCCGAGGCCACGGCCACCGTCAAAAGCGACGTGCCCGTCGCGGCCCGCACCGGCATTCCCGATGTGGTCGCCGTGGTCAACGGAGAGCAGATCACCCGCGACCAGCTAGGGCAGGACTGCCTGAGGCGGTACGGCCAAGACGTGCTCGACAGTCTGATCAACAAGCGGCTCATTACCTCATATTGCCAGCAACAGGGGATCAGCGTTACGCAGCAAGAAGTGCACGAAGAAATCAGCCGGATCGCCGCGAGGTTCCGGTTGCCGGTCGACCAATGGCTCAAAATGCTGCAGGAAGAGCGGCACATTTCGGCCGATCAATATGCCAACGAGATCATTTGGCCTATGATCGCCCTCCGGAAAGCCGCTACCCAGTCGCTGCAGGTAACCCCGCAAGAGGTGCAAGCCGCGTACGAAACTCAGTACGGACCCGCCGTCGAGGCGAGGTTGATTGTCTGCTCCAGCGAGGCCAAAGCCCAACAGGCCTTGGCCGAAGCCCGGGCCAACCCCGACGAATTTGGCCGCCTGGCCGCCAAGTATTCCGAAGACCCCACCAGCGCCAGCGCGCACGGCCGCTTGCTTCCCATTCGTAAGCATTTGGGCGACCCGCGAATCGAAGCCGTGGCGTTTCGCCTGCAACCGGGTGAAATCTCCGACGTCATTCAGGTCGACCGGCAGTATCTGATTCTCAAGTGCGAGAATCACGCCGAGGGCCGCGAGCAGTTCTTCCCCATCGAACGCGTGCGTGCTCAACTTGAAACCTCGGTGCGCGAAAAGAAAGAAAACGCCCAGGCGGGCCAGTTGTTCGAAAGCCTGAAGCAAAACGTGCGGCTGCTGCAATGCTACGGCGATGAAGAAAAGATGCAGCAATACCCAGGCGTGGCCGCTGTGGTGGGCAATTTCACCATCACGCTGGCCGAATTGCAAACCGAAGCCATTCGCCGGCATGGCGTCGAAGTGTTGGAAGGCACCATCGGCCGCAACATTCTTCACCAGCATATCCGCGATAACCAGGTCACCGTCACCGATCAGGACTTGCAGCGCGAAGTGGTTCGCGCCGCCGAAGCCATGGGTTCTCTCGATCCGCAAACCGGACAGGTCGATGTCAAACGCTGGCTGGCAACCGTCTCAGAAGAGCAAGGACTGACCACCGAGCGCTATCTCGACGAATTGGTGTGGCCGACCGTGGCTTTGAAGAATTACGTGCTGAAGTCCGCATCGGCCAACATCGAAGTCAACGAAGGCGACCTTCGCCGCGGCTTCGAGGCCAACTTCGGCCCGCGTTGTATTTGCCGGGCTATCATGTTCAACAACCAACGGGCTGCCCAGGAAGTTTGGGAAGAAGCCCGCAAGAACCCCAATGCTATTTACTTTGGCCAGCTTGCGGCCAAGTACTCGATCGACCCGCAAAGCCGCTCGCTCAACGGGGAAGTGCCGCCGATCCAAAAGCACGGCGGTCGGCCCACCCTGGAGGAAGAAGCCTTCAAACTGCAACAGGGTGAGATCTCTGGGATCATCCAGATCAATGAGTACTTCTTGATCTTGTTTTGCGAAGGCTACACCAAACCGGTGACGCGAGACTTCAACGAAGTGAAGGATGAAATCAAGCGCGACCTGTACGAAAAGAAACTCCGCGTGGAAATGGCCAAGGCCTACAACGACATGATCGAAAAAGCGCGGATCGAAAACTTTCTGGCCGGCACGCGGCAAGCCCCTAGCGGCGGCAACGGCGCGCAAGGGTTGAACCAGACGCCGCGACTGGAACCCTCGGGCGGACAATCACCGCTGCAAGGTTCCAGCACCCCGGCCCGCTTGCAGTAGGACTCACACTCTCCTTCGCAAAGAGCGCGGGCGGCAGCCGCCGTTACCTTCCACGCAAAGCACAGCCAGGGTTTCCGCCCTGGCTATGCTTTTTTAGGGAGGGCCTTTCGGACCACCTTCCCCCTCCGCCCGACATCGAAGTCGTATAGAAATTGTATATTGGTGGAACGTCGCCCCAATCGCGTCAAAATCCTCGCCATCCTTAAGCGCTCCCCAACCAATTCATGATTGCCTGCCTGTGGGATATTGATGGAACATTGTTGGCCAGCGGCGGGGCCGGCAAGGCCGCCATGGATGCCGCCTTGGCTGCCGAATTTGGCATCCATGTGCCGATTGTCTACTCCAGCATGACCGGTCGCACCGATCGAGGCATTGCGCGCGATCAGTTTGCGTTGCACGGCATCGCCGACACGCCGGAAAATTGGGAACGGTTCATCGCGGCCTATTTGAGGTTCTTGCCGCAGAAACTGGTCGAATGCCAAGGCTCCGTGCTGCCGGGGATTGTTGACACACTGATATTCCTGACCACTGAAACCAATGTTTGCGTGGGCCTGCTCACTGGTAACCTGCCCCAGGGTGCCCAGGTGAAATTGGGACATTTCGGCCTGGCCAGCTATTTTGCGTTTGGCGCCTACGGCGACCGGCACCTGTTGCGCAACGACGTGGCCCGGGAAGCCCTGCAGGCGGTGCAGCAGCGCTGCGGAAAAGAGGCTCCGCTCAACCGAATTTTTGTGGTGGGCGATACACCGCTCGACGTGGCGTGCGCTCGGGCAATCGGCGCCCAGGCGGTAGCCGTCGCCACAGGTCATTACAGGCTGGAAGAACTGGCGGCAACAAAGCCCGACGTGCTGCTGAAAGATCTCAGCGACCCCACGCCATTTTGGAACCTGGTGAAAGGGCAATAATCCAATCGAGCATTGGGCAACGCAACAGCCAATCCGGCACGTTGCTCAATGAATTGCCTGCCTGGGAGAAATCGCCCAAGTCTATGGCGTGTAGAAGTTCCGCCAACGATTGGAGTTACGTAAAGTGGACAGGGGGGGATCGAACCCCCGACACCAGGATTGATAGTCCTGTAGCGCATCGGCCCCCAGCGGGGGGTGCGCTACAGCAGGCGGAAGGGCTGGCCGCAGCCCTGGCAGACGATCGTTTGGCTCGACATTTCGGCGCCGTGATGGACGGCCATTCCGCAGCGGGGGCAGGCGGATGCGCGGCGGGACGGCGAATCGTTGGCAGCGATGGATTGGCCAGGTTGGAGTTCGGGCGGGGCGATGCGCTGCCACCGGTTCCCCGCGCGCTGCGCTTGTTCCATCCGTTTCAACTGCTTGAGTTGCGCGGCGCTATTGTGGCCGATTGAGGCGATGGTGCAGCAGACCAGGCCGATGACGAGCACCACGATCGACCCCGGCAGTAGCCAGAAGAGGAGGACGAAACCGGCGACGGAAATGAGGATTCCGGACAACCCGATCGCGACGCATAGCGCGCCGAACAAGCCCAAGCAACCGGCTGCCATGGAAGCCCCCTTCCCAAAAAAATTCCCCGGGGGGCTGAGAATTCCCCCCGGGGTAAACGGCCGGACTCAAGAGCAAGGGCAGCAGGCGGCCAACGGGGGCCATTCTACCACCGGCCGTCTGTTTGTTCAGCGAGTGGACAGGGGGGGGATCGAACCCCCGACACCAGGATTTTCAGTCCTGTGCTCTACCAACTGAGCTACCTGTCCTCATGGGACCGACGTTTCGCTTAATCGCCAACTCTTCCCATGGGCGAGCGTTGCGCTCGCCATGCACAAAGGATGCCGTCTGAGGCGACGCCTGTCAAGCGGCCCGCGGAACGGCTTGCTCGGCGACGCATGGAATTTCTTGCATCGTCGGGAAAGGCCACCCGAACCGCGCTTTTCCTTGATGGGCCGCGGTTCGGAATTCATTCGCAAACCACCAATTGTGACGGGGGAACCGGCCTGGTTGGTCGTGCCCGGCACCTAAATGATTTGCTTCTTCGCAAACGTCGTTCTATTCTGATCGCATTCACTTCACATGGCGGGGTCGTCCGCCCATTTTCTCTCGGAGCCGGAGCCTGGCCGATGGCAAGGCAATTTACGTTTGGCATGCGCTCCTTTTTCGCGAGTCCAACGCGCACGAAGCGGATTCGCTTTGCTCGTTGGGCGAATTTTCCCCTGCTACTGCCTGCAGTTGCCGGCTGGATCATTCTCGCCGCCGTAGCACCCGTTCGCGCACAAGACGCCAAGGACCCGAATCGCGCGAAGCCCATGGCGCTTGCCCCGCCGGCGCCTTCGGCGCGATCGTTGGCCGAGAAACAGGAAACATTCTTCGAGGTGCTTGCGCGTTGGCCTCGGCATACGCCGTTGTTCTCGATCAACGAGCAACGGGGGCTCACCGTGCGTTGCAACCGCTTGCCGCGCCAGCCCGCCCCGCCGCCGCCCGTCAATCCCTTCGATGTCGAAGTACCCACGCCAAGAGCCTCGCTTCCGGAGAGCGACAGCTACGGAACGTTGCTGCGAGAAATGGTCTTGCAGGACCAGTGGGACGGTGACGGGCCGGGACGCATCGCCGTTTTGCCCGGAGTAATCGTGGTGCGACAAACGCGTAAAGGGCATGACGCCGTTGCGGATTTCTTGAGCAAGACCGTCCGTTGGGAGCAGAGCAGAACGGAATCGCCGTTTGACTAGACTCGGCAAAGGCGTGCCAGGCATTTCATTTCGCGGAACCTTGGAACAGGAGAAGCAAAGATGGCGTGTTTATTTTCATCGATCGTGCGGGCGATGTGCGTCGCGGCATGTGCTTGGGGAATCAGCAGTTTGGCGCCTTCACGGCCCTTGATCGCGCAGGAGCCGGCTGAATCGCCCGGTGCGCAAACGCCCGGTGAGCAGTCTGGCGATTCGCGTTCCGACATGGATTCGGCAAGCGAGGTCGAAACGCGGATTCACAAGGCATTGGAAACCAAGACCGCGATCCAATTCCTCGATACTCCACTGGTTGAGGTCGTGCAGTTTCTTGCCGAGCATCACAAGATTCCCATTCAGATCGACCGCCGGGCCTTGGACGACTCGGGCGTTCCGGTCGATCTGCCGATCACGGCCGATATCCGCGGCGCGCGGTTGGGCACGGCGCTGGATCTGATTCTCAACAGGCACGACCTGGCCCACATGTATCACAACGAGTCGCTGCTTATCACGACGCGTGATTCTGGGTGCGGCGGCACGGAATACCCCCACGTGTATGCGATGGCGGACCTATTGGGCGACAATCCAAAATCAGAGCTGGATCAATGGAGCAAACTCCTGAAGACCACCCAAATCCCCTGGAGTTGGGACGAGCAAGCCGGGACGGGCTCGGTGTCCGCCTTTCGCAATACGCTGGTTGTTATGCAATCCCCGGAGGTTCACGGCCGGATCGCCGACTTGCTGCGCGCGGTACGCGAGGTCAAGCAGGCAAATGCAAACGAAGGAACGGCGAAGTACCTGCCCATGCGAGCCCGGGATCACGCCGCTTTCGTGGCTTGGAACACCCAATTGAATCGACGGGTGGATATCGACTTTCGAGAAATACCGCTAGTCGATGTGCAAGAATACTTGCAGGATCTGACCGGATTGCCCGTCCAACTCGACATGCGGGCTCTTGAGGACAATGGAATTTCGCCGGATCTCCCGCTGACGTTTCAGCAGCATCAAATTTCGTTGCGGGCGGCGCTGAATTTCATGTTGCGGCGGCACGCTCTGGGCTGGCATTGTTCGGGCGAGGTGTTGCTCATCACCACGGCGGACGTGGCCGCCCATGAACTTGAAGACTTGATCTATCCCGTCGCCGATTTGGCCGGGCAGGCCGATGGAACGTACCAATGCGACGAGTTGGTGGAACTTCTGCAATCGACCGTGCGCCCCGATAGTTGGAGCATATTTGGCGGACCGGGCGCAATCGTGGGCACGCCCGACGGCAAGATGTTGGTCGTCGCGCAAACGCGGGAATGCCACGAGCAGATCGGCGGTTTGCTGAAGGAGCTTCGGCGCAAGGTTGTATTCGAGCCGAAAAAGCCCAAGCCCGATGGTACCCTCAAGTAACGGGCAATGCCGCTTCACGATCGCGTCGGCTCCAAGATCATCCGCCGCAAATGTGATGGGGTAGGCTGGAATCCAGCACTTCTGGTGATGGAGACGAATTTGGGCGATTTCGCGACGTTTTTTCTCGGTGGCAATCGCCGGCGGCTATGACAGAAGGCAGTCGATCTTGCCGGTTAGACTGGGAACCAACACGACGTCATCGAAAATGGCGTGTTCGCTGTAAATCGACGAGGGTTGAGCGACATGATGGCTGGCAAGCGCGTGGCGCAACTGTGCATTCTCGCGCTGAAGTTCGTCAACGCGGCGCCGCAAGGCTTCGATTTGCCTCCAAGCATCCGCGGCAGGATTTCCTTGAGCCAGGCCTCGAATAACACGATGCAGCTCGCGCCGCAGTTCGTAAGTGTTTTTGAACTGCGTGGCCAGACAACCCGCCGCGCCGTTTGACATGGCCGCCAGGCAATCGGGGTGTTGAGGGCTTGACGCCAGCAAGATTACCGGCGTGCGGAGTGCAGCTGTCTGAAGTCGGTGAAACCCATCAAGCCCCGCCGACCCGAACGCGCCAAGGTCGAGCAATAGGGCATGGAACGCACGTTCGTTCAATAACTGCTCGGCGGCCGGCAGCGTGGCGGTATGTGTCAGGCGAAGCCGCAGCCCGCTCTCGGCTGAAGAGCCGTCGGCCTCGCAAGCCGCGGCGACACAGCGGGCGTGCTGAGGATCGTCCGAGGTCAAAAGCAGATGGAAGGGAGTGCTCACCATGCGAACGTGCCCAGCGGGTGTGACAATTTAGGCCTTGGCGTGCTGCGCTCCGTCGTTTGATAAAGGTCTGCACTTTAGTTTAGGTCATAATTCGCTTGGCGGTGGAATTGATGGATGGCGCAAGCAAGAACGGGTGCGGCCGAGGTTGTCAGCCACACCCGTTTTGCAGGGTCATCTTCTTGTTAATCGCCTGTTTTTCGCTGGTTAAACGGGTCCGTTGCCTGTCGAAATTCGCTTTCCAGCTCTAGGCGATTCCAGGTTTAACTGAAGCATGGTCGTCTGATTACCAGGTGTATTCCACACCGAAGTTAAAGCCCTGGAAAAATGCCAGACCGTTATCATTGATAAATTCCTGCCGGCCAGGGCCGAGCACGGGATTGAACTGCTCTGCGGCGAGCGCCACGCCGTCGACCCAGAGGAATTCGGCCCCGGCGAACAGCGACAGGCCGCAGTTCACGCGGTAGGAAAGCTGGACATCGGTGCCACCGACAAAGGCCGCGTCGCCACGCCGCACGGTTTCATTGACAAACTCGGTCGTGGCGCCGCCAATCGCGGTGGCATCGACCGTGGTGTGCTGACGACCGGCGTTGCCGTAAACGCCCACCTTGCCTCCCCAGCGGAGGGCCCAATTGCAATTTAAAGGCATGGTGACCAACCAACCAAATTGACCGCCGACCAGGTCGTTGTCGGTGGCGATCAGGCTGCGGCCCGTGTGCGTGGGAGTAATCGAGGTATACAAGAAATCTTCGGTGATGCGCACATAGCGAACTCCCCAGCAGGTGGACACCTGCACGGCGCCCAGGCAACCGCAGGGAAGCGGCGTCCAGTAATTGATTTCCGCATTGTGAAAATCGGAGGAATAACCAATTTCTTGGCTGGTGGCGCCGTCAAAGCCCAGCACCGGCAAACCGCCGAAATCGTAGAACGACTGGATGTCACCAGCGGGGCTATTGAATCGGGCCCGGTTGTCCCAGTTCCAGAGTCCCATGTAGGTGACTTCAATGCTGTTATTCTCGTGAACGCGCCGCTCAGCCGAAACGCGGAAACTCCAATTGTAGTCGTAATCGAGATTGTTGTTGCTGAGCACGGGGTTAGTGGGATCGTTCGTAAAGGCGTAGGCTACCTGGTCGGCCAAGGTGCGGTGCAGCAGCACGGCCTCACCCCGCACGCGCCAACCGCAGGCGAAAATGCCCAGCGGATTGAAAAAGCCGCAGGTGCTGCAACCATCGCTACCCCAGCAGTCGTCGCAGCCATGGTGGCCGCAAGCACCGCATCCGCCATGGCCCCGCAAACCGCAGCCGTGATTGCAGCCGTGATTGCAGCCACTCGAGCAAGAGTGGCAGCCGCCATGTCCACAGCCCCCGTGGCCGTAGACGTCGTTGCCGCACCCGCCGGGGGGACAGCCGTACCCTTGTTCGCCCATTTCGGTATAGGCCGCGGGAACGATGTCGGGCCCGCCTAAGTATTGGCCCATTTGGTATCCCCCGCCGTAAACCGGCTGATACCCCTGATACGAGGCTTGCATCAACTGGCCGCCTCCGCCCGGGTATTGAGCGGTAGCCGGGGCCGTGCAGCAGAGCATCGCTGCCAGGCAAATGAATGGCGTTATCTTCACGAGACCCTCCATGATGAATAATTCCGCCAACCGAAGACGAACCTGGTCTGCGGGAGCAGGTTCGCCCTTCGAAAACGAGTGGATCCATCGCAGGTGACGCAGAACCCGCACCTGGCGAGTGGTCCCCGCGAAAACCGATGGCCCGGCGTGGTATGCCCGGCTTCTTCCCTACATCCAATCGCCCAGGCAGAATGATCAGAACCACGAATTTCGGAACGGCAGTTACGTTCTGCTTGAACGGAATTACCTGCACAACCGGTAAAGATTGCGCAGATTTCCAGGGCAAGGATTGCGTTTTGCCGACCTCTGCTTTCGATTACCGGGCGAAACGACGGTCTTCGTTCCGGCAGGCGAAGGGCACAACCGCAGCACGGCGAAATCGGTATGCCAAGGCGGCAGGGGGTTTTCTCGATGTGAAGTTGGGTGAGCGATTGTCAGTTCCGCACACTTGCAGACTGCGCGAATCCGATGCACGCTGGGATTCGAGTTGCCGGCGTTGATCAGATCTTCGCAATGCCAATAACGCAAACCATACTCCGAAATTGGTACGACAAAACTCCGGAAACGGCCGGAAGGCCAAATTGAGTTAGGCGTTTTCAACCTTCCTCGTAAATTCCCACCAACCTCTCAACGACGAAGCTTGCCAGAGCGTCATTCATGCCGCCCCGCGACCCCGCCTCTACTCAACTTGTCAATTCGGCGCCCATGCGAGCAGGGCGACTTCGTTGGCCGGGCCGCTCGTTTTGGCTGGTGGGCGTGTTATTCGGCTGGATGTTTTCGGGCATCCTGTTCGCGGACAACAACCTGGTGTTTCGAGACGGTGGACACTTTTTTCATCCGCTGCTGCAGTATGTGCGACAGTCTTGGTACGCCGGCGAGATCCCGCTCTGGAATCCTTACGAAAACCTGGGCGAACCATTAGCGGCTTCTTCCACTTCGCTTGTCTTCTATCCGGGCTCGATTCTGCTGCTCCTTCCGATCGCATACGATTGGGCCTTCAAGTTGTTTATCGTCGCGCATTTGATGTTGGCCGCCTGGGGGGCTGCGCTTCTGGCGCGAAACTGCGGCCGATCGTCGGCCGCGGCAACTTTTGCCGCCTTGGCCTATGCCGGCGGCGGGCAGGTTTCGTTTCAACACGTCAATGCCGTGTTCCTGATCAGTTCCGCATGGCTTCCCTTCGCCTGGCTGGCCATCGACTCCTTGGTAACGAAGCGATCGCCGCGGGCCATGGTGGGCTTGGGATTGGCTTGGGCGCTGATGTTTTTTGGCCGGCGACCCCCAGTTGGCATACAACTTGGGGCTTGCATCGCTGCTGCTGGTGTGGCTACGTCGAAAGCAAAGAAGCGTCGAGCTAACCTGGTCGCGCCGTTTGGCGCGCAGCCCTGTAACACGGTTATTCGGAGCGGGCTGTCTTGCGCTGGGTTTGGCGGCCGTGCAGGTGTTGCCCCTTTACTCGCTATCGAAGCAGAGCGACCGCGCCGCCAGCGACGTCCCGCAGAATATCTATCAAGCAACCGCGTTTGCCCTGAGCGGCAATCTTGATGACACGGGCAACGATCCGTGGAACGCTGTTTTGCGGGGAAAGGGGGCCGAGCCCGAATCGCACCTGGGGCAAACCTATAAATTCAGCATTGAACCGTGGAAATTCGCTGAGTTGCTGTGGCCAACCATCGGCGGAGCGCACTTTCCACAATGCACTCGGTGGTATGGACTCATTTCGTCCAAGGAGAATTCGTTTTGGGTGATGAGTTTGTACATGGGGCTCTTGCCGCTGATACTCGCGGTGGCGCGAGTTCGCTTTCGCCGAGGCAATATCCGCGTTCGCTGGCTTTCGCTCACCTTGCTGTTAGCCGTGTTGGCAAGCACTGGTGACTTCGGTCCCGGTTGGATTGCCCGAGGTATCGCAGGCCTTGGGCAACCGGAAGGGCAGGTTCGCGC
>JAANMT010002459.1_pt1 | contig 15382 bp, 13 predicted proteins | sample 7279711 | NCBI WGS metagenome assembly JAANMT01 (sample SAMN14094538, study PRJNA606508) | bioreactor metagenome | isolation source: A lab-scale SPAN reactor treating ammonium-rich wastewater day 1 | place: Ireland: Galway | collected 2017-01-16 | reverse complement strand
AGCGGCGCCGGCAGCGTCAACGCATCGAAGAAGGCGGCCACGCGGTCGATCGGCAGCAGCATCAGGTCGTGGATCGACAGCCCGGCGATCTGCTGCAACTGCGCGTCGGTCCATTCGACGCCTGCCGGCAGGAAGCGTGTGTACGACGAGTCGCCGGACAGTGCCGCCTGCGCCTGCGCCTGCGCGTGCGAGCCGACGCGCCACAGCAGCGCGTCGGGCTTGAGCCGCGCACCCCGGCAGGCCGGGCAGGGCGTGTACGAGCGGTACTTCGACAGCAGCACGCGGATGTGCATCCGGTACGCCTTCGACTCGAGCCAGTCGAAGAAGTGGCGGATGCCGTACCACTGCGTCTCCCATTTTCCGGTCCAGTCGTCGCCGCCTTCGATCACCCAGCGTCGCTGCGCGTCGGAGAGCGCGCGCCAGGGCAGGTCCATCGGCACGCCGGCCTTCGCCGCGTATTTCGCGAGGTCGCGCTGGCATTCGCGGAAGCTCTCGGTCTGCCAGGGCTTGACCGCGCCCTCGGCCAGCGTTCGGGCTTCGTCGGGAATCACCAGCCCGAGGTCGATGCCGATCACGCGGCCGAAGCCGCGGCAGGTCTGGCAGGCGCCGAGCGGCGAGTTGAACGAGAACAGGCTCGGCAGCGGGTCCGCGTAGGCGATGTCGCAGTCGGCGCAGTGCAGGCCGCTGCTGAAGCGCCAGCGATCCGCCTCGTTGCCGTCGTCGTCGAGCAGGTGCACCGACATGCGGCCGTGGCCGCGTTCGAGTGCGGCCTCGACCGCGTCGGAGATCCGCGACGCCTCGACCGTGCCGTGGCGAAAGCGGTCCTGGACGACGTGCAGCACCCGGCCGGCGGCGCTGCTGTCGATCGCCTGAACGCGGGTGTAGCCCTGCGCGAGCAGGTGGGCGCGGATCTCTTCTTCGGTGAAGTTCGCCGGAACCGGAATCGGGAAGCTGACCACCAGGCGCGGATCGCCGGCGGCCCGCGAGCGCGCGGCGATCGCCGCGCGTACGCTCGCCACCGTATCGCGCCGCACCGGGCGCGCGCAGCGCCTGCAGTGCAGCGTGGCTGCGCGGGCGAACAGCAGCTTCAGGTGGTCGTTCAGCTCGGTCATCGTGCCGACCGTGGAGCGCGAGGTGCGCACCGGATTGGTCTGGTCGATCGCGATGGCCGGGGGCACGCCCTCGATGCGGTCGACCTGCGGCTTGTCCATCCGGTCGAGGAACTGCCGCGCGTAGGCCGAGAAGGTCTCGACGTAGCGGCGCTGCCCCTCGGCGTACAGCGTGTCGAAGACGAGCGAGGACTTCCCCGAGCCCGAGACCCCGGTCACCACCACCAGTTCGCCGGTCGGGATGTCGAGGTCGACGTTCTTCAGGTTGTTCTGGCGTGCGCCGCGGATGCGGATCGCGCGCCGCAGCACCGATTGCAGCGGCCTGCCCGGCGCCTCGTCGGTGCCGGGCACATCGCGGGGGAACATGGGTCGGTCGGGCAGTGCGGGAAGAAGGCGGATCGAGTCTATCAGCATCGCCGCCGGATATCGGACAATGGCGGCTGGCCCGCTTCCGGAACCCTGTCGATGACCGAGGTCGCTCGCGCCCCGGCGCACCGCTCCAAGACCGTCGCCGGCGCGCTCGCCCTGTTCGCGGGCTCGCTCGGAGCGCACCGCCTCTATCTGGGCGCGCGCTGGTGGTGGGTGTATCCGCTGCTGTCGCTGCCGGCGATGGCGATCGCGCTGCGCGCCGACCCGTGGTACCGGCATCCCGGTTTCTTCTTCGCCGCGGCGGTCGCGCTGGCGGCGATGCTCGAAGCGATCGTGATCTGCCTCACGCCCGACGCGAAGTGGGACGCGAAGCGCAATCCGGGATCGGGACGGCGCTCGGCCAGCGGTTGGCCCGCGGTGCTGGTCGCGATGGCTTCGCTGATCGTCGGCGCCACGCTGATGATGTCGGTGCTGGCGATCGCACTCGAGACGCTGTTCGTGTCGATGCCGGGGCGGTGAACGACTTGATACGATGCCGCCCATGAGTGCCGAACGACCCGTCGATGCGGCCGACGTCGAGGCCAGGCTCGAACTTTGGCTGGCCCGCGAGCGCGAGGTGCGGCTGCTGATGGCCCCTGCGGGCAAGATTCCGGCCGCGGAACTCGCGCGCACGTCGGGGCTGCAGTTTCTCGAACGCATCGGACGCGGCGAACTGCCGTCGGCGCCGATCTTCCAGACGCTCGACTTCGTGCCGGTGGAAGCCGAGCGCGGCCGCATGGTCTTTCAGGGAACGCCCAAGTCCGACTATTACAACCCGATCGGGTCGGTGCACGGCGGCTACATCGCGACGCTGCTCGATTCGGCGGTGGGCTGCGCGGTGCACACGATGCTCGAGCGCGGCTTCGGCTACACCACGCTCGAACTGAAAGTGAACTACGTGCGCGCACTCACCGACAAGACCGGCCCGGTGCGCGCCGAAGCGCACGTGGTCAACGTCTCGCGCCAGATCGGCGTCGCCCAGGGGCGTCTGGTCGACGTGGCCGGCCGCATGTACGCGTGGGCCTCCACCACCTGCCTGATCTTTCCGTTGCCCGCGAGCACCGCCTGACGCCAACCCCGCCACCATCGCCACGAGAACGACCATGACGACGACGAACCGTTCCATCGTTTCCACGCCGGGGGCGCCGGCCGCGATCGGGCCCTATTCGCAGGCGGTGCGCGCCGGCAACACCGTCTACCTGTCGGGGCAGATCGCGCTCGAACCCGCAAGCGGCCAGATGGTCGAGGGCGGGATCGAGGCGCAGGCCGAGCAGGTGTTCCGCAACATGAGGGCGGTGGTCGAGGCCGCCGGCGGTTCGCTCGCGCACTGCGTGAAGCTCACGCTGTTCCTCACCGACCTGGGCCACTTTCCGGTGATCAACCAGATCATGCAGCGCCACTTCGAGCAGCCCTACCCGGCGCGCTCGACCGTCGGCGTCGCCAGCCTGCCGCGCGGCGCGCTGTTCGAGGCCGAGGCAGTCGTGGTCCTCGATTGAGGGCGGTGCCGAAGCGGACCGTCTGCGGTGGCGCGCCAGGCTAGCGGGGCCGCGGCGCCCGCGACCGGCGCGAGCGCGCCCGCGGCGGCACTGTTCGCGCGGCTGGGCATCAGGCGCGAACAGGACCTCGTCCTGCACCTGCCGATACGCTACGAAGACGAAACGCGCATCGCGCCGATCGCGTCGCTGCGACCCGGCGAGGTTGCCCAGGTGCAGGGCGTCGTCGCGCGCCAGGAGATCGTCGCGCGTCCGCGGCGCGCACTGGCCGTCGAACTGCGCGACGACACCGGGTCGATCACGCTGCGCTTCCTGCACTTCTACGGCTCGCAGCTGCGCCAGTTCGCGGCCGGCAACCGCGTGCGCGCGCTCGGTGAAGTGCGCGGTGGCCTGTTCGGGCTCGAGATGGTGCATCCGCGCTACCGGGTGGTCGACGAGAGCGAGCCGCTGCCGCAGGCGCTCACGCCGGTCTATCCGACGGTCTCCGGCCTCGGGCAGGCGAGGCTGCGTGCCGCGATCCTGCGCGCGCTGCGTGCCCTGCAGTGGCGCGAAACCGTGCCGGCCGATGCGCTGGCCGCGCTCGGCCTGCCTTCGTCGGCCCACGCGTTGCGCGCGATCCATCAGCCTGCGCCCGAGACGCCGGCCAGCGCGCTGCACGAGCGCTCCACGCCGGCCTGGCGGCGCGTGATCTTCGACGAGCTGCTCGCCCAGCAACTGTCGCTGCAGCGCGCGCGCGCGGCGCGGGCGGCGCAGCGCGCGCCGCAGCTGGTCGACGACGCGCTCGCGCGACGCCTGCTCGATGCGCTGCCGTTTCGGCTCACCGGCGCGCAGCAGCGGGTCTGGCTGGAGATCTCCGGCGAGCTCGCGGCGGCGCAGCCGATGAACCGGCTGCTGCAGGGCGACGTCGGCAGCGGCAAGACGGTGATCGCCGCGCTCGCCGCGGCGCAGGCGATCGGCAGCGGCTGGCAGGCGGCGATCATGGCCCCCACCGAGATCCTCGCCGAACAGCACCTGCGCAAGATCGGCCCGTGGCTGGAGCGCATCGGTGTGCGCGTGGCCTGGCTGTCGGGATCGCTGAAGGAAGCAGGGAAGAAGGCGGCGCGTGCGCGCGCCGCTTCCGGCGAGGCCCAACTGCTGATCGGCACGCACGCGCTGATCGAGGACAGCGTCGCGTTCGCGCGGCTCGGGCTTGCGATCGTCGACGAGCAGCATCGCTTCGGCGTGGCGCAGCGGCTCGCGCTGCGCACCCGGCTCGAAGCCGGCCCGGCGATGCTGCCGCACCAGCTGATGATGAGTGCGACGCCGATTCCGCGCACGCTCGCAATGTCGTACTACGCCGACCTCGACGTTTCGGTGATCGACGAGCTGCCGCCGGGCCGCAAGCCGGTGCTCACCAAGCTGGTTTCGGACGCGCGCCGCGACGAGGTCATGGCCCGCGTGCGCGCCGCCGTGGCCGCCGGCCGCCAGGCCTACTGGGTGTGCCCGCTGATCGAGGAGAGCGAGGCGCTCGACCTGCAGACCGCGATCGACACCCACGCTGCGCTGGAGCGCGAACTGGCGCCGCTGCGCGTCGGCCTGGTGCACGGCCGGCTGCCCGCGGCGGACAAGCATGCGGTGATGGCGCAGTTCGCCGCCGGCGCGCTGCAGGTGCTGGTCGCGACGACCGTGATCGAGGTCGGCGTCGACGTGCCCAACGCGACCCTGATGGTCATCGAGCACGCCGAGCGCTTCGGCCTGGCGCAACTGCACCAGTTGCGCGGTCGCGTCGGCCGCGGCACCGGCGAGAGCGTCTGCGTGCTGATGTACCGGGCGCCACTGTCGGCCGCGGCGCGTGATCGGCTGAAGACGATGTACGAGACCAGCGACGGCTTCGAGATCGCGCGGCGCGACCTGATCCTGCGCGGTCCGGGCGAATTCCTCGGGGCGCGCCAGTCCGGCGAGGCGTTGCTGCGCTTTGCCGACCTCGAGCGCGACAGCGACCTGCTCGCAGCGGCGCGCGAAGTGGCTGCACGGTTGCTGCGCGACGACCCGGCGTCGGTCGACGAACACCTGCAGCGCTGGTTCGGCGGGCGGGAGGAATTCCTGCGCGCCTGAGGAGACCGCGGGCGCCCCAGCCGCCTCAGGGAGCCAGCGCCGCCGCGCGGGCGATCGCAGCCAGGCCGGTGGCGGCCGAGTCGCCGTCGGCCACCCGGCCGCGCAAACCGAGCCGGTGCATCGCCCTGGCGTAACGGGCGCTCAGTTCGCTGCGCGCCACCACGGTCGCCACCAGGTCGTGCGGCGACCAGTCGGAGGCGTCGCGGATCTCGGCGCCGATCAGCAGCCCCGAGAGGTAGGCGGGAAGCTGGTGCGCATCGAGGCCGCCGAGCAACGCCTCGGTGCGCGCGGTGAACAGCAGGTGGGTGAGCGAGCCGGGCCGCGCACCGGCGTGGTCGACGCCTTCGTCGAATGCGCGCAGCGCCTGCGCCTGGTGCTCCGGCGACTCGTCGGGATCGCCGCAGTGGCTCGCCAGCGTCGAGTGCCGGCACAGCAGCGCATAGAGCTCGCCCGTCATGTAGGTGCGGAACGCGACGATCTGCCGGTCGCGCACCTCGACCCATCGGCAATGCCTGCCCGGCAGCACGAACAACCCCTCGCGGCCCTGCAGCGCGCCGAACACCTGGGTCTCGCCGCCGCGCATCAGGTCGGGCGAATCGATCTGGCCGCGCGCCACCAGTCCGGGCACGATCCGGAACGGGCGACCGAGCAGGTCGTCGAAGGACGAGAGGTGCTGCGCGAGTGCCCGCAGCGTTGCCGGGGTGCGCACGCGGGCGGCTTCGCGCCATCCTTCGCGGCTGCCGACCATGCCGCAGGCAATCACCGGCAGCGCCGGCGTGCTGGCGAGCCAGTCGCCGCACAGCGTCTCGAGCGCCTCGCGAAAGCGCCCGCCGGAGACGGCGCTCACGCCCGCGGCCGACTCGCGGCGAGCGACGATGCCGCCGGCGCCGATCAGCCAGGCACGCAGCGCGCTCGATCCCCAGTCGAGACCGATCAGTGACGCCGGGGCGTGGCGAGGCGCGGCGGCTGCACGTGCGGGGGGTGTTCGCGGCATGACCGCAGTATGCCTCAGGGCCTGTGAACGCGGGCCCGCTTGGTATCATCGCTGCAAGCCCATGACGCTCACCGAACTCAAGTACATCGTCGCCGTGGCGCGCGAGCGCCACTTCGGACGGGCGGCCGAGGCGTGCTTCGTCAGCCAGCCGACGCTGTCGGTCGCGATCCGCAAGCTCGAGGGCGAGCTGGGCGTGCAGTTGTTCGAGCGCGGTGGCAGCGAGGTCGCGATCACGCCCGTGGGGGCGCAGATCGTCGAACAGGCCCAGCACGTGCTCGAGCAGAGCAACGCGATCCGCGAGATCGCGGCCCAGGGCAAGGATCCGCTTGTGGGGCCGCTGCGCGTCGGCGTCATCTACACGATCGGCCCGTACCTGCTGCCGCGACTGGTGCCGCGGATGATCGAGGACGCGCCGCAGATGCCGCTGCTGCTGCAGGAGAACTTCACCGTGCGGCTGCTCGAGCTGCTGCGCCAGGGCGACGTCGACCTCGCGATCCTCGCCGACCCGTTCCCCGACCACGGCCTGGCGACGCAGGGCGTCTACGACGAACCCTTCGTGGTCGCGGTGCCGAGACACCACCGGTGGGCGCGGCGCAAGGCGATCCGCTCGACCGAGCTGAAGGAGCAGACGATGCTGCTGCTCGGCACCGGGCACTGCTTTCGCGACCAGGTGCTCGAGGTGTGCCCCGAATTGTCGCGCTACTCGCAGTCGAGCGCCGGCATCCAGAAGACCTTCGAGGGCTCCTCGCTGGAGACGATCCGGCACATGGTGGCCTCGGGAGTCGGCATCACCGTATTGCCCTGGACCGCCTGCGCGCAGTCGCGCGAAGACGACCTGCTGCGCTACATTCCGTTCGTGGCGCCGCCGCCGCACCGGCGGGTGTCTCTGGTCTGGCGCAAGAGCTTCGGCCGGGTGGCGGCGATCGAGGCGGTGCGGCGCGCGATTCTCGACGCCGGCCTTCCCGGCGTCACGCGGTTGCCGCACGAGCCTGCGGTGTTCCACTGAATTCGCGAGCCAATCATGAGCGAAAGGCCAAGCTATCCCACGATCGAACAGACCATCGGCGGCACGCCGCTGGTGAAGCTGCAGCGCCTTCCGGGCGCCGACGGCCAGGCCCGGGGCAACCTGGTGCTCGGCAAGCTCGAGGGCAACAACCCGGCGGGTTCGGTCAAGGACCGCCCGGCGCTGGCGATGATCGCGCGCGCCGAGGCGCGGGGCGAGATCCGGCCGGGCGACACGCTGATCGAGGCGACTTCGGGCAACACCGGCATCGGACTGGCGATGGCCGCCGCGCTGCGCGGCTACCGGATGGTGCTGATCATGCCCGAGAACCTGTCGCTCGAGCGGCGCCAGTCGATGAAGGCGTACGGTGCCGAACTCCTGCTGGTGAGTCGCGAGCAGGGCATGGAAGGCGCGCGCGATCTCGCCGACCAGATGCAGCGCGAGGGCCGCGGCCGGGTGCTCGACCAGTTCTCGAACGACGACAACTGGGCGGCGCACTACGAGACCACCGGCCCCGAGATCTGGAACGACACGAAAGGCCAGGTGACCCACTTCGTCTCGGCGATGGGCACCACCGGCACGATCACCGGCGTGTCGCGCTACCTGAAGGAGCGCAATCCGGCGGTGTGCATCGTCGGTGCGGAGCCGACCGAGGGTTCGTCGATTCCGGGCATCCGCAAGTGGCCCGAGGCCTACATGCCGAAGATCTACCGGCACGCACGGGTCGATCGGGTCGAGTCGGTGTCGCAGGCCGACGCCGAGGAGATGGCGCGCCGCCTGGCGGTCGAGGAAGGCATCTTCTGCGGAATCTCGGCGGCCGGTGCATGCTGCATCGCGCTGCGCCTGGCCCGCGAGGTCGAGAACGCGACGATCGTGTTCATCGTCTGCGACCGCGGCGACCGCTACCTCTCCACCGGGGTGTTTCCAGGCTAGTCGCCCGCTCGCGGCGTCCCGGGTCCGCGCGGCCCGCGAGCTGGCTGCGCGCGTCATCGCCCCGAACACGCACGTTTCGCGAGCACGCCCGCCCGATGCCTGCCGAGCACGCGCCGCTGCGCGCCATTGTCCTGCTGGTCGGTGCGTGCGTCAGCTTCGCGCTTCTCGACAGCGTCGCGAAATACCTGTCTCAGACCCATCACCCGCTGCTGGTCGCCTGGGCACGCTACGTCTTCCACGTCGCGGTGATGGCGGCGATCTTCATGCCGCGCATGGGGCGTGCGCTGCTTCGCACGCGGCGACCCATGCTGCAGGTGGCGCGCGGCGTGTGCCTGGGCATGTCCTCGGTGTTCTTCTTCACGAGCGTGGCGCACCTGCCGCTGGCCGAAGCCACGGCGATCGTCTCGATCGCGCCGATCCTGGTTTCGGTTGGCGCCGTGGCCCTGATGCACGAGCGTGCGCCGCGCGGAACCTGGCTGTCGCTGGCGGCAAGTTTCTGCGGCGTGCTGCTGATCGTGCGCCCCGGCAGCGCGCTGTTCGGCTGGCCGGCGGCGCTGCCGCTCATCGCAGCGCTATTCATCGTCGGCTACCAGCTGCTCACCCGCAAGCTCGCCGGCGTCGACAACGGGCTCGCGACGCTGTTCATCGGCGCACTGGTGGCTGCGGTGATGCTGGTGGTGGTCGCGCCCGGACGCTGGCAGCTGCCGGCAGACTGGCTGCAGGGCGTGCTGTTCGTCGCGATGGGCGCGATCGGCGCCTTTGGCCACCTGTTGCTGGTGCGCGCCTACGAGCACGGCTCCGCGGCCGCGCTCGCGCCTTTCAGCTACACGCATTCGGTCATGGCGGTGGTGTTCGGGCTGTTGTTCTTCGGACAGTTTCCCGATGCGGTGTCGCTGGCCGGCATCGTGCTGGTCGTGTCCACCGGGGTGCTGATGGCGGCGCTGCGCAGGGTCGAGGCACGCCCGATCGAGGATTGAACGCGGGCGCGGCGGCGCCCCGCGGTTCAGCGCAACGCGGCGAGCCGGCGCGCGAGTTCGTAGACCGCCATCGCGTAGAAGCTCGAACGGTTGTAACGGGTGATCGCGAAGAAATTCGGGGCACCGAGGTAATAGCTCGCGGCGCCGTCGCCGTTGGGCAGGTCGACCAGCGCCAGCGGCATGTCGGGCGCGACCGGTTCGGCGCTCGAGACCCCGTACTCGGCGAGCTCGGAAATCGTGAACTGCGGCCGGATGCCGGCCTCGACCAGCGGCGCGAGCCGCGCCTCGCTGTCGAAGCGCATCTCGAAGCGCACCGGCTCGCCGCTTCGCCAGCCGTGCGTGGCGAGGAAGCTGGCGACGCTGCCGATCGCGTCGGCCGGATTCGACCGCAGCTCGACGCTGCCGTCGCCATCGAGGTCGACCGCGAACCGGCGGATGCTGCCGGGCATGAACTGCGGCAGGCCGATCGCACCGGCGAACGAGCCGCGCACCGAGAAGACGTCGAGTGCGGATTCGCGGCTGTAGAGCAGGTATTGCTCGAGCTCGCTGCGGAAGTAGTCGGCGCGCTGCGGGTAGTCGAACGCCAGCGTGGTGAGCACGTCCACCACGCGGAACTCGCCGGTCATGCGGCCATAGAGCGTCTCGACGCCGATGATCGCGACCACGATCTCGGGCGGCACGCCGAATCGCTGCGCCGCGAGGTCGAGCCAGAGCTCCTGTTCGTTCCAGAAGCGCAAGCCCTCGCGGATGCGCAGCGGATCGAGAAAGCGCGCCCGATACGCGGCCCACGAGCGCCGGAACTCCGGCGGCGCGGGCGCGATCAGCCGGATGGCCGCATCGTTGCGCCGCACTTGCGAGAACATCTGCAGCAGCCCGGATTCCGCGAACCCGTGCCGCTCGGCCATCTCGGCGACGAAGGCGCGGACTTCCGCACGCTCGGCATAGCCGGTGCCGTCGGCCGCGGCCCGGGCAACGGCCGACGGCGCCGGCGCACCAGCGGCCGTCGCGAGAGCCGTCGCCGCGGGTCGCTTGGCGCGCGGCTTGGCCGCGGCGCCGCCCGCAGCGGTGGCGACGGCGACGACGAGCGCCGCCAGCGCCGCGCGCAGCAGGTGGCTCGGCATCGCAGCGCTGGCGGGGCGGTGGCGGCGGTTGCGGTCGCAGGCAGCGGCAGGCAGGGGCGGGGCAGCTGTGGGGCTCACGGCTTGAAGGCTTGCACGGACTTGCGCAAGTGTCGCACGGCGGCACGATCCGGAGCGGTTCCGGCGTAGCGCAAGCGCTCGTAGGCCGCGACGATGCGTCGCGCTTGCGCCAGCCGGGTGTCGTCGAGCGCGCGCGCGATGCGTGCCAGGTGACGTGATGCGGTCTCGTGCCTGGCACGGCCCAGGCCCACTGCCGCCAGCCTGAGGCAGAACGACTCGTAGGCCTGCACGACCGGGTCGCGCGGCAGGCGGGGGCGCAAGGTGAGCAGCGCCACCGCGCCGATCAGCGCTGCGAGCACGCCTGCCAGCAGCGCGGCGAGTTGCCGCCAGTCGTCCGCCGAGACGCCGAGGCGAGCGAGCAGGCTCTGTTGCCGGCTGCGGTCGTACGACAGCACCCACTGGTTCCAGGCGTTTCCGATCGCGTCCAGGTTGAACCACAGGCGCCGCGTGAGTGAACGTGCCGCCACCTCGCGATCCGACGCGTTCTCTCCCAGGCGCAGGCCGCGCTCGATGCGTTGCGGTGCCACCGCGGCGGTGGGATCGACGCGGACCCAGCCGCGCTGCGCCAGCCAGACCTCGGCCCAGGCGTGTGCGTCGGCCTGCCGAACCAGCCAGTAGCCGTCCACCGGATTGCGCTCGCCGCCCTGGTAGCCGGTGACGATGCGCGCCGGAACGCCGAGCGCACGCATCAGCACTGCGAAGGCGCTCGCATAGTGCTCGCAGAAGCCGGCGCGCGAGCCGAACAGGAAGTCGTCGACGCTGTCGCGCCCGAGCAGGGGCGGCTCGAGCGTGTAGCGAAACGGCTGCTGCCGGAACAGCTGCAGCGCGCGCGCGACCAGGCGTTCGTCGGCGCCCGGTGCGTCGCTTTCCTCGGCGCGCCAGCGCGCCGCCATTCCGAGCGTGCGCGGATTGAAGCCCGCAGGCAGCGCGAGCCAGGTGCGCAGCGACGCGGCGCTCTCGTGCACGCCCGCGCGAAAACCGGTGGCCGAGACCATCGTGATGCGCAACCGCTCGCCGATCGGCGTCGGTGAGACGAGCTGCAGGTCGGGGCGCAGAATGGGACGAACCGAATCCGACTCGACGCGCAGCGGCATCTCCAGCGCGAACAACCAGTTGCGACCCGTGGGCTCCTGCGTCACCGTGTAGCGGAAGTTCTCGCCCTGTGCGTCGAACTCGATGGCTGCCGCGTGCGCCGGTGCCGTGCGCGCGTCGTGCGCACGCCAGACCTGGCCGTCGAAGCTGCCGAAGACCGGGCCGCGCCAGTAGAGCAGCGCGGTCGGCGGCGCCGCGCCATCGAACAGGACCCGGAACGCGATCTCGTCGGATTCGGACAGCTGAGCGATGTTGCCGGGCGTCATCGTATCGGACAGGCCGGTGCGCGCGCGCTGCGTGTCGCCGGACATTCCCCACAGCGGACCACCGAACCTGGGGAACAGCAGGAAGACCGCGGCAGCGATCGGCAGCGCCTGCGCAACGAGCAGGCCGACGCTGCGCAAACGCTGCCCGATCGACGTCTCGTGCTGCCGGAACTGCATCGTCAGCATTGCCGCGAGCAGTCCGTACAGCGCGGCGGCCACCGTGAGCGCGGTGGCGATCGACTGCGAGTGAAAGAACGCGGCGAGCAGCAGGAAGAAGCACAGGAAGATCACCACGAAGAGATCGCGCCGCGCGTGCATCTCCATCAGCTTCAGCCCGAGGAACAGCACCAGCAACGCGACGCCGGGTTCGCGCCCCGCCAGCGTCTCGTAGTGCGCGTAGATCGCGGCGGTGCAGGCGATTGCCGCTGCCCATCGCACCGAGGCGCGCGGCAGCCAGCGCCCGGAGAGCACCAGCAGCAGCCGCCACGCGAACAGCGCGAAGAAGCCGATGCCCGTCCACCAGGGCAGGTGCGGCAGGTGCGGCAGCACCGACAGCGCGACCGGAAGCATCAGGAAGAGCGTCTCGCGCCGCTCGCGCTCCCATTGCGCGCCCATCGTGCCGCCGAGCGCGCGCAACGAATAGTGGAGCCCGGCTGCCATGGACGTCCGCTGCCCCCTGACTCAGATGCCCCAGGTGGCCAGCGCCTCGAGGCAGCGCGCACGGTGGGCGGGCCCGTGGTCGATCGCGATGCAGGTGCCGGGAATCGCGAGCGCGTAGCGCACGCCGGCCGCGTCGGCGTCGAGCACCCACCGGGTGAGCCGCGAGAGCCGCGCTTCGGCGTTCATCGACGCGGGCAGCGCCGACCATTCGAGCGAGAGTTCGCCCAGACCGCCACCGTCGAACTGCTTGCTGATCAGCTCCCCGGATGCGGTGCGTGCGATCGCCTTCCAGGCGATCAGCCGCGGCGAGTCGCCCGGCGCATACGGACGCAGCGCCGCGATGTCGTCGCTTCCCGGTCCGCGCGCGGCGCCTTCGCCGCTCGCGGCGACGCGCGCCGGCAGCGGTGCCGCCGGCGTCTCGGGTTGCGGGTAGACCAGCACGCGCAGCGCCGGATGCCAGCGCGCCCAGGCGCGCCAGATGCCCAGCGGGAACGTGCTCGCGAGCGTGAGGCGCGGCACCTGCATCCAGCCGCGCGTGGGGGCGGGCAGCGCGATCGTGACGAAGTGCTCGGTGCCCGGTGCGACGTCGAAGTACTCGGGCTGCGCCATGCCGGGCGCGGTCAGGGCGAGCGCGAAGCGCTCGAGTCTCGTGGGGTTGCGCGCGATCAGCGTAACTTCCGCGATCTGGCCGGCGAACACCGGATCGGCGCGCCCGGCGCGCAGCGTGAGCCTGGCCAGGTTGCGCCAGGTGTGCAGCATCGTCACGAGCCCGATCGAGCCGACCAGGAAAGTCAGCGCGTGGCCGAGCGAGAGCTGGTAGTTCACCGCAGTGACCAGCATCACGAGCACGACTGCAGCGAACAGCAGCCCGGCGCGCGTGGGCAGCATGAACACGTTGCGGCGCGTGAGCCGGTAGTCGCCCGTGCCCGCGCGGCTGCGGCCCGGAAGCAGGTCGATCAATCGCTGGAACAGCGGATCGGCTCGCGTGTCGACGCGCGACTGCACCATGCCGCGCGCGTCCGCGCGCGCGCCGGAGCCGCGCGCGAGCGTGTTCACGGCACTGCCACCGCCTCGAGCAGCGCCGCCACCATCTCGGCGCGCGCCCGGTGCGGGACACTGCCTCCGTTGGCCGGGCGCAGGCGATGGCCGGCCACTGCAGTGAGCACCGCCTGCACGTCGTCGGGCAGCACGTGGTTGCGGCCGTCGAGCAGCGCCCAGGCGCGCGCGGCCTGCAGCAGTGCGAGTCCGGCGCGCGGGCTCAGGCCTTCGGCCAGGGCCGGGCTGCGCCGGCTGAAGGTGAGCAGGTTCTGGACGTAGTCGAGCAGCGGCGCGGCGCAGCGGACCTCGCGCACCATCCGTTGCGCCTGCTGCAGTTGTTCCGGATCCATTCTGGCGGGCAGGCTTCCGAGCATGTCGCGCCGGTCCTGCCCTTCGAGCAGGGCGCGCTCCGACTTGGCGTCGGGGTAGCCCAGCTGGATGCACATCAGGAAGCGGTCGAGCTGCGATTCCGGCAGCGGAAAAGTGCCGACCTGGTCCTGGGGGTTCTGGGTCGCGATGACGAAGAAGGGCTCGGGCAGCGACATTGTCCTGCCGTCGATCGAGACCTGGCGTTCCTCCATCGCCTCGAGCAGCGCCGACTGCGTCTTCGGCGACGCGCGGTTGATCTCGTCGGCCAGCAGCACCTGCGAGAACACCGGCCCGGGGTGGAACACGAACTTCGCGCTGTCGCGGTCGAACACCGACAGGCCGACGATGTCGGCCGGCAGCAGGTCGTTGGTGAACTGCACCCGTCGGAACTGCAGGCCGAGCGACATCGACAACGCGTGCGCGAGCGTCGTCTTGCCGACGCCCGGCAGGTCTTCGATCAGCAGGTGGCCGCGGGCGAGCAGGCAGGCGAGCGCGAGCTTGATCTGTGGCTGCTTGCCCACGACGACGGCGCCGACCTGTGCGGCCACCGCCTGGATCCGCTCGAGCATGGAAGGCCCGGAAGTCGTTGGGTCCGATCGAGTGTAATCGAACGCGGCGCGGCTTCCCTGTGACGCATTCGCCGGTTTGGACGATCGGCGCCACGCGCCGATAATCGGAGCCGTGCGGCGGGCCACCGGCTCGCCCGCAAACCGTCCGATGGCCGCAGCGGCGGCCGTGCAAAGGAGAATTCGCGATGTCTGCCGTTCCGCAAAGCGCAACGTCGCCGCAGGGCGACCCCCTGGTCACCGTGGTCCGCGAAGGCGGCGTCGTGCGGCTGACGCTGAACCGTCCGGCGCAGTTCAATGCGCTCTCCGAAGACCTGATGCGTGCGGTGCAGGGCGCGCTCGAGCAGGTGGCGGCCGACCCCGGGGCCCGCGTGGTCGTGATCGCGGGCGCCGGCAAGGCGTTCTGCGCCGGGCACGACCTGCGCGAAATGCGCGCCAACCCCTCGCACGACTATTACCGTGCGCTGTTCGCGCAGTGCGCGCGCATGATGATGACGATCCAGCAGCTGCCGCAGCCGGTGATCGCGCGGGTGCACGGCATCGCCACCGCGGCGGGCTGCCAGCTGGTGGCGATGTGCGATCTCGCGGTGGCCAGCGCCGATGCGAAGTTCGCCGTCTCGGGCGTCAACCTGGGCCTGTTCTGCTCGACGCCGTCCGTCGCGTTGTCGCGCAACCTGTCGCGAAAGGCGGCCTTCGAGATGCTGGTCACCGGCGAGTTCATCGACGCGCCGACCGCGCAGGCGAAGGGGCTGGTGAACCGGGTGGTCGCGCCCGAGGCGCTCGATGCCGAGGTCGATCGGCTGGCGGCGTCGATCTGCGCGAAGCCGGCAGTGGCGATCGCCGCCGGAAAGGGCCTGTTCTACCGGCAGCTCGAAATGGGCATCGACGCGGCGTACCAGCTGGCCGGCCAGACGATGGCCTGCAACATGATGGACGAGTCGGCGCTCGAAGGCGTGCAGGCGTTCATCGAGAAGCGCCGCCCCGACTGGAAGTGAGGCGCCCGCCCGCCGCGGCCCGGCCGGAGCTTTTTGCGAACTCCCTATAATCACCACTTTTCCCTGTCGAAGATCGTGAGGCCCCGATGAAGATCCTCGTTCCCGTGAAGCGGGTGGTCGATTACAACGTGAAGGTTCGCGTGAAGAGCGACCAGAGCGGCGTGGACATCGCCAACGTGAAGATGT
>JAANMT010002456.1_pt1 | contig 15396 bp, 11 predicted proteins | sample 7279711 | NCBI WGS metagenome assembly JAANMT01 (sample SAMN14094538, study PRJNA606508) | bioreactor metagenome | isolation source: A lab-scale SPAN reactor treating ammonium-rich wastewater day 1 | place: Ireland: Galway | collected 2017-01-16 | reverse complement strand
GACCGCATCGCCGAGATCGCGCCGCGCATCGAGAGAGCGCCGACAAAGTGATCGACGCGGACGGCGGGCTGGTGCTGCCAGGCTTCGTGCAGGCGCACCTGCACCTGTGCCAGAGTCTGCTGCGAGGCCAGGCGGACGACGTAGCCCTGCTGGAGTGGCTCGACCGCATCACCGAGTTGGAATCGCACCACGACGAGGAGACGCTCTACGCCTCGGCCCGCCTGGGCCTGGCGGAGATGATCAAGTCGGGCACGACCGCGCTGATCGACATGGGAACGCTCCACCACCAGGACAGCGTCTTCCGCGCCATCGAGGAGTCGGGGATGCGCGCGCAGGCAGGCAAGGCGATGATGGACCTGACCGAGAACCTGCCCCCTGCCCTCCAGGAAACGACCGAAGAATCTCTGAGCGAGAGCATGGATTTGCTGCACCGCTGGCACGGCAAAGCCAACGGACGCATCCGCTACGGATTTGCGCCGCGCTGGCAGCTGTGGAACACCGAGGGGCTGCTGATCGAGATCAAGCAGGAGGCCGACCGGCACGGAGCGGGCGTCCACGGGCACGCGGGCGAAATCCGCGACGAGGTGGCGATCATGCTGCGCCAGCGGGGCCGCCGCAACCTGAAGTACCTGGAGCACATCGGCGTGGTCGGCCCCAACGTGCAGATGGCGCACTGCATCTGGCTGGACGACGAAGAGCTAGCCGTGCTGGAGGAAACGGGGACGCATGTGCTGCACTGCCCGTGCTGCAACGCCAAGCTGGGCTCAGGCATCGCCCACGTGCCTGAGATGCTGGCGCGCGGCATCTCAGTTGCGCTCGGCTCGGATGGCTCGCCGAGCAACAACAACCTGGATATGTTCGTCGAGATGCGCACCGCCTCGCTGGTCAACAAGTACCGGCTGGGGGCGCAGGCCATGCCCGCCGAGGACGTCCTGCGCATCGCAACGCGCGGCGGGGCGGCGGCCATCGGCATGCCGGACGAACTGGGTGTGCTGGAGGTGGGCCGCAAGGCCGACCTGATCGTGCTGGACGATGGCGGGCTGCATGCTGCGCCGCTGGCGGACTTCGAGATAGACGATCCGGTCAAACGGATCGTGTCGGCCTACCAGTCAGAGTCGGTGCGGACGACCGTGATCGACGGGCAGGTGATAATGGAAGATCGCGTCCTGCTGACGATGGACGAAGCTGAGGTGCTGGAGGACGCGCGGCGCTGCTGGCGGAAGGTCCGCGAGCGGAGCCGCCTGTTCTGACGGCGCACGCCGCCCCATTAGAACGCAGATGAAAAAGTTAGATTCTCTTGTGCCTTTAGTGCCCTTAGTGGACAATCTGGCTCTTGCGGCCAGGTAAACGTGCCAACTGCGTAACCCCTACTTGCGAAGAGAAGGGGCCGGACAACGCATGTCCGGCCCCTGTGCTGCTAATTGCTCGTAGAGCGGGCCCGCCTAGGGCACGAACTCTTCGTGAAGCACCTCGATCAGCGGCTCGCCCTTCTCGGTCTTGGCGAAGTAATACTTCAGGAACTCATCCGTCCAGTGCTGGGCGCGCTCTATGATCGCCTGCTCGTCCAGGTGGAGCAGCTTGCGGTCGCGCATCAGCACCTTGCCATCGACGATCACGTCAGATACGTCGTCGCCGGAACCGTTGACCGTGATCAGCGTCAGGAGCACCTGCGGGGTGAGTGGGAACAGCCGGGTGTTGTTCGACAGGTCAAGCATGATGATGTCGGCCTTCTTGCCCGGCTCCAGCGTGCCGATGTCATCCTGAAGGTTGAGCGCCCGCGCGCCGCCAACCGTCGCCATCTCGTATGGCGCCCAGGGCAGCAGCCCGCGCGGCTCGCGTGGCATGACACTGTGGATCTGAGAGACGATGCGGATCACGTTGAACAGGTCGTTGGTCGGCATGTCGGTGCCCAGGCCGACGTTGACGCCTTCCATGAGCATCTTGGGCACGCGCGCGACGTTGCCCAGCATGGAGTTGGTCAGCGGGCAGTGGGCGGCGGAGCTGCTCGTCTCGGCGTAGAGCTTGATCTCGTCGTCGTCCAGGATGCAGCTGTGGAAGAACAGGCTCTTGGGGCCCATCAGGCCCAGCTCGTAGGCGCGGCGCACCTCGCCCTGCGGCCAGACGGCGCGCGCCTGTTCGGCCTCGTCCACCGACTCAGCCAGGTGGGTGGCGAAGCCCACATCGTACTTCTCGGCAAGCGCCGCGCACTCCTTGAGGAACCACTCGTGGCAGTTGTAGGTTGCAGAGGCGTGCACGCGGTAGGTGATGCGCCCGTCGGCAGCCCCGTGCCACTTCTGGATGGCCTCCTCGGTGCGCTTGAGGTCACCCTCCGGGCCAGTGGAGTCGGGCAGGCGCAGGCTGGTGATCAGCGTGGGGGCCATCTCGACGCGCAGGCCGCTGTCCACCGCCGCGCGGCCAAACTCATCGGGCCACATAAAGGCATCCGAGAGGGCGGTGGTGCCGGTCTTGAGCATGTTCAGGAAGCCCAGCATCTCCAGGTCATAGGCGGCTTCCTCCGGGATCCAGGCCCAGGCAGGCCACACGACGCGCTCTAACGCATCGCCGATGCCGGTGAGCGGCGCGGTCAGGTAGCCGAACAGGGTGAACATGTGGCATTCGCCGATGTGGGTGTGCGCATCGACCAGGCCGGGCATCACGACTTTGTCACCAGCATCGATGACGGTGTCAGCCTGGTACTTGGCCTCCAGATCGGCAGATGCGCCGACCTCCTTGATTCGGTTCCCTTCGATGAGAACCGCTCCGCGTTCGAGGATGTTGAATGGGGGTGAAACGATGACATAGCGCGCGTTCTTGATCAGGATTGTGCTCACGTTCAAAGCCTCCTATCAGGCGCTGGCGCCTATTTCAAGCGACCAGCTTGACGCAGTTTGTGGGCCACTTCATCAAGGCCCAGGGCTTGCAGGCTGGCTTCGGTCTGCCAGCCGGTCTCCAGGTCCCATCCCTTGAACCGGTAGTACTCGTCCTGCATCGCCGCCCACTGCTCTGGGTCAAGGCGCTCACCCTCGAATGGGCCGCTCTTGGCAGGCTCGTTCAGGCGAGGGGGCGGGACGTCGTCACGGCGGGTATTCCCGGTGTGCAGGGTGTTGAACGCCTTCTGGGTGGCGTGCAGCCGCCTGCCGGAAAGCAGCAGGTCGTCGGCAGAGCAGGGACGGCCCGACCCGGCAGCCACCAGATCGGCGTAGTCCTGCGGGGAGATGGCGCGCGAGTCGATCCACATGCTGGTGAAGTAGCACACGCCGAGCATGTCAATCGCCGCCTTGTAGTCCTCAAACCAGGCCACGACACGCGCCTGGTTGGCATACTCGCCTGCCGCGCCGGGCCGGGGATTGCCGAACAAATCCTCGGCCAGCGCTTCGTTGCCCGGCCAGGCCCAGGCCCCCGGCGCGCCGTCCAGGTGACCGCCGCCATGTGTGCTCATCACGATAGCCAGCGCCCACGCTTTGAAGGGCCGCATGCTCGCCTCGTTCAAGTCAGCGCCCTTGACCTGGAGCGCGTACTGCATCGAGCCGCGCCCCAACGTCTGAGCCGCGCGGTACACGCCCTCGGCGAGCACGTCGCCAAGCCCCTTGCGCTCGACGATGTTGTGCATGAGGGCGATGGCGGCCTGGTGGTTGCCCCACGTCAAATCCAGCCCGTCGGCCTCCTCGCGGCTCAGGTCGCCGCGCTCGGTGGCCTCGAAGGCGAAAGCCACTGTCGCGCCCGCCATGTCCACATCCAGGCCCATGCGGCTACAGTAGTTGTGCGCCTCGATGATAGCGGGCGGGTAGTCAATATCGAGGTTCGAGCCAAAGGCGCGCGCCGTGTTGATCTCAAAGCCCTCGCCCGCGCTGCCCGCGTAAGGGCCATCCTTCACGGCGTAGAAGTGGCTGCAACTGATCGGGCAGTTGAAGCAGCCCAGGCGGCGCACCTCGTAGCCCTCTTTGAGGGCAGGCTCGTATATCTTGCGCGACTTCTCCAGCGGCCAGAAGGAGTCCTGGTAGTTGCGCACTGCCTGGGGGAAGTTGCCCGTCGGGCCGCCCGCGCCCGCGAAGCGCATGCTCCCACCCTCTCGGTACACGCGGACGATGTCCGAGTCGAGCAGCTTCTGGCGACAGCGCTCGGCGGCCTCGGCGAAGGCGACAGGGTCGGCAGGGGTGAGCGTGCCGCGCCCCCGGACAGCGACCGCCTTGAGGCGCTTAGCGCCCATCACCGCGCCTGCGCCGCCCCGCCCCGCCGCCCGTGCCCGGTCGACGATCACGCATGCCCCACGCACGACGTTCTCCCCGGCAGGCCCGATCAGGGCAAGCCGGATCTCCGGATCGGCATGGCGCTCATGAATCGCGCGCTCGGTCTGCCAGGTGTCCAGGCCCCACAGGTCGCGGGCCTCGCGCAGCTCCGCCTTGCCATCCTCAATCCACAGGTAAGCAGGGTGCGGGGACTGCCCGGTGAAGCTCACCGCATCGAAGCCCGCGTACTTCAGTTCGGGCGCGAAGTGCCCGCCCACGTTTGACGAGCACACCCCGCCAGTCAGCGTGTTCTTGGTGTCGATTGAAAGGCGGCTGGAGGCAGGCGCGGTTGTGCCGGTCAGCGCGCCCGCCGAAAGCGTCAGCGGGTTGGCGGGGTCGTAGGAATCGACGCCCGGCTCGGCCTCGCGGAACAGGATCGTCTGCCCAAGGCCGCGCCCACCGAGCACGCTGTCCAGATAATCTGCCGTCGGCTCTTCGGAGATCGCGCCGCTGCTCAGGTCAACCCGCAGCACACGACCAGCCCAGATTGTCTCGCTCATGGTATTCCCCGTTTTCCGCTTGCTCAGTTGACGACTGCCACCGTGATGGCTGCCGGAACGCAGGCCTCCGCGCAGCGCGCGACCGTTTCGTTCTCGCACAGGTCGCACGACCCGTCGATCACGATGACCAGATCGCTCGTGTCGGCGTCATAGCGGAGGTGAACGCTGCTCTCGGCGGTCCCGAAGCTGCCTGTATGGTGCAGATGGCAGGCGAGCAGGCAGGCTCGGCATACGGTGCAGAGCAGCGGATCAGTCAGCAACTGGATTGTTTCACGCATCGCCATCACTTTCTAGAGCCGGTAAGGCCCATTCCGCCGAAACTTGATCATCCTTCGATGGGATAGGTGCACGCCTGGAAAGCATCCAGGAAGGCCTGGACATTCTCCCTGGGCGCGCCGATCGGGATGGTGGTGGATTGCATGTAGCCGCCGCCTGCGCCCGCTGCATCGAACCAGTCGCGCACAAGCTGGCGGATGCGCTCAGGCGGCCCCTCGATGAGCGTGTTGGTGTGGATGAACGTCATCAGCACCACCTTGTCAGCGGCGCAGATGCGCTTGAACTCAGGCAGGTCAACCGCTTTGTAGCCGGAGTGGCCGAGAATCTCTTCCTCGGTGAGCGGCAGGGCCGAGATGCCCATCGCGCAGATCGTGCGCAGGAAGGCTTTCCAGTCAGGGGCAAGGCTGGTCCCCCAGCCATAGAAGACCGTCCCCGCCGACCCGGTGGCCGGGTTGCGGAGCGCCTCGACGCAGCGCGTAATGTAGGGCAGGGAGTACTCGTGGAAGATGGGGGGCGAGATGTTGGGCAGGCACGACCAGGCTTCCTGGAGGGTCGGGCTGACCTTGTGCGTCTCAAGCAGCGCCTTGCCGAAAGTGGTGACGACCTGCACACAGAACTCCATCAGTTCGTGGACGAACAGCGGGTCGCGCCGCAAGTCCTTAAGGATGTTCTGGTAGCCGCGCAGCCCTACCGCCAGCGAGAACGGCCCGCAGCACGAGGTCGGCGCAAAGACCAGGCTGCCCAGGTAGCGCTGGTGCAGGCGGCTCAGTTCCAGAACGTAGGGCATCCGCCCGTCACGCTCCGGGTCAGGGACCTTCAGCCTGGAGAGGTCGCCCGGCTCCTTGAGCAGTGGCTTGCCCAGCGTGGGGATCGAGTCTTCCGGGAAGGCGATCTCGCCGCCCATTGCCTCGATCTCGACGTGATAGGGGTCAGCGTACATGAGGGGCACTTCGTTGCACCAGTCGACGGCGCTGACCGCCTGGACGTAGTACATCCGCAGCGGGTCCTGGTAGTACTCGCGCGTGGTGACGTCGGTGATGCCCAGGCAGAGCGGGCTGAAGATGGCGAAGCTGCCCAGCAGCCGGTCAGGCTCCTGGAAAGTCCACACCTTGAAGGCGCGCTCCAACGGCGACATGGCCTGACCGGCCACCTGCTCGCGCATGCGGTCGGACAGTTCGACGATGCGACGCTCAAACTCAGCATCGGGGATCATGCTGCACCGCCTTTCAACGCCCTGACAAGCTCGCGCACGACGCCCACCGCTTCAGCGGCGTTGGCGGCGTAGGCGTCGGCGTGCGCCCAGCTAACCAACCCATGCCCGACTGACGCCCCGCCGATCAGATACTTGACATTGTCACGCAGGCCCGCCTCGCGCAGCGCGCTATCGATCTCCGGCAGGCGCTGCGTGGTGGTGGTGATATAGGCCGAGGCGGCTACGACGTCCGGCTGCACCTCGCGCACCTTCTCGACGATCTCGGCAACCGGCACGTCTGCGCCGAGGTCGTGGATGCGGAAGCCCGCGCTGGCGAGCATTGCGGAAACGATGCGCTTGCCAATGTCGTGCACGTCGCCCTCAACCGAGGCGATGACGACCACACCCGCTGGGCTCGCACCGCCTTTGCTCAATTCCGGGAGAATGACATTGACCGCAGCGCTCATCGCTTCGGCCCCGGCAAAGAGTTCGGGCAGGAAGCAATCCCCACTCTGGAAGCGCTCTCCGAGCACATCCGAGGCATGGCTGACCGCATCAAGCAGCGCGGTGGGGTCAGTGCCGCCCGCCAGCGCGGACTGCGCTGCCTCCTCGGCAGCCAACTCGTCACCGTCCAGGACGGCATCTACCAACACCTGGTTAAGATCGTTGCTCATAGCTGCTCGCGGCGCTGGCACAGCGCCGTTTGCCTCCTTTCTGAATCGTGTGTGTTGCCGGGGACTCTGCGCAAGACTCCCACATTGGATAAGCAGGATGGTAAGGGAGGGGTAGACGGGCGCAGCCTGAGAGGCCGGGCAGTAGGGCCCGCCCGCCAACCCGACTATTTGGTCAAACGATCAAACCTGTGATATCTACTTAATCATAGGATGCGATCGCAGACAAGTGACAAATGGCACTAGCTTGTAGTGTGGAGTGTGGGGAGCGGGGATACACTCAATGAAGCCGCGGCTTGCCCGGCTGTCTTCCAGGCAAGCCGCGACAGACGGGGAAGCCTGTTCAGGCGGCCAGCACCTGGGCCAGATCGTCGACCAGGTCGTCCACGTCCTCGATGCCAACCGCCAGCCGGGCGAGCGAATCAGAGATGCCGACATGCAGACCGGATGTCACGGGTTTGCGGCAGACACTGCGCGGCTTCCGCCTGCTTTGTGCGGGCTGTTACACGTAAGAAACTCAACCGTTCTAGGTGACATTCAACACTACTCACGACGTCGGTCAGGCCGCTACAATAGGGCAGTGTTGGGGATGCCCTGCCGGTGCCGCGCCTTGCGCGCATGAAGGATAATGCCATGGCAGCAGGAGTGAGTGACACGCGCGATACGTTTCTTTTCACGTATGTTATCGCCAGCGCCGATATGCGATACATCGAGCGGAGCGAGCGTGAGATCTATCTCCGCACCGTTGAGGGCAAGGGCCCCATCGTGCGGGGCGAGATCCCTGAATGCGGGCCTGCGTGCCATGCCAACCTCGGCCAAATCCTGCTTGAATATGCCATGAGTTGCGAGGGCTGCAAGGACGAGGTGATCGAGGTGGAGATGGCCCAGCATTTTGGCGAGCGGATTGCCCACGTCCTCGCCAGCAGGCTCAGCCAGTCGCAGCCAGACGCCCCGGCATTCGACCGGTTGGAGAGCGCTCTTCTGTGCGTGCTCAACTCGATGGGCGTTCCCTTCACCCTGGAGAAAGCGGCAGACAGGCTGCGCTGCCAACTGGGCGAAGACCCTTTTGACGTGGCCGCCGCCGAGAGCGGTATCCAGCGCGGGGCAGCGATGGCACGCCACGCCTTTGTCTCCCTGTGCAGCAGCCTTGTCAGCATGTTAGCGCCAGAGTGGGAATTAGAGCGTCCTTCAGAAACGGAACTCAGCGAACCATTCAGCGAGATCATCATTGCGCGGGCGGACGGCTAGCGCCAACCTCCGCGTGTTACCCGGCGCGTCTCGCTCTGGCTGGAATGACAGTTCCCTCGCATTTCGTTGATCCGCGTTGGCTGAAAAGCAAACACCAGTAAGGGGATCGGACTATCAATGACCACGTCCCAACATACCACCACGAAGCAAGACGAACACCCCAGCGGCGACGAGCGGTACAAGACGCTCGACCGCACCATGAAGCTTTTCAATTACGAGAAAGACGCGCTGCTGGAAGTGCTCAACTCCGCGCAGGAAACGTTCGGCTACCTGACCGAAGACCTGCTGATCTACATCTCCAAACACCTGAGCGTCCCGATGAGCCAGGTGTACGGCGTCGCCACGTTCTACCACATGTTCTCGTTTGAGCCACTGGGGGAGAACAACTGCATCATCTGCCTGGGGACGGCCTGCCATGTGAAAGGGGCCGACCGCATCGTCGAGGCGCTTTCAGGCGAATTCAAAGTCGGCGCGGGTGAAACGACTCCGGATGGCGTATTCAGCCTCACAACCGCCCGCTGTCTCGGCAGTTGCGGGTTGGCCCCTGTGGTCGTGCTGAACGGCGAGGTGAGAGGCAAGGAGACGCCAGAAGGCGCAACCAGGCGCGTCCAGGAGGTTGTCGAAGCATCCTGGAGCGAGCGACAAGAGGCTGCGGAGGCAGGATGAATTACACACAACTGCAAGAGTTAGGCAAAGAAGAGCGCACACGGCAGGAACAGTTCAAACGCCGGCTCTTCTGCTGCACGAGCACCGCCTGCCTCTCGGCAGGCGCGGGGCAGACCCACCGCACCATCGAACAGGCGGTTGCGGCCTGCCAGTGCGACGAGCACGAGGCCGAGGTAGTGGAAACAGGCTGCATGGGCCTGTGCAGCCACGGCCCGCTGGTACGGGTGGACACCAGGGGCGAGGACAGCGTGCTGTACCAGGATGTTGATGCGGAAATTGCGCAGATGATCGTCGCGCGGCACGTCCCGATGGACGCCCTGGAGGATGCACCGGACAGCGACGAACTCGCGGACGAAGACGTGCTCCCACATGACATCCCGCACTTCCGCGCGAGCCTGCGCCAGGCGCGCACCAAGAAAGGGCTGGACAACCACATCCTCCCGCCTGACATGCCTTTCTTCGCCAAACAGGTGCGCGTGGTGCTGACAGAAACCGGCCAGATCAACCCGGAGAAGCTGGAGGACTACCTGGCACACGGCGGCTACGCCGCCCTCAACCGCGTGCTTCAGGAGATGACACCGGAGCAGGTCTGCGAAGAAATCCTGGCAAGCGGCCTGCGCGGTCGCGGCGGGGCAGGCTTCCCTACCGGGCTGAAGTGGAACCTTGTGCGGCAGGAAGAGGCCCCCCAGAAGTACGTGATCGTCAACGGCGACGAGGGCGACCCCGGCGCGTACATGGATCGAACGGTGATGGAGGACGACCCGCATCGCGTGCTGGAGGGCATGATCATCTGCGCCTACGCGGTTGGCGCAACCTATGGTTATCTCTACGTGCGCGGCGAGTACCCCATCGCCATCAAGCGGCTGCGCCGGGCGATCCGGGCAGCGCGGCGGCGCGGCATCCTGGGCAAGTCGGTGATGGACTCTGGCTTCAGCTTCGACTGCGACGTGCGGATCGGGGCGGGGGCCTTTGTGTGTGGTGAGGAGACGGCCCTGATCCATTCGGTCGAGGGCAAGCGGGGCATGCCGCGCATGCGACCGCCCTACCCGTCAACCTCCGGGCTGTGGGGGGCGCCCACCGTCATCAACAACGTCGAATCGATGGGCAATGTGCCCTCGATCATCACCAAAGGGGCGGCGTGGTTCGCCGGGATTGGCACAGAGAAAAGCAAGGGTACCAAGGTCTTTGCGCTGGCAGGCGAGCTGCGCAACACGGGCCTAATCGAAGTGCCGATGGGCATCACGCTGCGCGAGATCGTCTACGACATCGGCGGCGGGGTGTCGGCTGGCCGCGAGTTCAAAGCTGCCCAGACGGGCGGCCCAAGCGGCGGCTGCATCCCGGCGGAATTCCTGGATACGCCAGTTGACTACGAGAACCTCAACCGGCTGGGCTCGATCATGGGTTCCGGCGGGCTGGTTGTCATCGATGATTTGACGAGCATGCCGGAGTTTGCCCGCTTCTTCATCGACTTCTGCGTAGATGAGAGCTGCGGCAAATGCGTGCCCTGCCGGGTCGGCACGGTGCAGATACGAAGCATACTGGACCGGATCATCGCGGGCGAGGGCCAGCCAGAGGACCTGGACAAGCTGGAGCGCCTGTGCCACCTGGTCAAGACGACCAGCCTGTGCGGCCTGGGGCAGTCCGCCCCCAACCCGGTGATGAGCACGTTGAAGTACTTCCGGCATGAATACGAAGCCCTGATCCCAACGCTGTCCGATCAGAACGAAGCAGCAGCTGATTAAGCCGCATGGGTCACTCAGGCGGCTTATCGACTTGGAGCACTCTATGATCACCATCAAAATCGACAACAAATCCTTGCAGGTCGCGCCTGGCACTACCGTTCTGGATGCCGCCCTCGCGAACGGTATCGACATCCCCCGCCTGTGCCACCACCCAGAGCTGTCTGTTTCGGGCGGGTGTCGTCTGTGCATTGTCGAGGTGGAGGGACGGCCAAACCCGGTGCCAAGCTGCGGGCTTGAATGCGCAGAGGGGCTGGTTGTCCAGACGCAGAGCGAGCAGCTCACAGAAATGCGGCGCGACACCATCGACCTGTTCGTTTCCGATCACCCGCTGGACTGCGTGATCTGCGACAAGGCGGGGGCCTGTTCGCTCCAGAAGTACGCTTATGAGTTCGGCATCAAGGAGACCAGCTACGATTTCGAGCTGTCCCGCACGCTCTTCCAGGATGACAACCCCTTCTTCATTCGCGACCACCAATACTGCATCCTGTGTGGACGCTGCGTGCGCGTGTGTGACGAGGTGGTTGGCGCGAGCGCCATCGACTTTGCCGGGCGCGGGTTCGAAAGCCACATCGCGACGCCGTTCGACGGCCCGATGATCGACTCGTCCTGTGTCTTCTGCGGAAGCTGCGTGCAGGTGTGCCCCACCGCCGCGCTGATGCCCGTCTCGCGCCGGGGCAAGGGCCGCGAGTGGGAGCTCGATCGCCAGACGACCATTTGCGGGTACTGCGGCGTGGGCTGCGAGATCGAGTATGCGCTCAAGGATGGGGAAATCCTCTACGCGCAGGCCCTGCCCGATGCGCCGGTCAACGGCGAGTTCCTGTGCACCAAGGGCCGGTACGGCTGGGACTTCGCGATAAGCCCCGAACGCCTGACGAAGCCGCTCCTGCGCCGGGACGTCGCCTACGAGCTGGGCCTGACCGATGAGCCGTGGGAGCTGCCGGATGGGTCGCCGCTTCAGGTGCGCGCGCCCAAAGTGGCGGACAGCTTCGTTGAGGTTGAGTGGGACACGGCGCTTGACTTCGTTGCAGACAGGCTGGCGGCGGTGGTCAAGGAGCACGGCCCTGACTCGGTGATGTCTCTCGCCTCCGCCCGCTGCACCAACGAGGAAAACTACCTGTTCCAGAAGTTTATGCGTGTGGGGGTGGGCACTAACAACATCGATCACTGCGCCAGACTTTGACACAGCTCAACGGTTGCAGGCCTCGTGAAGGCCTTCGGTAGTGGCGCAATGACCAACTCGATCCGTGAGATTCGTGACGCGGATTGCATCTTCATCACCGGCTCAAACACGGCTGAGTCCCACCCGGTCATCAGCTATGAGGTGGTGCGGGCCGCCAAGCGCGGCGCGCACGTGGTCATCGTCGATCCGCGGCGTATCCCGCTGGTCGACCATGCCACCTTGTTCTTGCAGGCCAAAGCCGGGACGGACATCTACGTGTTCCTGGCGATCATGCATATCATCATCCGCGAGGGCTGGCTCGACGAAGCGTTCGTCGCGGAGCGAACAGAGGGTTACGAGGAATTCCGGGCCATCGTCAAGGAGTATACGCCTGAGCACGCTGCCCTGATGTCGGGCGTGCCGGTTGAGCAGATCGAAGAGGCGGCCCGCATCTACGCGCTCGGCGAGCGCGCAAGTGGCAAGTCGAGCTACGACGAAGCGCGCGGCCACAGCACGATACTCTACGCGATGGGCATCACGCAGCGCAGCAACGGCACTGATATGGTCATGACGCTGGCGAATCTCGCCATGCTGTGCGGCCAGATCGGCAAGCCGTCCACCGGTGTGAACCCGCTGCGCGGCCAGTCGAACGTGCAGGGGGCGTGTGATGTGGGCTGCCTGGTGAACGTCTTCCCAGGCTACCAGAACGTGACCGACGACGAGAAGCGCAAGGCGCTGGCCGAAGCATGGGGGGTGAAGGAGCTGCCCGGCAAGGTGGGCCTGACGGTGGTCGAGGCCATGCATGCGGCCTCGGAGGGCAAGGTGCGAGCGGTCTACGTCATGGGCGAGAATCCGATGATGTCCGACCCCAACACCAACCACGTCGAACAGGCGCTGCGCGGGCTGGACCTGCTCATCGCGCAGGACATCTTCCTGAGCGATACGGCGCAGCTCGCGCACGTTGTCCTGCCCGCAGCCGCTTCGCTGGAGAAAGATGGCACCTTCACCAACACCGAGCGGCGTGTGCAGATGATGCACCCCGTCCTGCCTGCGCCGGGCGACTCATGGCCCGACTGGAAGATAACCGCCGAGATCGCGACGCGCTTCGACGACAAGATGGGCATAACCCGCGACCGCGAGCAGTGGCAGTTCCCGTCAACAGCGGCCATCATGGACGAGCTGGCAGCCACCACGCCGATCTACAGGGGCATCTCTCACGCCCGGCTGGGGCGCGAAGGCCTGCAATGGCCCTGCCCCGACGCCGAGCATCCGGGCACACCCATCCTGCATATCGGCAAGTTCTCACGCGGGCCGGGCAAGTTCAATGTGGTGGTCGCCAACGACCCCGCCGAGCAGACCGACGAGGAATACCCGCTCATTCTGTCAACCGGGCGCGTGCTCTACCACTACCATTCCGGGACGATGACCCGGCGCAGCGGCCCGCTGGCCTGGGTTGAGCCGCGCGGCTATGTCGAGATCAACGCGGAAGATGCTGCGGCGATAGACCTGGAGGACAACCGGGCGGTTGTGATCGAAAGCCGCCGGGGCAGCGTGCGGACGCGAGCCAAGATCAGTGACAGTGTGCCGCCGGGAACGATCTTTCTGGCGTTCCACTGGCGCGAAGCCCCGGCCAACATACTGACGCAGGACTTTGCGCTGGACCCGGTGGCCAAGATACCTGAGTACAAGCTCTGCGCGGTGCGTCTGGAGAACCCGCGAGCCAAGAAGTAGAACTGCGCTGCGAACAAGTATCCCTATTTGATCAGAAAGGGCGGGTCTCAGCACCCGCCCCTTTCTGTTATGCTGGCGGAATCACTGCGGCAGCACCCAGATCATCTCGTCGGGCGGGGGGACGGGGACAAGCAGGTAGATGTCCACCCAGTTATTCCAGTACACCATATACTCATCCGCGTAGCCCAGGTCGATCCGCATCCCTTTGACCGCACCGCCCACATCCAGCGCGCGGCCAACGCCGTAGTCTGGCACGTACATATACGTGTAGAGCGCAATCGTGCGCGGGTCGACGGCGATGATGCCCCGCACGACCACATCGCCGGTCGCCGAAAGGCCGAAGCGCGCGTCGCCCGGCTTCTTATCGCCCGCCGTCGAGGGGCTGTAGGAGGTCGCAAGGACGTGCAGCGTGCGCCAGTAGCTCAGCGTGCCGGAGGGCGTGTTCAGCGTGCGGATGACGATGCGCGTCCCGTAGGCGATGACCTCCGCCTCCGGGTGATGGCTCACCCACTCACCCTCAACTGCCCGGCTGACTTCAACGCCGTCCTCGGTGCGCACCCGCACACGGCGCGTGGTCTGCCCATCCTGCCCCGCCCGCACCACGCGCTGCTGGTCAAGCTCCAGATCGGGGTCAGGGACGTAGATTGTCTCGAACGGGACGGGGATAATCTCGTCGAGCACCTCTTCGCGCACGCGGATGATCTGCACGCCCAGCCCGGCGCTGAGCGGCGCATCCAGCGCAGGCAAGACGTAGTCGCCGCCTGCGGCGGCCAGCCCCAACTCGTCCAGCAGCGCATCGACGCTGCCCTGGTGCGTGCGCGCAAAGAGCGTCTCGCCGTCCGCGCGCACTGCAACGGGGAGAGCCTGGTCGAGCGCCACCTCGATCCCTTCGGGCGGCACATTGTCCAGGGACGTCTCAAGCGGCAGTGAGTAGTGATCAGCCTCGTAGAGCGCGTAACCCGCCTCGGCCAGCGCGCGGCCAAGGGTGGGCGCGGTTGTTTCGAAAGCGACGCGCTCACCGCCCTGGTTGACGATCACGCGCACCGGGCGCACAACGCGGATCTCGCGGGGCAGAGGCGGCACGCCAGACAGCGCCGCATCGGCAGCGACCTCCGGCCCGGCAGGGCGGGCGGCCCGCTCGACGCGCAGCGCATCGCCCGGCCCCAACGCGATCCCCATCTCCTGCAGAATGGCGTGCGGCTCAACCTGGTGCGAGGCCCCGATAACCATCTCGTCACCCAGATGGACGATCACCGGGCGGCGATGGGCCACCGTGATGACCATGCCGGGTTCGAGGCGTGTGTCTGCGGAGGGGTCGAGGAAGAGCGTATCATCGAGCCGCACCCCGGCGGCGCGCACCGCGCCCCCAACGGTGCGGCGATGCGTGCTCAGCGCGATGGGCTGGCCGTTGACGACGACGGTCACCGGGCGGGCCGTAAGCCGCCAGATTGCGATGCCGATCACGATCAGGGCCAAGACCCCGATCAGCGGCAGCATTCGCCGCAGGAGCGGCTTGCCGCCCCGGCGGGGGCGCTGCCAGGAAGGCGGAGTCTTGCGCTGGCGAGGACGCCAGACGCCAGACGGCTTCTCGCCCGGCAGGGGAAGTCGCTGCGAATTGCTCATCAGAAGCATCCCACCTGCGCGGAACACTGGTAAGAACTGCCTGGCCGGGGAGGCCCAGGAACAGAACAGGCAAACCGGGCAGCATTGGGTGCACTGGAGAGAGCCAGGCAACCCTGCGGCACCCGGACGACTCGCCTTATGGCTGCTTCCTCTCGGACCTGACCAGGTTCGACGGCGTCCGCCGCGCAGGACCCAGCCCTCTCCACTGCATCCAGGCTGCCCGGCCACCCGGCTTGGTAACATCCTGATGCGGCCCTATGGTAGCGAATCGAGGGGTGGTTGTCAACGAGCGCACGGGGCTG
>JAANMT010002455.1_pt1 | contig 15404 bp, 15 predicted proteins | sample 7279711 | NCBI WGS metagenome assembly JAANMT01 (sample SAMN14094538, study PRJNA606508) | bioreactor metagenome | isolation source: A lab-scale SPAN reactor treating ammonium-rich wastewater day 1 | place: Ireland: Galway | collected 2017-01-16 | reverse complement strand
CCCACTGATACGCCATCAACTGCCCACTGTGCAGCACCTCCCGGTCGCCGGCTGCGCGGGTCAAGACAATCTGGCACGGCACGTCAGCGCCCGCGCCGAGGTCGGCCATTGCCTTATTCCTCAGCAGCGTCGCTTCACGTCGCCCGGCCTTGTCGACGGCCAGAGACGCCCAGTCGAGTTGCCGCCCTCCCAGCGCGCGCTCGATTTCGACCACGCGCAGATGGCTCGCCCAGGTGCCATTGATAAAGACCTGGATTCGCGGCGCGCGTCGGCTTAGGCTGGCTTCCGCCATGGCGAATCAGACCTTCAGTTGGTGCCACTTGAATTCGACGTGCATCCACCAGCCGCCATCGAGTGTGTTGCCGATATCCTCCATCGGCCCCGCCTCCTCCTGGCTGCCGAACGGAATCGGCATCACGGCGTCTAGGGTGCAGAATTCGAACGGGATGCTTTCGCCGTCGATGACCTCAATTAGCGTGCCGTGCTGGCCGACTCGCTTCTGCCAGGCCCGCAGTGCTTGCTTGATCGCGGTGACGGTCGTGTAATTCCCGTACATCAACACTCGGCAGGACAGGTCGCGACCGCCAAGCTGACCGACGATTTCGGTTTCGCCGGAGAGGTCCCAATACTGCGCGCGAATCGTCTGCGCGGACGGCGACCCCTCCACAACGGGGCCGTGTATGCCGCGAATCGGGATGCCTGCGAAGGTCAGAGCCATTAGTCGTTCAGTGCTGCGGCGGGGCTATTGCCGGGCGTTTGTGGCTGGGATGGCTGGTTGATAACGCGAACTTGCTGAGGCTGGTTGCCGGCATCGTTGAGTCGCTGCAGCTGTGCCTCAATGCCAGCCAGTTTTGCAAGCATGGCGTCGATCGCTGGCAGCGACCTTGCGGCCATTGTGCCACCCTCCTCCGCGATAAACGCGCGTCGCCGCATCAACTCTGCTTGCGCCACGTCAATGCGCTCTTGAGTTGATCGGCCGCGGACCATCTCAACGCTGCCGCCATAAACGCCGGTCAGGCTGCTCAGTTCCAGGCTGCTTTGGCCAGTGGCCGCCAATAGCTTAGGAATCTCCTCGGTCACGATACCTTTGACCGCTTCATCGACGTCTGACTGAATGAATTCAGTTCCGCTTGTGGCGGTGCGCTTAATGCGCTCGGCGATCATCGCCGGCTGCCCTTCGACGCTAGAACTAAATGCGCGCACTGCCTTGACGTCACCCTCAGTTAAATTGCCGACGGTCGACCGAGCCGCAGCGACCGCCTGCCTGGCTGCCGTGTTTTCAGGCGAAAGCAGTTCGATCATCGTCTGCCGCGCCCGCATCTCGCCGTGAAGCGAACCGCCAGGCATTGCTTCGCCTGAGGCCGCTAGCTTGGCCATTTCATTTCGCGACAACTTGCCAGTTCCTAGCAGGCGGCTTCTGGCTTTAGAGCCGGCATCGGATCGAATAAACTCGATCGCCTCTTCCAGCGAAATGTCGGTTCGGCCAAGGCCAGCCTGAGCCAGCGGCATCACTTGAGTTGCAAGTTGCATTAGCGCCGTGGCAGTGATCTTGCCCGAAGCGTCGCCCATCCTGTTTTGCGCGCCACTGACAAGGCCAAAAAGAAAGTTCGCTGAGTCCTTGCCGCCGCCCAGGCTTCGTAAGTTTCTCACCGCCGGCAGCGCGTTTTCCGCATACTCTGCCATGTTTGGCGTGGGAGACGCTTGCGCACCAAGGAACGTACCAGCCGCTGCCCGGTCTGCCGAAACGCCGAACTCGCGTTGAGTCATTAGCGTGCCGATTACGGCCTTTTGTAGTTCCGTGTCCCTAAGGCCGGGGTTCATCCCAACCAACGTCGTCACCGTTTCAAGGACCTTATCGGCGGGCATATCGCCAACCGTGGCAAACGCCCCCCCAGCCGCCTTCAAAAGCGAAACCTGATCGACGCCGAGCCGCAGGCCAGTATCTTCGGCCCACCTGTTCAAGGAAGAAACCGACATCTCCGGGCGCTCGCCCATGTTCCAAGCTGCCTCTCGCAGGGCCGCTGCTCGCGTAACTTGGAATTCCGCTGCCGCGCGCTGTCGTGCAAGCAGCATCTCAAACTCTGATCGGAGCAGGTCGGCGGCCGTCATGATGCCATCAAGAACCGACCCGACTCCCGCAATCGCCATCGCAGCTCGGCCAAAGTCGGCGATGGCATCTTGCACGCCGCCGGCAATGCCATCCTTTGCCTTTCGCCCCTTCTTCCCGACCGCATCCAGTTCGTCGCCGAACTGCTTCAGCCCCTGCCTCGCGCGCAGCCAGGCCGCAACAACTTCCGCGTCGTTCGCCTTCATCACGATCGTGACATCACCGGCCATGCTGCGACTCGAATTCGTGGATCAACCAGTAGCTGTCGAAGAGCGTTGGAACGTGGTCAGGCAGCAAGCCGGCCGCCCAAGCGCGGAACGTCACGTAACGGGGATGGTAAGAGCTGCCGAACTTTTTTTTTGATCGCGAACCTCGCCGATTGCCGGCAGTTCAATCGTTGCGCAGATAATCGAGCGCATGGCCGCATCGTCGATCAACTCAAGCGCGTCGATCATTTCCGGCGTCAAACGATAGTTGAGCGCGAGCACGCGGCAGCAATAATCCCAGGCCGCCGTCAACGTGATTTGCACGCCGCCGGCCAAGTCCGACTGGCTTGGCCGCAGCACCTGCAAGGCATGTAGTTCCGCGAAGATGATCTGTGAATAGCGCTGCGCCTCCGCGACAAACCACTCGAACGCCGCCACCGCGCGCCGCTCGTGTTCGCCGTTGGCGTTGAGTCCGTGCCGGTGTGGCATGGCCTGCGCCCGCGGGATAATCCACTCCTGCCCGTCGAGAAGCTTAACCGGCGTGCCTGGGTATCGCCCCTTGCGCTGCAGGGCCAGTGGCGCAACCGGCCGCCCGCTCTCGACTCCGATCCAATACCGACCGGCGGCGAGTCCCTTCGCCGCGTTGGACGGCACCGGTTTCCATGTCTGGCGATCCAATGCGACGCCGAACGGGCTTGGGTCGAGTGCCGGGTCGCCAGTCCGCCAGCAACACACCATGCCGCGGCCGCCATCGGGGCCGCGGCCAAGCACCTCTGTCCATTCCGGGCCCGGCTCGTCTGGGCCGCCAGGCGTCTTGGTGACCAGATCGGCCAACCCGGCCGCGCGCAGGTGATCGTCGCTTGCGCCTCGCACGCCAGGGAAGTAAAGCAGCATCGCCATCGCTGGTTGCCTATCCGATGAGGCTGTCGTTGATCGTCTCGCTGCCGCCGGTCGCACTTGGCAACGGCTTGAGCGGCAGGTCAAACACCCGCCAGAAGAAAGTCTGAATCGCCCCCCGCAGATCGTTCGCAATCGCAAGGTTAAAACCGTCGTTCAACCCGAACCGCTTATCGCCTGCGAAAATTGCCAAATCCGGGCCGCCGCTGTAGAGCGAGGTCATTTCCGCGCCCAGGCAAAGATCGTCGATCCGCAAGTTGTGCGTGTTGCTGATTGCGCTGGTCGTGCGGACGCGCAGTTTAACCGCCGTGGGTAGCGGGTCCTTGATCGAAAAGATCGTCGTGAACGCCTGCCACACGCCCGAGCGGAGCGCAGTCAGGTCAATATCAATCGTCTGCCCGCTGCCCTGTTCGTTGTTAATGGTGCTAGTGCCGTCGTACAGATCGATCGTCAGCGTGCCCGTCGTAATCGCGGCCTCTGCCCGCAATCGGACGTGCAGCGGATACTTCTTCAGCGGCTCCAGTCCGACGGCCGACAGGTCCTGGGAAATCGCCGGGTTCGTCGAGCCGTTGCCCAGAAATCGCAGGCACTTCGCGCCGCGATAACTGTTGGCCGAGCCATCCAAATGCGTGCCGGGCGTGCCGACATCGACCGTCCAGTTATCGGGCGAGTTGGACGTGAACGCATCAAAGCCGCCATTGGTTAAAAAGCCATCGGTCGACGGGTCTCTTGTCGTGAGCGTCGTGTTGGTGCCACTGCCAAGCGGCCAACGATGGGAGAGTTTGTCGGTTTCCGCTTCCTCGCCGCGAACCGCCCACTGCTCGGCCGCGGCCGTGGTGTTGGTCGCGACCCGCGCCTCAATATCCTCCGCGAGCAGCAACTGCCGGGCGTATCCCTCGCCGTCTCTGATTTCTGTCGGATAGCCCGGATCGACCACGACAAAGACGCCGTTCCCCTCGTTGGCGCGCCATGTCCCGCCCGAGGTAAACGCGGTGTGCCCGCTCCCGTCTTCGCCGCAAAGAGCGAACGAGTTCGCATCAGCCTGGTCGACTGTGAACAGCCGGCCGTTCAATTCCACCATGCCGCCGACGCCAGAGATATAAACAAGCTCACCGTCGCTCAGGCCGTGGGCGGTCGACGTGATGACGACAGGATTGGCGGCCGTGGCTCCGGTAATGGTTCCGCTCCGCGGGCCAAGGATCGACACCGCGGCCGAGGGCTCGTTGGCGTCGACCGTCTCTGCCGCCGATTCCATCTGCCGAATCAATTCGTCGAGCGCCGCCGACACCGACCGCTCAGGCAGTGGGTTGTCGGCGTCAGCCATCTCGATGAGCAGGTTCTGGCAGGCCGTGCGGATCGCGGTGCGGATCGCAGATCCGCCAGCCTGGTAGGATCGCAGTGCCGTAAGCAGGTCTTCGGCCGCGGAGCGAATGGTGTTGCTCGCGCCGTCGAATTCGGCCAGTGCGTCGTTGAGTTCCTTCGGCAATGTGCCGCTCGTGCCTTCGTCGCCAAGGAACGAATTGAGCACGTTAACCACGTGCGCAAGCTTGCCGATTCGGTCAAGCAGGCCGCTGCCGCTATCCAGATCGATTGCCATGCTTCCACCGAGGCTTACGGGATCGCGCTTGCCGTCGACAGGCTCAGCGTGCCCGTCGGATGCACGCGGTAGGTAATCGTGGCGTCGTCTTCGTCCGCGACTTCCACGGAATCATCTTCGATGTTGCCCGCGGCGCACGAAATCTTGACGTGTTCCGTGGTCGCCACGGCAACGCGGTCCGAGTTGTTCGACATCTTCCAGAAGTAGCAGGCCAGCGTGCCCGATAGGGCTCGCGTGAACGGATTCAGCGAGCCCGAAACGTCCAGCTTCAGGCAGGTGAACTCAAACACCGGCTCGCGGCGGACGATGGCGCCGGCCGACGCATAGGGCGACCCGTCCGTGCGCTTGACGTTGAACTCGATGCCCGGCCGGATCGTCACTCGCGTCACTCGCTCGATCTGGCTGCCGTTGTGGTAAACGGGCCCCAGGGAGAACGCCGACGCAAAAGCTGGTGCGGAGACGCCCGAGAAATCGACGCCGGTGTTATGCACAAAAAGCGCATTCGTCCCGTCCCACAGCGGAACAAAAGAGCACTCGACAACGGCCCCCTCGGCATCGTCGGCCGACGCGCTAATCGAGTCGACCACCAGGAACCCCTTCGACGCGGTGAACGATTCGTGCGTTGCGCCAGACTCGAACGTGCCCGATTGAGTTCGCTCTTGGAACCGCATCGTGGCCGCGCCGGTGATTTCCAGGCCGGTCGTCAGCGACACGTCGCCAAGCAGCGTCGCAAGATCGGACGTACTAAACGACATGCGGCCATCCGCGTGCGACAGCAACACCGCCGCCGGGTCGATCGCACCGCCAGGAATGACCTTCTTCTTGGTCGGATTGGTGTTGACCGACTGTCGCTTTAGCTGGGTCAGGCTCAGCGTGCCGCCGGCGTGAACGAATGACGCCGTGTAAATGCCAAACCGCTTATCACTGGCCATCGTGCGTCACTCCTATTGCTTTCGCCGCGGGCGGCGCTTTCGGCCGCTTGGCGTGGTCGTGAGGTGCTTTACGTACAGGTCGCGGAACTGCTTTACGATTTCCTGCCGCTCGCCGTCGGTGATTGTTTCAATTTCCCGGCGCATCTGCGCAGTGTTCACCTTGTCGGGCGACGCCTCTTTGCTCTCCGGGAACGGAAACCGCATCAACAGCCGGCCAACCAGCCCAGGGGCCTTCGTCTCACTCCCGGTCTGACTGCCGCCAATGCGAATCTGGTACAGCGACGTCATGCGGTCTCGCGTTCTGCCCGTCTTTACGAGGTCGGTGCGCGACTTAAACCGCCGCATCTTGATGGCCTTGTAGCGAGCCGTTCGCTCGCGGTGGCTGTACTTCCCTCGATTCGTGGCCTTGAAATGCTCGGGGATGCGTTCGCGGTGGTGCGTCAGCAGCACTTCGCGCATCGCGTCCTTGCCCGCCTTGTTGATGATCCGCGGTGCGGCGTCATCAAGCTTGGCGTCGTACGTGATGTCGGTGCCAACGACCGGGATCATGCTCAGCCTTGCCAAGTAATCGTGAAGACGGCCCACCATTGAGGCCGCCGCGTGGTTTCCGGCATCGCGCCCCCAACGTCAGGCGGCGAGATTTCTTCCATTGGCTCCTGCCAGGGGCCTTCGAGCAGGTCGATTTCGACGACATTCAAAAACGTCGCCGAGCCGCTTATGCCCTGCCCTGCCACCGCCTCGATTTCCGCAAGGATCGAATCGACCTTGGTGGCGAACCACGTCAATTGCTCGGTTTCCGTGTCTGCCGCCGCCTCCTCGGGAATCTCGAATTCCAGCGTCAGCAGCAAGGAGCCTCGCCGCTTGTAAGTGCCCACTCCGGCCCGACTGCTGTTGTAGCGGTTGGTCGGAGTAATGATCGCCCGCGGCCAAGTCGCGTCCTCCTCCTGCGCTGACGGGTAGTGAATGAACGCCAGGGCCGCCGCCGCCGTGGAGGCTCCAGTGACGTCGCGGAAGGTCGCCGAATTGGCGACCATCGCCGCGAGGCTGGCATACTGGCCGATGAACGCTCCCACGAGTGCTATCCGTTTTTCATGCGGGGATGCCGCTCATTGATCTTGTCGTTTCGCACCGCCAACACGGTCACGATATCTGCATCTCGGCCTAAGATTCGCTTGATCGCCCACGTCGTGCCGTCCGCCTGCCGAATCAGGTCCGGTAGCGGCGTACGCGTGTCGCTCGCACCGACGCTGACTGGCAGCTCAATCGTCGCTTGCCGGCGAATTTCCTTGCCGTTGTCCGCGTGTCGCCCATCACCGCGAACATCCTCCATGGCGTCGCGCAAGGCTTCGTCGACCACTGCGGCGACCTGGATTCCAGCCGTGGGGTAGGTTACGCCTCCCTGAAAGTAAAGGACCGTCTCGGCGAACTCGTCCGTGTTGAGGAATACGGACGAGGAGTCGGCGGCGATTTGGTCTTTGAGTGTCATGTCGCAGGCTTTCAGTCGCCGGGCGGTTCATGGTTGGCGAATCCACTCCCCGCCCGGCGATCCTGGCGGCTGGATTAGACCACGCCGCGGAAGCCGATCTCGACTTCGCGAAGGGTCACACTGTCGGTGTTGGCGTCGGCGGTCTTTTGCAATTGCAGGTACGGCTGCAACGAGCCAGTGGCCGCCGACATGTCGAACGCGGTCGCTCGGGCAACGGGCTCGCCGCCGATGAAGAACTTCACCGACGCCTTGTCCGAGAGATCGATATAGAACTCCTTCGCGACGTTGATGAGCGTCTTGCCGGTGGCAATGTCGTCCTTATCGGTCGTCCCGTCGTCGGTTTCGACGTAGACCAGGGTGGTCGACGCGGAACCAATCAGCCGGAAGCTGGCGTGGTTGGTCAGCGAGTCGATCGCGTCGTTCCGTGCCGAGCAGAGGCCGAACGCCAACGAGGTCGCCGAATCGATCGACGCTTGGCCCATCTCCACGATGAAACGGGCGTAGAGTAGGTCGTCGATGTCGAACGCCAGATAGTCGGCGAGCGACAGGCAGACGTTCTGAATCTCGGCCTGCGAATCGAAGGAGAGGGTGACGCCACGGCCGGATGAGGCCGGCACGTAGGTCGGCGTGCCAGTGCTGGAAGTGTCGGTGATCTTCCAGCCGTGGCCGACGTTGCTGCCGGCGGTTGCGCTGTAGACGCGGTGGCCGATGAATTGATCGAGCCACTGATAGGTACGTTTCATCGCATGAACTCCGAAAGGTAAGGCTGTGACTGGCGAGGTTGGGCATCATGGGGGCCGCCCATTGCGAGCGGCCCCTGCGATTGTCGTCAACCGGGACTAGGCCCCGGCGTGCTTTTGCAGGCCGCGATAATCGAGCGCGTGCGCCTGGAACGCCTGGTAAGCGCGCCACGCCATGCCGAGGTGGGTAAACGACATTTCCTGCTCAATGACCGGGCTTTCCAAACCCTGCAGGTAGGCGTACTCCACCGTGTCGACCTGGCTCGAATCCGCCACCAGATACCAGGCCGTGTCGCTGCCGTTCTCCGCGGCGGCAGCCAGTTCGCCCTCGATGATCGGGGTGAGGGCGTTCTGCCAGATGTTGACCACGCCGCTGTTGCCGTTGCTCTGGGCGTAGCTCGTGCTGCCCAGTAGCTCCAGCACGGTCCCGCGCAGCGCCGGCGGCACGAGGATGAATCGCGGCATGATGTTGAGGATCGAGCCGTTCGTGGCGTCGAGCCCCTTCTGCTGCATCATCTTCTGGGTCAGCGTATTGAGCGTGGTGACGCTCGGAGCGCCGGCCCCGGTGGCGAGTTATTGTGCCCGCCGGCCGTGGTGATGGCCGTCGAGTTGAACAGCGCCCCGGTGTCGGCCATCGTCGGGTTATCCTTCAGGACGCCGTAGACGATCCGATTCTGCTTGCGGCGGAACGACGCGCCGAGCATTTGCGGGAGGCGGGCGAAGGCGTTCAGGTCGTCATTGACGACGGCCTGGAAGCTCAGGCTGAACCGGCCACCCCAGACGACCAGCGAATACTTTTCCTTCGCGTCGCCGACCGTCATCTCCGACAGTTCCCCGTTTTCGGGAACAGCCTTCGGATCGGTCAGGTCGCCGAACACGACGCGATGGACGTCCTTGAAGTCCGCGACGCTCGGGCCTTGCCGCGCCCACGCCTGGAAGGTGGTGGCGGTCCCGTCATAGCCGGCCCGCAAGGTCTTGTTGCTCGCGTCCAGCATCAGGTTCTGGAAGGTTCCAGTCGTGTTGTAGGCCGGCCCGTCGCTGGAAGCGAGCGGGATACCAAGGGCGTGCGGCGAGACGCCCATCGCCAGCTTGGCCTGCTCCAGCGGAGCCAGGGAGCGCACGGTCGCCGGGTTCCACCCGTCGGCGATCAAGCATTCCTCCGCCAGCCGCGGCAAGCGCTGCAGGTGATAGGCCGCGGCCCCAGGCTGCGGCTTGTATTCGACATGGGTTCGCGTGCGGTGATCCCAGAGGGTCTTCGGCACGCTGCCGCCGAACATACGGCTGATGATCGCGTGCGAGGCGGCATCCATGAACTTGTCGCGCGAGGCCGGGCCCGGAGTGATGCGGGTTGCGACGCCCGCGGGCTGGTTCGCGCCGGCGATCTTCTCGCGCAGCCGCTCCATCGCCGCTTCCGGCGTGATCGGCTTGCCGTCTGCGCCTTTGGCGTTCACTAACTCGGTGAAGGTCGCGAACTTGTCCGCTTCGGGGATCGCGGCAATCGCGACCGCCGCACGAATGCTGGCCTCGCGGTCAGCCATCGCGGCATTGGTGGCGGTGTGATGCGCCTGATGCGACGCCACGGGCATCTGCGCCGTTGCAGCGGCGGCCGGAGAAGCTGCCGGCCGGAGCGTGGCGCAGTAGCTTTCCAACGCCGCGATCTTTGCCGGCTCGTCAGCGGAGTCGGCAACACCGAGCGAGGCACACGCCTTGGCCAGGGCGGCGGTTGCAACCGCTTCGGTTGCGCTCATCTCGATCATGCCGGCTCTTACCAGCAGGCCAAACAACTTGGGGTTCATGCGAATATCCTCCAGCGAAAATGCCGGCCTGCTGGTCGGCGAGTCCGAACTCGCCGGTTGGCCGACTCCAAGACCAGAAAGAACCTCTTGCAGCGTCGCGATGCGGTCCACCATGCCGCGATTCAGGGCGACCCTGGCTGTCACGATCGACCCTTGGCCGTACTCCGCTTCGACGTTCGCGACCGTGGTGCTGCGGTTCCGTGCAACGGCGGCCACAAAACTTGCATGGAAGCCGTCAACGATTGCTTGATAGTTCGCGCGCGAGCCGTCCGTCAGCGGCTTGTGGCCCTCACCCTTGAACTTGGACGAGGTGAACCATGTCGTTTCGAAGCCGTGCTTCTCCTCCCACTTCGAATCGTCGAAATGGCCGACAATCGCTCCGATACTCCCCACCACCGACGACGGAGCGGCAACGAACTCACCGGCGGCGGATGCGATCCAAAATGCGGCGCTGGCACAAAGACCATCCGCCACCGCAATGATTCGCTTTTGCTCGCGCGCCGCGAAAACCTTGGCCGCGAACTCCTCCACGCCGGTCACCGATCCGCCCGGCGAATCGACGTACAGAACGATCGTCTTCACCGTGGCATCGGCCACTGCGGCATCGAACTGACGCGACAGCGCATCGAGCGCAGCGCCGCCAAACAACTCCGTCCAAATGTTGCCACGCGGAGTAACGACCCCGATCAGCGGCAGCACGACCACGCCGCCCGGCTGCTGCTGTTGCGGCGATCCCTTGCCCGAGCGAATGGCCGCGCGCACAAGCCGCTTCGAAGCAGCCTGACTCAGCAATTCGGCCATCCGATCAAGCCACCGACTGTCGATCGCAAGCGGCTCACTGCACAGGGCGGACATCAAGTTGCGGCGGGTTCGAAGCCTCATTGCTCTTGCCCCCCCTGCGCGGTTTGCTCTTGAGCCTGGGGCGCCGCCTGGTCAACGACCAAGCCGGCATCGCGGCGGGCCTTCTCGCGGGCAAGCTCGATATCCCGCTGGTCGGCAATCTCCTCCCAGTCGTTACCGTCTGCACCGCACTCCGCAGCCAGCGTCGTCTTGCCAAGCCGCAAGTCAATCTCACGGGCCTGCGCGTCGTCTTTCGGGTTGACCGACGGGAAGCCGGGAGCCATCCACTTGACGCCGAGCCACGCCTGCGGGTCGTTCGCAAACTCCACCGGCGACGGGAAGCCAGGCCGCCCGGCAAGTACAGACGACCGCACCCAGCGGTCATAGGCCGGCATTCCGAAATGATCGATTAAAGACTGTTGCAGCACGCGATAGCCGCGACGGTCATCGTTCGCCGTCGCGCGCTGGGTCGAGAAGTTTCCGCGCGAGTAGTCACGGGTAACTGCCTCGTACGACAGGCCAAGCCCGATGGCGACAGCCTGCTGGATCATCTGCAACCAGGCAAGCGAATCCGACGCCGGCACGTTCGGCGAGAGCGACTTAATGTCTTCCTTCTTCTTCAGCCGCGCCACAGTGCCGGGCTGCATACGCACGAACTCGTTGCCGTCGACATCTGAGTCGTCTTCGTCGCTGCCGCCAAGCAATCCCGTCTCGTCACCAAACTCGCCGTCGTCTTCGTCGCTGACAATCACCGCCGAGAAGCAGGAGCGAATCGCCGACGACATGAGTTCGTTGTCGGTGTAATAGCCGATTTTCCACAGCCACAGAATCACGGCCGCCATCAGCGGGAATCCGCGGTACTGGCCGATTTCCGTCAGGTCGGCCACGTAGCTGCACTGGTCCGCATCGATCGAGATGGGGTCGCCAGTCCCAATGCCGCCGTAGGAATCCTGGTCGTCGCGCGGCTTTAGCCAGTAGCGAATCGGCTCGCCAGTAGCCGCATCAACCTCCACGCCGCGCACGATAGGATTCGCCGACTTGCGATTCTGTCGCCACTGCAAGAAACTGTCGGAGTCGTCCGCGAACCGCTCTTCGGCGATAAGCTCAATCGCCAGCGGAACGGGGCGGCGGCGGCGGCGGTTGGGAAGCGTCACGTAATGGACCAAACACCCGCCAGCGACGATCTGTTCGTACAGGGCCGTGCAGGTGAGCTGATAGAACGTGCGGCGGCCGGTGACGTCGCACCAGCGATACAGTCCCGAGTCGCTAATTTTGACGCCCGCAAAGCGATCCCACTCCGCCGCCACGGTGCGTCGCGTCTCGTCGTCTTCGATCGCGGGCAGCGGCCGAATGCCGCGCTCCACGCAATTGACGACATAGGCGCGAACCGCTGACCGCGCGAACGGGTTATTGCGCACCAAATCACGGCAGCGAGCCCGCAGAAACCGCACATCCATGCGATGCAGCATGGACGGCGTGAGTTCGGCGGGGTTCCACTGCTCGGTCAGCCGATCGCGCCGCGCCCCATCGAATCCACCGCGGCCGACGATCGAGGCCATGATTGCCCGCGCCGTTTGCCGGTCGCGGCGAGCCTGCTCTCTCAACGGACGCTGTTCCAGCGCATACAAGAACGCGCGGGCTTTGCTGTCAGTGCTGGGCAGGATCGTGGCCAACGTCACCCCTTTGCAGGTCCAAGCTTGACGACTTTGAAACGCGAACGATTCACCCGCGTCTTCGATTCGTAAAGCTGGATCAACTCCTCGATATCCCGCAGCAACGACGCCGACGGCTCGCGGCGCACACGGCGTCCGCGAATCTCGTATTCGACGACCGATGCCCCCGATGCCAGCCCGAGCGTAATTGCGTCCCGGGCCGTCTTCAGGGCTTCAAGGTGCGAGGCGTCAGATGCAGCCATGAAAGAATCATGGCGCATGTGCAGATAATATGCCAGAGAACTTGGCAAGAGTTCGTGCCAAGTTGCTAAGTTGCCAGTTACGACGTGCCCGCCGCCTCCCCGACCTGCTTCCAGGTATGGCCGCACGAGTCGCAGACGCAATATCGCGTCCGGCCCGCCGTGCGGTAGACCCGCGTTTGCGTATGGGCCGCAGCCCGTGGGCACGGGCCAGCAAAGACCCGCTGCTTGCGAACCGGCAGGATTTCGCCGGTTGGCTTTGCAGTCGCCAGGACTTCCGTTTCCGCCACACTGCCATCTCGCCGTTTCGCCATCGATCGCATCTCCTAAGGGACCCAGCCATGCGGCCGGGAGAGAAAAGGGACGTCACTTGCCGTGCTGACGACGCCGGTTTTCGGTTTTGGCTTGGCCGACGAATCTGCCAATGGACCCTTCACCGGCCGCAACTGCCGCCATCGCTTGCGCACCCGAATCTCCGCAGCACAGCGGGCGTATCGCCAGGCGTCGCGGAAATCAACCGGAATGGATTCACTCACCCGCGCCCATTGCTGCGGGACCTTGTGCGGATCGACAACCTCGTTGAGCAGCTGCTCGAAGAGGTCTTGATCGTCGCGGCACGAGGCAGGGAACACGAAGGCGCCGTCGTCGCCCGGGGCCATGTGATACAGGCAGCGGTCCACGTAGCCCTGCCAGTAAGACGTGTTGACGGTTACGATCGAATAGCCCTCGCGGCCGCGCTTGCGCTCCGCTTCCTTCTGCTTATCGATCATCCCCAGTCGATATGACTGCCCCTGCAACTGTCCAGGCTTCGCGCCTTGCGACGGCCAGATGCGTCGCTGTGGGCGATCGTTCTTGCGACAGAACTCGTCAACCTGGTCCTGCTGAAACTTCGAATCGACCAGCGTTTGCAACACGCCCATCTCACGACCATCTTCGCGGATATAGGTCGTGTCCAACGTCATCAGCAAGTCCGCCCAGGTGTCGGCGTTGCCGTAATCGACCAGCCACCCGCGACCTCCCAGCCCCCACGCCGCCACAAAATACACGAGCTTGTCAATCTGCCGATCAACACCGGCCGTCAGAAAAATCGCCTCCCGCGGGGGACGGCAGATTGTCCCGGGAACACACAACCGCCCAGCGACCTCGCTCCATTTCCGCGACTGCTCGCGCTCGCGCCACGGCCACCCAAGCCAGGAGTTCATGAAATTGCGAAGCAACTCCGGCTCTTTGCTCTTCACCTTCGCCGCACGGACAAACGCGCGGGCCACGTCGCCGAACGTAAACGTCGGCGCGTAGAGGCGGCTCAATTGAAACGACCGCGAATAGGGCGACCGCAGCGGCGTCCCCTGTAGTTTGCCACGCTGGTCCACCGCGCAGCCATCGGGACACCACACGCCGCGGGCCGTCATTCCTGGCTTGTACTCATCGCCGATCTCGCGCTTGCACGCCGCGCATTGATATCTCGCCGTGCGGCCAGCCAGGTCCGGCGATGCGTTGCCGTCCTGCGTCTTGTCCCAGATCAGTCCGCCGCTGCCGGGCGTGCCATCGCCCAACAGCAACTCCTGGTAGGCCCCGCAGTGCGGACAGGGAACGTGATAGCGCTCGTTGGTGCCGGCCAGCAGTTCACGATAGATGCGACAGCCACCCTCGATGGTCGGCGTGCTCTCGCCCACCATCTTGCGGTTCGGAATTTCCGACCCGCGCTCGCGGAACAGCTCCAACGGATCGGCCTCGTCCGACACGTCCCGCGTCCACTTGCTGACTTCGTTCGCGTGCGAATACCGCGGCCCAATGTCGGCCAGGGTGGTCGGCGACCCCGACCACGCCACGTAGCCAGTGCAGTATCGCAGGTCGATCCGGTTTTGCACCCGGTTGTGTTCCGCCGGGCACCATTCGCGAGTGATTTCGCACTGTTCGAACGTCGGCCAAAGCTTCTTGCGAACAGTCTGCTTGGCCAGCGTTTCAGTGGACGTGCCAAACAAAAACGATGCCGGGGCGGTCGCCACGGAACAGAGCAGGAGCATTTCCGCGATCGTTGTCTTGCCCACGCGCGCGGCGAACATCAACCACACCTCACGAGTAAGGTCACTGTCCCACGCCTCGCAAATTCCGCGAGTCCACGGATAGGCGTCAGGATTGAACGGCGCGCCGTCCGGCAGTCGCCCATATCGTTGAATCCACTCCCACGAATTGACCCGAGCCCTCGGCCGTAGGCAGTCCCACACCCCAGGCGTCAGCCTCGCGACGAAGGCGCCAACATCTGCCGCCGTGCTCAGGTCGATCGTGCCGCTAATCGTTGTCCCCATGATTGCATCGTCGCCAGCGCCAGGCCGAGCCGCCGGCCCAATTGATCCGCCAACTCTTGCCGCACCGACTCTGGAAAACTTGGCTTCAACTCTTCAGGGATGCGACCCAACTGCGCGGCCAGTTCGGTAAAAAACTCGCTGAGAAACCGCTCGACCGCCTCGATATGCACGATCCTCGCTGCCGCAAGCCGCTCTTCCCGCTCGGCCTTCGCCGCCTGCGCTTCCAGCTTTCTCGCCCTAGCCTCCTCGATGCGGCGGGAAACCGGAGCCGCCGGCAACGCCTGCTGTTCCGCCTTGGCCGCGGCAAGCCGCTCAGGGTCGCCAGCACGGCCAGCCTTCCACTCGGCAATCTTCGCCAGGTCGTATTTCCCCGGCGAGCCTGGCATCCCGCCGCGACTCCACTGCTTGGCCGTCTGGTAGGCCACGCCAAACGCCTTCGCCACGTCGGCGAGCTTCGTCACAGTGCCGGTTTTCGATCCGCTCGCCGCCTCCTTTTTCGCCCGGCCCATGCTATGCTGCTAGTTATGGGGGTAGCACCCGATTCGCGAGTTCTATATCAGCAAAAAATGTTCGGGGGTAAACCGC
>JAANMT010002454.1_pt1 | contig 15405 bp, 8 predicted proteins | sample 7279711 | NCBI WGS metagenome assembly JAANMT01 (sample SAMN14094538, study PRJNA606508) | bioreactor metagenome | isolation source: A lab-scale SPAN reactor treating ammonium-rich wastewater day 1 | place: Ireland: Galway | collected 2017-01-16 | reverse complement strand
ACTGGTAGAGTCAAGTTTACAAAACTCCAAACCAAAACAGCTCTCTTAACTACCCAAGCCATAACAAGTCAACTGCAGGGAGAAGTGGCACTCACAGTAACTATGGACAACGGTAGTGAGTTTGTCGCACATGGACAAATAACAACAGAGATCGGTGCCTCTACATACTTTGCAGATCCCTACTCTAGTTGGCAAAGAGGAGCTAATGAGAACTGTAATATGCTCCTGAGAGGGTACTTACCTAAACGATGTGATATTACTCATCTAACTCAAGAAGAGCTTGATGATATTGCTGAAGAGCTTAATAATCGACCGAGGAAGCGACACGGCTTCCTGACACCAAATGAAGTGTATGAGTTACAATTACAGAAAGGACAAACTGTTGCAGTTGGTTCTTGAATCTAGGGATTCACAAGTTCTAAAACCTGAGTTTCTCACTTAGTGTCCCGTAGGTTGTCCAGCAGCCGCACCACTGTCTGTGAAATCTTTGGCTCTTGACTATTTGGGCTCATATCCCCACTTCCTTACGCCCCCACTCCGCTAGTAATCCCTATAAGTCTCCACAGGGTTCTGACCGATCAAACGAATGACGATGAGGCCGATGCTCTGAGCCCGACGGTGGAAGTGGGTGGAGTCTCTTCCATTTCAAGTCATTCTTCTCTAAAATTGTCAGGTTGAATCAAGATGCCAAGAATGTTTCTAGTTCAATGAATTCCAAATTGTGCCTAAGACAGTCGCGGTCAGGTATTTTCTTGACCAAGACGTTGATTTTGTTTAGGTTCAAATCGCTCAGTAAAGTGGCGGTCTCTGGGTTGACATCGTTAGCTTTAACCTTAAACCAATCTTGCTTGACTCTAAAATCGATCTCTGTTTGATCGACATTATCATAAAAAATTGGTGAGACCTCACTGGTGCTGTGTTGTCTCAGTAGGTGCAGGAATACAGCATTTTCGTACAGACGACCCCCCCGCTGTCTAATGCCGTACAAGCTAATGATGCCAGTGTCGTTAAAGTAATATTTTGGTAAAGAACTTTTACTCAACTTGTTGGATCGCCCATACTTAAAAACAGGATAGATCAAGTATACAGATTGTAGGTAGTCCAAGTAAAAACCGGCTGTTTTACCATCGATGTTTAGATCTTTGGCGATACGATTGGCAGATAGTGGCGTTGTCAGTTTATCAGCCAAAAATCGGAGTATATTAGTTAACACCACTGGATTACGAATACCATATAAATCAAGTAATTCACGATAAAGCGTGCTTTCGACCGCTTGTTGGAGGTATTGTGGGTTGCGGTTGATGACATATTCTGGGTAACCACCAATTTGTAAGAAGTCAACTAAAGAGTGAGGTTTCTTAAATTTTTTGGAGAATAACCTAAATTCAGAAAAGCTTAGGGGTAGTATGTATCGCAGCAAATACCGACCAGTGAGTTTACTGGTCTCTTGTTTGAGTAATAAACTTGATGAACCAGTCACAAAAAAGTTTAGTTGCGTATGGTCGTACAGCAACTTGAGATCGTTTTGCCATCCTGATACTTCCTGAATTTCGTCGATAAAAAAGTATATTTTTTCCTGAAAAATGTTCAGGTTCAACTCTTGTGCAAGCTGGTCAATGATAACCCTAATACCTTGCGATTTAACCTCCGGTAGATCAGCTGGGATGAAAAATATTTTAAATTTTGAATTTTTGTCCAAAAGTGAGTTGATATGCGACTGTAAAATACTGGTTTTCCCGACCCTTCTAGCTCCCAACAGAATTCTAATCAACCGATCTTGCGGATAAGTACTACCAAGTTGGTACTGCTCTCGCATTAGCACTGGAAACCGAAACGAGGGATTGTTTAGCCAAGGAGAGGTTTGGATAATAAAATCTAGGTGAGACATGCCCAAATTGTATCACCATCATCTTCGGATTACAATCCGAGGATAATTATCTTGGGATTATGATCCGAGGATGGTGGCCAGATATTTGCCAACCTGATTATTAGTCTCGCTAACTTATCCCCCCTCCCCACAAATAATCCTTAAAATTTGCCACGGGGGACTGGCCGATGAGGCGGGTGTTGGTGATGTCGATTTTCTGAGCCCGACGACGGAGGCGGGTAGCGTCTCTGGCGGTAGGAGTCTGCTTGACCTCTACGCCAAGCGTGGTAGCTGGAGTTTGGAGGACAAAATCAATCTCTCCCACTTGATCGCTGTAGTATGCTAATTGACCGTATCGGTTGAGTTGGTGGCAAACAGTGTTTTCCAGCTTACTACCACCAGACAAGTCAGCGACCGTGGAAGCAATGCCGGTGTCAATAAAGTAGATTTTCCTGGGTAGACGAAGTCTCACGCTGGGTGAGTTTGAGTAACTAGGCACGCTTCTAACCAGATAACTTTGCTCCAAAATAGTCAAGTAATTACTCACTGTCACTCTGGTCAAGCCCAGGATATTTGCCAGCTCTGTCACATTACACTTACTCCCAATGCGAACTGCCAGTAACTCAATCAGCCGCCTTAAGTTATGAGTGTCAGCAATATCGGATAGGCCTTGCACGTCGAGGTTGATATAAGAACTAAATATTTCTTGTAATAACCGTTTTTTTCTCTCAACGTCTGTAGTTAACACCACTCTGGGCAAACCACCCCAAGACACATACTCTTGGTAAAACTCCCCCAACTGGGCATACATGGCTGGAGAAAATAGCGACTTAATATCTAACTCTGTCGGTAATTGGTAGGATACGCCTTTAAAATCTAAGAACTCGCTGAAACTCAAGGGAAACATTTCAAACAACAGCTTTCTCCCCGCCATGGACTCAGAAAATCGATTCTTAATGTAAAAAGAACTCGAGCCACTTAAGATGAATTTAATCCGATATCGATCGTACAAATATTTGATCACACTAGGTAGTTGGGGCAAAAGCTGAATTTCGTCCAAAGCCAAGTAGAGACGCTCATCTTTAGAAATCCCCCGACGCGCCAACTCATCCATAACGGTTTCATACTGTGGGACCTCAAACAACTGGCGATCTGCTAAATTTTCCAAGTCAATATAGAGCCTATTCTTAGAAGGAATCTGGTCTAGTAGCCACTGCAGAGTGACTGTCTTGCCCACCTGTCTGGGACCAGCAATTACCAATATCTCATCTGTGGTTAGTTCGCTTTTTAACTGATCCCAAATATGTCTTTTTTGCATAGTCACACTATACAATAAAGTAGTTATTTTGTCTAGTGTGGGTTCACAAAACAATCTTAAGTCGCTTTTTATTGAAATCAATTGAAAAGTGACACATCGTGGCGAGGCTATGCTTAGATAGAATTACCGACGCTCTTGCTGGCACCATGAAAAGTTCGATCAAGATCGAGAAGATTTCCTCCTCCCCCTCCTCTAATCAAGCAGGTATACTAATCCCGTATGGCAATGGATCAAGATTCTGCGTCACAAACTATTCCCACTACTCCCGACCGGGTTTGGCGTTGGGAAGGCTTGGGGTGGACGCCAGAAACCGTACTTAAAAATCCCGATCAGAGGGAGGCGATTAAAAAAACCGTTGACTCGTTGGCAGAGATAGCTGTCGCTATTAATGGGGGAGCTGGAATCAACTACTTTAATGGTTCCACACGACCGTTTCTTGATCCAGACGGCAGAGTTCGCCACCTAGTGCCCATCTTAGGACCGAGAACAACAGAGAAGAATGAGCGACTTATTTTTCCGACTGACATCGTAGCTTTAACTGCATACCTGAGCTTTTTGCTCGACATTGACCCAGTTTTACACGACGGTAGTTCTCAAGCCACCGACCGAGCTCTCAATAACTACTTTGACACAATTAGGCAAAAGGTGGACGGCGAAGTTGTAGAGGGTTTCTTAGAAGAAGTCCGAGCTGACCGTAGGGGAGATTTTTCTGTCCTAGTCGGCCTGCTACAAAGCAAAAGTGTGGGCTTGGATGAGCGGGCGGGAAAGAAAAAAGAAGAAGCTGAGGCAATCAGGGCAGAAGAAGCAAGTTCTGGCAAAGCGGTCAGAGCGGTAGACGATGTGGCTACAGCCAAGGTAGGAGGGGGGGCGACAGAATCGGCAACTCAAGGAGGTGAGGGTGGTACTCCAAGTGAGTCGGAGGCTCAGGGTCAGCCAGGCGACCAAACAACCCAGCCTCCCCAACCCGCCGACGCTCGACAACCCCTTGTCTCCGACGCCGAGCGAGCCCGACGCCAGTCGTATGCTTACGAGTCTGCTTGGCTAAAGAACGCTATTCTCCAAGATCTTTGTCGCCAACATGGTGTCGATCCCTCTCCTCAGTTGATGAACTCCTTGCAAGAGGTAGTTGCTGACTCAATTGGCAACATGACTCAGGAGGAACTGGGGGGGCTATTTGCCAACACCAGCGGTCGACTACAACAGTTAAGGGAAATCCAAACTCGCTTAAGTAGTAACGTTCTGTTTGTTCAAGAACTCAACCAACTTTATGACGCTCGCTACATTGCTTTAGCCAAAGTTGATGAAAATCAAGCTCGAGCGTTTCGAGAAAACACCGACTATATACCTAGTCAAAGAGCGGTTAAAGAAGTCCAGTTTGCTTCTGAAGAAAAACTCCAGGCGCAACTAGATAACCCAGTCGATGCCGGTGTTAATCAAGCCATCAATCAACTCACAGGGCATGAGGCTTTATCCGCTGATCAATTACGATCTTTAGAAGTCGTTTTAACCCAGCTCGCCACCGGTCTGGGAGATAAAACCCTGGCGGCCGAACTCGGTCTGCCTACCAACCCCAACCGTCTCGACATTGGTGAGTACATCCAAAGCCTAGATGAAGTCGCAGTGTATCGGCTGCTGTATGGTGCTGGTGCCAAGCCCAATAAAGAAGTCCTGACTAAGCTCCGAGCTAATTTAAATCAAGTCAAACACAACTTAACCAGTACCTGTCAAACCATCCTGACTCAGAAATCAATTGAGTTTAGAGTGGAGAGTTTTGCTAATGGCGCCTCTGCTCATGCTAGCGATATCAATCCAGCTGGCGACCTGCGTGAATCACCCATGGACATTGCTAGTCGGGTTGTGCCCATCATGTCTGGGAGCCTGCTGGCTCCAGAAGTGGTAGCGCTGGCTCAATCAGAAAGTCGGCTCAGCGAATCGACCAAAGCTCAACAAGAATTTGTTAGACGGTTTTCCACCACTTTTAATGCTCTAGATCGAGACACCCAAAAGATGCTGATTCTGGCTGCGGGTATGGATCCAGAGATGATGAAGGACTTTGATGGAAGCTATAAGTTTGATGACCAGCTTATGCGAGCTGCTGGCAGGCTGTCACAAACTCTACGAGACGCTAATCAAGTTCGAGAGATCAAGCGCAAGATTGATGAACGACTTAAGCAGTCGCATGCTTTGACCTCCGCTCAAGCTCAAGAACTTGAGCGACTATCAGGTGATTTAAAAAGACTTGGACTGCATGCCGAAGCTAATCAATTACAACTAGCTTTAAAAGAAAGCTTTAAGTCTCAACTAAATCCCAATCAAAAACATGTCTTTGAGCACATAGAACAGCTATCAATTGCTGAGCGCGCCCTACAGGAAGCCGAGTTTCAAGTTCGTATCGCGCAAACTCATCGCAATCAAGTAGTGGCCGGAGTACCTGCAACCGAGGTTCTGGGTGATTACCTAGCCGCCCGCTCTGCCGCCTTTGCTGCTGGCTCAGCTGCTGATCAAGCCTTAAAGAAACTGGTTGATTTGCCTCCAGAACAAAGAGAGATAGCCTCTGAGTTGGCGGAAAAAAGACAGCGAGTAGGGAAGCAACTTAGTGATCTCAAAAGTGAGCTGAGTGATACTCTCACCGCTAGACAGTTGGGGCAAAACTTGTCAAATGAAGACTATCAAAAGATTTTCCGAGATTTCGCTGATAATGCGACATACACCAACAGTCAAGGTAATCAGAGACAACTCTGGCTGCCTGTCAGTGATGAAGTTTATGAATCAGGACAGTTTCAGGAACCCACCCTGATTGAATCCGAGGGAGGTATGGGTGGTTATGACGATCTATCTCTTGACTTTAGTCAGGACGTACCTGATGGTAATTTTGATTTGAATTACAGCGACTACCTAGATGGAGATGATGGTGGGTATGGGGGTGGTGAGGAAGACTTGGTCGATCAGTACAACCAAACAGTTGACGGGGCAAGACGGAAGGGTGGCAAATCCAAGACTCGTCAATTGGCAGGGCATATTAAAAAAAAGGTTCAAGCTAAAAGAGCAGCCAAGAAGGTGGCGGAGGAGGCAGTTAAAAAGACTGCAGAGGGCGCCGTTGAAGCTGGATCAACTTTAGCCGGAGCCGCATCGGGTCCAGCTGGCTGGATCGCTAAAGGAGCCATGGTGGCCGCCAAAGTGGCCAACATGCTACGGACAAAAGAGGGGCGGAAAAAACTGGGGATGTACGCGAGCGCGATTGGAGGTGGGGGCATCATGGCCTACTTAGCACTGAAGGGTGCGTTGGGGGCTGCTGCTGGTGGTTTTGTGGGAGCAATAGGCGGTGCAGCCCTGGGAGCGGCCATAGGTAGTTTTATTCCAGTTGTTGGTCCATTAGCCGGCGCTCTTATAGGTGGGGGTGTGGGCGCTGCTGTTGGCTACTTTAATGGTGGAGGGTCAATTTTTGGACTAGGAGGTAGTGGAGGTGCGACCACAGCCTTTCCTTCCGCACCAGCCTACTATTCGCCTTCCGCACCAGAGTTTGTACCCGCCTCTAGCTCCAGCTCACTTGCCTCCAGTCAAACGATGGCTGGCTCAGGAGCGGGAACTCCGGGATTAGCCGAACCAATAGCAGGAGGTACGACCAGGACAGCTTCTCTTTCCCAACAAGCCATCCATGACGCCTCTGCTGGTTTTTCTGGACAACCCCCAGCATCTCAGTTCGTCTCTCAGCCGGCTGGGCAGTGGATCGATCCCGCTATAGGCTATCGCTTTAACCCCAGCACCGGTCAAGTCTACAACGCCGCTGGTCAACCAGTGGCCTCAGCTGGAACCACCATCACCCCCACTACTGTCGCTGCCGGAGCCACCACTGGTGCAGTTGGTGTTGCCGCAGTAATTGGCCCCCTCGGCCTAAGCGGAGCCGCTTTTTTTATGCCCGCCGTCTCAGTTCTCAGCGTCACGCTAATCACCCTGATAACCATCATCACCATCTTTGCCGCCTTTTTGACCCCTACCCCAGGATTGTTTTCCGATGCAGGACTCGGTAGCGAAACCTCCAAATATGGCAGCATAACCAAAACTGCTAGCCCAACTAAATTGCCCAATAATCATGGAACCTCGGAAATAAACTACTCAATCAAGCTTGAGCCAAATCCTGGCTATCAATGGCAAATCTCCTCAGTGTCGGACGCCACATACTTCCTGCCCCCCATGCAACCAAATCCAATCATTACCTACCTTAACCCACAGCCAACCGCTTCTGATTTTCCCTCAGACCCGTTTGCAGATCCTCAGGAGTATACCTATAAAGCCACATTTGTGGGAGGAGCAGATGTTCGAGTCATTAATCGTGTAGTTGTTAAATTTCAAGCTGTAGATAGAAATGGGACAGTCTTGCCAAAAACTCAAACCCTAATGGCCACCGCGGCTGTTGATATTGGCAATCCCAAACTTGGCTGTTTTGACTTTGATACAAATGGCGGCGTTCCTATTAAGGAAGACTGGAATCAGAACAATGATCTTGACGACGACGAGACCCTATATTCTATTCCCATGGGCATTGGTGACCAAAATGCTGTGATAACAGCATTTATGAATAGAGCGGGAAGCAACTTACGTTTTTACGAACTTGTCTGCTCCATAGATGACACCAATCCAGATGGGATTGGTGTGAAAATTCATAAGTTTCCCAATCATCCGACTCAGGAATACTGGGGCTGGGTGTCTGCGTCAGATTTTATGGTGTTGTACGGTCCGTTTTATAGGGCGGGTCCCGCTTCACAAGAGTACACATTTATTCATGAGCTCGGACACATTATTGACCAACGCCACATGCCTAGTTTAAGAAATGACTTTAAACGAGTTTGGAGAGAGTCTGTAGACGGGTGTTTTTCGTATCCTTTTCCAGAATTCTGCAGTTTAGAAGAAGCCTTTGCCGAAGCTATAGTAGTTTATGTAACTGGAGCCACCACTCTACCAGACTGGACCCCTGATGGATATCCTCTCAAATCCAGAAACCCAGCAGTCTATAATTGGGTAAAAGAAAATATTTTTGCAGGGGAAGAATTTTATTTCAAAGATAGGTAGATATGAAACCTCACCCAACCAGTCTTCGCAAGCTACTTATTACTCACAAAAAAGCTGTCTTGTTTTTAATTGTCGTTATGGTGTTGCTGGGTAGTGCGGCTATATTAAGACAAAACACTCCTTCTCCCCTAACTCTGTCGTCTGAGCCATGGAATGACGTGAGTCCAGGACAAACAATTGACAATCGGTCTGAATTAGCTAAACATGCTCTCAGGGTGATTAGTGATCAGAAATCAACCACTATTGAATATGAGTCATCCTACCCATCATTTCCAAACCAAGTGGTTATTGATAATAAAATTAATAAAGTAGTATATACGGTCAGACAACTGCCTTTAGATTCTGCAGACAGTCTTTCTGATTATGAAAAACAATATGGGCAAGCCGATATTGTAGCTGGTTACCCAGCTCTAGGGCGGACTGTTCGAGCCCATGTTTTTCTTGAAAAGGGCGTTGTGGTGGCGGCCAGAATACAAGATGGTGGAGTAGAAGAAGTATGGAATTTTATTCCAACTACTGAAGAAATATTTTGGGCGAGGTTTGGCGATTTTTTTACTCAAGGTACTAGATTTGGCGATGCTTTCCCTTACGTAGAAGAAGAGCTACAATAACCCGACTTACCCTTTATGAAAGAACACCCCATCCCCCAAGACATCACCGGCTATCGCTTTCATATTGTGGGCAACATGACGATTAAGCAGTTTGCGGAAATTGGGGCAGGATTCTTGATTGCCGCCATCTTGTACAAAGTCGGTTTTCCCCCTTATATCAAATATCCATTGATGGTGATGTCGGCAGCACTTGGAGCAGCCATGGCGTTTTTGCCGATTGAAGAGCGACCGCTTGATCACTGGATCATCACTTTTTTTCAGGTGATGTTCCGACCCACCCAGTTTTATTGGCGCCGATCGGCCACCATTCCTAGCTACTTTTTGTTTGAACCATCTAAAGATTTAACGCCTAATGATGAGGTTGATTTGTCTCCCGCCCGCCGGGAGCGAATTCATCAGTTTCTTTCTTCGCTTAAGGATGGTCAGGCCGAACCACAAGACGTGAGTGGTGATGATGCATTACGACTCTCTAGTATTCTAGATAACTTTAATGACTCAAGTCTCAATCAACTTCTGCCCGTCACTACTCAAACCACTGCCACCAAGCCCAATCTGGTGGTTAGAGTCAGGCAGTTGAGAGAGGATAGAGAAGCTGAAGAAGTACACGAAGAGATAAGCCAGGCATCAGATCTAAATCTATCAAACCTGAGTCAACAATTGGCTCCAGACTCACCTAGAGACCCCATTGTGGTTGCTTCACCAACCCCCACCCCGATCGCTTCTGATTTTCAAACTAACGTCGTTGCCCATCACCCCACAAACGCAGTTCCTGTCGTCGTCCCCACTACTGAATTGACAGTAGTCACAAGATCCGACCAGCTCGATCTCAATCAGTCAGCAACACCAACTGATCCCAACCCAACAGCGACAGAGACCGATATGGCGACTCCTTTAATTTTAACCTCCCCCACTCAACCAACGATTAAAGACTCTGTCACTGCTCAATCCAGCGTTCAGTTCAATATCAACTTACCCTTCCCCTCCACTCCGACCGAACCCAATAAATTAGTTGGCATGGTGCTCAGCGCTCAGGGCGACATGGTGCCTGGAGCCATCATCGAGGTGGTTGATCAAAATGACAATCTAGCCCGAGCAGTCAAGTCAAATGCCTTGGGTCAATTCTTTATTACCACCCCCCTAATTACTGGTACTTATGTGATCCGGGTTGACAAAGATGAGTTGCAGTTTGCTCCTCAAGAGTTGGTGGTTAATAACTCGATTTTACAACCAATCGAGCTAAGAGCGATTGCCTAAACCCCATCAATATAATCGCAAGTTTTCTAGCACCCCTTCTCACTCGTCGCTGAATCTTGTATGCTATAAAGATACTGCCTTATGTCTCAAGCTACTCCTCCCAGCACCCAGCAGTTTTTGGATATTTATGATGTAACGAGCAATTTTTTGATTCTCAAAGATGGCGGAGCGGCGATAATTTTAACCGTCGATGCCATGAATTTTGGTTTGCTGGCGGAAGAAGAACAAGATGGGGTAATGTATGCCTACGCAGGCCTCCTTAACTCTCTCAACTACCCAATCCAAGTAGTGGTTCAGTCAAAAACCAAGGATGTCACTGCTTACCTGCGCTTACTAATGGAGCAAGAGGAAACCACCAATTCTGAAATCATGCGTAAGCGGATCAGGGAGTATCGCCATTTTGTAGGTAATCTCATACAAGAGCGCAATGTGCTGGACAAAAGGTTTTATGTGGTGGTGCCAGCATCTGGACTAGAGATGGGCTTTTTGTCTCCTCAAACTTTTGTGCCCGGTAATCAGAACTTTGATGTCAGTACGGTCGAAAGAAGTGTGGTGCTGGAGAAGGCGGTTAATATTTTAGAACCCCGTAGAGACCACCTAATCGCTCAATTTGCCAGGATTGGTCTTTATTCTCGCCAATTATCCACTCAGGAAATAATTCAATTGTTTTACGTCAACTACAACCCCGAAGCGCTGGAGGGGCAAGAGATTGCTGATAGTCAAAGCTACACTAGTCCTTTGGTGAGAGCACAGGTGGGAGAGTTTGCGACCAACCTACCCACGCCGCCCAACGCTCACTTGCCACACACCAACCCTGTTGTCAGTTTATCAAACGACACAATTATCAATCCTGTTGAAAATTTTGCCAACATTAGTGGGCAGGATGCTCCAATTTTAGACTCAACCGTCTCAACTATCGAACCGACTACTCCGCCCATACTCATAAATCAACCGCCAACCACCGGTACTCAACCACCAACCACTACCGATCAACCCACCAACCCCCAACAAATGATAGCCAACGACCCATTGCCTGTCGTCAGCAACCAACAGTCAACAATCAGCAACCAACTGCCAGTCACCAATAATCTACAACCAACAACCGATTACCGGCCACCGGCAATCAGCAACTAGTTACCTGTCACCAACCATGCCCGCCCTTTCTACCCTCCTACCATTTGGCAAAAAGAAGACCACCACACCCGTTGCGGTTGATCCTCAACAAAAACAGCTTGAAAAACTAGAGGAGTTTTCTCGTGGTTTAGTGACGATTCAGGACATTATTGCCCCAGAAGCAATTGAGGTTGACTTCACCTATCAAAAAATTAACTCAACGTACACCAGAACTTTGTTTGTGGCTGGCTACCCCAGAGCCGTACCCGCCAACTGGTTATCACCCCTCATCAACTTCCCTCACAAACTCAGTGTTTCAATGTTTGTTTTTCCTGTCGATTCGGCAGAAATTCTAGACAACCTCAAGCGAAAAATCACCGAGATGGAAGCCGAGATTCAGTCAGATTTGCGAGCCGGCAAAATTAGCAATATTAATACAGAAGTTAAGCTAGAAGATGCACGCTATTTAAGAGAAGACTTGGCCAAGGGTTCCGAGCGCTTTTTTCAGTTTGGTTTGTATGTGACCATTACAGCCACCAATAAAGAGGAGTTAGAAAAAGTGACAAAAGCCATTCAGTCATCGTTGGGGTCGTTGTTGATTGTCTCAAAAAAAGCGACGTTGCAGATGGATCAAGGCTTCAAAACAACCTTGCCCATGGGGGTTGACCGTCTACTAATCACGCGAAATATGGACACAACCTCACTAGCAACTACTTTCCCCTTCACTTCTTCTGAGCTGACTATGGAAACAGGCATTATGTATGGAATCAACGAACACAATGACTCGCTGGTGATTTTTGATCGTTTTAAAATGGAGAATGCTAATATGGTCATTTTTGCCAAATCTGGTGCAGGCAAGTCGTTTACCGTCAAGCTAGAGGCCTTGCGCCAACTAATGTTTGGGGTGGAAGTAATCATTCTGGATCCAGAACATGAATATGAGGATATGTGCCGAGCTGTGGGAGGTGAATATATTAATTTCACGTTTGGTAGTCAGGCAAAAATTAATCCTTTTGATTTATCAGCCCTATACGAAGAAGGTGAAAACGAGTTAGGACAAAAAATAATTTCTTTGCATGGATTACTAAAAGTCATGTTGGGTCAAATGAGCTCTCAACAAGAAGCTTTGCTTGACCGAGCTTTAGTGGCTGCTTACAAGGCCAAAGGCATCACGCCCGACCCAGCCACTCAAACCAACGAACCTCCACTGATGGAAGATGTATATAAAGCTTTAATCGGTATGGAAAACCAAGACGCCGACGACGTAGCGGTCAGATTAGAAAAATTTATTACTGGTTCCTTCAGGGGTATTTTTGACCAACCATCAAATATTGACATCACCAACCCCATGACAGTTTTTTCAGTCAAAGAGATGGAGGAAGAAATGAGGCCTATTGCCATGTACATCATCCTCGATTTCATCTGGACAAGAGTTAAAAAGAACTTTAAAAAACGGTTGTTGATTGTTGACGAAGCTTGGTATTTTATGAAACACCCTGATTCAGCTTCATTTATTTACTCCATGGTAAAAAGAGCTAGAAAATACTATTTAGGTATTACTACTATTACTCAAGACGTTGAGGATTTTTTAAATAATGATTTTGGTAAGGCCATTGTGTCTAACGCCTCAATTCAGTTCTTAATGAAACAATCAACATCATCTATGCCGGTGTTGGCGGAGACTTTTTACCTTTCACAGGGCGAGCGACAGCTGTTAATTGCCTCAGATGTTGGCGAGGGAATATTTTTTGCAGGCTCAAATCACGTAGCCCTGCGGGTGGTAGCATCAGAGGAAGAATATGAGCTAATTAATACTAATCCAGAAGAAATAGCAGCTAGGCGCCAACAGGCACAGGTAAGTCGCGCCAGTTGGGCGGCTAAACCAACAGTTCCGGAAACACCAGAACAAATTGGGTCGGTTTTGCCCGAACAAACACAGCCTGATCAAACAACAATCCAGAGTCAAATAGAAGGTGGGGTTGATCAGACCACAGCCCAACCAGCCAGTCCAGTCAGTGAACCATCCACCCAGCCAGCGGTACCTTCCGACAATCTGGCTACCGAATCACTCCAAACTAGCGCTCACCCAGCATCCCAACCCCCACCCCCACCCAACCAATTTGTTCGCCCACCCATCAATCAACCCAACTATTCAGCGCCTACTATTCAAGACTACACTCCTCCTCAATAAATTCTTTTTTATCTTGATCAAGACCTTGTTCAATCAAGTTTTTTTTCTACTTGCGTAATGTGGGTAAACCTGTGTATAAACGGAGTCTGCTTTTCAACGCCCCACAACACCCACTCACAATCCATAATCATTATGACCTCTGGTGCAGCTTCTAATCACACCACTACCAACTCGGGCGAGCCCGCACTTGACGCCAACGCAGTCTGGCAACAAGCCCGCGCCTTGCTCCAGACCAAGTTGTCACCCGCTGTGTATTCCACCTGGGTAATGACTAATCCGCTCACCAATTTAACTACAACAAATGGCGGTGATCACGATTTGTTGGCCACCATCACTACTCCCACCGCCTTTCACGCCGTTAATCTTAAAAAAAACCTCCACGGCGAACTGTGCGACTCATTAGAAACAGTGCTCAATAAGCGAGTTGCAATTGAGTATGTGGTGGTAAAAAATCCCCAATCTGGTGGGTGGCAATCTCCCTTAGGTCAAGACGAAAGTGATCTAAGAAGTACCACCAACTCTGGTGGGTCAAGCAGCAACTGGTCGGAGCCAAACTTATTAGGAAACTCTAACCCCAATCATCTAGACCATGCCACCGGTAGCTTTGCTCAACCTCAAAATCCAAAAGGCTTAGAATCTTGGTTAAAGCCCCCTAACCAAGACCAAATTTCTCCTAGAGTCGAGTCTTTGTTTTCTCCGGCCAGCCTTCAACAGTCTGAGCAAGCCATACTTCGATCTCGTCAAACCAAGTTTGGTCTTAACCCACACTTTACTTTTGCCTCGTATGCCGTTTCTGGTTCAAATGAAATGGCACACGCAGCCGCAGTGGCTGTCTCTCAAAACCCAGGTTCTTCATACAACCCGCTGTTTTTATATGGCGACGTTGGTGTAGGTAAAACCCACCTCATGCACGCCATTGGCAACAACGTGTTGGCCGACCGCCCTAATGCCGTGGTTTTGTACTGCACTGGTGAAGACTTCACCAACGATATTGTTCAAGCTATTCAAGCTAAAAAAGCCTCGTCGTTTAAAAACAGATATCGTAACGTCGATATTTTACTGATCGATGATGTCCAGTTTATTGCTGGCAAACAAACTGTTCAAGAAGAGTTTTTTCACACCTTTAATAGTTTAGTTAAACAACAGAGCCAAGTTGTGCTGACATCCGACCGTCCACCTGAGGAGATTGCCTTATTGGAAAACCGCCTCCGCTCTCGATTTGAAGCTGGTTTAATGGTTGATATTGGTGAGCCCACCTTCGAACTTAGGGTTGCGATTTTATTACTCAAATCTCAAGCGGCGAATCTTCCTCTAAGCCTTGATCAGGCTAAGCTAGTTGCTCAACAAGTCGACAGTCCTAGGAGGTTGGAGGGTTTTATCAGTCGTCTCAGATCAGAAATTGAGCTAAAAAAACAACCTTTTTCGGACGACTTAATTAAACAGCTCATCACTAAAGAAAGTCGCCAGGCTCAAACCAGGCTTTTAGTTCCACCTCAAGAAATTATTCGGCAAACAGCTGGCTACTATCAGTTGAAACCGATGACTCTCAGGGGGATGAGGCGGGAAAAACACTATGTGAAGGCTCGCCATGTAGCGATGTTTATTCTGAAAGAGGATGCCTGTTTATCTCTAACAGAGGTGGGGCGGTGGTTTTCTAACCGAGACCACACCAGCGTTCTTCACGCCGTGCGCAAAATAACTGCCGACCTAATGGTGGATGAAGTTCTACAAAAGGACATGGTCTCTATTAGGTCAAGGCTGACAAAAAAATAAAACGGCGGGTTTTTATTAGGGTTTTCCACTGCGTGAATAAACTAGTGGAAATGTATGGAAGATTTTGTTAATAACCCAATCCGATCGGTGAGTAAGTGTTGGTTATTTATTACAATAAAGTTAGCTATAATCAATGGTGGAAAAAGTTATTCACAACCATTGATAGAAGTTAAAACCTAAGATTTCAACAGGAATAGATGGTCCAGCTGTC
>JAANMT010002453.1_pt1 | contig 15406 bp, 10 predicted proteins | sample 7279711 | NCBI WGS metagenome assembly JAANMT01 (sample SAMN14094538, study PRJNA606508) | bioreactor metagenome | isolation source: A lab-scale SPAN reactor treating ammonium-rich wastewater day 1 | place: Ireland: Galway | collected 2017-01-16 | reverse complement strand
TTCGGGCAGCCTGGCGTGCAGCCGGATACGTTCTTCGTGGTGATGGACAGCCAGGCGGACACGGCCTTTGCACGCAGCATCCCTGACCGCGATGCGCGTTACCGGGCGGTCTATGAGGCGCTCACCACGCACGCGCTCGCCGATCAGGCCGGCCTGCGCGCCTGGCTGGACGGGCGTGACGTGGCCTACACACCTTACTATCTGGTCAACGGGCTGGAGGTGACGAGCCACAACCTGCTCCTGCGCCGCCAGATCGCGGCGCGGCCTGACGTGGCGCGTGTGCTGGACAGCCCGCAGACGCGCCCGCTGCCCGGCGCCGTCAAGCCGCTGAACCTGCTGCCAGGGGCCACTTACACCCCCGGAAACCTGAGCTGGGGGGTCGATTCGATTGACGCCGACGCGATCTGGGAGCAGTACGGGGTGACAGGTGAGGGCGTGGTCGTCGGGCTGGCCGACAGCGGCGCGGACTGGCGTCATCCGGCGTTGCGCAGCCAGTACCTGGGGTCGGAAGGCAGCCACGACTATACCTGGCTTGACCCGTGGTACGGCACGCTTGAGCCAACCGACACCGGCGGGCACGGGACGCACACGCTCGGCACCGTGCTCGGCCAGGGCGGAATCGGCGTGGCCCCCGGCGCGCAGTGGATCGCCTGCCGCAACCTGGCCCGCAACCTGGGCAACCCGGCCACCTACCTGGACTGCATGCAGTTCCTGTTTGCCCCTTACCCGCAGGGCGGTGACCCTTTCAGCGACGGTGACCCGGCGCGCGGGGCCGATGTGACCAACAACTCCTGGGGCTGCCCGCCAGAGGAAGGCTGCGACGGGCTGACGCTGCCGGTTGCCGTCCGGCACCTGGCCGACGCGGGGCAGATGTTCGTCGTGAGCGCCGGGAACGAAGGCCCGGCTTGCAGCACCGTGTGGGCCCCGGCTAACGCCGAGGCCGCGCTGAGCGTGGGGGCCGTCGATTCAGGCAGCCAGATCGCCTTCTTCAGCAGCCGCGGGCCGGTGCTGGTAGATGGCAGCGGGAGCATGAAGCCGGAGATTGTCGCGCCGGGGGTGGATGTCATCTCCAGCACGCCGGGCGGCGGCTACGGGCAGTCCAGCGGCACGTCGATGGCCGGGCCGCACGTCACCGGGCTGGTCGCCCTGCTGTGGTCGGCCAACCCGGCGCTGGTGGGCGACGTGGACACGACCGCGCAGATCATCATGGAGACTGCCGCTTACATCCCCGCGCCTGACCTGTGCGGGGCCGACACCGGCACGCAGAACAACGTTTACGGCGCGGGCATCGTCGTCGCCCCCGCCGCAGTAGAAAGGGCCCTGCAGGAAGCACCATGACGCGACCCACTGAGCGCCCCATTCCAGGGACCCAACCATGAGCCTCGAAGCCATCTTTGTGCTCGGCGTTGCCGGGGTGGCGCTCGTCCTGTTCATCACGGAGTGGCTTGCGCCGGACCTGGTGGGGCTGCTGGTGCTGCTGGCGCTCGGCGTCAGCGGCGTCCTCGACCTGCCGACACTATTCAGCGGGTTCAGCAGCACGGTAGTCATCACGCTGATCGGCATCTTCATGCTGACGGCGGCGCTGAACCACACCGGCGTGACGGGCTACATCAGCCAGACGCTGCTGAGGCTGACGCAGGGGCTGGGCCAGCGGACGCTCGTCGGCGTGCTGGCGCTGTCGGCGGCGCTGGCGGCCTTCGTCATGAACAACGTCGCATCGGTGGCGCTCGTCGCGCCAATCGGGCGGCGCGTTGCCCTGAAACTCGACATCAGCCCGTCCAGAGTGCTGATGCCCATCGCCTTCGGCGCGCTGCTGGGCGGCACGGCAACGTTGCTGGCGACCGGCAATCTGCTGGTGGCAGGGCTGCTGACCGAGCGCCAGCTAACCAGCTTTGGCCTGCTCGACTTCCTGCCCGTCGGCGGGCCGATTGCAGTCGCCGGGCTGGTTTACCTGGCCTTCTTCAGCCCGAAGCTGCTGCCGGAGCGCTCGCCGAGCGACCAGTGGAGCGGGCTGCAGCAGGCGCGCCAGGAGCTGACCCAAACCTACCGGCTGGCGATGCGCCTGCACGAGGCATACGTGCGGCCCGACTCGGCGCTGGTAGGCCGGACGCTGGCCGAGAGCGACCTGGGCCACAACTACGGCGTCACCGTGTCGGCAGTGGTGCGAGGGCGGGAGACGCACGCCACCCTGCGGCCCGATATGGCACTCCAGCCCGGCGACTGGCTGCTCGTGCAGGGGCGACCGCAGGAAACCGAGCTGGCGGCCCATGACCTGGGGCTTGATCTCTACGACCCGGACGAAGGCACGCAGGCTGTGCTGTACCGCACCAACAGCGAACTGGCCGAGGTGGCCCTCTCGCCGCGTACCACGCTGGTGGGCAAGACGCTGAGCGAGATCAACTTCCGGGAGAAGTACGGCATCAACGTGCTGGCCCTCTGGCATGAGGGGCGGCCCATCCGCTCGTTCCTCTCCGATTACCCGCTCTCGCGCGGGGACGCGCTGCTCGCGCAGGGTGCACCTGAGCAGCTTGTCATGCTGAGCCGCGACCCGGACTTCCTGGTGCTCACCCACTTGCCGGAGATCCCGCAGCACACCGAGCGCGCGCTGGTGGCGGTGCTGATCCTGCTCGCTTTCCTGGTGACGATTGCCTTCAACTGGCTGCCGGTCTCCATTGCCGCGCTGCTGGGCGGGGTGGCTGTCGTCCTGACCGGGTGCCAGTCTATCGAGGAGGCGCGGGCAAGCGTGAACTGGCAGGTGATCTTCCTGGTTGGCGGGATGCTGCCGCTGGCTGCCGCTCTGGAGCAGACCGGCGCGGCGCAGGTCATGGCCCACGCGCTTCATGGCCTGATCGGTGCAGCGGGGCCGCGCAGCCTGCTGATGGCTTTCTTCGCGCTGACGGTGCTGCTGACGCAATTCACGTCAGGGCAGGTGTCTCCGCTGATCCTCGGCCCGCTGGCGATCTCGACGGCGCTTGAGCTGGGCCTCAACCCCCGCACGCTGGCGATGGCGGTGGCCGTCGGCGCATCGTGCGCTTACCTCTCACCTGTGGCCCACCCGGCAAACCTGATGGTGATGGGGCCGGGCGGCTACCGGTTTGGCGATTACGCCAAGCTGGGCTTTGCGCTGATCCTGATCGCGGCAGTTGGGCTGTTCATCTTTGCGCCGCTTGCCTACCCGTTCTGATGCAGCCCCCTACCCGCCCACGATGCTGAGCAGGTCGGCCAGCAGCGAGCCGCTTGACGGGTTCTCGACGATGCGCCCCAGTTCCCGATCATCGCCGCTGTACACGATAAAGGTCGGGATGGCGACCGCGCCCAGCGCCGCCTGCCGCGCAGCGCCCCCATCCTCCTCGGTATCGATTACTTCCCACGTCCAACCGGGCAGGTGACCGGCGATGCGCGCCATGCGCGGGACGTTGCGCGCGCAGTCGGGGCAGGCGTAGCGCGTCACGGTGACGACCCGCGCCACCGGGCACGCCACGTGGAGCTGCTCAACTGCTTGCAGGTCGAGCTTGTAGCGCTCGTAAATGCGCGTATAGGTGTCGTTCAACTCAACGTAGCGGTGCAGCGCGGTATCGGTTGCTTCGGCTGCCATTTGTCCTCCAGTCAGCGCGATCTCAGGCCAGGTTGTGCAGCGCGATAAGCTGCTCGACTAACTCTTCGGTGCCGCGCGAGGGCATGTCCGTAGTGCCCAACGGGTCAAGGATCACATCCTCGCCTTGCAGGGCATGGGCGATGTTCAGCACGCCATGTGACAGCGCCTCCAGCTCATAGCCGCCCTCCAGCACGAAGACGATCCGCCCGTCACACAACTCCTGGGCCATGCCAATCAGCTCGCGGGTCAGGTGGGCAAAGCCGTGCAGGCCGAGCATGAGCATGGCGAGCGGGTCGGCCCAGTGCGCGTCGAAGCCCGCCGACACCAGGATCAGGTTGGGCCGGAAGCGGCGCGCAGCAGGCCACAGGACGCGCTCGTAAAGCAGCTTGAAGCCCTCGTTGCCCGTCCCGGCGCGCAGCGGCATGTTGAGCGTCGTCCCCTGCCCGGCCCCGCTCCCGGTATCCGCGAGCGCGCCGGTGCCGGGATAGAACGGGTGCTGGTGGGTGGAGGCGAACAGCACGCTGCCGTCCTCGTAGAAGGCATCCTGTGTGCCGTTGCCGTGGTGTACGTCGAAGTCGACGATCATGACGCGCTCGACGTCAGGGTAGGCGCGCTGCGCGTGCCGGGCGGCGATGGCGATATTGTTCAGCAGGCAGAAGCCCATCGCGCGGCGGGGGGTAGCGTGGTGACCCGGCGGGCGCACGACCGCCAGGGCGTTGTGCGCCTCGCCGTTCAGGACAGCGTCCACGGCAGCGACCGCCCCGCCCGCGGCCAGCCGCGCCACGTCATAGGAGATGGGCAGCAGGTAGGTGTCCGGGTCGAGCATCCCGGCGCCCTGCCGGGCAGCGCGCTCCAGGTGTTCGACGTAGGAAGGGGTGTGCACCAGCGTCACCTGCTCAAGCGTTGCCGGTTGGGGAGCGATGGGCCTGAGCCGCCCGGCGATGCCGGACTGGTCGATGACCTGCCAGATACGCTCGATGCGCCCGGCGTGCTCCGGGTGGTGGTCAAGCGTGTGGCGGCGATAATCAGGATGGGTGACATACGCGGTGACGGCCATCGGCTTCCCCTTCGCGGTGGCGCTCCCGGCTGTGGGCCTGTTCCTTGAGCCAATCATACCACTTTCCCACTTGAGGAGTCACCCGGTGGGCGACCCAGGGGGCGCAGCGCGCTTCGCCAGATGGGCGAAACGGTGCTATAATTCTGGGCACAAGCCAGATCGGCGCGCCCCCATAGCTCAGTGGATAGAGTGCGGCCCTCCGGAGGCTGAGGCCCAGGTTCGAGTCCTGGTGGGGGCATCAGAATCAGCAAGTGACCCCGCCCACCCGCGTCAAAAGGGTGGCGGGGTTTTTGTTGGCAGGGTGCAGAGGGCAACCCCTCCTCGGTAACCCACGCGGCATGACAAACCTCCTGTTTTCTTTGTGACGATCGGCACTTTCTACCCGCCCAAAATGCCTTATCCTAAAATTAGTTCGGTCAATTGATCAAACTTGACGTTGCCCCCGACCTCACTGCGCGCCTGCCTCCTCCAGAGGCTGCGCCACCACCCACCCCATCGCAAGGGCAGCAACACCGACCAGGCCTGGCTGCCTGGCCGCGTGAGTCAATCGTGCCTCAGGTTTGACCAGCATTAGCGAGAGGAGCACCTAGTATGTCCGGATCGAGTGTGCCGAAGGGCTCCGCCGAGAAACTCAAGGCGGCGCTGCTCCAAGGCGACAAAGATGCAGCTGTGGCCGCCACGCAAGAAGCGATTGCCGAGGGGGCCGACCCGCTTGCCATCGTCCAGGAGATCGTTGTCCCCACCCTGAGCGAGGTCGGACGGCGCTTCGAGGCGCTGGAGATCTTCCTCCCAGAGTTGATGGCCGCCGGTGAGGCCGGTAACGCCAGCTCCAGCGCAATCGAAGCGGAGCTGGTCAAAAAGGGCGGTCACATGGAGGTCAAGGGCATCGTCGTGCTGGGCACGGTCAAAGGTGATATCCACGACATCGGCAAGAACATCGTGGGCAGCATCTTCAAGGCGCATGGCTTCAAGGTGATCGACCTGGGCAAGGATGTTGCGGCAGCGACGTTCGTCGAGGCAGCGGAGGCCAACCAGGCAGACGTGATCGCCGCGTCGGCGCTGATGAGCATCACGCGCGCGGGCTGCCGCGAGGTAGCCGACCTGCTGAGCGAGCTAAAGCTGGCTGACAAATACCTGTACATCGTCGGTGGGGGCTCGATTGACCAGGAATACGCCGACGAGATCGGGGCGAACGCCTACGCGCCAACTGCTGGCGGCGCGGTCGAGCTTGTTAAATCCCTGCTACAGAGCTGAGAGGGAATAGCGCCATGTATATGAACGAACGCCTGATGGAGATCTACCGGCGCTCGCGCTCCGGCCCCTTCATGAAAGAAGTCGACTTTGACTTGCTGGTGTCCAAACGCGCGATGGAGCTGGTACGCGAATACGACATCCAGTACGACCCACAGCTTGTCTGCCCCTCGGATGACGCGCTGGCCGACCGCGTGTTTGAGGCGGGCGTGCAGTTGCTGGTCGACGTGGGCTGCTACCACCTGGACACCCAGCGCGTGATCCACTTCACCCGGAGCGAGATCATGGAGGCGCTGCGCCAGGCCCCCTCAGAGCTGCGCCTGGGTGAGGGCATGGATATGGTGATCGCCCGCCACCGCAACATCGAAGACCCTGTCGCGCCCCTCAACCTGAGTGGCCCCGCCGGGCAGCCGTGCAGCGAGGATTATTACCTGCCGCTGCTGGTCAGCTACGCCCAGGAACCGTACGTGGACGCCATCGAGGCGGGCGCGACGCTCACCTACGACGGTATGGACATCATGGCGAACACGCTGCTGGAAGTCAAGGCCGTGCAGCGTGACTCGGCCACCGCGCGCGAGGCTGTGCGCCGCGCAGGCCGCCCCGGCATGCACATCGGGGACGCTGCGACGGGCATGACGGCTATCGGCAAGATGGCCGCCAGCGACCCGATCAACGGGCTGCGCCCCTGCGATGGCCGCCTGGTGGCCCAGATGTGCGAGCTCAAGATCGACGACGACCAGCTCGCGCGCGTGCCGCACCTGCTCAACTACGGCTCCCACATCATCAACCTGATGACCCCGCTGACCGGCGGTGTGGGCGGCCCGCCCAACGGCGTCGCAGTCGTCTCTATCGCCGAATTCCTGATCGGCGTCGTCTGCTACTTCGCAACCTATCACTACCAGAGCATCACCCACATCAAGTGGACCAACAACTCGGATGTATGGGGGATGTATGTGCTGGCCACCACCGGCCAGGCGCTCGCGCGCAACACCCACCTGGTGTGGACGTGCGACCCCTTCACGGTCTGTGGCCCGTGCACCGATGAGCTGCTCTACGAAGTGGCCGGGCACGTCGTCATCTCCACTGTGTGCGGCTATCAGCAGCATGGCGTGGGCAGCGCAGGTGGCAACCTGGTGGATCACAACACCGGGCTCGAAGCCGGCTTCCAGGGCGAGGTCGCGCTGGCCACCACGCGCGCCGGTATCACCCGCGAGCAAGCCAACGAGATCGCCCTGCAGCTCCTGCCTAAATACGAGGACACCTTCCAGAACCCCAAGCGCGGCAAACCATTCGCCGAGTGCTACGACGTCAAGACCATCACCCCCACCCAGGAATGGCAGGACTGCTACCGACGTGTCAAAGAGGAGCTAACCCGGCTCGGCCTCGTGTTCACACAGGGCCCCTGGGACTAGCCTCTCACCCTCACCCTCCGACCGGTATCACGGCCATGCTGAGTTGATAGGAGATGCCCCGGCGCGACACAGTCAAGCCGGGGCACTTCTTTACCGCCTTAAGGCCGGCCACCTTGTTCGGGGCGTGCGGCCAGTGTATGATGAGGGCAGCACCGACCCCCGCCCAGGACAACCGGCCCAGCATGGGCCCAGGCCACAGGGAGAAGCGCCCAGGTGAAGATGAAGCGAACGCCCCGCAAGGCCATCGATAAGCCGCCGCCGCGTGAGGCGATCCTGGAGGCGGCACTCCGCACCATCGCCGAGCAGACGATCAGCGGCACGCGCATGCGCCAAATCGCCGATCAGGCGGGCATGAGCCAGGGCAACCTGCACTACTACTTCCCGGCCAAGGCCGATCTGTTTCTGGCGCTGCTCGACGAGATGCTGGAGACTTTCTCCGAGGAGCGCAGCAGCCAGCTTGCCAACGGCAGCCTCAGCCCTACCCAGAAGCTGGAGTGCTTCCTCGACCAGATGAAAGACATCCTGCTGGAGCGGCGGCACCTGATGGATGTGTACTTCGATTTCTGGGTGCAGGGCACGCGTGACCCCACCATCCAGCAGAAGATACAGGGGATGTATGCCCGCTGGCGGCAGGATGTCGCAGTGGCCGTTGAGGAAGGCGTGCGAAGTGGCGCGTTCGACCCCACCCACGCGCCGCTGATCCCGACGCTGCTTGTTTCGCTGATGCAGGGCGGATCGCTGCAATACCTGATCGAGGACGAGGCGTTCGACATTGACGCCTACTTCGACGCAGCGCGTGCGCTGATCCTCAGGCTGCTTTGACGCCGGGAGGAAGCGGGGCAGCTCGACGCCACCCATCGACGCGAACCGCCCCTACCCGGCAGGCTGCCTGGTTAGCGGGCTACCGCTTCAGGCCGAAGTCGCGCTCGAAGTCGTGCCAGGTTTCCTCGTAGATGTCCAGCCACCAGGGCAGCGGCGTGGCGCTCGCTACGTCGTAGACTTCCTCGTACGGCTTGCCGATATCGGGGTCGGCCAGCTTGCCCTCGTACCTGTCAACCAGCGCGCACACGATCTCGTTGCCCTGCTCGTAGGTGAGCTTCCGGTCATAGACCGCGTGGGCCACCTCCGCCATGCAGCGCGCGTCGAGGCCGCTGCCGTGCGGGAACTTGCCGTTGGTTGCGCCGACGCCATGCGGGTGGTTGCCGGTGAGCTGCTTGGTGATCGTGATCGCCGCGATCTCGTACAGGATGTCCTGCGTGCCGGTGCCGGAACTGGGCCACACATCGCCGATGGTGATGATGGGCGAGTTGCGTGCAAACGCCTGCCCGACCAGGTTCTCGGCCCAGATGCTCTCCGGCGGGCTGGTCGAGACCCACTTGTTGTGGGCGGGGTGGCAGAGCGACACCGAAGCCCGGTAGGCGACCGTCCCCAGGATGAAGGCGGCGATGGTGACGATGGCCGCGCCTTCCGGCCCCCCGGCGTACCCGCCGATGATGGCGTCCACCAGGTTGATGTTGTACACGCCGTACTCGTAGCTCGACATGACCTTGGTCAGGTTAGAATAGTCGGTTTTTAGCTCGTTGAGCGTCGGCGTGAAGTGGAAGTTGCCCGGCGGCATGAAGTCAGGGTGCATCACGGCCAGGTCGCCCAGCACGGTCGTGCTGCTCTCGGCGGCCACGAACGGCATACCGGGGCGTCCCTCGCGACGCAGCGCCTCGCGCACGTAGAGCAGCTCCTGGCGGGTGGCCCTGACTTCCATCGGAGAGCCGGTGCGCACTTCGATGCCGTCGATGATGTGCAGGCTGCCGTGCCCCAGCGCATCGACCAGCGGCTCCTTGACGTAGGAGCGGATCGAGTTGCGGTAGGTTTCCTCGGTGAGCGGCGCGCCGGAGAAGCCCGCCCAGATGAACGGCGGGTTGTCGGCCCCCCACACGGTCGCGCGCAGCATGCGCTGATCGGCGCCCCAGCCAACGCGCAGTTTCCTGGGGGCGGCTTTCAGGCCGTACAGCAGTTCTTCGCGGGTGAAGCGCATGACGCGCGAGGTATCGACGCAGTACATCCCGGCGTGCTCGGCCAGTTCCAGCCCGGCTTTGAAGGCCGCGTCGGCCATCTCCGGGTTGAGCGTGATCAGCTCGTTGCGGTCGTACTGGATGCCGTACTTCTTCACCAGGTCGCGGATCGTCTTGAAGACGACCTCGATGTCGAAGTCGCGCTCCTCCATGAACGGGCCGCTCTCGGTGCGGCGGATGACCTCCATAAAGTCGACCATGGCTAGGCCCTCCCCTGTGCCCTGAGCATCAGCGTCACGGCTGCTTCGGCGTGCGCGCCGCCGTAGACCGCGCCAATCTGCTCGGCATAGTCGGGCGTGGCCGCCCCGCCCCCGATGAAGACGTGGAACTTGTCGCGGATGCCTTTCTCTTCGAGCAGGCGCACGGTGTCGCGGCAGTAGGGCAGCGTCGTGGTCAGCAGCGCCGAGAGGCCGATGATGTCCGCGCCGAACTGCTGGGCCCGTGAAACGACCTCTGCCGCCGATACATCGCGGCCCAGGTCGAGCACCTCGAAGCCATTCGCCCGCAGCAGCGCGCACACGATGTTCTTGCCAATGTCATGGATATCGCCCTGGACGGTCGCCATCACGACTTTGCCGGGAATGTCGATCTGCTCCTGGCGGGCCTCCAGGTGGGGCTGCATAATGCCGACCGCCTTCTCCATCGCCTCGGCGGCCATGATCAGCTCGGGCAGGTACATATCGCCGCAGTCGAAGCTGTCGCCGACCTCCTTGAGGGCCGGGTTCAGCACCTCGTTGATCAGTGCGAGCGGCGTGTCGCCACCCTCCAACGCCTGCTCGACAGCCGGGCCGATGGCTGCCGCGTCGCCGGTGAGGATGGCTCTGTATATCTGTTCACGGTGCGGTTGGTCTGGCATAGAGTGTCCTTTCTGCTTGATGGTGGGGCCGCGGCAAGCCGGTTACGCGCCGGTGGCAGACACGACGACCGGCACGATGGCCTGCGCGTAGGTATCGATCAGGCCCCGGTCGGTGATGGCCGCCTCAAATGGCGAGCTTTGCAGCACCAGGAAGTTGAATACGACGAATTCCACGTCGTCAGCAAAGCCGAAGTCCTGCCGGATCAGCGCCTCGAAGCGGTCGAGCTTGGCTACGACCTCCTCGTAGGGCGCTTCCGACACCAGCCCGGCGATCTCGAATTCGACCAGCGCGGCGACCTGCCCGCCATCGGCGGCGGCGAACCCGCCTCCGGCCTCGGCCAGCGCGTTGACGCACACGGCCATGTCCTCCGCGCTCGCGCCGACGACGGTGATGTTGTGGCAGTCGTGGGCAACCGAGGAGGCGACCGCGCCGCGCTCCAGGCCCAGGTTCTTGACCACGCCGAGCGCGATGTTGCCATCCCCGCCATGCCGCTCAACGACGGCAACCAGGTTGTAGGGGCCGGTCGCATCGACCTGCACCACGCCGCCCCTGACTGGGAACGTGGCCGTACCCCACGTCTTGACCCAGCCGCCGCCGCTCACCTCGATGACGCGCACGACGGCCTCGCCTTCCTCGATCCCGGCGGGGATGGCGAAGTCGGCGGCGGTCACCGGGCGCTTGAGGTGCATGGTGTCTTTGGCCCAGTCCGGGTAGTGATAAATGGGCAGGTCGAGCAGGAATTCCCCGTCACGCGCCACAAGCACCCCGTTGGCAACGACCGCCCTGGCGGGCAGCTGCTCCAGCGACTCGGTTATGAGCACGTCGCCGATGCGCCCAGGGCTGATGCTGCCCACGTCCAGGTCAAGCCGGAAGTGGGCGGCAGCGTTGATCGTCGCTGCCTGGATGACCGTCATCGGGTCGATGCCGTGCTCGATGGCGACCCGCACCGTGTTGTCCACGCCGCCCTGGCGCAGCAGGGTGTTGACCAGCTTGTCGTCGATGCACAGCAGGATGTTGCGCGTGTCGACCTCGTTCTCGGTGAGGGCTGCCGTCAGCCAGGGGATGTTCGCCTCGCGCAGCATGACCTTCATGCCGAGCCGCAGCTTGGCGAGCAGCTCCTCGGGGGTGTAGTTCTCGTGGTCATCGTGGAACGCCCCGGCGGCGATCGCCATCAGCTCATCCCCGGCCAGCATCGCGCCGTGCCCGCTGATCGGCTTGCCAAGCGCGTGGGAGGCGTCCATCTTAGCCAGGATCGCCTCGTCCAGCCGCAGCACGTCGAAGTAGTCCGACTCGCCAAGCGAGACGCTCTCCTTCCATTCAAGCATGGTACGCACGTCGTCCACCGAGAGCACGGTAGCGGGCATCTCCAGCCCGGCGGCCCAGGGCACGCTGGTCGGCGTCTCGAAGTAGATTTTCAGCGGAACCTGCTGGCTCTCCTCGCGCACCAGTTCCATCCCACGCAGGCCGAGCACGTTCGCCATCTCATGCGCGTACATGATCGTCGTGACGCCGCGCGGCAGCAGCACGCGTGAAAGCTGGGTGAGCGTGACGCCCGACGACTCGGTGTGCATGTGGCTCTCGATCAGGCCCGGAACCAGGTAGCAGCCGGTCGCGTCGACCACCTCGGTGTTCAGCCCGACCGCCTTGCTCACGTCACCGACAATGGCGATCCGCCCGTCGGCCATCGCCACGTCGGCGGGGTATATCTCGCGCGTGCTGACGTTCACCAACTGGCCGCCGGTGATCGCAAGGTCGGCGGGCTTCTTGCCCAGCGCAACCTCGATGACGCTCCTACGCCATGACACGAGTAGCCTCCTTTCCAACGGGTAAGCCAATCAAGTGGTATCTTGCGGTCAGCCGAACAGCTCAGCCCGCAGCTTCGACGCCTCGGCCTCGAACTGCGCCAGGTAGCGCGCCCTGGCTGCGTCGTCCAGGAAAGCGCCCTCGAAGCTGTTGCGGGCCAGCTTCTCGACATCGTCCGCGGTCAGGTTGAACGTGTCGGTCACCTGCACGTAATCGTTGATCACATCGGTGTGGAACATCGGCGGGTCGTCCGAGTTGACGGTGACGAACACCCCGGCGTCCATCAGCCGCTTGAGCGAGTGCGAAGCCATATCCGGGAAGACCTTGAGCGCGATGTTGCTCACCGGGCAGCAGGTGAGCGGCACCTGCGTCTCGACGAGGTGGGCGACCAGCCTGGGGTCTTCGATGGAGCGCACGCCGTGATCGATGCGCTCGACGCCCAGCGACTCCAGCGCGTCCCACACGCTTTCCGGCCCCACGTCCTCGCCTGCGTGGGCCACGCGGCGGAAGCCCAGCTCCGCCGCCCGGTCGAAGGCGGGCTTGTGCCGCCGGGCCGGGTAGTCGATCTCCTGGCTGTCCAGCCCGATGCCGATGATGCCCGCCTCATCGCGGCTCCTGTGCGCCATCTCGACCAGCCGCACGCCGTCCTCCGGGTCGATGGTGCGGTCGATGTCGGCGATGAACCACATCTCGACGCCGTGCTGCTCCCGGTTGATCCTGCGCCCGGAGGCTATCCCCTCGATCACCGCCTCCCAGGGCACGTCGCGCCGGTCGTGATAAGCGTAGGTGAAGAACACCTCGCGGTACGGGATATTCTGCCGCGCGGCGTCCGCCCCCAGGTCAACCGTGATCGTCTCGAAGTCCTCCGCCGTGCGCAGCGTGCTGCACGCCAGCGCAAAGATGCCGAGGAACTGGTTGAGGCTGGTGAACTCGTAGAACTTCCTGGCCCCTTCCTCGTCGTCGAAGGGAAGCTCGACGCCGTGCCTTGCAGCCAGCGTCAGCAGGGTGGCGGGCTGGATTGCCCCCTCCAGGTGGCAGTGCAGCTCCGTCTTGGGGATGCGCTCGATAAACTGCTTCATCTCCGGCGTAATCATCGTGCTCTCTCCTTGATGCTAGATAAAGCCTCTGACTCATACTCCAGCAGCGCGGCCATCACGGCAGGCGGGGTGAGCGGCAGACGGTTGTACCAGATGCCCGTTGCCTGCCTGACGGCGACGACCAGCGCCGGGGCGACGCACAGCAAGGCCGTCTCGCCAACGCCGCGCGCGCCCCACGGCCCGGTCGGCTCTGGCAGCTCCAGGATGTGCGTCTCAGCCACGGCGGGCATGTCGACGGAGGTTGCCGTCAGGTATGTGCTGAGCGTCGGGGTCAGGGTGATGCCCTCGCGCGTCACGAAGTTTTCCAGGGTGACGTAGCCCACTGCCTGCGCAACCGAGCCTTCGACCTGGCCCTCGATCTGCTGCGGGTTGATCGCCCGGCCCACGTCGATGACCGTCACGACGCGCGGCACGACGATCTTGCCGGTTTCCAGATCGACTTCAACTTCGACGGCCTGCGCGCCCATCGCGTAGGCAAAGTTAGGGACGCTGTGGCCGGTCTCGCGGTCGAAGTCGCTGGTCGGCGGGGCGTGGTAGGTGTAGGTTGCCAGCGCCGGGCGTTCCTCGTCGCGCCATTTCTCCAGCGCTGCCTGCGCCGCGCCGATGACGGCGTTGCCTGCCATGAGTGTCAGCCGCGAGGCCGAGGAGTAGCCCGCCTCAGGCGTGTGTGCGGTGTCACTGGTGATCAGCCGGACTGTCTGGAGCGGCAGGCCGAGCGCGTCAGCAGCCATCTGCGCGATCACGGAGTGCGTGCCCTGCCCGCATTCCGCGCCCGCGTAGCGCACGACGGCCTGCTCGATCTCCGCGCCGCCGTGGAGTTCAACCGTCACGGTGGACTCTTCCGGGAAGCCGTAGCTGAACCCGACGTTCTTGTAGCCGATTGCCAGCCCAACGCCCCGCTTGCAGCCCGGCGCGGAGGGAGGCGGCAGGTCAGGCGCTGCCCACCGATCCCCGTCCCTGACCCAGCCCGCGGCACGCGCGCAGGCATCCAGCACGCGATCCAGCCGCAGGTCGGAGGGGAGCGGCGTGCCCACCGAGAGCAGGCTGTCTGCCGCGAGCAGGTTACGCTCGCGGATCGTGACCGGGTCAAGGCCCAGTTTTTCGGCCAGCCGGTCCACCTGAAGCTCGGCGGCATAGATGCCCTGCGGGCTGCCAAAGCCCCGGAACGCCCCGCCGGGGATATTGTTGGTGTAGACCATGTAGCCGTCTACTTTGACGTTGGGGATGTCATACACCCCGGTGCAGTTCAGGACGGCCTGGCCGAGCACCATCGTCGAGGTATAGGCGTATGCCCCTGCATCGGCGATCAGCTCGACCTCGGCAGCGATGATCCGCCCCTCGCGCGTCGCGCCCCAGCGGGCGGTGATGGTCATCGGGTGGCGCTTGTGATGCCCGCGGATCGACTCCTCGCGGCTCCACACGATCTTGACCGGGCGCCCGGTCTTGCGCGCAGCCAGTGCCAGGATGATCTGCACCGAGATGTCCTCGCGCCCGCCGAACGCGCCGCCGATGGCCCGGTAGATGACGCGCACCTGCTCCAGCGGCAGGCCGAGCGCGTGCGCGATCTGCCGCTGGTCGTGGTGTGTCGACTGCCCGGCTGTCTCGACGACCACCTGGTCGCCGTCCAGGTAAGCCAGCCCCGCCTCCGGCTGGAGGAAGGCGTGCTCCTGCGCGGGCAGGTGGTAGGTGTCCTCGACAATTACCGCCGCATCCCGGAAGCCCTCCTCGACCGAGCCTTTGCGGACCGGGAAGTGGAGCAGGATATTGTTCGCGTAGCCGGGGTGGACGAGCGGGCCGCCGGGGCGCATCGCCTCACGGGTATCGCTGATGACCGGCAAATCTTCGTAAACGACCTCGATCAGATCGCGTGCCTGGGCAGCGGCTTGCTCGGTTTCGGCAACGACGACCGCAACCTGGTCGCCCTCAAAGCGCACCACGTCGCCGCATAGCACCGGCTGATCCCTGATCGCCAGCCCGTACTCGTTGACCGGCACGTCTGCAGCCGTCAGGACGGTGACGACGCCAGGCGCGGCCAGCGCCCGGCTCGCGTCGAGGCGCACGATCCGCGCGTGCGGGCGACCTGCGAACAGCACTTTCAGGTGCAGCATGCCCTCGCGGGCCAGGTCGCCGGGGAAGGCCTCTTGCCCGGTCACTTTACGCCAGGCATCCGCGCGTGGGACGGGTTGGCCGACGTAGCGGGTCGGGAGATCGGGGCGGGTTGGGTCGCTCATGGCGCGGGCATACCTCTCACGGCTGCGGTGGGCC
>JAANMT010002447.1_pt1 | contig 15437 bp, 13 predicted proteins | sample 7279711 | NCBI WGS metagenome assembly JAANMT01 (sample SAMN14094538, study PRJNA606508) | bioreactor metagenome | isolation source: A lab-scale SPAN reactor treating ammonium-rich wastewater day 1 | place: Ireland: Galway | collected 2017-01-16 | reverse complement strand
TCCGTCCATTGCTTTGGAATATAACGAAGTTGCGTTTGCGTTCCATGCAGGAATCCTTTGCCGAAAAGTCCGCCGCTGCCCACGGCCATAATAGACTGGATTACGTTATAGCCCTTGCCGCGCGGATCAGCGTCAGGATTAAGCAGAATTTGCACACGGTCTTTTTGATAGGGCTTCAGCAGATTATTATAGGCAAAAGACGATGCGAATCCCGCACCAAAGAACAGACCTGCGGCTATGAGAGTTCCGATAATTCCGCGCCTGAATACGACTGCCGCAGCCGAGAATATTCCGGCCGAAGCATAATACCACGTTTGTCCAAAAAACGAAAGGACAACGATTACAGGAATTGCAGCCAGCGTAAAAAGAATAAAAATGTCCATACCGGCCCACAACATCACGCCTACTGTAATAGCAGCAAATACAGAGGCCGAACCGGTGTCCTCCACGAGTATCAATCCCATAGGCAGAACTATCAGCAAAAGAGTTATGCCCAAATCGCGCAATGTTCGTATATTACGCCCCCTATGCGTCAGGAATCTCGCAACGGCAAGAACGGTAATAATTTTTGCAAGCTCCGAAGGTTGAAAAGAAAATGAGCCTATTACAAGCCAATTTTTCTGTCCATAGACTGTTTTTCCGATGGCAAGCACCAAGCCAAGCAGAACAATGGCGAGACCATACGACGGATAAGCCAGATTGTATATCCAACGCTCCGGCAGGAATGCTATGGTCAGCATAAAAACCAGCCCTATCGCGCTATACATAAGTTGTTTGGTAAAATACTCGCTCATCGAAGCGTCGTAAGTAGCACTATAAATCGAGATAAGCCCGACGGCTACCAACATACAGCATACCAGAAAAACGCCCCAATCGAAGTAATTGCTCCAATGTTCGGAATGTGGCGTAATATCTGCCGAATCTGCTACTGTGTATTCCATAAAGTTCTTCGCTTTTTACGAAAAAAGCCCGCCGCCTTTAGGCGATGGGCTTTGCTTTTTTTTGAAGTATTTTCAAATTAATTTATCAAAGTCGCGCCTTCAAACTCCGGTTTTATCCGAGTTTTGCCGAAATCGAGTACAGTAGGTTTTGTGCGGTCAACTTTATCTTGTATAGACATAAGTCCTTTGATTACCGCTTCGGGGCGCGGCGGACAGCCCGACACATATACGTCAACCGGCAGGAAACGGTCAATACCCTGCACCACAGAATAGCTGCGAAACATACCGCCTGTGGAAGCGCACACGCCCATGCTCATCACCCATTTAGGGTCGGGCATTTGGTCGTATATTTTTCGTACCACCCAGCTCATTTTATAGGTTACTGTACCGGCAACTATAAGCAAATCGCTTTGGCGAGGCGAAAAACGAAATACTTCCGAACCGAATCGCGAAGAATCGAAACGCGGGCCGGCAAACGCCATCATTTCTATAGCGCAACATGAAATTCCGAGCGGCATAGGCCACATAGCGTTTTTTTGTGCCCATTTTACCACCGCATCTACGGTTGTAGTCAGAAAACCCTCTTTTGACAATTGTTGGTCTAATCCCACGTAAGAGCCCCTTTCTTATAGACGTATACAAATCCGGCGAACAGCAATGCCATAAACAGCAACATCGCAACTAATCCTATTTCGCCGAGTTCGCGGAATTTTACCGCCCAAGGATACATGAACACTATCTCAATATCGAATACGATGAAAAGCATCGCCACTAAATAGAATTTTACCGAAAACCTTTCGCGAGCAGTTTTAACCGGCTCCATTCCACACTCGTAAGTGTCGAGCTTCACATTCGTTTTATTACGGCGCGAGCCGAGAATCTCCGCTAAGAATACATTCGACAGTCCGAATACGAACCCGACTGCAACCATGACTATCAGCGGAAGATAACTGACAACTATATTGTTCTCACCCATATTTTGCTCCGTTAAATGAGAAGATACGCTCCTCGTTCTTTTCCAAAATTAGGACTTTTTTCTTAGACGGCAATACAAGAATTACGTCTCGAAAACAGAAAGTGCGCACCCAAAAGAGAGAACGCACCTTGTATGCGACGCTCGCCGCGCAATATAGGCGTGAAAAGACGAGAAAAGCGAGCGATTTTCTAATAGGATAAGTCGAAAACCTATCGCGTAGACTTGGAAACGACGATTTTTATTTGCCTTTTAAAAAACTTGACAAACCGAGCAAGCCGATAAGCGTTTTAGCATCACCCGAAACAAGTTTCTCCTATAAACGTATACACACGCTATTCGCAAACGGAACCGCCCAAAGTAAGAATTTATCATTTTCAAGAAGATTTTATGCTCCAACGGACTCTATTGTTGTTATTGGGATTTACGCTAGTGTTTTCAGCGCAGACTTCATTTGCCGCCGTAAAAAAAGCAGCCGCGCAGACAATTGAAAACGGCGCGACGCTACACGGTTACGTGCAAGATGCTGCCACCAAAGAAACGCTTATTTCGGCTACGGTAAACATCAAGTCTGCACGACGCGGAGCGTTTACCAATAAAAACGGCTACTTCTCAATAAATAATATTCCGCCCGGAAAATATACTGTTACGATTTCTTTCCTTGGGTACAAGCAATTGGAGCGCGACCTTATTTTCGAGCCGAAGGAATCAAAAAAGATAACGTTCGTGCTTGAGACCGACGCTATTTCTACCGCCGGCATAGCCGTGGAAGCCGAGCGTGAAATAGAAAAGCGGCAGATTTCAATCAGCGTCGTGAATATTCCCATGAAGCAATTGACACAGCTTCGTGTAGGCGGCGAGGCCGACGTTTTTCGCGCCTTGCAGTTTCTGCCCGGGATTTTAACTTCATCGCAAATTTCCAGCGGTCTTTATGTACGCGGCGGCTCGCCTGACCAAAACTTGGTGCTTCTCGACGGATCCGCCGTGTATAATCCTTCGCACCTTTTCGGGTTTATCTCAACATTCAATCCGGAAGCCATAAAAGATGTTGAAATTATTAAAGGTGGCTATCCCGCCGAATACGGCAACCGGCTTTCGGCGGTACTGAATTTAACGCAAAAAGACGGCAATCGCGAACATTTCGAAGGTTTGGCCTCGCTGGGGCTTATCTCGTCGCGGGCTTCGTTGCAGGGGCCGCTCGGCGCGGACGGTTCGTGGTTTCTGGGCGGACGGCGCACATATTTTGATTTATTGCTTGGCGCAATGCCCGAAGACAAGGAAAATCCGTTGCCGAATTTCGGCTTTTACGACCTTAATGCCAAAATTGCTTATGACTTAGGCACAAACGACAAGGTGTTCTTTAGCGGATTTATGAGCCGCGACCACCTAACTCTCGATGGTGCTGGACTTGAGTTTGGCTTGGGCGTGGGCAATCGCGCCGGCTCGATTCGCTGGACACATATCTTGGGCGACGAGCTTTTTACTACTGTAAATTTCAGTGCCAGCCGTTACGACAATGAATTTAACGTAAACAACAGCGGATTCAAGTTTTTAGCGCAAAACTCCATCGCCGACTATACGCTTAAACTCGAAGCCGAGTGGTTCGCCGGTAAAGACCTGACCGTAAAGGCCGGCTACGAAGGTTCGCGCTTCGCTTTCGCCTACAAGCAACTATTCGGCAAAGATTCTCTGCCGCAAGCCGGAACAAACACGGCGGGCGCGGTTAACCTCGACAATGCCGATTATACTCACGCCGTATTCGGACAAGCAAATTATCAATTCACCGAGCAATTTTCCGTGCAGGCGGGGCTGCGCTGGAACTATTGGGATTCAAGCGCAATCACAACTTGGGATCCGCGCTTAGCATTGCGCTATCAAGCAAGCAACGAAACTTCGATAAAATTCGCCTATGGTATTTATCATCAATATCTGCGGCTGGCCACACAACCCGATTTCAGCTTTTTCGACACGTGGCTACCCACCGATAATTCCGTTTCGGCAAGTAAGGCTACGCATTACATATTGTCTTTGCAAACCGAACCTATAACCGATTATTCTCTCAATTTCGACGTTTATTACAAAAAACTTGAAAATATAAGCGAACTAAATCTTACCGCCACAACCGTAACAAAAGTGTCAGATTTGTTTTTCAGCGGGTCAGGCGAAGCCTACGGCGCGGAGATTTTCCTACAGAAAAAAGCAGGCAATTTCACCGGTTGGGCGGGTTACGGACTCGGCTGGGTTACGGCGCGCTTCGACAGCATAAACGAAGGACGCGAATTTCGGCCCAAATATGACCGCCGACACGACTTAAAACTTGTGGGAATGTATAAAATCAACGACAGTTGGGAAGTAGGCGCAACTTTTACATTTCAATCGGGGCAATCCTACACAGCCGCCACATCGCGCTTCGGGCATATCATGCCCGAATACAATCGCGCCGTTTCATTTGTAACTCCAAGCGAACGATATGGCTTGCGCTTGCCGCCGTCGCATCAGTTGAATGTGAGTGCCAATTACAGCTCTACGCTTTTCGACTTGCCGATGCGATTATTGATTGACATTTATAATGTGTATAGTCGACGTGATATATGGTTCCGCTACTACGATACATCAACCGATATTACCGTGGTAAAAGACGTAAAGCTTCTCCCGATAATTCCGACCGTTTCAATTGAAGTAAAATTCTAAGAAACGCTCTGTTTTTTAATATGTTTTCCCATACCTTGCAATTAATTATGAAAATCAGTTTTTTAAAATACTCGCTTTCAGCGTTTTTGGTAAGCGTCGCGCTCAATGCAGCCGGTTGTGAAGATGCGCCGCCAAATGCATATACGCAGGATTATGTTGTACAAGGCGTTCTAATTGTCGACGAGCCGATTGGCGGCATTGTCGTGCAACGAGCATTGCCAACTACCGACACGTTTTCTATGGAAAGAGCCGTTTTGCGCGATGCCGACGTAAGTGTAACCGACGGGAACGGGCGCGAGTTTAAGTTACAATTCCGCGAGGGCGGCAGCTCGTTCGGCGATTATACTTTTGGCGATACGTCCGTAAAAGTTCAGCCGAATACCCTTTATAATTTAACCGTTAAAACCGCCGACGGGCGTATCTTAACCGGAAAAACCCATACGCCGAACCGTTTTGCGTGGGTTTCGCCGCCGCGTACAGTTTTGCAATTTCCTACGGACACCCTCAATCTGCCATCACCCGATTCGCTGAAAATCAGCTGGACGGAAACTTCCGGTACGTTGGAATACCTGATATGTATAACGGCATTGGATACTGTCGACTACGGAAAATATCTTGCGCCGCCTACCGACGAACAAAATCGCCGCCGAAAAAGATTTTTTGACCGTGAAGAAAATCCGCGAATGTATAATTTGGCCGAATACGGCTATTTGCAGGCTAACGAAGCAAATACCGTTTGGAATGCTTTTAAATGGTTCGGACGCAATAAAGTTACCGTTTTTGCAGCCGACGCAAATATGCTGCGCTGGTTCAAACTTTATTTCCAAAGGGGTAATCAATACAATTCCAATCTTGGCAGTATAAAGGGCGGAATCGGTATGTTCGGCTCGGCGGCACAAGTAACGCAGGAAGTATTTCTACTGAAAAATCAACCGTAATTTAATCGCTTTACATAAACTTCAGGCTGCGGTATTATTTACGATTAATGTTGCGGCCTGTATGTTTTTATTATTCCAGATTTCTGGAGCGTATAATTCCGGATATGCATTTTCCGACGGCTGAAATAATATATAAAACTGCGGCAGAAAAGCCTTGAAAATAAAACATCATCAAAAGAAGTTTGCAACGGGTTGTTTTTCAAATGAATTGAGAAACTTTTACCTCCGGCGGCGAGCGTCCGTGCAAAACGATTAGGAATATCGGGGGGGCTGGCCTGACAAAAGCTACGTGTTCGCACTATGTTAGCGTGCGTGAAGATAGCGAAGTCAGGCAAAATCGAGCAATTTACAAGTAGCCGGGTATTCATAAAGCATCGGTATTCGGTTCTTGTATTAGGCTAAATAATAATATCGGCAAAAGTACAAAACCTTTGCAAACAAATGAGAAGCAACTGTAACGGTAATGTATGTCGAGAGTATTATGTTTGATTGTTCGGCATTCCGTTATACAGTACGTTTTCCGGCAATCCATACTTCACTAACGCGGTTTCCGCCGAAATGGTATACTAATTCAGAGTATTCGGCACAATCGAGAATAAGAAAATCGGCATATTTACCCATTTCCAAACTGCCTGTTATATCGCTTATCCCCAAAGCAGCCGCGCCGTTCAGCGTAGCCGCCGTTACGGATTCTTCAACTGTTAGGCGCATATTTACGCATGACAGCGACAAAGCGAGTTGCATATTTTCCATATAGCACGACCCCGGATTGCAATCAGTAGCTATTGCTACCGATAATCCTCTATCCAACATTGCACGAGCAGGTGCATAAGGCAGTCGCAAAGAATAGGCTGTACCGGGCAATAATGTGGCTATGGTTCCTGCATTTTTCATTGCGTCCATTCCGGCTTCGGAACAGAACAAGAGATGGTCGGCACTAATTGAACCAAGGGCAGCCGCCATTTCAGCCGCACCGAATGGACTTAGCTCGTCGGCATGAACTTTAAGCCGAAAGCCGAGGTTTGCGGCTGTTTTCAGTATCTTTTTCGATTGTTCTACGGTAAAATAGCCCGTATCGGTAAAGACATCGCAAAATTCTGCAAGACCGGCCGCTGCCGGCAACATTTCATCACATACAATTTGCACGTATTCGTCGCGATTTTGTGAAAATTCCGGCGGAAAATCATGGGCTCCCATAAACGTAACTACAACTCGTTGCGATAAATCTTTTCGCAGACGATTGGCCGCACGCAACAGATTAAGCTCGCTTTCAACGGTAAGTCCGTAGCCGCTTTTGATTTCGATGGTTGTTGTGCCGTATTGCATAGCGGCAATAGCAATATGCCGACCTGTTTCGTAAAGTTCATCTTCGGTTGCGGCGCGTGTGGCCCGCATAGTGCGCAAAATTCCACCGCCTTCGGCGGCTATTTCCTGATAAGTCGTCCCTCGCAAGCGACGGGCAAATTCGTTGGCGCGGCTTCCGGCAAAAACTATATGAGTATGTGAATCCACAAATCCGGGCATAACCGTTTTGCCGTTTGCGCTTCGGATTTCGGCTGTAATACTGGTATTTTCAAGATAATTCTGCGCTTCATCGGTGCGCCCCGTCCATAGAATTTTTTCATTGAAAAGCATTGCACCATCGGTAATTACGCCTATATCACGCATTTCTTCGCCCGATTTGCGTCCGCGTGAGCCGGCCGCCACGGTAACAAGCATCGAAATATCGGTAAGTAAAGTATAAGCCATAAAAGATTTCCGAAAAAATTAAATTTCGTCCGAATTATTGCGAAATCGGCCTGTGGAATGAATTATACCGTAACGTTTTGCAGATTGCGTTCAATTGGAAACCAACAAAGTATTGCTTGATTTATCCTTGTTTTCAAGGAATAATTCTATTGCCGCGTCGGTTGCGTCGGCTACGGATATTTCCCGAATATTCACAGATGCGTATAAACTGCGATGCGGAGAAAGATACGGCTCCCATGGCTTCAAATCAGAATTTGACCGGACAAACATTACCACGCAAGGCGTTTTCCAAGCGGCCGCCAAATGAATTACGGACGTATCGGGCGAAATAATGCCGTCGCAAAGCGAAAGCATTGAGGCAAATTCGTGAAACGAAGCGACGATTGGTGCAGGTGTAACAGGTGCATTTTCCGCTATACGCGCCAGCAAATTGCGATGGTTTGGCGCGGCAAAACCTATTATTTGTATATTAACCAAAGCCTTCTCGAGCGACCCGGCCAATTCTACCCATTGCTCTGCATCCCACATTCTGGTTTCCGACGCACTTGATAAATTCAAGCCGACGAGAAAGCATCCTTGTTTCGGAGATAAAATTTCTATTGCACGGCGGCGTTCTTCGGCAGTTATTTCGTATTCGAGGTCAAGTGGTATGGCGGACGGGTCAATGCCTAAAGGCAATAGCAATTGGGCTATTCTTTCTACTATATGTGTTCGCGAAACATCGAGCAACGGAACTGTATGTGAATATGCGGCGGCATTACTTTTTTGCACTCCTATGGCATATTTCGAACCGCAATAACGAACTATAGCAGCCGAAGTTGCCGAAGAATTATCAATCAGGTCAATTACCACATCGTAATGCCGCCTGCGCAGTTTGCGAAGCAACTTCAGAATGTCGAGGGGCTGTTTGGAATACGCCAAAGCGTCATTGATATAGCGGCCAAGAGCGCGTCTTATGGTAAAATTTTCTTTCCCAAGCAAAATATCAATTTGCGCTTGCGGAAATTTTTGGCGTAACGCCCGCATTACCGGTATCGAAATCAGAGCATCGCCGATTTTATCTTGACGAAGTAACAGCAAAGTCGGATTTTTGCCGAGTACGAACGCGTCGCATGGCTTGCGCACGGGGATTGTTCCGCCCGGGCGATTGAATTGTCGGGCAATAAATCGCCGCGCCGCTACTTCAATGCGTTTTGTCGGTGAATCGCCTCGTGGCTTCATAAATTCATACAGCCGAAATATCGTTATTTCGCAAGAGCCGAGCTGCGCCTCTCGCGTATAACGGTTACTTTTATTTGCCCCGGATATTCCATTTCATTTTCGATTCGCGCCGCTAAATCGTGCGCAAGATTATCGGCGCACAAATCGTCAATGCGTTCAGGCTCGACTATAACGCGAACTTCGCGGCCGGCTTGAATGGCGAAAGTTTTGGTAACACCCTCGAAACTATACGCCAATTCCTCAAGTTTTTCGAGGCGTTTAACGTAATTTTCCACAGATTCCCTGCGTGCGCCCGGGCGCGCTCCACTAATACTGTCGCCCGCCTGAACCAATACCGCAACCGGTGTTTCCATTTCAATATCTTCGTGGTGCGCACCTACGGCATTGCATACGGTATGATGTTCTTTGTAGCGTTTGCACAACTCGAAACCGAGCAATGCGTGGGGACCTTCCATATCGCGATCGACGCATTTGCCAACGTCGTGTAGCAAGCCTGCGCGTTTTGCATGATTAACGTCAAGCCCAAGTTCAACCGCCATAATACCGCACAAGAAACCGACTTCGATAGAATGACTCAACAGATTTTGGCCGTAGCTGGAGCGATATTTCATTTTGCCTACCAACCGCATAAGTTCGGGATGCATATTATGAATGCCGAGTTCGAGCAATGCACTTTCGCCTACACGGATCATTTCGTCATTGAGTTCTTTGCGTGTTTTTTCTACTATTTCCTCGATGCGTGTAGGGTGAATGCGCCCGTCGCCCATGAGCCTTTCGAGAGCAATTTTGGCAACTTCACGGCGGAACGGGTCAAAGCCGGAAATAACTACGGCTTCGGGAGTATCGTCAATAATCAAATCAATACCGGTTGCGGCCTCGAATGCGCGAATATTGCGTCCTTCACGCCCGATTATACGCCCTTTCATTTCTTCGCCGGAAAGATTCACCACCGAAACTGTCGTTTCTACCGAGTGGTCGCTTGCCGTGCGCTGAATAGCTTGTATAATAATACGGCGCGCTTCTTTTTGGGCGTTAATCTTTGCCTCGTCGCGTGTATCTTTGACCAATTGCGCCGCTTCTTCGCGTGCTACATTGAGCATATTCTCCATTAGATATTTTTTTGCATCTTCACGCGACATACCCGTAATACGCTCTAACCTTAATGTTTGTTCGGACGCTATTGCTTCCGTTTCCTGCTGGCGTTTTTTCAATGCGTTTTCTGTATCGCGCAGTATTTCCTGCTTGCGCTCTTGGTCTTTCTCGAATTGTTGCAGAGTTTTTTCTTTTTGCGCAGCACGCTCTTCGCGTTTGGCTATATTCTCTTCTCGTTGATTCAGCTGACGCTCATGCGTTTGCATCTTATTGCGTTTGGCCTGCGCTTCCGTTTCGAACTCTTGCTTACGTTTGTGCCATTCTTCTTTTGCCTCTATCATCTTTTCTTTTTTGATAGACTTGGCTTCTTTGTCGGCCTCGTCAAGCAGAAGAGCTTTGCGTTGCTCGGCATCGGCTATTTTGGCCGCCGCCGACTTATTCCCGGCTGTATAAGCCAATACCCAGCCGACTACGCAGCCGAGAATCAGCCCAACGATACTGAGAATAACGATCATCATTTCGCTCATATTTAGACCTCGTAATTGACATAAAAAACAGCGTCACTCTTTGTACACCGAAAAAAACGCTGTTTTGTGAATAACTATATTGCTCGCTTTACTGCGATAGAAAAAAAACCGCGCCATACTTTGTAGCGTTCGCGCGTAAGCGAACGTTTTTTAGTCGGGAACAGGTAAAAGAACCCTTATTCACACACTGCGGGTAATATCCTCGCTGTATTTTGCTTCCACCGAACTCCGATGTCGGTTTCCTCTGGAAACCCGGAATTTTACTCTTGCGAGCAATGAGGCCTGCAATTTACGGCAAGAGCGTATCTCCCTATGAAGATAAACTATCAGTTCTTTTATTTTGCGTGCGACGACAAAAGAATGACGCGGCCAAAATTTATGCGTAATCGAAGCAATAAAATACGTTAAAAAAACGGAAGTATTTTGTCGGACGATTTACAGAATGCCGCTAAAGTATGTCAAAGAACGGGTATAAAAAGTATTTCAGAGTTATGCGTCGGGACGATGCGCGGTTTGCTTGCAATCTAAGCAAATCAATGGGATTACAAAGGTTGCAGATAATTATATGCTATTCCGTTAAACTTTTATTTTCCGTTGCACCGGTCCAGATATTCCGCCATTTTAGTCAGTTCGGCTATTAAAAATGTACTGTCAGCTTCAGCCTGCTGTTTGGTTTCATAACTTTTTTCGGCAATGTTCAGGGCAGCCACCACTGCAATCGTAGAGGTTGACTGGTCCTGTAATTGCCCTCGCAATTCTTGAAATTGTGTATCTACTTCGCGCGCCGACGCAATAAGTTTTTGCTCGTCTTCACCGCGAAGAGAGTATTCTTTTCCGCCTATTTTTACCCGTACAGTTTTCGACATACAACGTCTAACATCGTTGTTTCATATTATTCTATGCCTCTTCCCGAACTTTGCGTATCGGCCGCATAGTACCGTAGTCGGCACAGCAAATGTACGACTTTGTTTTTTAACAGACAAATTTTATCTTGAAAACAGAAACCGGAGAAATAAAAAACGGTTTAGATTTCTTAATGCAGATTGCGTGAATAGCAGTCAAGGAATTTTTTTTCCTCGGGGCGAAGCGAGTCGTAGCCGTGTTCGAATATAATGTCGAGAATAAAATTGAGCCTGTCCTCGTCGCTGTAATCTTCGTCATTGAACCGATTGTGAACAGGTATCGGCTTTAAATAGTTTTCCTGCGGTGCATTGACGCGGAACCTTTGATGTTTGAAGCCCAACAATGCCTTGCACATCACGTGTATCCTCTTCCCTACGTTCAGAAGTCCAAAGTGATGCTGTCTGTTGCCCGTCGGCATTGCTTGAATTTGCGCATTTTCCGAATTATCCGCAGTCATATTATATTCGGGTGCCCTTGCAGTTTTGGCCGCGTTTCTTGCAACTGTTGCCATTTCCGCAGGTAATGCGTCGGCAACGGCACGGTGGGTAGTCCTGTTATGTTGATAAATGAATGAGGCGACAAGCCCCGCTAAAATACCCGACGCACTTTGGAACGCCCCCTGCAGGAATAAGGATTGCTCTCCTATTACGGCTGTATAGCCTATCGCGCCGAGAGAAACCATAATCAAAGCAAAAACAGTTGCTTGCGTATGAATTCCATGATGTTTCCAAAGCGTAATAAATCGCTGCGGATACAGCCAGAATGAACTGCTTAATATAAAGAACGTAAGTGCTTCCGCACCGCAGAGAGTGGGTGGCTGACCGGCGAACGGTGCAACTATCCAAACAGTACCTTGCGATAACGTTATTGCGCCGAAAGCAACGGCCAAACGCTGTGGTCGCCACAGCCTCTCCAATACTCCGCCAAACAGAAGCAAAGCAATAATAAACATCGTCAGCGAAAGTACATCGGGAAATATAAGAGGATACGATGCCAAGCGCCATAGTTCGCCGTTTGAAAAAACGCGGTCAGGCTGTAGGTCGAGAAATCCACGCACACCGTCGCGGCTGATAATATTCAGCGGATACATTGCGAAAGCGATAATCGCAAAACGCAATGAAAGCGTTGTATTTGTAAAAAATCGTGTCATTTCGACTGTACAGACAACTTAGAACCCGGTTTCGTTACTTTAAGCCCGCTAATATTGCATCAATTTGCTCTATCGTAATATTTTCGTAAAAATCTTCGTTAATGGCTATCATCGGTGCGCCGCCGCAGGCACCCATACATTCCACTTCCTCTAACGATATATCGCCGTCAGCGGCACATTCATTATGACCGATTCCGTATTTTTCCGATATATGATTAAAAATGTCTTCGCCGCCGCGCAACATACACGATACGTTGGTGCATACTTGCACGTGGCGGTGTCCCATCGGTTTTTTGAAATACATCGTATAGAACGTAGCAACGCCTAATACGTGCGAATACGGCAGATTCATAATACTGCTTACATAGCGCATAACGTCTTCCGACAGCCAGCCGAATTTTTTCTGTGCCATCCATAGAACAGGCATAATTGCGGCTTTGGGCTGCGGATAAAGCGATTTGAAGCGTTCTACTTCTGCAAACTCTTCGGAAGTAAACACGATATCCATACAAAATTCAATCGAAATGTAGATGAACGATGCTGAAGTGACAATAAATTACTGCAAAAATACGAAACCTGCGAATAATATCTCGAGAACCAAGGCTAAACAGCACTGCTTCGTGCGATTTCTTTATGTTCAGAATTGTATTGTTGCCAATATTGAGCGGAAAGTTCGCTGTATATCGTCCGTATCGGGTAGCGGCTTGCCTGTTGCAACAACCGGAGTCAAAGCGAATTCATAATGCTGTCCAAGCGATGAAGTAAAAACTGCCACTTGCGTTTGCAAAACACCGTCCGGTGTGAATTGATAGCTGCCGAAGTTGCGCGTGCCGACTGTTATTGAAGATACTTTCCCTGTTTGCCGCGCCATACCTGCCGTCTTCCTTTCGCGCCGCGCCATACCTAATCGCGCAAGAGTCAATGCACCGTCGCGGGCTAGCAGCGAATCGTTGCGGTCGACAGTTCGCAACCGTGAAAATATGGCCGCAAGCGTATAATCTGGATTTACAGCTACGGCGAATACGTCGCTCGAAGCCTTACCCTCAACATCAATCAAACGCCAATTATCGGGCAACAACGCTATCATATCGCCTTCGGGCGTTCGCGCCAGCTCGTCGCTCATTGAAATTTCGGGAATTGGGCTTAATGTCAAAACTGCGGATTCGGCTTGTGGTTTTTCGCGCACAAAAAAGCATCCGTGTATTGTCACGAAAGCCGCTAAACACAATGGAATCAGATAAATATGTCGGAAAAACGTAAAGCGCATATAAAAGCGTAAAATGCGGATATACGACACGAAAATACAAGAAAAAGCGACGACTGCCATATAGCCGGCAAAAATCGTCATACTTTCAAAAATCAAATCAAAACAACGTTTTCAAGTTTTTGGCTTTTGTGCAATACTACTGTTGTCAAATAAAAAAAAAGAGGCTGAACTCACGCTTGGAGCAACCTCTTTTGAAATTTAAGCGGAAAGGGAGGGATTCGAACCCTCGGAACCCTTTCGAGTTCACACGCTTTCCAGGCGTGCCAGTTAAACCACTCCTGCACCTTTCCATAATTTTGCCCGAATAAGTCAGACGGAACGCAAATATACGGGAATTTTCAGAAATAAATACGCGCCGAGCGTCCGACGGACATAAAAACGGGAAGAACGCTACGTAAAAATATACATGGAAAATCAAACGATTAACTATTTTTGCAACTATTGAAAAGCATATTCGAATAAAGGCACATTATGGCAGGCGAAACCGTAAAACTCGCGGTGAAAAATATGGTGTGTAACCGATGTATTCGCGTTGCACGCGAAGAACTGGAACGTGCGGGCTACTCTCTCGCATCGGTAATATTGGGTGAAATTACGATTATAGGAACTGTTTCGCCGGACGATAAACGTAGAATAGCAGAAGTATTGTCGGCGGCGGGATTTGAATTGATAGACGACCGCCGACACGCACTTATAGAGCGCGTTAAGACACTTATTATAGCAAAAATTTATCACAGCGACGGCGAAGAGCTCGAAAAACTTCTGTTTTCAAAGTATTTAGCCGACACGATGGCTATGGAGTACGGCTATTTAAGCTCGCTTTTTTCGTCCGTTGAAAATATTACCATTGAGAAATATGTTATTTTACAGAAAATAGAGCGAGTAAAAGAGCTTCTGACCTACGACCAACTCACATTAAGCGAAATTGCATATCGGCTTGGATACAGCAGCTCGCAACACTTGTCGAATCAATTTCGTAAAGTTACCGGCAGAACTCCTACGGAATTTAAACAACTTACCAAGCGTATTCGCCGCCCTTTGGATGACATAAAATTAACAGCAGAAAATCAAAACTCTTTGTAAATTTTCAAGGTAAAGTAAAGTGAAAACTGAACTGAAATATGGCTTAATAATAGCGTTGGCAAGCGCAGCATTGCTGATTATTCAGGATTTGGCCGGCTTATACAATGAGCATATTCAATACCTTAGCTCCATATCGTGGGTAGGCTATATCATTCCGGTCATCGGGCTGTTTTTTGCAATTAAAGAGAAGCGCGACAAGGATCTGGAAGGATTCATTTCTTACGGCCGATGCATTGGAACCGGCGTACTGACTTCGTTGGTCAGCGGAATAATCGGGGCTGTAGTTCAATACGTGTTTATAAGTTTTGTTAATCCAGGCTTCACCGAACGCTTAATGGATATTCAGAGGGAGCAGATGCTCGACAACGGCTTGCCGCCGGAACAGGCCGACGCAGCTATGGGTATGGTGCAGTTTATGTTTTCTCCTTTGATGATGACGCTCCTGGCATTTACTGGTGCTGTGATAGCTGGAGTTGTCATTTCATTGATTATCGGCGCAATACTGAAAAAAGTTCCAAAGCAAGAATTTGAATAAGGCGCAGCCTGTAGTTAAGCACAATAACAAGTAATTGGCATTACTAAAATTTTAATGAATTGAAGTTTTAGTAATGCCATTTTTATGTTTATTTTTCAATGTCAGTTTTGTTTTTGCGTATAACGGACAAGCATTTATGCAGGGCGGGTTTAGCAGCACAAAGTTTCAATTTATTGCTAAAGTTCATTAGGAGCACAAATGTTCATTTGAAAAACAGAACTTGAACCTTGCACTAAACTGTCATACGAAGCACTGAACCCGCCATTACGCCAAACCGCTCCTATGTTTGTAAAGTATTACTTTTAATGTTTAGAAAAAGGGGAAATATTTGAAAGAACAAAGGAGCAGAATAAGATACTCAAACCGC
>JAANMT010002427.1_pt1 | contig 15549 bp, 11 predicted proteins | sample 7279711 | NCBI WGS metagenome assembly JAANMT01 (sample SAMN14094538, study PRJNA606508) | bioreactor metagenome | isolation source: A lab-scale SPAN reactor treating ammonium-rich wastewater day 1 | place: Ireland: Galway | collected 2017-01-16 | reverse complement strand
CGATCAAATTTGAATTTAGGGGTGTACTTTTGTTTGGTCATAAAACCACTTGCCTTTCCACTATTTACTAAACTACTACCACAGTTTGAGCTTCACGGTCAGTGAAACTACCACCATTGTAAAACACCAAATCTTCATTGTGGTGTGGTTTAGTTTAAAGGAGATTGGTCAACGAGGTTATGTCACAGAATGCTAATTATGTCTACGATGCCAATCATGAGTTCACGACGCCGGTGGAGTGATGATTCCAATTTATAGACGAGAATTTCTGGCATGCAACCAGTAAAATGGGCGAGAAAAAGCCGAATGAACGCTGCCTCAATTAAAATGTAACGAAAAAAAAGCCTACGATTTGGGAAAAGACAAATAATAACCTGTGTTATAATAACTCCAGTTATCTAATATCTAAACAATGTTGATTATGGACAACAGTAGTTGTCCTAGATCGCTAGAACCTGCAAGGACATAACTATGAAAACCACCTTCATTAATCGAGTCAGCGAGTTAGCCTGGTTGGAGTCTTGTTATAAAAAGGCTGATGATTCTGGTCAGTTATTGATTATCTACGGCAAAAGAAGAGTGGGAAAAACTGAACTGGTGACACAATTTTTACGTGGTAAACCTAGTATTTACTACGTGGCTAACCGGACAACCAAAATCGAACAACTTGCATCCGCTACCCAAGTTTTTAGCACCGGACTGGGTGACACCTTTATGGCTCCAGCCGGACTGGCTTCTTGGCGAGATTTCTTTGATTATCTTATTCAAAAGGTCGAGAACAGGAAAGACGCCGAACCATTGGTGTTGGTTTTTGATGAATATCCTTATTTAGCTGAGTCGGAAGCGGGCACCTCGTCGTTTTTTCAGTATGGTTGGGATATGGGTTTGAAAGACCAGAGAGTTTTATTGATCGTCATGGGTTCCAGTATTGCCATGATGCAGAAGCACGCTTTGGTAAAAAACGCACCTCTTTATGGCAGAAGAACCGGACAGTGGCTAGTGGAGCCATTTGGTTTTACAGAAACTCAGAATTTTTATCCCAACTCAAGTTTTGAGAACTCTTTTTCACTCTATGCCATTTCTGGGGGCATCCCCGCCTATGCCAGTATATTTGATGGTCAAAAAAGTTTAAAAGACAACATCTTGACCTACATTTTCCCAGAGGGAAGTTATCTATCAATTGAACCAGAGCTACTACTGTCTGACGATTTTGCCGACCCTCGCACCTATGTGAGTATTTTACAAGCCATTGGTTTGGGTCGCACCAAGTTTTCTCAAATTCTTCAAAATAGTGGTATGCCGGCTTCGGCTTTGCCAGTCTACTTACAAAACTTGCAGGCTTTGAAGTTGATTAAACGGGAAACACCAGTCACCGATGCTTTGAGATTTAATAGTAAAAACAGCACCTACTCACTATCTGACATGTTTTTACGGTTTTACTTTAGTTTTATCTTGCCCAACAGCAGTTTGATTAAAAGTAAAGCGTATGAAGCGGTTTTCAAGACTAAAGGGGAGGTATTACGGCAGTTGGTGGCCAAGTCTTATGAAGACGCTACAGGGGAGTTTGTAAGAGAGGCAACGAAAATAGGAGTTTTGCCACATTTTGAGCTGATGGGACGGTGGTGGGATAAAGAGACAGAGATAGACTTGGTGGGACTGAATCAAGAGACAAACTCAATACTTTTTGTGGAGACAAAGTGGAGTAATAAGCTGGTTGGGGTGGAGGTGTTGCTCGATTTGAAAGAAAAGTCCAAGAGAGTGGGGTGGGGGAAAACGGGTAGGACGGAGTACTTTGGTTTAGTGTCAAAAAATGGGTTTAGTCAGGAGTTGAAGAGTTTGGCTAAAAAGAAAGGGGTGGTGTTGATTGAGGAAAACAGGGTGATGGTTTAGCATGAAAAGATTAATGATAGTTTTGAGATTCCAGATTCCGCCTTGGCGGAAAGGTTTCTCTGGAATGACGACAAAGAAAGGTCGGAATGACGACCCTACTCTGGCGGTGTTCCAACTAGATACTTGGCAGACCAAGGGCGGTAGTTAGAGGTGAAGACTTGGTTGTGCATTTCGTTACCAAGGCGATCGACGACGGTGTAGGTGAATTTGGCTTTCAAACCCGGTGCTGACCAGTCAATTTGTTTGCGTTGACCTGGAGCAATCGATGGGTCGTAGATATATTCAGGTGGTAGGGGAGGGGTGGCTGCCCAGGTGACGTGATCGCTAATTGTCGCCTTCCTGCCATCATTGGTGCCGTAAAAGTCGTAGTACATGGTCAAAGTTTTGGGATCGGCTTGCCCGTGGATCAAGATGTGGCCAGGTGTATCGTTAACAAACCTGAGATCGACCTCACCCGTAAAAACCGTGGCATCTATGCCTGGTTTGGTATCCAGCTCATAATAAGAAACACGATAACTGTGGGGGAGGCGCTTGGTAATTTTTAGACCAGAGTCGAGTGCAGCCCGAAATATGGTGGTACTAACTTGGCATACCCCACCCCCATCACCCAACTCAGTTCTCCCCGAGCGAATGATATACGCTGGTTTAAAGCCGGTGGCTGAGGAAACATCACCCAGTTGATCATTAAAGCGAAACTCTTGACCAGGTTTGAGAATGATTAAGTTAACTCGACTTGTCGCCAGAGACACGTTGTGAATTCTGGTGGTGATAGAGCCGGCGTACCGACTTTGACCATGACCAATTTTTTCATTAATACCAAGGTTGTTTGTATCAGCCAGTGACAAAGCCGGCGGCTGGATGGTCAAAGGCAGGGGGAGGGTGGATGCTAATTGATTAGGATCACTTTCAACTTTTTCCATTAAAGCTTGGTCACTGGCCGCTTTGGCTAGCTCAAGAACCTCGGTTTGATGAATGACTTGGTTTAAATAAAGAGCAATTAGTTGGTGGAGTTTGGTTTGATCTACTACCAAGCCATCTAAAGGCGGAACAAACTCGGTGACTTTAAGCGAGATAGAATCAACATCGAGAACCGGATTTTGGGGCGCGCGATCAATTTTTTGGCTCCAGTCATGAACAATTTGGGCAATTAGAGCTTGATTGGTTGTGACTGTACTATTTATTTTGCTAGAACCAGAACTAGTGGTAGCGTTGTCGTTTGTAGCGTCAATGTTTGAATCATGCGTAGAATCAGCTGGTGGCGTGAGGAAACTTATCAATTGAACATCACTTAATTTGTAGCTGATAGGCTGATCAGGGATATTAAAAGTCAAGGACTCGCCCACTAAGGAGCTGGCCTGATTTGTCAACTTCTCGACTTGCATAGGGGAAAGGGCGATTATAGTTGATTGAAGGGGTAGGTTAACTTGTTTTTCATTCTGACTCAGGGTAAATTGGATTAAAGCTTTGGTCTGGATTTCGTCAAGCTGGAAACCGCTTTCACCCGAATCAACTTCCAGACTATTGATGTCGCCAGAACGCTTGAGTACAATCGAAGGCGGTCGACCCTCAACCAGCTCTTGTGTGGCTAAATCGGATACCACTTTTGTTAACTCTTGATCATTGGCGACTAATGGTGAGTGAAACGTGGTTGGTTTTGATTTCGATAACATCCACCATCGCCAAGCATGGATGGGCGAGCCTAAGGTTGCTTCTATGGTATCTAAAACACGAGTGTAGTCTCTGGTAATACTCAACTTATTTGAATCAACCTGGTGGGTGCGGCTGGGAGATGAGATTGCTAGTTGAAAGTCAATTAGTTGGGTTGGCAGCAGGCTGATGATTGACTCGACAGGCTGACCGCTCACATCAGTTCCGTCAATTATCGTCCCCCATGGAGCTCGAGTCATAATGTAGGTGGTGGTGATAATGTGAAGTAGGGCAATCGTCGACATGACAACTAGAAACAAGGACAGCAACCCAAACTTATTTTTTTTAAGTAGCGCTAATCTGATTTTTATCTCAAGCATGGTCGATTTAAGGAGTTTCATTATTTGCTCAATTATCGATATGTAACAAAAATGCATCAACAATACAACGTTACTCGTTAATAAATTTAATTGATTGCACAAGTATATCAGGATCAATCATGAGTGTCGCGTCTTTTAGGCACTTGAGATGTAGGATTTGTCAGGTCTGACGACATGGTAAAGTCGTTACTTTAACGCTGCTTGTGGCATGCTTGGTGATCGTGATACTATAGACTTTGACCTCTACGTGGTAGAGAGTGCTTATATTGTGTCAAGCTTTACCACTACGCCAAAAATTGACCAATGCCAGACTTACCCTTGCCCAAACCCCAACCACCATCCTCATCAATTCCTCCAGCAGTCAGTCCAACTGGGACGGTTGTTGCCCCTCAGGCGGTAGTGCCTAATAAGCCACCAGCCGTAGTGACAGCACTATCTTCGGTGAGTAGTAACAAATTGCCGCCACCACAGATTGCTAATGAAGACTCAGTAGCGGTTCCTAGCCCACAGGCCACTAATACCTCAGCTTATCCCACTTCAACTCCCACTATTACTCCTCCTCCAACCCTTAATGATGCCAAGAAATTGGGTATAACCGGAGTGGTACCAGCTCGAGGAACTGCATTAAGCTCTTCTTCTGATACATCATCTGGTCAAAGCCCAACGCCTTCGCCTAATTCAACTCCTCCAACTCAGCCCGCTGTATCCTCCCTCCTTGCGCCGTCGTCAGCTCAGCCTAGCGTCACTTCACCATCAGCGGTTGATAGTAAGCCAGCCCTAACAGTCTCTTCAACGCCCACGCCCAATCTTCAGCCCACACCACTACCAATATCAACCTCACCCGCTCAATTTTCAGCTCCGCCTCAACCATCACCCCAGATTTTGCCGCCAAACTCATCTCAAACACCCCAACCACACCAACAACCCTCACCTGCTTCTTCACCTATTTCAACACCTCCTCCTACTCCTCCACCTGCTCCAATACCTCCACCTGCTCCAACTGCTCCAACCATATCGCCACCTCTAGCTAAACCTAAAAAATCTCCTCTTAAACTCATTGTTGGCATATTTGCCGCTGTGATTGGCTTACTGGTTGTGGCAGCGATTGTGATGATGGTCATAAATCGACCTGGACGAACATCAGTTGATTCTGGTACTACGAAGCCAGATCAGCCTTCTGGACAAACAGAATCAAGTAATCCAACTCCTCCGCCCGCTGATCAAACCACGATTGAGTATTGGGGGCTTTGGGAAACTAGCGAGACTCTCAACTCAGTTTTTCAAGATTTTCAAACTCAAAACCCAGGATTAACCGTTCGCTACGTACAGCAATCACATCGAGATTTCAGAGAACGACTCCAGAACGCCATAGTCTCAGGCAGTGGTCCCGATGTGTTTAGATTCCATGCCAGTTGGGTGCCTATGCTAAGTAATGAATTGGAGCCGATGCCTGCGTCGGTTATGAGTACTTCAGATTTTTCGCAAACTTTTTATCCGGTGGCCAGTCGCCAGCTTCAACTAAATGGTCAGCTAGTTGGCATACCGCTTATGTATGAAGGTTTGGTTTTGTACTACAATCAAGATGTTTTAGAAACAGCAGGTGTTTCTCCTCCTCAATCATGGTCGGCGCTCAGGGATGCGGCTCGGACGCTGAGTATTAAACAGGCAAATGGTCAACTACAGAGGGGTGGGGTGGCGATTGGTACAGCGGAGAACGTTGATCACTTCGCCGATATTTTGGCAGTTTTGATGTTACAAAATGGTGCTAATTTGGAGCAACCTAATAGTCCAGAGGGCAGGGATGCTTTGCTTTTTTACACCAATTTTGTTAAACAAGATCAGGTGTGGAGTGCCGACTTGCCATCATCAACAGTTGCTTTTGCTCGGGGTGACGTCGCCATGATGTTTGCCCCATCTTGGCGAGCTTTTGAAATTACTCAGATTAACCCTAACTTAAGATTTGCGGCGGTGACTTTGCCTCAGCTACCAAATAATAAAATTGCTTGGGCGAGTTACTGGGCTGAGGGGGTTAGCAAACAAAGTCAAAATAAAGATGCTGCCTGGAAGTTGTTGCAGTACTTATCGCAAAAAGAGGTACAGCAAAAACTATTCTCTGCCCAGTCCCAGACCAGAGCCTTTGGTGAGCCTTTCTCCAGGGTTGATTTGGCAGATCAGGCGGCTACTCAACCTATTGCAGGTCCGCTTTTACAAGATGCGCCTGCGGCTCAAGGTTGGTACATGAGTACTTTTACTCATGATAACGGGATTAATGATCAAATTATTCAGTACTACAAGGATGCGGTCAATTCGTTGCTTGATAGTGGTGATATTGAACAGGTTTTGGTGACGCTTCAAGATGGTGTGAATCAAGTTTTATCTACTTATGGTGTGGTGGCACCTTTGGAGCCCACTCCGACCATTGCTCAGTATTAATAAAGATGGAGACTAGATTGGCTTATTGATCCACTTGATGACTCTCTTTTCATCTGTTGAACCAAATTAAACAGATTTTTACTACCTTTCTCAACTTGATCGCTTCTCAACCTTCTCGATTGTGCGGTAATCGTAAGGGAAAAATGCGGTTATAATGATCGATATGGCTGATGTTGCTGAGTTGATCGCCCAGCGAGTTCTGTTGACTGTTGCTTACTCGGCTCAGTTTGGTTTTCCCTTGAGTCGAATGGAAATCCATAGGCGGTTTTTCTTTCCTGTTTTCTTGAAAAATCAAACACCAACCAAATCTGTTATCAAATCTACTATAAAATTAGCCACCCCGAACTCGTTTCAGGATTCTGTTGGGAAAAACGGTAGATTTGTTAATCCAATCGAAAGCAAAACCACCACCTTTTCCCGATTGCCAAGCACATTAATTGACCTAGCGATCGACCAACTGGTTTCGACCGGCTGTTTGGATTTTGATGGTAAATGGTATCGATTGTCTTTCCCTCGTCCAGAGCGCTCTTATTCCCATCATTTTAAATCGCCGGGCAGAGCGAGAAGTTCTGAATTTATTCTAGGTCCGAGTTTTGACACAGGATCTTCCAAGTCAGAACGCCCACATTCACAGATTGTTAATCAACATCTGACAATGATCAGTTCTAAACAAAAATCAGGACTACCAAATTACCTCAATCGTCAGTTACTTTTCAAAAACTCACAAAAAAAACGCCGGGAGGCTCAGCCCCTGATCAATTACTTGTCTCAACTGAGTTGGGTAGAAGGTGTCGCTATCACAGGTTCGCTGGCTTTAAACTCGGCTGATGAAAAAGATGATGCAGATTTTTTGATCGTCACTCAACCCAATAGACTCTGGTTAACACGATTACTGGTTTTATATTTTGCTATCAAGCACGGCAAGCGGCGCTCATTTGCCCACGAACAACCCAATAGTTGGTGTTTTAACCTGTGGTTAGATACCAATAACCTCTTTGTTCCCATCACTAAGCACTCGCTCTACACTGCTTATGAAGTTTGCCAAGCCGACTGGGTGATAAATCGCCATCAGACCGCCCAAAAATTCCTAGCCGCCAACTCTTGGGTTAGGCAAACTTTACCTGGGTACTATGTTTATAGATGTAAACAAGTTAAAAAGTTCGATTATGTCAACTACAAACAATCAACAGTAGGGCGTATACTATCTCCAGTAATAACCTTATCAAGCTGGGCAGGCTATTTACTTCAATTACTCTACATGTTGCCTCATCGGACAACGGAGAGAGTGGGAAAAGGGTTTGCCTGGTTTCATCCAGTTAAGAAATGACTCTTTCCCTAACCGAATCACAACATCCCAATCAGGTAGCCAGAGACGAAGGTAGGAGATATAGTCAGTATTTGTGGCAGAAACTAGCAACATCATTGGATAAAACAACTATGATGGTACCAGAAAGAGGATACTGTCCAGTTGAAAAGGCTGAAATTGATCGTGCACTTAATGCTTTGAGACCTGGTGCTGAATATGGCAGTCACCTTGCCTCTGGTCGTTCTTATGAGGACGAGGCTGGTCTATGGTATTACCGTATGAAAAACGTACAAGAACAAAGAGCGCTGATTGAAGATGCGAGCACAATAATAGTAATGTGCAATTTTGATGGTCTAGGAGACTCTATAAGACAAATTCAAGTAGCACTCTTACTTGCTCGGAGTTATCCACACAAAAAAATTATTGCTTGTTTTAATCATGACATTTTTGATAGCAATCACCCAGATTGTCCAAGAAATCTTTCGCTTCTTTCGGTAAAGAAAGGTTCTTTTCCAGAGGAGTTTATACATAGAAGCGATGCTGTGTTTGTTAATCCTAGTTTAGAGAATGATTGCACTAATGACTTTAGTAAGTTGTTAGATAGAGGTGGTAGTAGAATAGCGAGGCTTATGAATGAAATCTTTGGTTTAGCTAAAAATAAAGATGACAAAATCCCTGGAAATTCTGCTTTATTTCCATCAGGTTTTGCATATGAAGGATGGAGCATGTTTCCTGAGGCCATTAACTACTATCGTTTCGCCACAAGCAATCAGAATAAAAAAAACTTACCAACTGCTCCAGTGAGCATTGAAGAGCACATGTTAAGTTTTTTTTCATGGGTGTTAGATATAAAGACACCTGAGGCACCATTTGATTACCCGATATATGAAAGTCGACACACAGGTTCAGAAAAAAATGGCGACTCGAATGGTTCCGTTGGGATATTTGTGGATGCAAAAGAATTGGGCAGGGCAAAAATGCTGGATGCCATTCAATGGACAGAACTAATATCTCAAGTTCTTAAAATAGATAGAGTACAAAGGGTTATCATATTTGAAGGAATTGAGCACCCAGATGAAGCTGATACTATTGTTTCTCAAACAGAGCTACAACTATATAACCCGACTTCAGTTTTGTTACAAGAGCTACAAGCGGAAGAGAGATTTCGTGAAGCCATGGAATCACCATCAAGATTGGTAATTGCAAGAGCATGTAATCAAAGCTTGCGACCAGCCACTAAAATTCTTTCTCAATGTGGAGTCGTAATAACTGTTGATACCGTATGGATGCACGTTGCTAATGCTTTAAATATTCCAACTCTATGTATTGGTGGTAACAGAGGAGTATTTGACTTAGGCTACTATGGTCCAGTTGGCAATGGCTCAATGACTGTTTTTGGTCACAAGTTAGCAAACTCTCTTTCCATCAGTGGAGCCTACCCCACAGTAGAAAATTGGGTTAAATCACATGTCTAACACCCTCGTCACCGGCGTGTTTGATGTGTTGCATGCAGAGCATGTTAATTTTTTGCGGAAGGCAAAGAAGTTGGGGGGGAGGCTGGTTATTGGGATTGAGTCGGATGTGCGGGTCAGGAAATTAAAAGGTGAGGGTAGGCCGGTAAATTCTGAACAAGACCGAAAGCGAGCGATTGAGGAGTTGGGTTTGGCGGAGGAGATATTAATTTTGCCAGAAAAATTTGATTCTCCAGATGATCACCGGCAGTTTTTGCAAAAAATTCAGCCCGACGTGCTAGCAGTTTCTTCTCACACTCCAAACCAATCAGAAAAATCACGCTTAATGTCCGAATTGGGTGGTAGACTGGTGGTAGTCTATGACCATAATCCAGCAGTTTCCACTACGCAGATTTTGCAGGAAAAAATGTGAAGAAACCTAGACTTCGCTGATGACATCAAACCCCTTGTAACTTCCCGTAATAGCCAGGCCAATTATTTTCCCCTGACACAATTTTTTACTTCTAATTTGAGCGGCCACTTCATTTAAGGTCGCACCAGAACCTACGGCATCATCAATTAGTAGAATATTTTGATACTGTTTTTTATCTTCCACTACAAACGTGTTTTTGGCGTTTTCAATTCGGTCTTCTAGCTTATTTAAGGTTTTCTGGGGCACTGGTACATCTGTTTTAATTTTTGTAACCACCACTCTGGTTACCGGTATACGTAATTGTTTTTCCAGTTCATGCATAAATTGGACTTCGCGCTTAACGGTCGGTGGGATAAAAATCACGCCATCAACGGCATATTTTTCTAGGAGTATTTGAATCTTGGGCGTAATTTCATCGGTTAAGGTTCTGATGAGAATTCTGTCCTGACTTTGTTTGGCGTACAGTAGCATTTGTCCCAGCTTAGTTTTTCCAAAACGCTCAATGCTGTAAAAGTCGAGATAAAATAGCTTGTCCAGATGAACCTTGGCGAATGTTCTCTTCAGCTTATCTATACCATTGATAAATCCATTCTTGGAAAGAGCGTCGTACTTCTGAAGAGTTTGAACATATTCTTTAGCAGTTTTGACTAGATCTTGATTTGTTTTTTGGCACCAAACCACAAACCCCTCCCAGCCTACCTTTTTTTCTCCAGAAGGCGTAATGTAAAGATAGCGTTTATCTATCTGGCTTTTGATTTCGGGATCAATTATTGAATATGGCAGACCAACCGAGATGGTGTTAAATGAAGTTTGATTTATAAGATAATAAACCTTTGGTGGTTTGCCAACTTTACGTAGCTGTCCAGACTCCAGCATTTTTTTAAGCTGTTTGCGTACCGCACGAGGGGTGATCTCATTTAGATAATCTGCCAACTCTTTCCCACTGGTCTGATTGTGCTCATTGATATAGCTGATGATTTTGTCTGATGTTTTCATAACATGTAGTATACCAAAAAAAGTTCCTAGTACACTAGGAACTAGGAACTTTTTATTTGGTTTGGGTGTGTGAATTGATCACAAAAATCACGCTTAATGTCCGAATTGGGTGGTAGACTGGTGGTAGTCTATGTCCAACATTTGGCAGACCCCACCATGCAGATTTTGCAGGAAATCAAGTAGTTTTGTTATCAATGGCAGAGTCACACAAGTAGTGTTTGAGATATAGGATCCCTGCCCCCTTAGGGGCGGGTAAGTCCGGAATGACGACTACGATTGACGGGATGAAGATGATGATTATTTGTACGAATATTGTTGCATAATTGTATGAATTATGTATACTAATGATATGCCAACCATCAACATTTCTCTTCCCGCCAAGCTAAAAGCCGATGCCGAGGCCTTAATCGCCGCCGGTGAGTATGTGTCGTTTAGTGATGTGGTGCGACACGCTCTACGAAGTTTGCTTAACAATGAGACTGGAGAATTGGCCTCTTTGGCCAGAGAAGCCAAAGCAGAGTATAAGGCGGGGACAGCCGCGGTCATCGAGATGGATGAAGAGTTAGAAGTTTACCTAGCCAGTCTGCCCAAGCCTATTGGTGTCCAGCATGACGACTAGTGTGTCAAGTCGACTATTTGTGGCATAGCGGGTAACCACGACTTCCGATGGGACCCTGAAACCCCGCCTGATTCGAGGCAGGCAAGTTCAGGATGACTGAAAAACTGACTGGAAAACTGACTGGAAAACTGGCAAGTTCAGAGTGACAAGTACGATTGAAAGGATAGTTAATGTCAAAAAGTAAAACTGTCTACGTTTGTCAAAACTGTGGTAGTTCTCAATCCAAGTGGGCAGGTCAGTGCGGTCAATGTGGAGAGTGGAACACATTGGTGGAGGAGGTGTTAGAAGAAGCGGGGGCAAAGTTGGGACAACGATCGGCGACGGTGCCAAAAGGTTTGAAACTTAGTGATGTGGCTAAATCGCAAAACCAAACTCAGCGAGTATCAACAACTATCAGCGAATTGGATCGGGTGTTGGGTGGGGGAGATAGTGGTGGGATGGTGGCGGGGGCAGTCATGCTGCTAGGTGGTGCTCCCGGCATCGGCAAGTCAACATTATTAACGCAAGTCGTGATGGGCGTGGCGACGGGTGGTGGAAAGTTAAATGGCGAGAGCAAATCGAACGGCAATAGTAAAAGTGGGGGGGACAAAATTGGTGCAGCCCCAAATAACAGACAAGTTGTGTATGTCTGTGGTGAAGAAAATCCTGATCAAATATACCTAAGAATCAAGAGAATAAACAGTAATGAACAACAAAAACAAACTCAAACTGAAAGTGATCAAAAGACATCAACTAAGGAAATACTTGAGAACAATGTGGTTTTTTTAACAACTACTAATGTGGATGAGGTGGTGGCATATCTGCAAAGAGTACCAACTGTACTCATTATTATTGATAGTATACAAACAATGACCACAACCGACCTAACTGGTGTGGCGGGATCAGTGGGACAAGTCCGAGAGTGCACCGATCGATTAGTGCGAGTGGCCAAACAAACACGAACACCGTTGTTTTTGATTGGTCACATTACAAAAGAAGGCAAGTTGGCCGGACCGATGGTTTTAGAGCATGCGGTGGATGCAGTTTTAGAATTGACGGGGGACAGGTCGGAAGAAGTACGACTTTTGCGAGCAGTCAAAAATAGGTTTGGGGCAACAGATGAGGTCGGGGTATTTAAGATGGGTGAGAGTGGGTTTGAATCGGTGTTGAATCCGAGCGAAATATTTTTAGGTCAACATGATGGGCTAACTAGCGGCGCGGCGGTGGCGGTGGTCATGGAGGGGACACGACCCTTGTTAGTTGAAGTTCAAGCCCTAGCGGTGCGCAGTTACTTGCCCACGCCGCGCCGCATTGGTCGTGGACTAGACAGCAATCGCCTCCACATTTTAACAGCTGTTTTAGAGAAACATTTGGGATTGCCAGTATCATCTTATGACGTTTTTGTTAGTTTAACCGGCGGTTTTGTGACCAAGGAACCGGCTGTTGACCTAGCTGTTTGCTTAGCCTTGGTAAGCTCCATCACTAATCAACCTTTACCCAGTCACACCGCTTGTGTCGGTGAAGTAGGTTTGCTGGGAGAGATTCGACCCGTTGCCTTGTTTTCTCGCAGGCTAAAGGAAGCTCAACGTCTGGGTTACTCTACCGTTATTGCTCATCACCAGCGGACATTACGATCGGCGACAGAGGCTGTTGGATTGCCTACCAAGCTGATTAAGCCCAAAAAGGGGGAGTAGAGCAGGTTGCCAGATGAAGACATGTTAGTTTTTGTCGTCATTCCGGATTCAATCTGGAATCTTAAACCTTTGTTGACAAACAATTTGTTTGAGATGCTGAAATAAATTCAGCATGACGAGGTGGGAGCAATTCCTCGCTAGATTCCAAGTTGTTTGAGATGGTAAAGTCACTGTTTCTGCGGGAGCTTTGATTAGTCCAACATGACGGGCAATCAATACTCCCGATGGGATCCTGAAACAGACCCAGATCCTGAAACAAGTTCAGGACTCCTCCCCCGTCATGGCGGGGTCGTCGGTTCAGGATAGCGTTTTTTTCAAGTTGTCCCCGACAATTCACAATTTCTTCTGCGTGACTACCTGTGGTGAATAAGTTTTTAAATTCTTGATTAAAATGCAATGATATTAGTACTATAGGATAAGCATAAATTGCCAGATATAATACTATAGGGTAATAATCAGGCTTGACAAAAGTTATATCAGAGGTTATTATTCCAATAACGACCTCACCCAACTACCGAGTCAGCTGGAGTCAAGCACGAAGTAAGTAGAGGGAGAGGGAAGAGAATAAAAAAAGCATTATTATCGCTGGAGTCCCACGAATAACAATGCCTTTCTTGGTGAGCACTTAAACATCGGACAGGATGCGTGCTCGGTAGAAGAGAGTTTATAGTGTTGTATCGTATGTGTAAAGAGTGACAAAGTATATTAATATAGTACAATTGGGATCAATTGGCGGGGTGTCTGGTTGAGGTTCGGTAGTTGGGCAGGCAGCCGAGCCTCTACTAGGCACCTTTTTTGGTTTGATAAAAAATATCCCATAATATTTGACTTTTCCTGATATATTTGCTATACTTCCAGATCAGACTAATTGCAACTTGTTATGCAAGAATGGTGGCGGACAGTCCTTCGGTTACGACTTTTTTACCTGAGAGAGTTGCTCTTGGGGGTTTTGGTGTGGGACAGGAAATTGCTGACAACAAATAGTGCGAGTCACCCAGGTGGCGAGAGAAAAAATCTGAAGGGAGATCAAGTTGGTATTTGTAGCCAAGTGATCGAGAACAAATCATTGGCAGATCTACGGTTGGAAAACCAAGGTGCTAATCAGACGACTCAATTATCACACCAGCAAGTTACTATTAAGGTGGTCAACTACCCTCGAGAACAAGAAATTTTCTCCAGTGATAAATATCAAAAGTCTGTCAACCGTGGATTAATTGGTGAGCTATTAGTTGATAATACTGAGTTAGTTAATAATACAGAGTTGGTGGACTCCGAAAGGTCGACTTGGACGGCGGTTGGAGTTATGTTAGAGAAGAGGAGAAAAAAGCTGGCCATAACCTCTGCTACTGATCAACAAATTGGGCTAGGAATGGTTGGCAGTGAACACTTGGCAATAAAAGAAAATTGGTCAAGCCAAACCGATGATGTAGTGCCGACAGGCCTGACTTCCAGCAAAGTGTTTGGGAGAAGTAGTAGTTATAAGTGGCTGAAGCACTTTAAACATGATAAGCCAGGAGGCAGTTTGCGGTCTAAACCAAGCCACAAAAGCCAAACCTCAAATAAGAGAAAAAGTCTGAGTTATTGGTTGAGTTGGTTGTTAATTGCTGGCGGAGTCATAATCGCTCTTACCTATGTTATTCCTGATTTGTATTTTAAAATTGTACCAGCTGACGTAATCAGACTCGGTGAGGTCAAGGGTTCTCAAAACGAGCCACCAACAGAAACTCAAGCTACCCCAACTCCTACTCCTACTCCTTATATTCCTCCGATTGATCCAGATTTACCGGCTGGTCAGTGGTTGACCATTCCAGAAATTGGCGTTAAAACTCAGCCCAAGGCCACTGAGGATCCAGAGGTTGCTCTGAAAGATGGCGTTTGGATTGCGCCAGAATATGGTCAAATAGGTCAGCCTGGAATGCCGATTATTATGGCGGCACATCGATTTGGCTGGAAGTGGTGGTGGCAGTCTGACTATTGGAAGTTAAATTCATTTTACAATTTGCCGGAAACCAAACCAGGCACCATCGTTGAGTTGATCGCCGATCAGCGGAAGTGGACATATCTAATTTATGGAGGCGAAGAGGGAGATGCTATTACTGACTATGGAGCTGATTTGATACTTTATACTTGTAAATTTCTAAACTCACCAATTAGACACATTCGTTACGCACGATTAATTGATCCCACTAGACCTGAGGTGGTACTAAACCAGGACAATCGCCCCTTAAGTGAAGAGGAAAAGACCGAGCTGGGTAAGTTATTCTCCTTGCCGTATTAGAGATTGTCAGTCAGGACGGTGGTGGTAATGCAGAAATTATGGAGGGATTTTCTCAGGATTACCTCGACCTGGTCAATAAGTTGCTAGAAAAATTTGACATATAGCAGATTGTTTGTCATAATACCGATGTTTCCAAGTTAGTTAAGTATTATTTTTACGCTCTCACCAACATTGGTAATACTTGTTAAAGCAACTTATTATCTTTCAATTACTTGAGTATTTTCTGGATCTTCAATTTTCAAGTAATCAGTTACATAACCCTCATGTGCACCTGTGTGATTTGAAGGTTGGGAATATACAATTTCACAATCAAAGTCATGTAGAAAACTTTCTAGTAAATCGGTTTGTTCTTTCAAAAACCGGACTGGATTGCCGAGTCTCATCTGAATTCTCCCGAGTTCGGTCCGGTCAAATCCCTCCTGAAGCAACTGGCCCGGGGGATT
>JAANMT010002424.1_pt1 | contig 15557 bp, 12 predicted proteins | sample 7279711 | NCBI WGS metagenome assembly JAANMT01 (sample SAMN14094538, study PRJNA606508) | bioreactor metagenome | isolation source: A lab-scale SPAN reactor treating ammonium-rich wastewater day 1 | place: Ireland: Galway | collected 2017-01-16 | reverse complement strand
CTCGCCGTGATCGTGCTCTACGCCCAGACCCTGCAGCGCGACGACGTGCCCGCGCGCGACCGCGAGCGCCTGCGCGCCATCTACCAGCAAGCCCAGCGCGCCTCCAGCCTCATCGCCCAGATTCTCGACTTCAGCCGCCGCTCCGAGCTGTTCCAGGGTTACCTGAGCGACCCCACCGTGTTTGGCGCGAGCGACCGGCGTGCGCCGCTGATGCTCACCGAGGGCCGCGAGTGGACGGCCGGCGTGAGCGCCGAGCGCAACCCGCTGCGCCGCAACGGCACCGTGGACCTGGGCCACCGGGGCTTCGTGGCGGGGGGGCTTCCCGTGGCCTGGCTGCTGCGCGCCACGGACGTGCAGATGTGGCCGCGCAAAGGCCCGGCCAGCTCGCGCTACCGGCTCTCGTCACCGGGCGTGGACCTGGCCGTGGGCCTGCGGCCCAGCGAGCGGCTGGCGCTGTTCCTGCTGCACGGCGACACCACGTTGCGCTACCGCTACCCCGAGGGGCTGGATTTTGGCAACGGCATCACTTTCGACAACAGCGCGCGCACGCGCACGCGCCGCATCGACGCCGGGGCCTCGTGGCGCTGGTCGGCCGACAGCCAGACCTGGTTCAAGGCGCATACGGGCCGCCAGACCTCGGCCCTGGTGCTCGACGACGCCACCTGGGGGCCGCAGGACTACCGCTACGCCGGCGACGAGCAGGGCCTGTTCCTGCGCCACACCGTGCAGTGGGGCGCGCAGCGCCTGAGCCTGGGCTGGGAGCGCGTGGAGCGCGACACCGGAAGCGCCATTTCCGACGCCCAGATCGCCACGCCGCGCAGCAACACCGAGCGCTACGACATGCCCTGGGTGGCGGGCGAATGGCGTTCCGGCCCCTGGACCCTGGTGGCCGAGGCCTACTGGCCCCGCTTTGATGCGCGCCAGCTCGACCGCTTCACCGACGCGGCCGGCAACGACCAGTTGCCGCCCCTCGAAGATGGGGCCGCGCACCGCCGCCAGCTGCTGCCGCGCCTGGGCGCGAGCCTGCGCCTGGGCCCTGGCCGCGCGCTGCACTGGGCCTGGCAGGAGAGCCTGCGCGCGCCGGGCACGCACACGCTTTCGCCCGTGGCCACCGGGGCCATCGCCGTGGACCACCAGTACCTGCTGGCCGGCAGCCTGGCGCGCAAGCACGCGCTGCAGATCGACTGGGAGGCGGATGCGCGCACTTTCCTCGGCGCCAGCCTGTCGGGCCAGCGCATCGACAACCTGGTGGCGCGCGGCGGACGGCTGTTCGCGCAGAACACCGGGGCGCTGTTCGACAACCTCGCCACCATCGCGCCCGTGGTGCTCAACGCGCAGACCTCGCTCGCCACCTACGAGGAGACGCCGGTCTTCGGCCAAGGCTACCTGGCGCAGGCCAGCGTGTCGGCCAACCACCTGCTGGGGCCGCGCTGGAGCGTGCTGGGCAGCTATGTGTACGCCCGCTCGCGCAACACCGGCGCGGCCTTCGCGGGCCGGCCGCTGCCGGGTTTCGCGCGCCATGTGCTGCTGGGCCAGACCACCTGGCGCCATGCCGGCCGCAGCTTCTCGCTGCTGCGCCTGACCTGGCGCGGCGAGCGCTTCAGCGATGAAGCGAATGCGCTGCGCCGCGCGCCGGGCTGGAGCCTGGCGCTGGCCCACGGCTGGGAGTCGCCCGACCGGCGCTGGAGCTTCACCGGCACGGTGCAGACCGGGCTGCGCGCGGGCGAACGGCCCACGCTGTGGGCGCTTCTGCGCTACCGGGACTAGGTTTGAAGCTTTTTTGGCTTGTAGCGATTATTTATCAAGCGCTATAAGCTATCAAAAAAGGAGCGATTTCGTCAGGCGGCAGCGGCTGCGGCATCGGCCAGCGCCTGCAGCGCGGCCTGCACGTCGGCGGCGGCCACGCCGTCCACCGGGGCCAGGCGCGCGGCCAGGGTTTGCAGGGCCTGCGGGTTCTGCTGCAGCTGGGCGATGGCCTGGCCGGCTTCCTTGGGCGCGTCGAAGCCCGTGCTCTGCAGCAGCAGGCGGCCGTCGGCGTCGACGAACTTGAAGTAGAACTTGCCGTCCTTCTCGCGGTACTGCTTGAAGCTTGGCAGGGCGGCCTTGGCGGCCTTGGCCGCCTTTTGAGGAGCGGCGGCCTGCACGAGGCTGCGCAGGCCCACGGCCGAGCGCAGCTCGCGCATGAAGGGCGTGGCGATCTGGCGCGCGCGTTCGGCACCCGCCAGCAGCGTGGCCTCGATGCGCGCGGGGTTGTTGATGAGTGCTTCGTACTGTTCGCGCATCGGCGCCACCACCTGGTCCACGCGCTCGAACAGCACCTGCTTGGCGTCGCCCCAGGCGATGCCTTCCGCGTAGGCCTTGCGCAGGGCGGCGGTCTCGGCCTCGGTGGCGAAGGCCTGGTAGATCTGGAACAGGGCCGAGCCTTCGGTGTCCTTGGGTTCGCCCGGCGCGCGCGAGTCGGTCAGGATGCCGCCGATGAGCTTCTTGAGTTGCTCGCGGCTGGAGAACAGCGGAATAGTGTTGTCGTAGCTCTTGCTCATCTTGCGGCCGTCCAGGCCGGGCAGGGTGGCCACGTTGTCGTCGATCACCGCCTCGGGCAGCACGAAGTGCTCGCCGTAGAGGTGGTTGAAGCTCGCACCCATGTCGCGTGCCATCTCGATGTGCTGCACCTGGTCGCGCCCCACGGGCACCTTGTGGGCCTTGAACATCAGGATGTCGGCGCCCATGAGCACGGGGTACATGAACAGGCCGGCGGTCACGCCGTCGTCCTGCTCGCGCCCGGCAGCGGCGTTCTTGTCCTGCGCGGCCTTGTAGGCGTGGGCGCGGTTGAGCAGGCCTTTGCCGGTCACGCAGGTGAGCAGCCATGTCAGTTCGGGAATCTCGGGAATGTCCGACTGGCGGTAGAAGGTCACCTTCTCCGGGTCGAGCCCGGCGGCCAGCCAGCTCGCGGCGATCTCCAGCGTGGAGCGCTGGATGCGCACCGGGTCTTCGCACTTGATGAGTGCGTGGTAGTCGGCCAGAAAGTAAAAGCTCTGCACGCCGGGGCGCAGGCTGGCCTGCACCGAGGGGCGGATGGAGCCGACGAAGTTGCCGAGGTGGGGCGTGCCCGTGGTGGTGATGCCGGTGAGAAAGCGCGTGGTGCTCATGGGAACGAAATCAGCAAGAAAAGAAGAGAAAAGGCAAACGGGCCTTGCACGGTGTCGTGTACTGGACGGAGTCCATGAAACTGGCGCGGCCCGGGCCAGATCCCCCGCGCAAGGGCCGCCCCGCCGCGCTGGGGGAGTCCCCCTCCCGCGTCGCGCAGCGAAGCGAGAGAGGGGGAAGGCGCCGAAGGCGACTCAGGGGGTGTTTCATCTCAGCAGCGCCGTGAGCGGTGTCAGCAACAGATTGATGGCGCTGTAGCCCAGGCCCATCAACGGACGCAGCCACAGCGCGCCCACCACGCCGGCGATCACCAGTGCCATGACGATGAAGAAGCCCCAGGGTTCGATGCGCGAGACCATGTGCGCCTGCTTCCAGGGCAGCAGGCCGACCAGAATGCGCCCGCCATCGAGCGGCGGCAGCGGGAACAGGTTGAAGGCCCACATCACCAGATTGACCAGCACTCCGGCGCGGGCCATCTCGATGAAGAAGCGCTCGTCGATGCCCATGCCCACCAGGGCCACGAGCACCAACGCCCAGAAAACGGCCTGAGCGAAGTTGGATGCCGGCCCCGCCAGAGCCACCCAGACCATGTGCTGCTTGGGCTTGCGCAGGTTGCCGAAATTCACCGGCACCGGCTTGGCGTAGCCGAACAGGAAGGCCCCCGATGTGGCGAAGTACAGCAGCAGCGGCATCAGGATGGTGCCCACCGGGTCGATGTGCTTGATGGGGTTGAGCGTGATGCGCCCCATCATGTAGGCGGTGTTGTCGCCAAAGTGGCGCGCCGCGTAGCCATGGGCTGCTTCGTGCACCGTGATGGCGAACAGCACCGGCAGGGCGTAGATCAAAACGGTTTGGATGAGATTGGAAGGGTCCACCGCGCGATTGTCTCAGACGACGGGTGGTGGCCCCGCCTGTGGGGGCTACAGCCCCAGCGCCTGCAGGCTGCCACGCCCTTCGCGCACCACCTCGGGGTCGCCGCCCGTGCCCATGGGGGTGAGGTCGATCACCGTCGTGGGCTCGGAGGGGCAGGCGCCCGCATCCACCACGGCGGCCAGGGCATGCTCGAACTGTTCGCGAATTTCGTGCGCGTCGTTCAGCGGCTCGGTCTCGCCGGGCGGAATCAGGGTGGTGGCCAGCAGCGGCGCGCCGTGCAGGGCCAGCAACTCCTGCAGTGCCTTGTGCTCGGGCACGCGCAGGCCGATGGTTTTGCGCGAGGGGTGGCTCACGCGGCGCGGCACCTCCTTGGTGGCCTCCAGTATGAAGGTGTAGGCGCCTGGCGTGGCCAGCTTGAGCAGACGGTACTGGCGGTTGTCCACGCGCGCATAGCTGGAGAGCTCCGACAGGTCGCGGCACAAGAGCGTGAGATGGTGTTTGTCGTCCACCTGGCGGATGCGGCGCAGCAGGTCGGCGGCGTCGCGGTCGTCGAGGTGGCACGCCAGCGCGTAGCTGGAGTCGGTAGGCACGGCCACCACACCGCCCTTTTGCAGCAGGGCGGCGGCCTGCTTGAGCAGCCGGGGTTGCGGATTCTCGGGGTGGACTTCGAAATACTGGGCCATGGTCAGTGTGCGGGCTGGATTCGGTCGGCCAGCAGATCCCAGACGGGGGTGAGGTGGCCGGGAAGCGGCGGCAGCATGCCCAGATCGGTATGGGATTCGTCGGGGCTGTGGAAGTCGCTGCCGCGCGACGCTGCGAAACCGAACTCTTGCGCCATGGCGGCGTAGCTCACGGCTTCGGCCGCCGAATGGCTGCCGGTAACCACCTCCACGCCCTGGCCGCCGTGCTGCTTGAATTCGGAGAACAGCGCGAACTCTTCATTGGCGCTGAGCCGGTAACGCGCAGGGTGGGCAATCACGGCCACGCCACCCGCGTCCTGGATCCAGCGCACGGCGTCGCCCAGGCTGGCCCAGCGGTGGGGCACAAAGCCGGGTTTGCCTTCGATGAGAAACTTGCGGAACACCTCGGAGGTGTCCTTGCACACGCCCGCTTCCACCAGATAGCGGGCGAAATGGGTGCGCGAGATCAGTTCGGGGTTGCCCACATAGTGCAGCGCTCCCTCGTACGCACCCGGGATGCCCACCTTCGCCAGTTGCTCGGCCATTTCCTGGGCACGCTCTCCGCGCCCGCCGCGCGTGCGCGCCAGCCCTTGCAACAGGCGCTCGTCCTGGGCGTCGAACCCCAGACCGACGATGTGCACCGTGGTGCCCGCGAACGTGACGGAGATTTCAGCGCCGGTGAGATACGCCATGCCCTGGGCGCGGGCGGCAGCGGCGGCGCGTTGCTGGCCGCCGACCTCGTCGTGATCGGTCAGGGCCCAGAGTTCGACCCCGTTGGCCTTGGCCCGTGCGGCCAGCGCCTCGGGTTCCAGGGTTCCGTCAGAGACGACGGAGTGGCAGTGCAGGTCGGCGTTGGTGTAGGTGGTCACCGGCCCATTCTACGGGTTCGCACCGATAGGCGCTGGAGGCTATCCGGCATGGGCCTGGTGCAGGCGAGGGCGGAGAAATGTGACAATACGTGTCTTATTGCAAGCCAGGTGGGAGAGGAAAAAATACTATGCAATTCGACAATATCCGTGTTTCGCGCAGGCTGTGGGGCATCATCCTCGGGCTGCTGGCGATGATGCTGGCGGTGGCGTTTTTCGTTCAGCAAATCTCGACGCAGGCCATGCTCCAGGCCTTCAATGAAACGGCAAAATACGAAGCCGCCATCACGAAGGCCACACGATGGCAAGGGCTGACCGAGGTGGTCATGGAGCGTACGCTGGCGGGCATCAACGTCACGGACCCCGAGGCCGAGAAGGTGCTTGCCCAGCGCACCCGCGCCGATTCAGCACGCATCTCCGAGTTGCAGAAGCAGGTCCAGGAGGCCGCAACGCAGGCGGTCGAGAAGCAGGCTTTTGACAAGGTGTCACACGCGCGCTCCGCAGCCCTCGCCCTCTTGAAGCAGGTGCCCGAAATCAAGGCCGCAGGCGATAGCGCGGCCACACAGGTCTTCACACAGCAGCAGTTTCTTCCGGCCGCGCAGGTGTTGTTGGGGGCCATCCAGGATTTCGTCAAGGTGCAGGAAGCGCAGCGCGACGCTGCGTTGAAATCTGCCCATGACGCCCGCCAGAACGCGACGCTGATGGGTGCGGCGGCTGCGGTGGCGGTGCTGGCCATCGGTGTGCTGATGGCTCTGTTCCTGGTGCGCTCCATCACCCGCCCCCTGGACGAGGCCGTGGCCACCATCGATGCCATTGCGGCGGGCGACCTGACCCGCGACATCAATACCACCCGCAAGGACGAGTTCGGCCACATGCTCGGCTCGCTGGGGCAGATGGTCGTGCGCCTGCGCACGCTGGTGGGGGAGGTGCGCTCGGGTGTGGACGCCGTGACACTGGCTTCTACTGAAATCGCCATGGGCAACCAGGACCTGTCGGCGCGCACCGAGCAGACGGCCTCCAATCTGCAGCAGACGGCTGCCAGCATGGAGCAGCTCACGGCCACCGTCACGCAGTCGGCCGACACGGCGCGCCAGGCCAACCAGCTCGCCGCCAATGCGGCCCAGGCGGCCACGCGCGGCGGCCAGGTGGTGGGCCAGGTGGTGGCCAGCATGCAGGAGATCACGCACAGCTCGCGCAAGATCGCCGACATCATTGGCGTGATCGACGGCATTGCCTTCCAGACCAACATCCTGGCGCTCAACGCAGCCGTGGAAGCGGCCCGCGCCGGCGAGCAGGGCCGGGGCTTTGCCGTGGTGGCGAGCGAGGTGCGCAGCCTGGCCGGGCGCAGCGCCGAGGCGGCCAAGGAAATCAAGCTGCTCATCGGCGCCTCGGTCGAGAACGTCGAGACCGGATCGCAGCAGGTGGCCGAGGCCGGCCAGAGCATGAACGAGATCGTTGCCAGCGTGCAGCGTGTGAGCGATCTGATCGGCGAGATCACCGCTTCGTCCACCGAGCAGCGCGACGGCATTGCCCAGGTCAACCAGGCGGTCACGCAGCTGGACCAGATGACGCAGCAGAACGCCGCGCTGGTTGAAGAATCGACCGCTGCCGCGACCTCGCTGCGCGACCAGGCGCACCACCTGACCGACGTGGTGGCGGTGTTCAACGTGGGCACCGTGGCTTCGGCCGCGCCACGCGTGCAGGCGCCGCGCCCGGCTCCGGCCGCTGGCCGTGCCGCCCCGGTCCCGCCGAAAAAGGTGGCAGCACCGGTGAAACGGCCGGCGGTGGCGGCACCCGCCGCGGCCCCCCAGACAGACCCCCACCCCCCCCGCGCGACGCCGGCTCCGCGCATCGCGGCGGCGCCCGCAGCACCGGCCGCGCCGCGCAAGGCTCAGGGAGGCGAGGACGACTGGGAAAGCTTCTGATCCGTTTGGAAAACTTGTATTGCTATTGAAAACATAGCTTGATGCAGCCGGCGGAAGGGCTTCATAGGCATTTTTGATGGCGAACTATTGAATGCCCCCCATAGGCCAACGGGGGTGGCATGCGGAGCCTGCAAGCAGGCCGGGCGGGGCTCTTCTACAATCTGCGCCCCGTCCACCTTCCGACCCACCATGTCCTCACCCACCCCCCAAAACGCTGCCCTGCGCCCCTTGCCCGCCCTGATCTTTGCCAGCCGCTGGCTGCAGCTGCCGTTGTATCTGGGGCTGATCGCGGCACAGGCGGTGTATGTGTTCCATTTCTGGGTGGAGCTGGTGCACCTGCTGGAGGCCGTTTTTGGCAGCGAAAAAGCCCTCCAGGCCCTGATCACCAGCATCGGCTACAAAACCGACGTGCAGATCACCAGCCTGAACGAGACCATCATCATGCTGGTGGTGCTGGCGCTGATCGACGTGGTGATGATCTCCAACCTGCTCATCATGGTGATCGTGGGCGGCTACGAGACCTTCGTGAGCCGCATGAACCTCGAAAGCCACCCCGACCAGCCCGAGTGGCTGAGCCACGTGAACGCCTCGGTGCTCAAGGTCAAGCTGGCCACGGCCATCATCGGCATCAGCTCGATCCACCTGCTCAAGACCTTCATCAACGCCGCGAACTACGATCTCAAGGTGCTGATGTGGCAGACCATCATCCACGTGGTCTTTTTGCTCAGCGCGCTGGCTATCGCGCTGACCGACCGCCTGCTGACGGCCTCGCACGCTGCTGCCAACGCCAACCATTGAGCAGTTGCCGGTGCGGATGCATCGGTCCCCCCGGGGCCGGGTTGCACCCGCGCCGCCTGAAACTGCCGCGGCCCGCTCCAGCGGCCGCCGCGCAAGGGCAGCTCCGCAGCGTCACAGGGGGGCACTTCAACTGCGCCCCTTCCACCAGAAACTGCGCCTTGCGCTTGCCCTGGTTTGGCCAGTCGCTGGCATGAGGGTTTGCTACTCATCATTCGGAAATTTTGATTTATTTATCAAAAACGAATATTATTACGAAAAAACTTGATTTAAATATCAATTGCAAACCCTCCAAGAACTTGGCGAAGCCGTCGCCGCGCGTCGAAAACTGCTGGGCCTCAAGCAGGGCGATGTTGCGGCCCAGGCGGGCGTCACGGCCGAATCCCTGTCGCGCTTTGAACGCGGCAGGTCGGCGGAGTTTGGCGCGCGCAAACTGCTGGCGGTGCTGGCCGTCCTGGAGGCCGAACTGGACATCGTGGTGCAAGGCCAGGCGGGAAACCTGGATGAGCTGCGCCGCGAGCGCGCACAGTCCACCCCGGGGCGCACGGTCGATACGCCGGGCACTTCCAGTGAGGGCCGTCGCTGATGCAGTTGTCTGTGTACGTGCTGGGCCGCGAGGTCGCCACGCTGGAGCAATCTGGCGACTTCAAAAGCGTGCTCACCTACCACCCGCAGGTGGCGGCCGACGACTTTGTGTCGCTCACCATGCCCGTGCGCCTGGAGAGCTATGTGTGGGACGACCAGCTTCCGCCTGTGCTGCAGATGAACTTGCCCGAGGGCTATCTGCTTCAGGTGCTGCAAGAACAGTTTGGCCCGCACATCGGCGCCAGCCCCATTGCTCTGCTGTCCGTCATTGGCCGCAACATGGTGGGCCGCCTGCAGGTGGCAGCGCCGGGCGCGCAGCTCAGTGAACCGGCCCAGCCCATCGAAGTGGCCGCGCTGCTCAAGGGCGACAACTCCGAAGCCGCCTTTGCCGCCCTGGTGCGCCAGCATGCCACCAGCGGCGTCTCGGGCGTGGTGCCCAAGTTTCTGGATGCGCAGGCCGACGCGGGCGCTGCACCGGCCGACCCCATGGAAGCCTTGGCACTGCACAAAAAAGCCAGCGTCATCACCCGCCGCCACATCATCAAAGGCTCCAGCACCCAGTTGCCCTTCGTCGCGTTGAACGAACACCTGTGCATGCAGGTGGCCCGCCGCGTCCTGCCCACTGCCCATACCGAAGTGTCCGACGACGGGCAGGCCCTGGTGGTGCACCGCTTTGACGTGGATGAACACGGCCAGCCGCTGTGGGGCATGGAAGACTTTTGCAGCCTGCTGGGCCTGCGCCCCGCCGCCAAATACGACACCACCTGGGAACGTATCGCCAAAGCCGTGCGCGATCATGTGCCCGGCGCGCAGCGGCTGGATACCTTCCGCCAGTTGGCCACCACCTTGCTGCTGACCTACGCGCTGCGCAACGCCGACTGCCACGCCAAAAACCTGGCCCTGCTCTACACCCGCCGGGCTGACGTGCACCTGGCGCCCGCCTACGACATGCTCACAACCAGCGTGTATGCGGGCTTTGCGCACAACCCTCCCGGCATCGAGTTCATGGGCAAACGAACCTGGACGCCCGGCAAAAACCTGCAGAAGTTCATCGCCGCCACCTTCGGCATCCAGCCCAAAGAACAACAGCACATGGTGCAAGCCATCAGCGACGCCGTGGCCGACGTAGCGCTCCAGGTGCGTCAGGCCATGGTTCGGCACCCAGGTTTTGAAGACATCGGCAAACGCATGCTCATGGCCTGGGCCGAGGGCGTGCAGGGCCTGCGCGACCAGCGCGTGTATGCGGTGGGTGACTGGCAGGCGGGCGAGGCGTTTGAGGGCTTTTCGCCGCCGCCCAAGGTGGGCATCGAATCCAACAAAATCGGCCGCTCCCCTTTGCTGGGCAAGCGCTAACGATTCATGGCGCGGAGCGGCTAACGGATGCGTTGAAGAAAATTGGCCAGCTTTGAAGTTGAAGTGGATGGATGGATTGTCAGAATTGCTATTACTTAAATAGCTTCTTGCGCTTTCTGGATAAGGACTAGAGGCCAATTTGGGTCGCAATTTTCGGCGCGGCTAAAGCTGCGCCCCCTCCACCAGAAACTGCACCTTGCGCTCGCCCTTCCACTCGTTCACATCGAGGCGGAAGGCCAGCAGCACGCGCCCGGGCAACGGGTCGGTGTGGCCGAACCAGATGCCGTCCACCGGCTCGCCCTGGTGGCGCAGTTTGAGCGAGAGGTGGCGCTCGCCCACCAGGCGCTGGCTCAGCACCTCCACCTCTTCGCTGAAGGTGGGCGGCGCGAAGCCCTGGCCCCAGACCTCGCGGTGCAGCGTGTCCACCAGGTCGGTGCGGCGGTATTCGGGGGCCAGTGGCCCGTCGGTCTCCAACCGGCGCGTGAGCGTGGCAGCGTCCAGCCATTCGCGCGCCACCTGGGCCAGGGCCTGCTCGAATTCCTCGAAGCGGTCCTCGGGCACGGTGCAGCCCGCCGCCATGGCATGGCCGCCAAAGCGCAGCAGCACGCCGGGGTGGCGCTTGGCGACCAGGTCGAGTGCGTCGCGCAGGTGGAAGCCGGGGATGGAGCGGCCCGAGCCCTTGAGTTCGTGTTCCTTCCCCGGCGCGCCGCTGGCGGCGAAGACGAAGGTGGGGCGGTGCAGCCGGTCTTTGATGCGTGATGCCACGATGCCCACCACGCCTTCGTGAAAGTCGGGGTCGAACACGCTGATGGCGGGCGGCGGCTCGGTGCCGTCCTCGAACAGGTTCTCGGCCAGCAGCTGCGCCTGCTCGCGCATGCCGCCCTCGATCTCGCGGCGCTCGCGGTTGATGGCGTCGAGCTGCTGCGCCAGGTGGTCGGCGCGCGCGGCGTCGTCGGTCAGCAGGCATTCGATGCCCAGCGTCATGTCGGCCAGGCGCCCGGCGGCGTTGATGCGCGGGCCCAGCGCAAAGCCGAAGTCGAAGGTGGTGGCCAGGGGCGGCTGGCGCCCGGCCACGCGCAGCAGCGCCGCGATGCCCGGCTGCATCTGGCCCGCGCGGATGCGCTTGAGGCCCTGCGCCACGAGGCGGCGGTTGTTGGTGTCCAGCCGCACCACGTCGGCCACCGTGCCCAGGGCCACGAGGGGCAGCAGCGGGTCGAGCTTGGGCTGGCTGGCCACGTCGAACAGGCCGCGCGCGCGCAACTCCGAGCGCAGCGCCAGCAGCACGTAGAACATCACGCCCACGCCGGCGATGGACTTGCTCTCGAAGGTGCAGCCCGGCTGGTTGGGGTTGACGATGGCGTCGGCCGCCGGCAACTCGCTGCCCGGCAGGTGGTGGTCGGTCACCAGCACCGCCAGGCCCAGCGCCTTGGCCTCGGCCACGCCCTCTGTGCTGGCGATGCCGTTGTCCACGGTGATGAGCACGTCGGCGCCGCGCTCCTTCACGCGCCGGGCGATCGGCGGGGTCAGGCCGTAGCCGTCGACCACGCGGTCGGGCACGAGGTAGTCGACCTGCTGCGCGCCCAGCAGGCGCAGGCCGCGCACGGCCACGGCGCATGCGGTGGCGCCGTCGCAGTCGTAGTCGGCCACGATGCACAGGCGCAGGTTCTGGGCCATGGCGTCGGCCAGCAGGCGCGCGGCCTCCTGGATGCCCTTGAGCCCACTGGGCGGCAGCAGTCGCGCCAGGCCGTCGTCCAGCTCGTCCTTGGCCTGCACGCCGCGGGCCGCGTACAGGCGCGCCAGCAGTGGGTGGATGCCGGCCTGTTCGAGCGCCCAGGCGGCCCGGGGTGGGATATCTCTAGCTATTATTTTCATAGATGTTCGCGCACGTCCGCAAAGCGCTGAGGCCGGAAAATGCTTGAAATTCTCTGGCCGAGCGAACGCGGTGCCGTGTGCCAGGTGAGCGCGCCGCGCTCGCCGCACAGCGTGAGCCGCGCTGTGGCGCCGCGCGCTACATGCGCATCGAGCCGCGCCAGCGCACCGGCGTCGATCGCCTGCCAGGCGGCGCTCCAGGCGGCCCAGTCTTCGCGCAGCGCGGCGCCCCGCAGGCCGTCTTCGACCACCGGCGGCGGGGCCGGGGGCTGCGGCGCCTGGGGCAGTCGGCCCGCGCCATGCACCCAGAAGGCGTTGACAGGCGACAGGCGCCGGGCCTCGCGTGCGTCGTTGAAGGGGTGGGTGTAGAGCAGCATCTGCATCTCGCTGTGCAGGCGGCGCAGCGGGTGCGATTTTTGTTCGCCGGGCAGCCAGTGCGAGACGTCGCGGTGCAGAACGCGTTCGGGCGAGGCGGTGACCAAGTCGGCCAGCGGTTCGCCCCGGGCCAGCCAGCGCGTGGGCTGGTCGTACTGCAGCGTGATGCCGTCACCCTCGAACCACGGTGCCATGACGGCGAGCAGGGCGCGCGATTCGTCTTCGGTCAGCTGGAGCTGGGCCGGGTCGGCCAAGGTGACATGGTCGGTGCGCACCTCCCAGTGGCAGGGCGTGACGAAGGCCCAGGCGCCCTGGGCAGCCTCGTCGTGGCGGCCCTGCTGGTGCAGGTGGTGCGCGGCCCAGGGGATGCGGCCGGGGGCGCTGGGCAGGCCCAGTGCGCGCGCCAGCGCGCGCTCGTGCGGGGCGCTGAAGGCGTCGTCGTCCCCCAGGTCGCTCTCGTGCAGCGTCAATCGCGCGAGCAGCCGTTCCAGGTGGGGCAGGGCCAGGCCGGCAAGGGCCTGCTGGCTGGCCTCGGAGGCGCCGGCGGCGTAGGGGATGAGCAAATGGAGGGTGTCCGACATGCCGGGTATTTTGCGGGATGCCACAATCGCGGGCTCATGCAAATCCCTTACGAACTGGCCCTGGGCTGGCGCTACACCCGCGCGGGCCGCGCCACGCGGCGCAACGGCTTCATCTCGTTCATCTCGGGCGTGTCCATGCTGGGCATCGCGCTCGGGGTGGCGGCGCTCATCATCGTGCTCAGCGTGATGAACGGCTTTCAGAAAGAGGTGCGCGACCGCATGCTCAGCGTGGTCTCGCACATCGAGATTTTTGCCCCGGCCGGCGCGGCCATGCCCGACGTGGCGCGCACGCTGCAGGAGGCGCGCCAGCACCCGCAGGTGGTGGGCGCGGCGCCGTTCGTCGCGGCGCAGGCGCTGCTGGCGCGCGGCGAAGACATGAAGGGCGCGCTGGTGCGCGGCATCGACCCGGCGCGCGAGCCCGAGGTCACCGATCTGGTGGCCGGCAGCCAGGGCGAGGCGCTGGCGCAGCTCGTGCCGGGCGAGTTCCGCGTGGTGCTGGGCGGAGAGCTGGCGCGCATGCTGGGCGTGCGCGCGGGCGACGTGGTCACGCTGATCGCGCCCAGCGGCCAGGTCACGCCGGCCGGTGTGGTGCCGCGCATCAAGCAGATGCAGGTGGCTGGCACCTTTGATTCGGGCCACTACGAATACGACTCCACCCTGGTGCTGCTGCACCATGAGGACGCGCAGCGCATCTTCCGCCTTGAAGGGCCCACCGGCATCCGCCTCAAGCTGCGCGACCTGCACCAGGCGCGCACCGTCGCGCAGGATCTGGCCCAGTCCCTGAGCGGCGACCTGCTGATCCGCGACTGGACGCAGCAGAACCGCACCTGGTTTGCCGCCGTGCAGCTCGAAAAACGCATGATGTTCATCATCCTCACGCTGATCGTGGCCGTGGCGGCGTTCAACCTGGTGTCCACGCTGGTGATGACGGTGCAGGACAAGCGCGCCGACATCGCCATCCTGCGCACCCTGGGCGCGAGCCCGCGCAGCATCATGGGTATCTTCGTGGTGCAGGGCGCGATGGTCGGCGTCATCGGCACCCTGGCCGGGCTGCTGCTGGGCCTGGGCATTGCGTTCAACATCGACGTGATCGTGCCCGCCATCGAACGGCTGTTGAGCGCGAGCTTTCTGCCCAAAGACATCTACCTCATCAGCCGCATGCCCAGCGACCCGCAGCCTGCCGACATCGTGCCCGTGGGCGTGATCTCGCTGGTGCTGTCCTTCGTGGCCACGCTCTACCCGAGCTGGCGCGCCAGCCGCGTCAACCCTGCCGAGGCCTTGCGCTATGAGTAATATAGCTAGTGGCGCTTATCAAGCAAGCGCTGGAGGCCAAAATGGCTTCAAGAATCAAGTCGTGCTGCAGGCCCGGGGCCTGACCAAGCGCTTCACCGAGGGGCGCCTGGACGTGACGGTGCTGCAGGGTGTCGACCTGGATGTGCACGCGGGCGAGACGCTGGCCATCGTCGGCGCCTCGGGTTCGGGCAAGAGCACGCTCTTGCACCTGCTGGGCGCGCTCGATGCACCCACGTCGGGCAGCGTGCACCTGCATGGGCGGAATCTGGCGCAGATGTCTGCAGCGCAGCAGGGCGACTTGCGCAACCAGTACCTGGGCTTTGTCTACCAGTTTCACCACCTGCTGCCCGAGTTCAGCGCGCTCGACAACGTGGCCATGCCGCTGCGCATCCGCCGCCTGCCTTACGAAGAATGCACGCGCCAGGCCGCGCAGATGCTGGCCCACGTGGGCCTGGCGGGCCGCGTGCAACACCGCCCGGCCGAGCTGTCGGGCGGCGAGCGCCAGCGCGTGGCTATTGCGCGTGCCCTGGTCACCCGGCCGGCCTGCGTGCTGGCCGACGAGCCCACCGGCAACCTTGACCGCACCACGGCCGAGGGGGTGTTCCAGCACATGCTGCAACTGGCACGCGAGCAGGGGACGGCGTTTGTGATGGTGACGCATGACGAGACCTTGGCGGCGCGGTGCGACCGGGTGCTCAGGCTGGTGGCGGGGCGGCTGGATTCGGCTGCGTAGTTTTTGTGTCTGTGCTTCTTGCGAAGTGCGGAGGCCGGGCGCACACCCCGGCTCCCGCCCTCAGCACAAGCACACCGCCATTCAGCACTGCCCTGTGGGATCATCCCGTCATGCCCCACTCTTGGATCGACACCCACTGCCACCTGGACGCCCCCGAGTTCGCTCCCGACGTGGACGCCGTGCGCGCCCATGCCCGCGCAGCCGGCGTGCAGCACCTCGTCATTCCAGCAGTGCAAGTGGCCCACGTTGAAGCCGTGCGTGAACTGGCCCACCGCCACGGCGACAGCTATGCCCTGGGCATCCATCCGCTCTACACCCCGCAGGCGGCGGACGACGACGTGGAGCGCCTGGCGCAACTACTGGAGCAGCACAGCAACGACCCGCACCTCGTCGCCATCGGCGAGATCGGCTTGGATTTCTTCGTTCCCGGGCTGGACGCCGAGCGCCAGACGCTCTTCTATCGCCAGCAGCTGCAACTGGCCCGG
>JAANMT010002421.1_pt1 | contig 15558 bp, 12 predicted proteins | sample 7279711 | NCBI WGS metagenome assembly JAANMT01 (sample SAMN14094538, study PRJNA606508) | bioreactor metagenome | isolation source: A lab-scale SPAN reactor treating ammonium-rich wastewater day 1 | place: Ireland: Galway | collected 2017-01-16 | reverse complement strand
AACTGCGGGAGGACATCCCCGTTCTGACCTTTGAGCGTCACATCAATGACCCCGCCTTTGGCGTCGAGGTCGCTGATCTGTTCATAGACATGATGAAGGAGCGTTGACCATGATCGCCGACAACGGACGTGACTATAAAGACCTGCCGCACCTGACCGAGGGCGACGAGGCGTTCCGCGCCAAGTTCCTCTCCTGGGACCTGGGCAACATCAGCTTCACCGATGTGCAGGAGTACCTGAAGGTCAAGGACCTGATCCTCGTGCCGATGGCGAGCTTTGAGCAGCACGGCCCGCACCTGCCCATCTACACCGACACGATCACCTGCGTGGAAATCTCCAAGCGCGTGGCCGAGATGATCGCCGTGCTGCACACCCCGCCCATCTGGACGGGCTACTCGCCCCAGCACATGCACGAGCCGGGCAAGGGGCGCGGCACGATCACCATCCGCAGCACCACCCTGCTCAACCTGCTGTACGACGTGGCCCGCAGCCTGATCCATCACGGCTTCAACCGCATCGTCTTCATCAACGGGCACGGCTCCAACGTCAAGGTCGTCGATCCCATCCTGCGCAAGCTGCGCTACGAAACCGGCGCGCTGATCAGCTTCGTGAAGCCCTACATGGAAAACTACGTGGGCATCCTCGAAGGGCTGATGGAGAACCCCTGGGAGGAGACTCCCGGCTGGCACTCCAGCGAATTGGAGACCTCGCAAGACCTGGCCTGGAATGAGAAGTACGTCCGTATGGATCGCGCCGACTTCACCAAGGCGCACATCCCCGGCTGGCTGCCCAAGACCTTCGAGAAGAAGGATGGCATGCCCGACGTGGAATTCGAGGGCTACAAGTACTTCACCTTCCCGATGGATCACCACGAATTCATCGGGAGCGGTGTGATCGGCAACCCGCTCCGCGCTACCAGGGAGAAGGGCGAGGAGGCTTTCCGCCGCCTGTCCGAGCACGTGGCGCGCGGCGTGCTGGAGCTTCAGAAGGTCAAGGTTGAGGTGCACAACCGCGAGTTTGTGGATCGCGTGTTCTAGCCTTTACGGCTCTGGGTGGTGGGGGGTTGCTTCGCGCAGCCCCCTGCCCGTTTGCCTTCACGTTACCAATCGCCAACGGCCAACGGCCAATCGCCAACGGCCAACGGCCAATCGCCAACGGCCAACGGCCAATCGCCAACGGCCAATCGCCAACGGTTAACCGCCAATCGCCAGTTTCCAGGAGGGAATCACCATGAAGGTCGGCGTATTCAGCTTTGTGTTTCAAGACCTGCTCTCGTTCGATGACGCGCTGGACTGGATCGCGGGCGTGGGGGCCGAGGCGGTCGAGATCGGCTCAGGCGGCTACGTGGCCGAACTGGGCCAGGTATACTGCCCGGCTGCCGAGCTGCTGGCCGACGAGGCGAAGCTCACCGCCTGGAAGCAGAAGGTGGACGACCGCGGGCTGGAGATCAGCGCGCTGTCATGCCACGGCAACCCGCTCCACCCGCAGGCGGCCATCCGCGAGCAGCACCAGCGCGAGTTCCGTGACACGGTACGCGTGGCCGAGAAGATCGGCGTGCGGCGCGTCGTCACCTTCTCCGGCTGCCCCGGCGACAGCGACGCGAGCCAGCACCCCAACTGGGTCACCTGCCCCTGGCCGCCCGACTTCCTGCGCGTGCTCGAATGGCAGTGGAATGAGAAGATCATCCCCTATTGGCAGGAAGAAGCTCAGTTCTGCCGCGAGCACGGCGTGGATATGATCTCTCTAGAGATGCATCCGGGCTTCCCGGTGTACAACCCGGAGACGCTGCTGCGCCTGCGTGAGGCGGTCGGGCCGGAGATCGGGGCCAACTATGACCCCAGCCATCTGTTCTGGCAGGGCATCGACCCGATTGCCGCCGTGCGCGAGCTGGGCGAGGCGATCTTCCACGTGCACGCCAAAGACACCAAGATCGACCCGCTCAACGCGCAGGTCAACGGCGTGCTCGACACCAAGCCCTACGCCGACGAGATCAACCGCTCGTGGCTCTTCCGCACCGTCGGCTACGGGCACGGCCTGGAGTTCTGGAAAGACCTGGTCAGCGCGCTGCGGCTGGTCGGCTACGACTACGTGCTCAGCATGGAGCACGAGGACAGCCTGATGTCGCTGCGCGAGGGGCTGGTCAAGGGCGTCGAGGCGCTCAAGGGCCTCGTCCTGACCGACGAGCGCGGCAAGCCCTGGTTCGAGTCGTAACGTTCTGGCGGATCGTTCGGGAACACGGTTAGGGTAATGGAACCCAGCAGCAAACTCTTGCTCGTCACCGGGGCGACCGGCTATGTAGGCGGTCGCCTGGTGCCGCGCCTGCTGGCGAGCGGTTACCGCGTGCGCGTCCTTGTGCGGGACGCCGCCCGGCTGCAGGGGCGCGAATGGGTCGGGCAGGTCGAGGTGATCCAGGGCGATGTCCTGAAGCCTGAGACGCTGGAACCGGCCATGCGCGGCGTCAGCGCCGCCTTCTACCTCATCCACAGCATGAGCACGGTGGCCGGGTTCCACCAGCGCGACATGGCCGCTGCCCGCACCTTCGGCGAGGCCGCCCGGAGCGCCGGGGTCGGGCGCATCATCTACCTGGGTGGGCTTGGTGTCCCGCACAGCGAGCTGTCCGACCACCTGCGTTCCCGGCAACTGACCGGGGACGAGCTGCGCAAGACGGGCGTGCCGGTCACCGAGTTCCAGGCGGCGGTCATCGTCGGCGCTGGCAGCCTCTCCTTCGAGATGATCCGCTATCTCACCGAGCTGATCCCGGTGATGGTCTGCCCGCGCTGGGTGTTCACCCGCACCCAGCCAGTCGCCATCGACGACGTGCTCGATTACCTGGTGACTGCCCTCGAAAAACCGGAGACGGCAGGGCAGGTCTTCGAGATTGGCGGGGCAGACACGCTCACCTACGGTGACATGATGCTGCAATACGCTGAGGTGCGCGGCCTGCGCCGGGTGCTGTTCCCCGTTCCGGTTCTCACACCGCGCCTGTCGTCCTACTGGGTGCACTGGATGACGCCCGTCCCGGCCTCGATTGCCAGGCCGCTCATCGAGGGCCTGCGTAACGAGGTCGTCGTGCGGGACAACCACGCGCGGCAGGTGTTCCCGGAGATAACGCCGCTCGACTACCGCACGGCGGTCAGCCTTGCCCTCGATCAACTGGATGCCGGGCAGGTCGAGACCACCTGGAACGACGCCCTCACCACGAGCCAGCGGGATGCCAAACCCGTGACTCTCACCACCCACGATGGCATGACGATTGAGCGCCGGTGGCAGCTTGTGCGCGCCTCACCGGCTACAGTCTTCGCCGTCTTTTCCCGCCTGGGTGGGGATCGCGGCTGGCTCTATCTCAACTGGGCCTGGCAGCTGAGAAGTATGCTTGACCGGCTGGCCGGAGGCGTCGGCTTCAGAAGGGGCCGCCGCGACCCGGTTGAGCTGCGCATCGGCGATTCGCTCGACTTCTGGCGCGTGGAAGCGGTGGAGCCGGGTCACCTGCTGCGCCTGCGCGCCGAGATGAAGGTTCCCGGACGGGCATGGCTTCAGTTTGAGGCAGAGGCAGTGGATGACACGTCTACGCGCCTGACCCAGACGGCCTTTTTCGCGCCCAAGGGGCTTTTCGGCTTCCTGTACTGGTACACGCTTTACCCTATTCATGGGCTGATTTTCTCAGGCATGATCCGGCGGCTGGCGCAGCAGGCCGAGGCGCTTGCGCCGCTTCCAGAGCAGTCGGCAGCCTGATGGCGGCGGGAGGGTGCGCTCGCCGCCGGGCAAGAGCGAACGTTGGCCTGGTCGGTCGGCAAGACCGAGGAGAGGAAGCTCATGCGCGTTGATCTGGCGTATGGCCGCAACGGCCTGAGGGTTGACCTGCCCGGCGCGGTGGACGTGATCGAGCCGCGCTACGTGCCCGGCCTGCCCGACGAGGGATGGGCAATCTGCGAGGCGCTGCGCACGCCCATCGAATCGCCCCCGCTGGCCGACCTCGTCGGCTCCGGCGACCAGGTGGTCATCGTCCACACCGACATTACCCGCGCCACGCCCAACGAGCGCCTGCTGCCGGTCGTGATCGGCGAGCTTGAGTCGGCGGGCATCTCGCCCGCTGATATCACCCTGCTCAACGGGCTGGGCACGCACCGCCCCCAGACCGACGCCGAGCTGCGCGCCATGCTCGGCGGCGAGATCGTCGACAGGTACCGCTGCCTCCAGCACGACTGTTATGACGACGCCAACCTCGTCTCGCTCGACCAGACTGCGAGCGGCCACCCGGTGCGCGTCAACCGCGCCTACTGTGAGGCCGATATCAAGATACTGACCGGCTTCATCGAGCCGCACCTTTTCGCCGGGTTCAGCGGCGGCCCCAAGGCGATCCTGCCCTCGCTGGCCGGGTCCGAGAGCGTCTTCACCAACCACGGCCTGCACATGATCGCCCACCCCAACGCCACCTGGGGCGTGCTCGACGACAACCCGATCTGGCAGGAGATGCGCGAGGTTGCGCTCAAGACCAACCCGACCTTCCTGGTGAACGTCACGCTCAACGCCAGCCGCGAGATCACGGGCGTCTTTGCCGGGGACATGCTGGCGGCCCACGCCGCCGGGTGCGCCTTCGTCCGCGAGAGCGCGATGGTTGGGGTGGACGCGCCCTACGATATGGTGATCACGACCAATTCCGGCTACCCGCTCGACCAGAACCTCTACCAGTCGGTTAAGGGCATGAGCGCCGCCGCCCAGATCGTGCGCCCTGGCGGCGCGATTATCATCGCCGCTGCCTGTGAGGACGGCCTGCCCGATCACGGCCTGTACGCCCAACTGCTCGCCGAGGCCGGGTCGCCCCAGGCCGTGCTCGACATGATCTCGCGCCCCGGCTTCTCCGCCCAGGATCAGTGGCAGGTGCAGATTCAGGCCCAGATTCAGCTTAAGGCGGACGTGTACGTTTACTCAGACGGCCTGACCGACGAGCAGATCGAGCGGGCGTTGTTCATCCCCTGCCGCAGCGTCGAGCAGACCGTCGCCGCGCTGCTGGAGCGCTACGGGCCGGATGCCCGCATCTGCGCCATCCCGGAAGGCCCGCTCACCATCCCCTATCTGCGGGAGCCCGTCAGCGCCGACGCCAGCTAATGGGGGCCACATTCCAGCCCACCCAATGTGTGTAGGGGCACAACGTGTTGTGCCCCCTGCCCGGCCAGATAAGAACCGGAGTCTAGTACATGGATAGCAAACTCTACCGCCTGCGCGAATTCGTGAAACCCGCCGATAACCGCAGCCTGATCGCCGATACGTCCGCCGGTCTGTCGCTCGGTGCGCTGCCCGGCCTGGAGGACTTTGAGGGCGCGGTCGGCCCCGCCCTGACGCTGCTCGACGGCGTCGTCGCCAGCCCCGGCCAGGCCCGCCGCCTCGCCGGGCGCACCCGCGCCGATGCCGCCTTGCTCGTCCGCGCCGACTGGACGAACGCGCTGCGCGGCCCCGACTTCGTGCTGCCGCCCGATGTGGTCAGCACCCTGCCACTCATCGACCCCGCCGACGCGCTCGACCTGGGTGCGAGTGCGCTGGTTCTCACCTTCTTGCTCGGCCACGAGGAGCACGTCGAGGCGGCCTGCCTGCGCGCCACCGTGCAGCTTGCGCTGGAAGGCAGCCGGGTCGGGATGCCGCTCATCGTCGATGTGCAGCCCATTGGCCCGCGCGTCGTGCTGCGCAGCAAGGCGATTGAGCTGGGCGTCTCCTACGCGCTGGAGGGCGGCGCGGACGGTGTGGCGATCCCCTGGCCGGGCGCGGAGTCGTTCCAGACCATCGCCGCTATGGCCGCCGGGTCGCCGGTCTGGGTCAGGCCATCCCCCGACGACCTCACCACCCCTGTAGGGGCAGGTCTCAGACCTGCCCTAAACCCTGCCCAGGACGCCCTCGACCTCGGCGCGACCGGCCTCTGGCTTGGCCCGGAAGCCTTCGCCCAACCCGACCCGCCCGCCCTGTTCGCGGCGCTCGGCGCGCTGGTTCACCAGCCCGCGCCCGCCGGGGCGTAAGGGGGATCGCCATGTACAACGGACTGCAGGCCCGCATGGATCGCCTGTTCAACCGTCACGGCGACGGGCGCGCGGTGTGCGTCGCCGCCGACCACGGCTACATGAGCGACGTGACGGCCAACGTGCTCAAAGTGCGCCCCATCACCGAGGCGATCATCCGGGGCGGCGTGGACGGCATTCTGCTCAGCCCCGGCCAGGCGATGCGCCTCGCGCCGCTCTTCCAGGGGCGTGACGGCCCGGCGCTGATTGTGCGCGCCGACTGGATGAACATGCCCCGCCTGGGCACTTCGAACATCGCCAACGCCGTCCCGCAGCGGCTGCTCTACCACCAGAAAGTCATCACCGCCGAGCAGGCCCTCGCCCTGGGCGCGTCGGCCATCACCATCTACCTGTTCCTGGGCTACAGCGACCGCGTCGAGACGGCGGGCATTGAGATTAACGCCCGCTTTGTGCAGGAGTGCCGCCGCGCCGGGCTGCCCTGCATCATCGAGCCGCTCGCCTACGGCGGGCAGGTGACCGGCGCGAACGTGGTGGACATCCTCACGCTCGGCGCGCGCATGGCGGTCGAGATCGGCGCGGATGCGCTCAAAATCCCCTATACGGGCGATGTGGATACCTTCCGCCACCTGTGCCGGGTATCCGGCGTGCCGGTGCTCGTGCTCGGCGGGGCGCGCTCCGACCGTGAGCGCGACGCGCTGGAGCTTTACGCCGAAGCGCAGGAGGCGGGCGCGGCGGGCTGCCTGATGGGTCGCAACGTCACCCGCTCGCCTGACCCGCAGCGCATGATCGAGCAGCTAACGGGCATCGCCCACCGCGGCTGGTCGGTGGATCGCGCGCTGCTCGCTGAGCAGTGGGATCATGTGCGCCTGCGCGCCCACCCCGCCGAGTGCACCGGCTGCGACCTGTGCGTGGTGGCCTGCGTCGCCGCCCATGAGGGCGGCGCAAGAGGGGATGGGTACGGCACGCACCTCTCGCGCCTCCGCATCGAGCCAGGGAACAAGCCCGGCCAACATAAAGTGATGTTCTGTACACTCTGCAAGAAGTGCATCGACGTGTGCCCGACGGGCGCGCTGCGCTGGCACGCGCAGAGCGGCGCAGTTGAACTGGTCGTCGAACGCTGCGAGAGCTGCGGCGAGTGCGTCGAGATCTGCCCGACGCAGGTCATCGTCCACTCCGACGAGGGCGTGACGCTCCCCGATGGTCGCACGCTTGACTGGTATCCGGTCGTGTGTGACCTGTGCGGTGGCGAGCCAGCCTGCACGGCCATCTGCCCCACCGGCGCGATCTTCTCCGCCGAGCGGGCGGGCTTCGACCCGCAGACGTCGTAAACGCGACCCGATGAAGGAAGCCGGTATGAATCTCACCCAACGAGCTTACGCCGACCGCATCCTGCGCGTCGATCTGACGAGCGGCCACGTCCACACCACCCCCCTGCCCGCCGATGCCATGCCCCTGATCCTGGGCGGCAAGGGGTTGGGCGCGTGGTTGTTCTACACCGAACTATCCGCAGGGACGGGTGCGCTCGATCCTGCCAACCCCCTCATCTTCCACAACGGCCCGCTGACGGGCACGACCGCCCCCACCGCCGGACGCTTCGGCGTTACCACGCGCAGCCCGGCCACCGGCGCATACTGCGACTCGTATTGCGGCGGCTACTGGGGGCAGGTGCTCAAGTACGCCGGGTATGATGCGCTCGTCGTGACCGGCGCGGCCAGCGAGCCGGTCACGCTGGTCATCGACGACGACCGGGTCGAGATTCGCCCCGCCGCTGACCTGTGGGGCACGACCATCACCCAGGCCACCCACCGCCTGTGGGACTCCTTCGGGCGCGAGTGGGAGTCGCTCGTCATCGGCCCGCCCGGCGAGGCGCGCCGCAACCTGGCGGGCATCTTCAACGAGACGCGCGCGCTGGCGCGGGGCGGCGTCGGCGCGGTGATGGGCAGCAAGAACCTCAAGGCCATCGTGGCGCGCGGCACGGGCCGCGTGCAGGTCTACGACGAAGCCGCCTACCGCCGCGCGCTCCAGCTTGCCTTCCGCGCCGTGCGCATGTCGAGCGAGACAACGCTGCTCACCCGCGAGGGCACGCTGAATATCCTGGAGATCGTCAACGTGATGGGCGCGCTGCCTACCCGCAACTTCCAGCGCGGCGTGTTCGAGCAGGCGGACGAACTTTCCGGCGCGGCCTTCCGCGAGCACAACTGGGGCAAGAACTACGCCTGCTTCGCCTGCCCCATCGGCTGCGGCAAGTGGACGCTCCCCCTCGAAGACGGCAAGGTGATCGAGGGGCCGGAGTACGAGACAACCTATGCCTTTGGCCCCAACTGCGCCATCGGCGAGCGCGAGTCGATCATCCGCCTCAACTGGCTGTGCGACGAGTACGGGCTGGACACGATCAGCGCGGGCAACGTGCTCGGCTTCGTGATGGAATTGTTCGAGCGCGGCATCCTCACCGCCCGCGACCTGGACGGCATCGAGCCGCGCTTTGGCGACGCCGCTGCCGCCTGCGCGCTGCTGGAGAAGATGGCGAAGGCCGAGGGCTGCGGCGAGTGGCTGGCGCAGGGCGTGGCCGCCATCGCCGCCGAGCACCCGGACGCGCAGGCGTTTGCCATGCACGTCAAGGGGCTGGAGATGCCCGGTTACCACCCCAGCGCGGCCAAGGGTACGGCGCTCGCCTACGCCGTCTCGGAGCGCGGCGCGTGCCACCTGCGCGGCGCGCCGCTCGGCGAGCTGTTCAGCGGCTCCGCCGACCCGCTCGCCCTGGAGGGCAAGCCGCAGCTTTTCCGCGACCATCAGGCCAGCACCGCCGTCTGGGACAGCGCCTGCCTGTGTCTGTTCCCCGGCTATGGCATGTCGCTCAAGGAGGTCTGGCAGCTTGTGACCGCCGCCACCGGCTTCGACTACCCGGCAGTGCGCGACCTGGAGCTGCTCGGCGAGCGCGTCTCGACGCTCGCGCGCCTGATCAACGTGCGCGAGGGCTTCGCCCGCCCGCATGACACGCTCCCGGCCCGCAACCTCACCCAGCCGATGGCGGGCGGCCCGGCTGCCGGGCACGTCGTCGAGCTTGCGCCGCTGCTTGACGAGTACTATGCTCTGATGGGCTGGGACGCCGAGGGCGTGCCCACCCCGGAGCGCCTGCGCGCGCTGGGCCTTGAGGGGCTGCTGGCTGCCGCAGGCTGACCGGGCTCTGCACCGGCTGTTGATTGGTACGGGGGGGCGCTTCGCGAAGCGCCCCTACCCGCGCCGCCGCCCGGCGCGCCGTGTCGCGCCATCGATCCTGACGGCACTAGCAACAAAGGAACCTCGACACCACCATGGTCATCACCGACAACCTGATCCTGTTCTACGTGATGGCGGCGTTCGTCGCCTTTCTGGTTGGCCTGTCAAAGGGCGGGTTGGGCGGCACGCTCGGTGCGCTTTCCACGCCGCTGCTGGCGCTCGTCATGCCCTCAGGCCGCGTGATCGGCCTGGTGCTGCCCATCCTCATGATCGCCGACGTGTTCGCCGTTGCTCTCCACTGGCGGCGCTGGAACATGCGCCTGATCCTGCTGCTGCTGCCCGGATCGCTGCTGGGCGTGACGGTCGGCACCTTCCTGATCACCAACTCGCCCACCCGCACGCTGCGCATCCTGCTGGGCGTGATCGTGCTGATCTTCGTCGTCTACAAGCTCTTCGAGCCGCGCATCATGAGGCTTACCAGGTACGAAAGCAGGGACTGGCACGGTCTGCTGGCGGGCACGGTCACCGGCTTCTCGTCGTCGCTGGCGCACATCGGCGGCCCGCCGACGAGCATCTACCTGCTGATGCAGAAGGTTACGCCGCGCGTCTTCATCGGCACTTCGGCCCTGTTCTTCTTCATCCTCAACTGGATCAAGGTGCCCTATTACATCTATGCCCGGCAGTTCGATCTGCCGCTCATGTGGCAGATCGCCTGGCTGATGCCGCTTGTCCCGGCGGGCGTGTGGGCCGGGCGCTGGCTGGTCGACAGGCTCAACCGCGATACGTTCGAGAAGGTGATCGTCGTGCTGCTGGCCGTTGTCGGCGTCATGCTGTTCTTCTGATTGCCTGACACTGGCGATTTCTGGCCTGCGAAGCGGGTGCAAGCTATACTTCAGCGCATGATGAGGGTATCAACTAACGGCTGGCGAAGCGTCAGCCTGACTGTGGCGTTGGTGCTCGCCGTACTGCTCAGCGGCTGCGGCCTGCTGCCCGGCCTGTTTGGCAGGGGCGGCGGCCCGGCTGATATCGCCGTTGGCGTGGCCGATATGAATGGGTTGGCGCGCGTCGAGAGCGCGGCGGGCGTCAACGACTTTCAGGTTACGTCGGGGCTGACCGGCGAGCGGCTGACCGGTGTCCGCATCCGTGTGGCCGTCTTTGGCGGCACGCGCCTGCTGATGGCCGAGGACCCGACCGGCGCACATTTGCCGGTTGCGGTGCCGCTGACAGGCGAGGCGACCGTGCGGCGGCTGGTGATGCCCGCCCGCACCGGCAGCGGCTACAACATCACCACTGCCGCCGGGCCGCTGAACCTGGACGATCTGGAGCTGGTCGGCACGCTGTCCGAGGAGGACATCCGCGCCCGGCTGCTGCGCGGCCCCAACCAGGCCGTGCTGATCTATCTCTACAACCCGGCCCGCCCCCTGGCACTGACCAACGCCCCGCTCCAGGCCTACAGCACCCCTTTTGAGAACGTGACCGTGCTCCGCGCAGCAGGCGAGCCATCCGACGCAACGCTCGGCCTGGTGACGGTCGGCCTGCAGCACCTGGCCTACGAGACGTGGTCAAACCGCTTCATCGACCGCTATCTGGCTGCCCGCATCGGCCAGCAGCCGGATACCGACCTGCGCGGTGACCTGGCCTTCCGCTGGTCGTACCCCGTGTATGATGTGTTCCCGCCCGACGAGGACTTTGAACTGGGCGATGACGGCGAGCTGCTGCTGCGCGTCAACTGGCGCTCGCAGAACCCCGACCCGCCGCCTCCGTGGAGCTTCTTCGTCACGACCGACGATGAGCGGCTCGTACCGGAGCCGGAAGCCTTCCAGCTTGGGCCGGATTCGCCGCCCGCCGAGGTGCGGCTGGTCGTCAACCGGGCAGGGCTGGCCGCCGGGGAGTACACGGCCACCCTGTTCATCCAGCCCTTCAGCGACGCCTTCGGCATGATCGAGCAGCCCGTCGAGCGCACGGTGACCTACACCGTCGACCAGTCCGAGCCGACCCCCACCCCCGGCCCGTCGGTCGAAAGCCTGCAGGTTGACCCGTCGCAGCCGCGCACCGGGCAGACAATGACCGTCACCGCAGAGGGCTTCGAGGCGGGCGAGCCGGTGCTGTTCGAGATGATCGGCGCGGAGCGCACTATCAGCGACACGCTCCAGGCGGCAGATGGGACCGGATTCTTCACCTACCTGGTAGACCTGGGAACCGTCCCGGCGGGCAGCTACACGCTGCGCGTGACCGGCGCGCAGAGCGGCATCGCCGGGGAGTTGGCGCTCACGGTTGCCATGAAGGTGCCGGACGCGGTCGTCAGAACGGGCGAGCTCAACCTGCGCATCGGGCCAGGCTACGATTACCCGGTGGTCGACGTGCTGGCGCAGGGTGATGAGCTGGACGTGATCGCCGTCAACTGGGATGACTCGTGGCTGGAAGTAACAACCTCGACCGGCAGGCAGGGCTGGGTGGTCACCGACCTGGTTGAGTTAAGCATCCCGCTCGACGACGTGCCCTGGAACTCGAACTTCCCCGCGCCGCAGGATTAGGGCCGGTACGCTGGCGGCGCCTGCCGCGCTGCGGCAGTCAGAAACAAGCGTATAATTGCATGTGACATAGGGCGCAGCCAGGCGAATGCAGTTCGCACCTGCGCCCTAACCTGTGGGATGACTGCACGGGGGATGCTGGGTTGAGAAGCCTGCACGATATCCTCATCGGGCCGCCGCTGCCCACGCAGAGGCTGGGCGAAGAGCGCCTGAGCAGCTTCAAGGCGCTGGCCGCGCTCTCGCCGGATGCGCTGGCCTCCATCGCCTACGCCAACCAGGAGATCTTCCTGGGGCTGGTGGTGGCAGGCGCGGCTGGGCTGGCCTACTCGTGGCCTATCGCGCTGGCGATAGCCGGGCTGCTGGCCGTCGTCGCGCTCTCGTACACGCAGGTGATTCACGCCTACCCCGGTGGGGGCGGCTCGTACACCGTCGCCCGCGAGAACCTGGGCACAAACGCCGGGCTGGTGGCTGCGGCGGGCCTCAGCCTGAGCTACGTGCTCAACGTGGCGGTCAGCATGACGGCGGGCGTGGCAGCGGCAGCTTCGGCTTTCCCGGTGTTGTGGCCCTACCGCGTTGTGCTTGCGCTCGCGCTTCTGGCTGCCATCACGCTCGCCAACCTGCGCGGGCTGCGCGAGTCGGGTGGGCTGATGGCCGGGCCGGTCTACCTGTTCATCGGCACGTATCTGGTGATGATCGGGGTGGGGCTGGCACGCGCGCTGGCGGAAGGGCCAGCCACCTTTGCTGAGGCTGTGCCCCCGCCCGCCGAGGCGCTGACCACCTTTATCGTGCTGCGCACCTTTGCGGCGGGCTGCACGGCGCTGACCGGGATCGAATCAATCAGCAACGGCGTCCCCATCTTCCGCTCGCCAGAAACGCGGCACGCCAGCCAGACGATGGCAGCCATGGCCGCGCTGATGGCCGTGCTGTTCCTGGGCACAGTTGGGCTGACACAGCGTCTTGGCGTCGTGGCCGGGCCGGAGGAGACGATCCTCTCGGCGCTGGCGCGGCGTGTGGTGGGCGAGGGCGCACCTTACCTGGCCGTGCAGGGCGTGACCCTGCTGGTGCTGGTGGTGGCGGCCAATACCAGTTTTGTCGGCTTCCCGCGCGTGGCGTCCGTTGTGGCACGCGACGGCTTCCTGCCACGCCAACTGACGCTGCTCGGCGAGCGGCTGGTGTTCACCAACGGCATCTTGCTGCTGTCCGGGCTGGCCGGGGTGCTGATCGTCGCCTTCGGAGGCGACACGCACCTGCTGATCCCGCTGTTCGCGGTCGGGGCGTTCCTGGCCTTCACTCTCTCGCAAGCGGGGATGGTCATCCACTGGGTACGCGAGAAGGGACAGGGCTGGCTGGCGAAGTCGCTGGCGAACGGGCTGGGGATGCTGGCAACCGGGGTAGCGCTCGTCATCATCGGCGTCAGCAGGCTCCTGGATGGCGCGTGGATCGTCGTCCTGCTGATCCCGCTGCTGGTCGTGTTCTTCCGGCAGGTGCACCGTCACTATGATGCTATCCGGGCGCAGCTCTCGCTGCGCCACGGCCTGCCGCCGACGCTGAAGCCGCTGCACAGACCCCGCATCGTGCTGCCCATCTCCGGCATGCACCGGGGCGTAGTGGAGGCGCTGCGCTACGCCCTCTCCATCTCGGACAAGGTGACGGCGGTCTACATCGAGCTGGAGCCGGGGCAGGCGGAGCGGGTACGCCGGGAGTGGGACGAGTGGGGCTTCGACCAGGACGTGGAGTTGGTGGTTGTGCCCTCGCCGTACCGGCGCATCGTGGGGCCGTTCCTGGAGTTCCTGGACGCGCACGACCAGGCGCACAACGACGGCCAGTTGGCGACGGTGCTGCTGCCGGAATTTGTCCCGGCGCGCTGGTGGCACTCGCTGTTGCACAACCAGACGGCCTGGCTGATCAAGCTGGCGCTGCTCTACCGGCGGCGGCGCTTCGGGCGCACGCGGGCCATCATCGACGTGCCGCTCTACCTGCGGCGGTGAGGGAGCTCGCCCCTGTGGCACTCAGTCGTGCGCCCATCGGGTTACAGATCGCTTAACAGGGCTTCCAGTACCTCAATCAACGGCGGCAGGTCGTCTGTGACGGTTGTCCAGACAATACTGTAGTTGACGCTAATGTAGTCGTGGGCAAGCTTGTGCCGCATACTGATGATCTGGTGCCAGGGTATCTGATCGAGGGAACTGCGAGTTTGTGCGCTGACTTGGCCGGCCGCCTCGCCCACAATCTCCAATGCGCGCACAAGGGCAAAGGCGAGCATCTCGTCCTCATCGAGCGCCGCCCGTGTCCTCCCTGCTGCGAACTGGCGTGCCTTGTGCGCGGCATCCAGCATATCTCTCAGCCGCGTCTCATCCTGTTCGTTCATACATGACTCTGGCTGTCTGGATCGCTTTGTGGCGAAAGTGACGGCTGAGGCTCTCTGGTGTGTTGAGGTCGACCTTGCGGCCAAGCAGCTCACTCAGGGAATCCTCAAGGTCGACGAACTTAAAGAAGCCAATGCGGGCGTCCGGCTCAAATTCGACCAGCACATCCACATCGCTGTCAGGCCTGAAATCGTCACGCAGCACTGATCCGAAAAGCATCAGCCTGCGGACATAGTAGCGCTGGCAAAGCGCAGCCAGCTCGTCACGGGGAACATCGACCGCAATTGCCATGCGCCCATTATAGCGCATTGCCCTTCCTCGTGCGTGACTTTCTGGCGCGCAGGTGTTGTTAGTAGTAGGACATTACCCCGCTTGTCCGGCGGGGGAGAGCCGGTATACTTGGAGCGGTTGCACACTGCCCAACGCCCGATGAGCCAATACTGAGGAGCCCCAACTTGACCCTCGATGCGCCAAGCAAGAGCTTCGAGCCGACCCACATGCTGCGCCTGGTCAGCCGCACCTTTGCCCTGTCGATTGAGAATCTTCCCGCCCTGCTGCGTGAGACGATCACACTCGCCTATCTTGCCTTTCGCGTCTCCGACTTCTTGGAGGACAACGAGGAGATGCCCGCCGAGCGCAAGGTCGAACTGCTGCGCCTATGGGTGCGGGTGCTCGACGGTGAGGTTGAGGCGCGCGAGCTGACCGGCCATCTCTCCGACGTTGACCCTACCGACCCGGAGGCCGAGGTTGCCCGGCACGCGGACGCGGTGCTGGCCTGCATCCGGCGGCAGCCGCTGGAGCTTCAGGCGTTCATCCTGGAGGAGGCGCGCGAGTCGGCGCTGGGCATGGCCCGCTGGCAGGCGCGCGGCCCGCTGGTGCGCGACGAAAATGACCTGGACGACTACATGTTCGAGGTGGCGGGGCGGGTGGGCCACATGCTCACCCGAATCTTCGCCTGGCACTACGCCCCATTGCGCGGCCTCGTCGACGAGCTGATGCCGCTTGCCCGTGAGTTCGGGCTGGCGCTCCAGACCGTGAACGTCATCCGGGGGCTGCACAAGGACTACCAGCGGGGTTGGATCTTCGTGCCGCAGAGCTTCTGCGCTCAGGTGGGCCTGAACCCGCCCGATCTGTTCAAGCCGGAGCACCTGGAACAGTCGATGCGCGTGGTGGACATGCTGGCGGACAAGGCCGAGCGCCACCTGTGCAGCGGCCTGGCCTACGTCAAGCGCATCCCGCGCCGCTACCACGGCATCAGGCTGGCCTGCATGTGGCCGCTCTTCTTCGCCGTGCGGACGCTCGCCATCAGCCGGGGCAACCGGTGCGTGTTGGTCGAAGAAGCGAAGATCACGCGCGACGAGGTGGCGCAGATCGTCAAGAGCACACAGACGATGGGCTGGTCAAACCGCTGGCTGGACGGCTACTACGAGCGCCTCAGCGC
>JAANMT010002418.1_pt1 | contig 15568 bp, 13 predicted proteins | sample 7279711 | NCBI WGS metagenome assembly JAANMT01 (sample SAMN14094538, study PRJNA606508) | bioreactor metagenome | isolation source: A lab-scale SPAN reactor treating ammonium-rich wastewater day 1 | place: Ireland: Galway | collected 2017-01-16 | reverse complement strand
AGAATTAACAAAGACATTGTTTCAAGCAGCCAGATCGCTAGAATTCGCATAGAACTGTTGCGGGACTAGGAGTCGAACCTAGCCTGTGAGATTATGAGCCTCACGTGCACCGTACACTATCCCGCGGCCATAAGGTAAGTAGTATATCTGAAAAATTTGGTATAATCAAGGTTAGATGACAAGCTGGGGGTAAATCTTGGGATGACTGTCAAAAAATATTGTCAGGTGTGATTGTTTGATATCAGTGTCTAGTCATCCGGCAACCAGTCAACACTACTTAAACAGGCAGGGTAGCTCAGTGGTTAGAGCAGCGGATTCATAAACCGCAGGTCGTGGGTTCAAATCCCACCTCTGCTACAAGAAAATCGATTTCATCTTGATGTACTCAAGTGCTGAAGAGTTCCTGAGCTGGAAGATGATGGATCTGTTGCCTAGGCAAGGTAGATAGACTTCGTAACGATTATTGAAGAATTTTCCACCACTCTTGTATTGGCTTAAGTGTTGGGGTGGGGGTGGGGTAGACGATTGGTGCGGGAGAGATTTTAGGCAGAATAATAATCTGCTCGCCTTCTTTTTGTAATCTTAACTCATCCCTAATTCTTCTTTCCCTAGCAAGAGGCGTGTCGGCCTCAGTAATTTTTACTTCCAGATCGGCAATATCCTGGTTAAGTTGCTGTAGGTAATCTTGTGCTTCTGCTACTGCCAAGTTATCTCGCTCGACTTTTTTGACAGAAGACCGTATGCCTAGGATCATCATGACCATCACCAGGCTAATGATGAGTAAAACAACTGGGTTTTTAATGATATTCATGATTGTCAAAAAGTCCTCATCGTGTTATTATAAGTCTGTCAAACTGTGTGAGAGTTGATTATTGAACTGATCTAGCTTGATAATTAGATTACCTGGTAGACCGAGTGTTAACTCAGCACAGAATCTCATTCTAGTATAGTTTGGCCTGCTTAGAAATAGAAGATTAATGCAAAAATTGTTCACCGAAGCTCAAAAATTATTTGTTCAATATCTGCAAGAAGCGGGGAAAGCTCATGCCACCGTCATTGCTTACGGTAAAGATATTGAACAAATTAATGAGTTTATGGCGGGCAAAGGCAAGCTGTATGTAACCGAGATAACGGCCGAGGACATTGACGCTTTTAAGGAGTTACTTAAAAAACAACGTTACACCAGCAAATCAGTTTCCCGAAAGATCAATTCAATTAAGGCTTTTTTCAGGTTTTTAGTGTCTCAAGGATACTTAGCCGCCAATCCTGCCGATGTGATTGCACATCCTAAATTTGACCAGGCTCCGCCTAGAATTTTGACCAAAATCGAGTATCGGGCTTTACGAGATGCTTGCAAAGGTGATGAGCGGATGTCAGCCATTGTGGAGTTGTTGCTCCAAACAGGTATGCGGATTAGCGAGTTGGCAGCTCTGCAACTGACCGATATTGATTTTGAACGTAACTCAATTTCCATCGCCCCTCAAAATTCTCGACCGGCTCGGAAGGTGCCACTGAATATGGCAGCTAAGAAATCGTTACTGACTTATCTGGAAGTTAGACCAAGAGCCAGAGAAAAAACCGTTTTCTTGACAAAAACTTGTCGTCCGTTCTTAGTTCGCAATATTCGCACCGCCTTAGATCGTTACTTTAGATTAGCTGGTATTAAAGATGCCAAGGTCAATGACCTTCGCCATACCTTTATTATAGAACAGTTAAAGGCTGGCACACCGTTGGTTTACGTTTCTCAACTGGTTGGTCACAAGCGTATCACCACCACCGAAAAATACCTCAAATTGATCGATGCTCCTGACCTAGCACCTAATGTGCAGATTGAGGAGTTGTAATTTTCCCCAAACCACCCCATTTTTGTTTGACTCAATGTACAAGTCATTTCCATTGTGTCAGTTAATGAAGTCGATGCAGATTGGTCGCTAAAATCTAATTCTAGTTGATTTCTCAAACAGCCTTAAGCTGGACAGAAAAGTACGATAGAATAAGGACTGTATGAAAAAACGCATCCTATCTGGCATTAATCCAAGTGGCAGTTCACTGCATATTGGTAATTACTTTGGAGCCGTTAAACCACAAATTGATCTACAAAACGATGAGTTGTATGAAACTTATTATTTTATTGCCGACTTGCATGCCCTGACTACGGTACAAAATAAGACTACTTTACAGAGCAACGTTTCTAACGTGGTGCTTGATTATCTGGCTCTTGGTTTGGATATTGAAAAGTGTGTTTTTTTTCGGCAGTCACAATCGGTTGGCCACTCACAATTGGCAATTGTCTTGGCAAATTATATTGGTTTGGGGCAAATGAAACGGATGCATGCCTATAAAGACAAATTGCAAAAAGGTGTTGATGCAGATTCGGTGAATATGGGCTTGTTCAATTATCCCATTTTAATGGCTGCCGATATTTTGCTTTATAAACCTTATGGGGTGCCTGTAGGTGAGGATCAAAGACAACATGTGGAATTGACTCGGGACATTGCTGAAAATTTTAACAAAACCTACGGTCAGGAAGTCTTTCCTTTACCAGAGCCCTTAATTCGTCAGGATGTGGGTAAAATTGTCGGTACCAATGGAGAGCGAAAGATGTCCAAGTCACTTGGCAACATTATTGGTATTTTTGAGGATGAGGCGGTGATTCGTCAGCAAATCATGAGTTGTTATACCGACCCCAATCGAGTCAAAGCTACAGATCCTGGAAAAGTTGAAGGCAATCCAGTTTTTATTTATCACGACTTGATTAATGAAAATCAAGCTGAGGTTGAGGATTTGAAAAACCGTTATCGATTAGGTCAGGTGGGGGATGTAGAGGTGAAAGAAAAGTTATTTATGGCACATCAGAAATATTTTGCTCAGGCACGAAAAAGACGAGTTGAGTTGATGGGTAACCCCGAACTAGTTTTAGAAATTTTGACTCAGGGTGCCGAAAAATCTCGATTAGTTGCTGGCCAGACGGTGGAGGAGGTTTATCAAGTGATTGGTCTGTCTCGTTATGCCTGATCTTGAGTGTCATCCTGAACTAAATTTAGGATTTATTCAAGATCTGAGTTTGATCCATGATCTCCCAACCTTGGGAGTATGCAACATATATTGAATGATGCTGAAATAAATTCAGTATGAAAAGATAGTTTATCAATTGGAGAAAGAAGTATGAAAGACCAAATTATCTACGATGATTTTGCTAAACTTGACCTGCGGATTGCGACCATTATTGCGGTGGAGGAGATTGAGGGAGCTGATAGGTTGTGGAAAATTACGCTAGATGTGGGTGATGAGAAGTTGGGTGGGTTGGGGCAAAGAACAATTGCTGCAGGAGTCAAGCCTTGGTACACAGTCGATCAATTACTAGGCAAGCAAATTGTCTACTTAGCCAATCTGGAGCCAAGAGTATTGCGAGGTGTAGAAAGTCAGGGTATGTTGGTGGCGGTTGGAGGTGAGGAAGCGGTGCTGATTTTACCGGAGAAGAAAGTAAATAACGGTATTGTATTAAAATAGAGTCAATTCAATAAATCACTCGGATAAATCAAAGGAGTAGAGCTAGAACAGTTCTTGAGAGTTCACAAGGATTTTGGGAAAAAATTGGATATAGACCCTCTAAAAAGGGCGATCCGGTTGATAGTTATGTTAAGAATTTAGATGAATTTTAAGACTGTAAAATCAGACTTAAATTCACTTAATCAATATTTGATGCATCAGAATGAGATGTTGGATCTGGTTTAGTTAGTCGAAACTCAGTCTGACCTTGCCATCCTTGGTGGTACAATAGTGCGGTTAGGAGCCTTCATTTTATTATGGTAGAAGAGCAAAAAAATCCAGCTGAAGAGAAAAATTCAGAAATTATTACTGATCAAGCCAACGATGTGGCCGAGAATGCAATTGATCAACCTGCTACGAAAAAAAACACTAACAACTCCAAAACTTCTCCCACTAAAAACGGTCCTCAAAAATCTCAAAAATCCAAAACAGGACAACCCATCGATCCTAAAGTCAGGCAGTATGTTGTCCGCATTAATACCAGCGACTGGCAAAAGTGGCTAATGTACCTTCTGATTGCCGTACTGTTTTTGCCATTTTTCATGTCTCTTTTCCAATCAAATTCTGAAGTAATTTCATTAAGCCAAATGATTGCAGACGTCAGAGAAGAAAAAATCAAAGAGATTCAAGTGGCGGGTGAGGTCTTGAACTTGACCTACCAAGAAGGAGGAGTAGTCAAAGAGTCACGCAAGGAAACCAGTCAAAATATTGTTAGTATTTTGGACTCAGCAGGGATTGATATTACTGAGACTGAGGTTTTGATTACCGATCTGAGTTTAACCGACATGCTCAAGGATCTATTTGTCAACCTGTTGCCAATTCTGCTGATGATTGGAGTTTTTATCTTCATTTTCCGCCAAGCCCGTGGAGCTCAAGATGGCATGATGGGTATCGGTCGGAGTAAAGCCAAGTTATTTGTCAAAGGCAAACAAGATACCAAGTTCGCCGATGTAGGTGGCATGGATGAGGCTAAAAAAGAATTAGAAGAAATTGTCGACTTTATGAAACAACCCAAAAAGTACACCAAAGTTGGAGCAAGAACACCCAAGGGTGTGCTTTTGGTTGGTCCAGCTGGAACCGGAAAAACCCTCCTGGCTCGGGCAGTGGCTGGGGAAGCAGGTGTTCAATTCTTGTCAATTGCCGGTAGTGAGTTTATGGAAATGCTAGTTGGGGTGGGTGCGTCTAGGGTGCGGGATCTTTTTTCTACTGCCAAGAAAATGGCACCAGCTATTATCTTTATTGATGAAATTGATGCTATTGGTCGGGTGCGGGGTATGGGGAGTATGGGTGGGCATGATGAGCGCGAGCAAACGCTTAATCAAATTCTGGTTGAAATGGATGGTTTTACCCCCAACGATCATGTAATTGTCATGGCGGCAACTAATCGAGGCGATATGCTGGATCCAGCCCTGGTGCGACCGGGCAGATTTGACCGACGCGTGACTGTCAACTTGCCAGACCTAGATGAAAGAAAATTTATTTTATCTATCCATGCCAAAGCTAAACCGTTTGTGGCGGATTTAAACTGGGACCGAGTCGCTAAACGAACAGTTGGTTTCTCTGGGGCTGACATTGAAAATATGTTAAATGAGGCGGCAATTGCGGTGGCTCGTGCTAATCGTGAGCACATCAATATGGAGGATATTGAAGAAGCGTCTTTGAAAGTTAAACTGGGTCCTAGTAAGAAGAGATTACAGAGCGATCTGGAAAGAAAAATGACCGCTTATCACGAAGCAGGTCACGCAGTTGTTGCTCATTTGTCTCAGTACGCCGATCCAGTGCATCGGATTAGTATTGTTTCTCGTGGTCGAGCCTTAGGTTTTACGCTAACTCCGCCAGAACGAGATAAGGTTCAGACTACCCGCTCAGAAATGATTGACGAAATAGCGGTGTTACTGGGTGGGAGAGCCGCAGAGCAGTTAGTTTTTGATGAACTGACTGCTGGCGCATCCAGTGATATTGAGCGAGCCACCAGGGTTGCCAGAGCTATGGTGATGGACTTTGGGATGAGTGATTTGGGCCCCATGCAGTTTTCGCCGCAGTATGAAATGGCAGATTATGGTCGGGTTTGGGGCGAGCCCATGAAGATTTCAGAAACGATGCAAAAACAGGTTGACGTAGAGGTCAAAAAATTCGTGGATGTGGGTGCTCAGCGAGCCTTAGTTTTGCTGAAAAAACACCGAGCCCAGCTGGATGCCGTCTCGACTGCCTTAGTTGAGCGCGAATCATTAGACGGCGATGAGTTTGAGGAATTGATGGGGGTGAAAAAATCTGTGATAGAGTAAGATATTAGTGAATTAATTCACTTTGCTTTGAGCGAAAACTTGATTTAAATCGAACAGGCACTGTTTCTAACTGTAACCAGGTCAATCAAGAATTCCAAGTTTCGATTTTGCCTCGGCAACCCTCTCTCTCTCTTATTGTCAATAGCAAAGGATGCGGTAGGATAGGGGAATGATAACTTCCTCATCTCCTCAAGAACGCTTGGCTCAAGACCGACAAAATGTGCGTGATCGGTTTCTGTTGATTGATGGACATGCTTTAATTTACCGAGCTTATTATGCTTTCCCTGGTTTGACAGATTCGACGGGACGATTGGTGAATGCGGTTTATGGTTTTACTCGAATTTTACTAACCACAATCCGAGATTTTTCTCCGGTTTATCTGGCTGTTTGTTTTGACAGTCAAGAAAAAACCCATCGAGCGGTGGAGTTTGAGGCCTATAAAGCTCATCGACCAGAGATGCCGGATGATTTAAAACCTCAGATTGATCTAGTTAAAGAGGTAGTGACAGTGCTCAATATGCCTCAGTTTGCAGTGCCAGGGTATGAAGCCGATGACTTGATTGGTACGATTGTTGACTCACCACGCTTGGCTGAGCATCCGGGGGGGGTGGAGTTGATCGACAGTCCGGTTAATTATCCCTTAGTAACGATTGTGACGGGAGATAAAGATCTGTTGCAATTAGTATCCGATCATACGCACGTGTGGTTGCCAGGTAGAGGTAAAAACTCGGTCGATACCGAGTATGACTTTGAGCAAGTGAAAGTGAGAATAGGAGTTCGTCCAGATCAAATTGTGGATTTAAAGGCCTTGATGGGGGATAGCTCGGATAATATTCCTGGTGTAGCGGGTATTGGTCCTAAAACAGCTACTCAGTTGATTCAAGCCTTCGGCTCGTTGTTTGATTTGTATCAGGTTGTTGATCAGCTAGCAAGTGACCGATCTAAAATCGACGGTCTTGGTCGAGGGGTATTACGAGGGGCTTTGCTAGAGAAATTAATTAAAGATAAAGAAAACGCCTTTATCAGTCAAAAACTCGCCACCATCACTCGTCAAGCACCTATTGAAATTGACTTGGAATCCTGTCGGGTGATGGAGTACGACAAAGATCGTGCAGTTAAGCTTTTTGAGTTGCTGGATTTCAAATCCCTGATTCCGCTGCTACCCAAAGACTCGTTTGAGATTGGAGTACAGACGGCGTTGTTTTAACTACCGATGATGAATCATCTTTGAGAGATTTAAGAGAAATAATTATATTAAACTATATTGATACATGGAATGATCTGAAAAAGATATTTCTTCAATACCTGCTGAATTACAAATAATTCTCAACTGTTGTTCAAATATGCGAATTCTTTTTTCAACTGCTTTGAAATAAATCAGATCAACCCCATTGATTGAGCCACGGATACTGACCCGATATTTTTTTTCGAATTCGTCTGGGGTTGCCGACGGATCGCTGATATAAAAATCCAACCTATAAGCATCAGACCTGTCTTTGTTGCTTGAGTCTGGGTAGTAATCTTTTGAAACAGATAATCCATTTTTTTCAAATGCTTCTTTGAGAAGAAAATATAAATCAACAGGGGTTGCCTCTCGCAAATTGATTGCCAAACTTTGATCTACAGAATCATCTGGAGTTAGTGAAGATGCAGCGGAATCACCATGAGCTTCTTGTATAAAATTTTCTTCTGGCATAATTAACCAACCTGTTATTATTCCGGATATTCTCCTCTCTCTCTCTTTGTCAAGTTTCTATCGTGTGGGATAATCTCATCTGTGTCCAAGCCAAAAAAACTAAAAGTTGCCCTAATTCATGACTACCTAGCCGAGTATGGTGGGGCGGAGCGGGTGTTGGAGGTTTTGCATGACATATTTCCAGAGGCACCGTTATTCACAGCATTTGTAGACAAAGATCGATTGGGGGTGCAATGGCAGAGGTTTGCTGACTGGCAAATTCAAGAAAGTTGGCTGACGAAAATACCTGGATATAAGAAGTTATTTTCTCCTTTAAGAATTTGGGCACCAAGTTACTTCAGTCAATTTGATTTAACAGGTTTTGACTTGATTATTTCCTCGACAAATGCCTACTTTGCTAAAGCGATCAAAGTACCCAAAGGATCCAAACATATTTGCTACTGCCACACACCAAGTCGATCTTTATGGGGCTACTCAACTATGACTGACTGGAAGAAAAACCCTATTATTCGCTGGGGAGGTGAGCTGATCAATCATTACTTGAGGATTAAGGACCTAGAGATAGCGCGGAAAAATGTGGATTTATTTATTGCTAATTCAAAAGAGACGCAGAGGAGAATCAAGAAGTTTTATCGACTAAAATCGGAGGTGGTGTATCCGCCAGTGAAGGTGGCGGAGAGGCTGCCAGTTGTGAAGGGTGAGATTGTCGATCAAGTTTACACCTTGGTAAGTGGTAATTCTGGGATCCTGAATCAAGTTCTGGATGACAAACGCAGTGGTGATTCCAAGATTTTAGATCCTCACTTACGTCAGGACAGGCAAGTCAGCCATGACGACCAGGAGGGTTATTATCTGTACGTTAATCGTTTGGCGTGGTCAAAGCATCCGGAAATGGCAGTTGAGGTTTGCACTACGTTGAATTTACCGCTGAAAGTAGTGGGGTCTGGCAAAATGCTTGATCAACTCAAGGCGATGGCTGGTCCAACTATTGAGTTTTGTGGGTTTGTACCAGATAGAAAGTTAGCAGATTTGTATTTGGGTGCAACAGCCTTGTTATATCCCGTAGCCGATGAGGATTTTGGCATGATTCCAGTTGAAGCAATGGGTTATGGATTACCTGTTATAGCTCATCGATCGGGAGGACCGCTTGAATCAATTATTGATGGCAAGACTGGAGTTTTTTTTGATGACCTCAGTGTAGCAGGATTGTCCAAGGCGATTGAGCAGCATCAAAAACTAAAGCTGGATAAAAAGGCTATTCATAAACAAGCGAGACAGTTTAGTGAAGAGAGATTTAAGGATCAAATTAGTGGTTTAATTAACAAATTGCTTACTGCCTAACCAACTCCACCATGACGACGTCATTTGGTCCCATGGGTATGTGAGCCTGCAACTCGGCAGAAGTAGTGGCTAATGGTTGTTGTTTTTTGTTACCATTTAGAAATTTCGTTTGTAACTGGTAGTTGCCAGGCACGATATTGCGATAAGTGATAGGCACCACTTCGCGATTCCGACCTTTGGAATCAAAGTTGGCCAAAACAGTTTGAATCGCCCCATTTTCAGTCACTGCAGAAACGGCTTTAACGAATGATCCCTGACCTAGAGTTTGTACACGCTGATCGGCAATACTGTCCAATAACTGTAGAGCGTAATATCGAGGCTTAGCTTGTCCACCAAAGTCAGGCGCCGTTAACAACCCCCACCGCCCCCAATATTTTTTCCCAGCTGGATCATAGCCATCTTGAATTTCAAAGACAAAGCCTCGTTCCACAACCCCTAGCATGTTAATCGCGCCAGCTATGGTGTGAGCAGCCCCGTAAACCGTGTCATAGCCACTGTTAATATCACTATCATGTCCCCACTCAGTGATTAACAGCTCCATAAGACCGTTATATCTGGGGAACCGAGATACCACTTCCTTAGCTAAGGACATATCATTTCTGAATTGATCTAGGTCAGTGCTATACCTATGCCATGATAGGAAATCTAGTTGTAAGTTATTTTTTTGAGCATGAGTTAGCAATGCTACTAACCAATTTTCGTATAAAGCCGTAGTAGCTGGTCCACCAAGTTTAAAAGGTTGCACCCCTTTGACTCGACTAGCACCCTGAGCTGAGGCAGTGTAGAGATCTAAATAATTTTTATCGCCATAGTATTTCCAGTTTCCAAATAGATCCGGCTCATTCCAAACTTCATAGTAAACATCGCGAAAGCCTAAGGTACCACTGATATGTTGGATGGTTTGTTGGACCACGCTTGCCCAATCATTATATGTAGTAGGTTGACCTGTGATGTCGCCAGTGGATAGAACGGGTGGAGTGTAGGAAAGGCTTATAAAAGGAGTAGCACCGACACTTCTAATATCGTTCAGGACTAAATCAAGTTTAGTCCAGTCATACCTCAAGTTGCCTGGACTACCATGGACGATATCATAAAAATCATAAATGTGGTCAAGTCGAATGTATTCAGGTTTCAAAGCTGCGACTTGACTAGTGATAGGTTGGATGCGCCAAGCATGGGATTCACCGCCTTGAGCGAGATTGCGCCAGGGACGAGGCATGATTCCAACTATAGCTTGCACATCAACCTCAATTTGAGCAGGGTAGCTGGAGGCTTGAGTTAAAAATTCACGAACACCGGACAGCTGGCTGGCAGCTATGCCAATTAATAACAATAGGCTGATTGTGCCCAAGAAACTAAAGATGACTTGTTTACGCTCACGTCTTTGCATTTTGTTATTTCCCGCCGTAACATGATAAATTTTTTCCTCGCTCCCAATCAGTTGCGCGACCATACTTTGACTGCGTCCTGTCACACTGCGCGCTTGAAAGTCACTCGTCAAAAATTTTCACGTCACTTTTCAATTTTTATTGGTTCAAGATAGCACGACTCCAACTGGCGAGCAACGTCATCTTTGATTTGACACATTAGCAATCATACGTTATTATTGCTAATATGCTTGACCTAACACCAAGGCAAATCCAAATTTTACGTGCTATCATTGAAGAGTTTATTACCACAGCTGAGCCAATTGGTTCGGATACAATTGATAAAAAGTTTGGGATTGGAGTTTCCCCGGCTACGATTCGGAACGAAATGGTGCAACTGACTAATCAAGGCTACTTGGCAAAGTCACATAGCAGTGCTGGTCGAACGCCCACACCATTAGCCATGAAGCTGTATGTCAACGAGTTGATGCGTGAGAAAGAACTAACAGTGGCCGATGAGGTTTCTGCCAAGGAAAGAATTTGGAAAAGTCGCCACCAACTCAATCAGCTCATGAGGCAAATTGCTTGTGTAGTGGCAGACAGATCGCATGCTCTGGGAGTGACAGTGATGGATGATGAAGAAATTTACGCGTCTGGATACACGAATTTATTTAACATGCCTGAGTTTGAGGATATACACGTTTTAAAGCATGTGCTGGAGTTGGTTGAGGAAAGTCGGCTGCTGGAGGAATTACTTAACTTTGGAGCGAGCGAAAATGTAGTGCGAGTGGTATATGGGCAAGATGTAGGTAATAGACACCTGGCACCAGTGGGCATCATTCACACCTCATTTGAAGCTGATGGTCATCAATGTCGAGTGGCAGTGGTGGGTAGTAGTCGCTTCGATTACCCTTACATGATTCCGATGATGAAGTACATTCGGAGTTTGGTGGGTGAGTTGGTGGAGTAGAAGAATTCACCCGTCATGCTGTCCCGATAAAATCGGGCTCAGTATCCTACAATCAAACATAATTCTATTAATGAATTATCAAAAAGACATCCATACTAGACCATGAAACAAGTTCAGGATGACAGAACGATAGGTATGAAAAAACACACTAATCAACCAATTACTCCCACTACTGCCAATGGTCAGCCAGTCGGAGGTGTTGGTCATTTTATGGTCGCGGTGGGGGCGATTATTGAGTTAGAGAATACCGATCAAATCTTGCTTTTGCGACGGACTGATAACTTTCATAAAAATGAGTGGGAAGTGGTCTATGGTCGGATTGATCAAGGAGAGGATTTGGAAACAGGTTTACGTCGAGAGATAACAGAAGAAACGGGTATTACTCAACTGAACATTATTGACTGCCTTTCTCACTGGCATATGTATCGAGGAGAAGAAACTCCAGACAAAGAGATTATTGGTGTTACGTATGTATGTCGAACCAACCAACCCGATTTGCAAATATCGACCGAGCACTCAGAATATCAGTGGATGAGTGTGGAGGAAGCTCTTGGTTTAGTCAAAGTCGAAGGAATTAAACGAAACTTAGAAGAGTATCAGGTTTGGCGACAGCGTCAGCAGGAGGTTGATCAATTACAAGCCAAAGCCGCACGAGCTATGGCGGACTACCAGAATTTAGTTCGGAGGCAACAGGAAGATCGGAGTAAATTAATTACCCTAGCTAATGAAAATCTGATTGGAGATTTACTGGAGCCACTCGAACACTTGAGTTTGGCAGCTGAGCAGATTAAAGACCCAGGCTTACAGATGGTTATTAAACAGTTCTGGACCAAGTTGATTGAGCATGGATTAGTAGAAATTAACCCTATCGGCGAGCAGTTCGATGTGGAGACTATGGAGGTAGTTGATCACGATGATCAGGGTCAGGTGGTGGTTCAAGTTGTGAGGCGTGGCTATAAATTGGGAGATCACGTTGTTCAGTATGCTAAGGTTATCTTGGGTAAAGACAATAAAATCCCTCAAGAGATGGCCAAAAATTAGCAGTCTATTGACAAGTCTGCTAATCTGTGGCAGAATTAGTACAGTTGTTTGTTAGTTCAGGACCCCTTCGGCGGTTCAGGGTGACAGGAAAAAAAGTAAAATATTGTAAATTTTGAAAGGTCAACATGTCAGATACAGGTAAAATCATTGGTATTGATTTAGGTACCACCAACAGTGCGGTAGCAGTCATGGAGGGTGGTTCGCCCAAAATCATCCCGAGTGCCGAGGGTCGCAACACTTTTCCCTCGATTGTTAGTTTTAAGGGTAGCGAAATTAGTGTAGGTGATACTGCCAAAAGACAAATGGTTTTGAATTCCAAAAAAACTGTTAATTCGGTCAAAAGATTTATGGGTCGAAAAATGAAGGATAAGGCCGTCCAAGAGGCAGTCAAGCATGTCGCCTACTCAATTCTTGAGGGTAAAGATGGGATGGCAGTAGTGGAAATTGAGGGTAAAAAATACACCCCACAAGAAATTTCTGCCAAAATTCTCCAAAAAGCTAAAGCTGATGCAGAAAGTTATTTGGGAGGATCGGTGTCCAAAGCCGTAATTACGGTGCCGGCTTACTTTGATGATTCACAACGCCAAGCTACCAAACAAGCTGGCGAGATTGCTGGGCTGACTGTCGAGAGAATCGTTAACGAACCAACCGCTGCTGCTCTTGCTTATGGTCTGGATAAAAAAGGTAGTCAAACTATTGCTGTTTATGATTTGGGCGGTGGTACCTTTGATATTTCAATTTTAGAGATCGGTGAAGGGGTGTTTGAAGTCAAAGCTACTAATGGTGACACGTTCCTGGGTGGGGATGATTTTGACAATCTAATTATTGAACACATTATTGCTGAGTTCAAAAAAGAGCATGGTAAGGATTTGAGCAAAGACCCACAAGCTTTACAAAGGATTAAAGATGCAGCGGAGAAGGCTAAGATTGAGCTTTCCAGTGCCCAGAGTACGGAAATTAATCAGCCTTTCATCACTCAAGGAGATGAAGGTCAACCCCTGCATTTAACCATGACCATGACCAGAGCCAAGCTGGAGGAAGTAGTTGATTTGCTGATTAAAAAGACCTTTGAACCAGTCCGAAAAGCTCTCAAGGATGCTAAGAAGGATGTTAAAGATATTGATGATGTGGTACTAGTGGGTGGACAGACCCGTATGCCAAAAGTTCAAGCCGAAGTGGAAAAGTTCTTTGGCAAAGAGCCACACAAAGGTGTTAACCCTGATGAAGTGGTGGCAATTGGGGCTGCCGTCCAGGCTGGAGTCATAGGAGGCGATGTTTCAGATATTGTCTTGCTGGATGTGACGCCCTTAACTTTGGGACTTGAAACTTTGGGAGGGGTACGAACAGCTTTGATTGATCGTAACACTACCATTCCAACCAGTAAGTCTCAGGTGTTTTCGACGGCGGCCGACAACCAAACTCAAGTAGAAATCAATGTCTTGCAAGGAGAGCGGGAGATGGCAGCCGACAACAAGTCGCTCGGCCGCTTTATTCTAGACGGTATTCCCCCTGCCCGGCGAGGCATGCCACAGATTGAGGTCACCTTTGACATAGACAGTAACGGCATTTTGAATGTGGCGGCAAAGGATAAAAATACAGGTAAGGAACAGAAAATCACTATTCAAAATTCTACTAATCTGTCAGATGACGAGGTGGAGAAAATGAAGAAAGATGCTGAGTTGCATGCCGAGGATGATAAGAAGAAGAAAGAATTAGTCGAGGCGCGCAACCAAGCCAACTCAGTAGCGTTTGAAATTGAAAAACAACTGAGTGAGTATGGTGATAAGTTACCTGAGGCGGACAAGAAGCAGATTGAGGAAGATGTCAAAGCTTTGAAAGACCTGGCGGCCAAGGATGAGGCAACCAAGGAAGAGCTTGACTCAGCTGTGGAGCAAACCTTTAAGTCGGCTCAGAAAATTGGTGAGGTCATGCAGAAGGCAGCCAGTGAGGGCAGTGCGCCAAGTGGTGCCACATCGCCTGATGGAGACTCAACCTCTTCAGATGAATCGGCATCAGCTGCCGACTCCGCAGACGCCTCATCGACCAACTCAGACAAAAAAGCCAAATCAAAAAAAGACGAAGGACCGGTTGAAGAGGGTGAGGTGGTCAAGGAATAGGATGTCGATTAGACCCACAGTATGCCCACCAAACGCGACTACTACGAAATTTTAGGTGTTACCAAGTCAGCAACCGCGGCAGACATTAAGGCCGCTTACAGAAAACTGGCTTTGCAGTGGCACCCAGACAAAAATGCTGACAAAAAACAGGAGGCTGAAGAGAAATTTAAAGAAATCAATGAGGCGTATCAGGTTTTATCAGATCCCAAGAAGAAACAAACTTACGATCAATTTGGTCATGCGGCCTTTGATCCAGCCAGTGGTATGGGTGGCAGTCCTTTTACTGGCGGTTTCCAGCAAGGTCCCTTCACTTGGTCGTATAGCTCATCTGGCGGGCAGGGCTTTGAGGGTTTTGACTTTAATGACCCCTTTAGCGTTTTTGAGCAGTTTTTTGGGGGCGGATTTAGTGGCTTTGGCGGTCGGCAGGCGCCGAGACCTCGTTACACCTTACGGGTAGATTTTTTGGATGCGATTAGAGGTGTGACTAAGGATGTCAATATTGAAGGTAAACGCCACTCCATTAAGGTACCAGCTGGGGCCAATGAAGGTACTCGACTCAGGTTTAGTGAGTTTGATATTACCATTGATGTTTCACCACATCCTAAGTATCGCCGAGACGGTTACGATTTGTATTTGGACCAAACAATTCCCTTTTCTACAGCGGTTCTAGGCGGATCGGTAAACGTCCAAACTGTAGACAGTTCACTTAAACTCAAAGTCAGACCTGGCACACCGACTCACACCCTGATTAGATTACGAGGCGAAGGGGTGCCACATTTGCAGGGTCGTGGTAAGGGTGATTTATATGTTCGCTTGGTAGTTGAGGTGCCGGAAAAATTATCTGGGGAGCAAAAGAGAGCGGTGGAGGAGTTGCAGGGGGTGGGGTTATAACTTAGCTAGTAATTCAAACACGTGCTCGAACTCGACATTGAAAGCCTCAGTAGTGGGCAGATCTTTGACTTCTTCCTGATCAAACCAGCCAATGTCGCGAATTTCTTTTTTATCTCTGGTGATTTTTAGCGATCCAATTGGTTTGGCCAAATAAGTGAAACCCACGTGTTGTTCACAGCCATGTTGCCATTGCTGAACAGGTTGATAATGGTCAGGATCTTGCATGCGTTTCAAGAAGTTTTCCTCACAAACCCAGTGAATGTGGGTGTGGATAGGACTTGGTAAAAATTGTTCAATTGATTGATCTCTAG
>JAANMT010002407.1_pt1 | contig 15629 bp, 11 predicted proteins | sample 7279711 | NCBI WGS metagenome assembly JAANMT01 (sample SAMN14094538, study PRJNA606508) | bioreactor metagenome | isolation source: A lab-scale SPAN reactor treating ammonium-rich wastewater day 1 | place: Ireland: Galway | collected 2017-01-16 | reverse complement strand
GGGTATTTGTCACATGCTTTAACTTATGATGACTGGGGTTGGGGAGCAATTGGTCAAGGACTTATTTCAGGGTCAATGTCGTTTGTTGGTTGGGGCGTTACTTCAGCACTTTCGCCATACTTTAGTTCAACATTGGGACTATCGCAAGGACTCTCGACAACTCTCGCCGGTGGTTTATCCGGCGGAATAACAAGTTCACTCTTCACTCCTTGGGTAGGTGGAAACTTTGGGACTAATTTCCTATCTGGATTTGTAGGTGGTGCTTTAGGAGGAGCTGCTCAGTTGGGGGCATCTTCATTGTCAATTTCATCGGACATTCAATTTGGATTGAGGGTCGTGGGCGGTGGTATTTCCGGTGGGTTAACATCGTCTGTTTTTGGTGGTACATTTATGCAGGGTTTTGCAGGTGGGGCTATGGGTGCTGCAATGTCTGGCGTTGCAGCTGAAATTATTGATGAAGTCTACTCGGGTAAAATGACTATTGAAGAAGCCAAGAAAATTCTGGGTATTACAGATGAGGAATGGGCTGCCCTTGAATATGCTAATGGTGAATATCCAGAAGGTACTTATCCAGAGTTAACTAGAGAAATTGGCACTGAGGAATTATGGGCAAAACTACAACAATTACAGCAAAATGAAATGATAGGTCCACGAACAACATCTCAATCTTTGGGCAATTTTCAACTCGGGGTTGAAACATTGCGTTTTGGAGGTGATTTACATGTGCGATATCAAAGTGGAACAATAAGTTTTCATCGTGATCTTATTAGTATTGTTAGAAATCCAATTCTTCATCTGTGGGATGATTATAAGCATCCTTATTCTGTACCCGCAATAATCAGGGGAAGATAAAAAATGCATAATAGTAAAGGACTGTAATGTCTAACTCTATAAAATTGATTCTATTTTTTTTCTTATTCCAAATAGTAGGTTCGTCACAAGATGTTTGGAATACTAAAAACAATAATATGAATAACATAAGGTCTCTTGGCTTCACACCTGAATTTGTGGTTGGGGTTTGTGACTGCGGAGGAATAGGAACAGTCGTAAAGACATGGTCATTATCAGATGGGGAAGCAGATTCGCTTTTTCGAGCTCGGATACAAGAAATATGCATAAGCAATAACGGAAACTACCTAGCAATAAGATCATTCAAAGATAGTATAATGCTACAGACTTTTTTCATAGAAGGCAAAAAATGGTTATGGCAATACACAGGATCACATTATAATTCTATCGCATTCTCTGAGGATGATGAATATTTAATTGCGATAAATGAAAATGCTATTGAAGAATTTGAAGTGCAGTCAGGAGATAAAAATATATTGAAAACTCCTCTTGAGGATAAACTCTCGGATTATGCTGAAAGTAAAAAAAGAGTTCTGAGACAAAAACTCAGTCCTGATGGTAAATATATGATAATATGGAATGACAAGATAAATTATGAGTGGGGTATTTCTTTTCTATTTTTATTTAGTGCTTCCCCTAATCCAAACATTGCTGTATGGGATATTTTAGAAAATAAACTTATATCAGAGATTCAGAAGCCATTATCAAAGATTGTTTCGGTTGCTTTTTCTCCCGATGGAAAAAAAGTGTTCCTTGGTTGTGAGGATAAAAAAATTAGAGTATGGTCTCTACTTGCAAATAAAATCATCAAAGATTTTGAAGGGGATCCATCTTACATAGATGTTTCAAACAGAAATAACCTGCTTGGAATTGGTGGAGATCATCTACGCATTTTAAATTCTTTGACGTTTACACTAATAAAGGATTTTGGAAAGGTTGGTGATAAAGTTGGAAGACTTAGCGAATGGAGTTTTAGCAGCGATGGTAAGTATTTCGCTCTTGAGGTAGAAGGCATTCTTTATCTTCATGAAACTAATACCTGGGAAGTACTATGGAGTATCCCTACTTGTCCCTGATTGCAGGTCCAAACAGAAATATTACTTCTTCATTTCATAAAGAATTAAACCCGATAGTTTACGACCCATTTACACAGATGACAAAAAGCATAACTGTTACCGGTTCACCGACAAAAGCAATGACATTTAACTACTCTGCAGATAATGAAAGAGTATTAAAAACGGAAAGTTATGGCACTACGAAAAATTCCAATCTTTATATCAGAGGTAATAACAATTATCCAATTACGGAGAAGATTAATTTAAACTCAGTATTGAATGATAAGATTTATATCTATGGACCGACAGGATTAATTGCATTCAAGGATGCAACGGCAACTTACTTTGTAATAAAAGACCATCTTGGTAATACAAGATTACTTTTTAGAAGTACCGGAACACAATACACAACTTATGATTACTCTCCGTTTGGTAGTTTAATGCGTTCATCAATAAGCGGAGATACAGATTATAGGTTTACTGGACAGGAATTTGACAGCGGAACTGCTCTGTATAACTTTAGAGCGAGACTTTATGATGATGAGCTTGGAATTTTTTACGCAGTTGATCCGGGTGGACAAAACTTTTCGCCATTTTCTTATGCTGGTAATAACCCGGTAATATATGTAGATAAAGATGGGAGATTATTTTGGTTGATTCCCGCCATAGTTGGATTTGTTACAGGATATGTAAGTCACGGTATAATCCAGCACGATTGGGGTTGGGGAGCGTTAGGTAGTGGTTTGCTTGGAGCTGTCTCATCTTTGGTTGGTTACCAAACTGCTGCTTGGGCTTCATCGCTTGGTCATAATATTGGTTTATCTCAAGGACTTAGTACTGTAATCTCCAGCGGTATAGGAGGAGGTACATCTGGGGCGTTTAGCAATTTATTACAAGGACAAAATGTTGGTCGTGGATTTTTAGCTGGTTCACTTGCAGGAACTCTGGGAGGAGCGTTTAGTCTTGGTGCTGGTAACCTTTCAACAACAGGACAATTTATAAGTAGAACAGTTTCTGGGGGATTTGTAGGAGGATTAGTAAGTGATGTAATGGGAGGTAGTTTTATTGGTGGTTTCGGAACTGGAGCACTTTCTTCAAGTGTTTCGTTCTGGGCAACAGAACTTACAAATTATGTTTACAAAGATGGCGGAAGCTTAGCAGAAAAAACTTATGGTTTAACTGAAAGTGAAAAAGAATTACTTAAGTATGGTTTGGAAGAATATAAGAAGGGTAGTGTAACTCCCGAACTTTTGCAGAAATTGCAGGAACTTCATGCTAAGCTTTATCCTCATGATAATTCAGCTACCGGTATTTTATCAAGATTAAGGGATTGGAGTGTAAATGATTTACGCTTCGATGAAATTCATATAATGACTGAAGCAGGAAACGTTAATTTTCACTACGACCATTTTAGTTTAGTAACAAATCCTTTTATGCACATTTTAGTTGATGAAGTAATAGTGAACCGAATAATTGGTGGACAAGGTATATATACAGTCCCAAGATAAATGTTATATCTGAAAAATGGAGAACAATAATGCTTTATGCTATATTTTTTATTTTGTTAATTATGGTTGGGGATGTGTACGATGGATCTTTCGTAGGTCATTACCCAAGTGTAGGTAAAAATAAATTAACATCTAATGATACATCAATATACAACTCAGATTCATTAAGAGCAGATATGAATTCTAATCATCTGAGTTTTTTACATATTCTGAATAAACGTTCAGAGATAATTGCAGAGCCCGTTTCAGATGATATCAAAGGAGGAACAATTTATAGGTGGAACCTTTTTGACGGTAAACGTTCTATTTTGGCATATTTGGGAGATCGTGTTTGGATAGCCTATATGACGGTCAGCCATAATGAAGACTTCATAGTAGTCGCAACCTTAGATAATGATCCTACACGTTTAAAATATTTCTCAATTAAAGAAAAAAAGTGGTTATGGGAAATTCAAGATTTAGATCATTACTGGTGGTTAGGTTTTTCTGATAATGATAAGGAAATAATAGCTTTTGGGAATAATGCTGTGTATAGAGTTAACGCATATAACGGTGTTATATTAAGTAAAACTAAAGCTATACATAATGAATATTCTCTTAGTGTGCACAAAAGCACAGGTACTTTTATAAGCCCAACTGGTAAGTATTTGGTTATATGGCAAGTGCAAGAGACATGGGCACTACTTGATTTATTCAGGAGATCTGCAAATAAAAATATTTCAGTTTGGGATATAGAAGAAGAAAAAATTGTAGCATCAATGTCATTGCCTGAAAAAGGAGTAAGAACTGCAACTTTTACTTCGGATGAGAAAAATGTTTTTCTTGGCTGTGGTGATGAGACTATAAAATTATGGTCATTAGAGAAAAACAAAATAGTTAACGAAATTCCAGGGTTAGCTACTTATTTAGTGACAAGTAATAAACAAAATTTTTTAGCATCTGGAATTATGGAAGAAGATCGTCTTTCCAAAGTAAAAATATGGAAGTACCCTGAAATGACACTAATACATACTATAGAACCATATTCGAAAAACTATATCAATCGAGGGAGAATGCCAGTTAATTTTGATAAAACTGGTAAATATTTCGGAGTTGAAAGAGATGGAAAACTCTATTTGTATGATACTTCAAATTGGGAAGTGTTATGGTCTTTTAATACAGATGTAAGTGACTCAAAACAAAACTCTGAGAAGTAACAAACAAGCTGCAGAACACAGACGGAAGCGGAAATGATTAGATATATGATGCTAATGGAAATATAACTACTTCTATACCGAAAGGATTAAACCCGATAGTTTATGACCCGGTTAATAACAAAGCGAAAGTGTTTAACATTTTTGGAAACGGTTTGATTAGCAAAGTTGTAACAGGTGCTTATGATAATTTGTATTTAACAAATACAATACTTGAAGGCACGTACGAAGCACAGAACACTATCACTGCTGAAACAAATGTAATTGTAAACGGAACGGCAACACTTAAAGCCGGAAACACAATAAGTCTTAAACCTGGTTTTCACGCAGCTTATGGAAATAATTTTACAGCAATGATTGAAGCAGTACCAAACACAGCAAAACGCTTTTACTATTTGAAAGACCACCTTGGCAGTATTAGAGTTGTAGTAAATGAATTGGGCGAGATAGTAAGCAGCGACGACTACGATCCTTGGGGAATGATATTAAACGGAAGAAGTACTAACAGTGCTTACACAAATTCAAAGTATAAGTTTACCGCTAAAGAAAGAGACACAGAGACCGGCTACGACTACTTCGGTGCAAGGTATTACGACAGCAGGATTGGAAGATGGCTGCAGGTAGATCCGCTTGCAGAAAAATATTTTGGATGGAGTCCGTATAATTATACTTTAAATAATCCATTAAAAAAGATTTAAAAAATAAAAACTTATTACTTTATATTAGTTCCGCATTAATTTTTTATTTATACACTGGACAACATTGCGGAATATTTTCTTATTCACTTTTCAGATATTTATAATATCCATTTCACTTTTGAGCTTTAACTCGCAGGCACAGGCACCTGGCAGACTGCGTGGAGTAGTTACTGATTCAACAAATGGTGAAGTGCTTGCTTTTTGTAATATAGTTATTGAAGATTTAAAAATCGGAGCTGCTACTGATAAGCGGGGAATGTTTGTTCTGAATAAACTTCCGGCTAATACCGAGATGACCGTTATGGTATCTTACATCGGATACAAAACAAAAAAAATTTCTTTTCTGTTAAAGCCTGATGAATTATTAGATCTCAAAATACAGATGACTCCATTAAATATTGAATTAAATGCTGTAGAAAAAATCGGGGAAAGATATGTTGATAAAAATGTAACTGATCTTGGGCTTGAAATTATTTCTATGAGGCAGCTCGAAGTTATACCCAAAGGTGTTGAAACAGATGTTATGAGATCTCTTCAATATTTATCTGGAGTAAGTTCTACCGGGGATATCTCTGCAAGATATTATGTACGGGGCGGAAGCAGTGATCAGAATCTTGTTTTACTTAATGGGATTACTTTATATGCACCATTCCATTCACTCGGTTTGTTCAGTTCAATAGAACCTGATATGATAAATTCAATTGAGTTTTTTAAAGGAGGATTTACATCAGAATATTCAGGCAGATTGTCTTCAATTTTGAATGTGATTACAAAAGATGGAAATAAAAACGCATTTAACGCATCTGCCAGCGCAAGTTTTTTAACAGGTAAAGGAATGATTCAAGGTCCGATTCCGAATGGTTCTTTTATGCTCTCAGGTAGATTCAGTTATTCGGACAAAATCCTGAAAAGTTTTTTAGATCAAAAAACTGTTCCTGTAAATTTTTATGATATAGCAGCCAAAATTAATTATTCAAGTCCTGATATTTTTAACAATGCAAAGTTCAGTTTGTTTGCATTTATAACTGATGACAAAATAAAATATTCTGATCCGTTAAGAGAATCTTATTTATGGAAAAATAATTTATTAGGATTTGAATGGCTTCAGGTTTATGATGCCCCGGTTTTTTCCAGACTCGGGATATCTTTAAGTAAATTTGAAGGTAAAATAATTCCTAACGGAAGTAATTTGAAACCTTTAGTGAATAATCTGCAGGATATTTCAATTTCTTTCGATTTAAATGCTGTGTTTGATAGTAAAGATCAGATTGATATTGGTTTGTTAATTAAGCTGATGGATTCTGAATTGCGTTTAGAAAACAAAAGCGGAATTGAATCCGATATTTCCAGATTTACAGGCAATATCAGTGCTTATGCAAAGTATAAACTTTTAAGATTTGAAAATTTTGGTCTTGATATTGGATCGAGAATTAATGTATCAGGATTAAATACAAATTCCTCCGGCAAATTGGAACCAAGAGTCAGCTTAACTTATAACCCAATCGGAGATTTAATAATTAAAGGCTCAGCCGGAATTTATCTGCAAGAGATGACAACAATATCTGATGAAGATGAAATCATTTCTGTTTTTGATCCGTGGATTATAATTCCTGATTATCTGAATCCAGCAACGGGATATAGTCTTTCAGGCGGTATTCAATATAACTTATCTTCAAATTCAAATATCCAGATTGAAGCCTATCACAGGAATTCAAATAATACTCCGGTCTTAAATGATGAAAAGTACTTTAATTTTGATCCTGATTTAGTAGAAGGCAGTCAGGAATCCTACGGCTGGGAATTTACTTACGATTTAACTGAAACAAGTTTTAGTTTATCTGCTTCTTACTCTTTAAGCTGGGCTTATAAGAAAATTGACAGCTATATATATTATCCAAAATACGATTCAAGACATTCAGGTAATTTAATGTTTAGCTGCAATCCCGGAGCAGGCTGGAATCTTACTTCCATTTGGTCGGTTTATTCCGGATTACCATTTACCGAAATAATTTCTTACTATGATAAATATAATCTTGTAAATCCATTTGAAATAACACCAGGTGCGTCTGATTATGTTCCCTACCTTATTCTTGCTGATAAGAATCTTGGCAGGCTGCCATCTTACCACAGATTAGATATTGGTTTATCAAAAAAGATCGCAATTGCATCAACTATTATTACCTTAAGTATCGATGCAATTAATGTGTATAACAGAAAAAATATTTTTTATTATGAACGTGATACAGGAAGAAGAGTAAATATGCTGCCATTCCTGTTAACCGGAACTGTGAAGATAGAGATATGAAGTACTTGCGAATAATAATCGTGGTAAATATTGTTTTATCATTTTCAGGTTGTGATGATTCTTTTAATCCTTATACAACCTTCAAAGAGAAGTATTCTCTGGTCAGCATATTAAGATCTGATACTACTTTGCAGATTGCAACGATTACTAAAAATTATCTTGATGAAAATAATAACTCAGCACATAAATTATTATTTGAAAAAAATGCAGATGTAAGAATTTGGTACGGTGATTCTGTTTATAGATTAAGAGATACAGTCTTGACTTCTGATGCAGGCGAGGATTCAATACAATGTTACTATACTCAAAAATTTTCTGTTGGAACCGAAAAGTTAATTGAAATTGAGGCTTTGCTTTCAAATGGAAAAAGACTGAAAGCGATTTCTGAAACTCCATCTAAAATAGAATTTAAAAATACAAGCGAAGTAATTATCCCGCCAATCGGAAAAAATGTTGTTCAGGTTTACTGGAACCCTGCCGGAAGTCAGAATTTTTATCAGGCGCGTCTGAAATTTAAATGTGAATTTGTTGAAAACGGGATAAATAAAATATTTTATAAAGAACTGCCAAATTCGGTTTCAGTTAGTGAAGGGAAACAATATGCAGTTTTTCCAAAAGCTTCCAGAAATAATTACGTTGTCTATAATCTTGATGCAATCAGTTGGTATTTACAATCAATAGCCGATTCTTTATCGGAGCCAGTTAAATTCAGTGTCCATCAAAACTTAATTCTGGAATTGCTGACATTTGATCTGGAACTATCCCGTTATATTTCGATATCTGCAAGCAGTATTGATAATTTTTCCATTAGATTTGATGAAGGTGACTACACAAATATTAATGGCGGATTAGGAATCTTTGGTTCTCAGATTAAAACAAATTATACCAAGCTGAAGTTTATTGATAGTTATATAAGAGGTTTTAAGTTTAACTTTATTTATGATCCAAAGTAAAGATAATATGTTGTCAAAGAGATTAAGTATTTGTTTAGCATCTGTTTTAGTTTTGTTATTGCTATTAAGTTGTGATAAAGAAGTATCAGTCAGTCCTGAAGAACTGCCGCCGTTTACCGGTAAAATGATTATTCAATCTGAGCCTGCAGGATTTTCAATTTATCTGAATAACAAAAATACAGGCTCTTTAACTCCGGATAGTTTACTGTTTATGAATCCGGGCGATTATCAGATTACATTAAAAAAGAAATATTTCAGAGATACATCTGTTGTTATTCACTTAACTGAAAATCAGGAAATATTATTAGATGTTGATCTGTTGAATAATCAGGCTATGTATGGAAAGTTACATATATTCAGCCTTCCTGCCGGTGCTGCAATATATATAAACGATTCTTTAACTCAACAGGTTACCCCTTATACTTTTACTCATTTACTGCCCGGCGAGTATAGTATTAAATTAACTTATCCTCAATTCCGATCATTATCATTCGATGCTTTAGTAACGAGCAGTCAGACAAGTTCTTATTCAAAATCATTGCAAGACACTTCTGTGTGGGTTGATTATCTGGTATCGAACTCCGGACTTACAAGTAATATACTCAGCAGTATTGCAATTGATGATTTCGGAAACAAATGGATTGGCTCGATTGACAAAGGTTTAATAAAGTTTAATGATGTTGATTTTGTTAATTACAATACATCTAATTCGGGTATTCCAAGCAACAGAGTTTTGACTGTTGAAGTTGATCAGTTTAATATTGTCTGGGTCGGCACTCAAAGTGGAATTGGAAGATTTGATGGTACAAGCTGGACGGTTTACAATAAAAATAATTCTGGACTTCGTACTGACGAAATACTATCTGTAAAAATTGATCCGCAGAATTCACTTTGGGCAGGAACCTCTTCCGGTCTTTATAAATTTGATGGTAATACCTGGAACAGATATAATGATTCGTTATTATCAATCTGGGCTAATGATATCGAGTTAGACAATGAAAATATATGGATAGCAACAAATGAAGGAGTTGTTAAGTTTACTAATGGTGCATTTCAGTATTATAAACAACCCGATTATAACTATCCATCATTTATAGTTTCATCAACTGCCAAAGATATGATTGGTAATATTTGGTTCTGCCATAAAAATTCCAGTAAGTCAAGAAATGGGATCTCATATTTTGACGGTACTCAATTTGTTAATTTTTTCCCGGGTTCGAGTTTAAATTCAGTAAATCATATAAGCGTTGATATGTTTAATAATAAATGGGTTTCAACTAATGAAGGCTTGGTAAGACTGAGTTCAAACAATAACATACTTATTTATAATAGAGCTAATTCACTGATTAGTTCAAACGTAATTTCTTCATCAGCAATTGATAAAAACGGCATACTTTGGGTTACTAATTCTTCTAACGGCTTAAATAAGTTTAAGTTTAATTCAAATTAATTTTCAAATTAATTTATCGAGGTAATATGAAAACGATTAAATTCATTTTAATTATTATCCTTCTTCATTCAGCAGTATTTGCACAGGATTCTGACCTCTTAAATTGGCTTAAAAGCCAGCCTGATATAGAAGTGGTAAATAAAATTGATTCAAAAAACTTTTCAGAAGTTTATGAGTTATATATTACTCAACCTGTTGATCATAATAATCCCGGCGGATTAAAATTTAAGGAACAAATATTTTTATCTCATACTGATAAAGATAAACCCATGGTGATTGAACTTGATGGTTATTCAGTTGATAACAGAACTACTGAACTTGCAAGAATATTAGACTGTAATCAGATAATGGTTGAGCATAGATATTTTGGTGAATCTGTTCCTGCTCCGTTTGATTGGAAATTTCTTACCATTGAACAGGCAGCAAATGATCATCACAGAATTATTGAATTGTTTAAAAAATATTATTCAGGTAAATGGATTACTACCGGAATAAGCAAAGGTGGTTCCTGTGCAATATTTCACGGCTATTTTTTCCCTGATGATGTAGATGTATCTGTACCTTATGTTGGTCCGTTAAATTATTCTATTGATGATAATCGTGTTTATGAATGGATAAAATCTGTTTCAACTCCCGAATGCAGGGAAAAAGTTTTCAATTTCCAGAAGTTATGTTTTGAGAAAAGAGATGAGCTTTTTCCGCTGTTTATGAAGAATGCTGAAAACAAAAGACTAACTTATGATATTGTTGGTAACGAAAAGGCTTTTGAGTATTCGGTGCTGGAATTCTCTTTTGCATACTGGCAATGGAGTGATGGTGATTGTTCTAAAATACCGGATAAAAACTCTTCACTTGATGAGATATGGGATGAACTATCAAACTATGGCGGTGTTACTTATTTTGATGACGCAAGTATTACAGGTATATATCCTTTTTTCTATCAGTGTTATACTGAATTCGGATATTATGCTTATGATGTAACTCCGTTTAAAGAATATTTAAAATATGCTGATGGACAGACTCCGTTCTTTATTCCTAAAGATTCAAACCCAACTTACGATCCAAGACTGCTAAAGAAGATAAATGATTGGGCATCGAACAAAAGTAAAAATTTTATTTATATCTATGGCGGAAATGATCCCTGGACATCCACGGGTGTATGCTTAACAGGAAAAACAAATTCAATTAAAATGGTCTGTCCAAATGGTTCTCACGGTTCAAAGATAAAAAGCTTTTCCAAAAAAGATCAGGAATTAATTTATTCGCGTTTGGAAAATTGGCTGGGTATTCAAATTGAAAGATAATTGATCAGATTTATCTGTAAGAGACTTCTGAAAAATTACTGCTTTGATCATTCAGAACTGACTAAAGGTAATCCTGAAATTTTTAGGAATTCGGGTTCTTTCTACAATCAAAGCAATGGATTTTGAAATTATCTGCCTCTGATTATTGGAATGATATTATTCGTTTCATAATTGATAGAAAAATTTTTCAGAAGTCTGTGTAAATTAAAAAATGGTATTTCTAATACTCTTTTTTTGCACTCACCATTTAAATTTACCTTTCATCATTGTATTCTTGGTAAAGAATCACCCATTAAATAGTTTCGCTTGAATCAAAAATCAAACTAATCTGATGGATACTAAAAACGCTGACTTATCATCTTTAAAGATTAATAGGTCTGATAAAGAAAATAATAGCAAAGGTAAAACAGGATTTATTATTGCTGCAATAGTAATCATATTCATTGTATTGGGATATTTTATCCTGCCGAAAATATTAAGCGGAGCTGTTGAAGTCAGGTTATCAACTGCTGTTTTACAAAAACCGGGACAAACTGCTGCTTCACTAAATGCAAGCGGTTATGTTGTTGCACAAAGAAAAGCTGCTATTGCATCAAAAGGAACCGGCAGATTGATTTACCTTGGCGTTGTTGAAGGTGATAAAGTTAAGAAGAATCAAATCATTGCTCGTCTTGAAAATACTGATATACTTGCTCAGCTTGATGAAGCAAGAGCTAATCTTAAATTAGTACAGGCAGATCTGATAAATGCAGAAAATACATTTGATCGCGAACGTGAATTATTTAATAAGGGATTAAGCTCTCAACAACAGTTTGATCAGGCTGAGGCGGATTATAATAGACTGCTTGCATCAATTGAAGCAGCTAAAGCCAGAATAAAACAATATGAAGTAGCACTTGAGAATACATTAATCCGGGCGCCGTTTGATGGAACAGTTTTAACCAAAAATGCAGAAGTTGGTGAAATTGTTGCACCATTTGGCGGCAGTACAACTTCCAAAACTGCTGTAGTTACAATTGCTGATATGAGTTCGCTGCTTGTTGAAGCTGATGTTTCTGAGTCAAATATTGAAATGATCAGGTTAAATCAGGATTGTGAAATAACTCTTGATGCATATCCTGAAAAAAGTTACGCAGCTTATGTATTTAAAATCGTTCCCACTGCTGACAGATCAAAAGCAACTGTACTGGTGAAAGTCGGATTCAAAAACTATGATTCAAGAGTTTTACCGGAAATGAGCGCTAAAGTTTCCTTCTTTACAAATCCAATTGATACTTCAGTAATTAATCAGAAGCCAATTTTAGTTATTCCTTCTTCATCTGTTAGAAGTGAAGATGGTAAAAGTTATATATTCACAATCTCTGATGATAAAGCTGTTAAGAACGAAATTATTACAGGACAGAAGTTAGGGTCTTATGTAGAAGTGATTTCCGGATTGCAAGCAGGACAAAAAGTAATATCTGATCTTAATGAGAAAATAAAAGATGGTGTAGAAGTAAAGTTAGATAAGTAAAAAGTGTTCATTGATAGTCTCTTTTTAGATGAGACAATCTGATATAATTGTTTAAGATTGTCTTATGCAAAGGTTCTTTCATTATGACTTAATAAATAAAAAATCATGGAGTTAAAATGTCATCTATAATAACTGTTCAAAATGTTTCTAAATCTTATTGGCGGAATAAAATTGAAATTCCCGTTTTAAATAATATTAGTATAAATGTTGAACAAGGTGAATTCTTAGCTTTGATGGGACCTTCAGGTTCAGGCAAAACTACTTTATTAAATCTTATTGCAGGAATTGATAAGCCAAGTGCCGGAGAAATTATTATCAATGGAACTGTAATCTCATCACTTGGAGAATCAGCCCTTGCAAAATGGAGAGCGAATAATGTTGGATTCGTTTTTCAGTTTTATAATTTGATTCCGGTTCTAACTGCTTTTGAAAATGTTGAACTGCCTTTGCTTTTAACAAAACTAAGCAAAGCTGAAAGAAAGAAACAGGTAGAAACAGCTTTAACACTTGTTGGTTTGGGTGACAGGATGCATCACGCACCAAAGCAGCTTTCTGGCGGTCAGGAACAACGGGTTGCAATCGCAAGAGCAATTGTTACAGACCCTGTTATAATTGTTGCAGACGAACCTACCGGCGATCTTGACAGGAGTTCGGCTGAGGAAATATTGATACTGCTTGGAAGGCTTAACAAGGAGTTTCAAAAAACAATTATTATGGTAACACACGATCCGCACGCTGCTGAAAGTGCTAACATAATTAAGCATATTGATAAAGGTGATTTGGTAGGAGCATAAAATGAAAATCCTGAAAATAATTTTTGCAAATGCACTAAGGCACAAGTTAAGAACTACACTTACAATTCTGGGAATTGCTATTGCAGTTATTGCTTTTGGCGTTTTAAGAACTGTGGTTACTGTTTGGGATTCCAGTGTTGATGCCGCGGCTGCAAACAGACTGATTACAAGACAGGCAGTCTCGTTTATCTTTCCTTTGCCTTATGCATATAAAGAAAAAATAAAAAATGTTGAGGGAGTTAAAGAAGTTAGTTTTGCTAATTGGTTTGGCGGTGTATATAAAGATAAAAATAATTTTTTTGCAAGAATGTGTGTTGATGCTGATACTTATTTTGATGTGCTGCCTGAGTTTATAATTTCTCCTGAAGAACTTGAAAATTTCAAGAAAGAAAGAAACGCTTGTGTTATAGGGCAGGAAATCGCTGTTCAATATAATTTAAAGCTTGGAGATCAAATGGTTTTAGAGGGCGATATTTTTCCAGGACAATGGGAGTTTGTTGTACAGGGAATTTATAAGCCAAAAAATAAAAATACTGATGATACACAAATGCTCTTTCACTGGGATTATATTAATGAAAGAATGAAGGCTGAAGCTCCTTTACGTGCTGGTAGTGTTGGCTGGTATATTGTTCAGATTGAAAATCCTAACGATGCGGCAGAAGTATCTGAGAAGATTGATGCACTGTTTAAAAATTCATCTGCTGAAACAAAAACTGAAACTGAAAAAGCATTTACCCAGGGATTTGTATCTGCTTCAAGCGCAATAATTACTGCTATGAATTTTATGTCATTTGTAATTATCGGAATTATTATGCTTGTTTTAGCCAACACAATGATAATGGCAGCTAGAGAACGTACCCGCGAATACGCAGTTTTAAAAACACTTGGCTTCTCAGCTTTTCATATTATTGGATTAATCTTAGGTGAATCATTAGTAATTGCTTTGATTGGAGGCGGGATAGGAATTGCTTTAACTTATCCAATAGTAGCTGGATTTGAACAGGCAATGCCAAAGGGATTTTTCCCGTTCTTTTATATCGAACCAATTACGACAATTTTGGCTTTAAGTGCAGCTATTATTATTGGAATACTGGCTTCAATTTTCCCGATTCAACGAGCATTAAGAACCAATATTGTTGATGGGTTTAGATTTGTTGGTTAAAAAAGTAATTTAGAACAAATGACAACTGAACCATAGATAAAATATTTAATAACTTTTATTCTTTTCTATTCATCTGTTAACAGAGGATTAGAGAGAGGCTGATTAATATGAAGATTCCATTTAAATATACTTTTAGAAGTTTTAAATCCAGAAAATTAACTGCAATCATTACAGTTACCGGAATTGCACTGGTTGTGTTTGTATTTGCTGCTGCATTAATGATGGCTTATGGTGTTGAAAAAACTCTGGTATCAACCGGTTCACCAGATAATATTAAAATACTTCGCCAATCTTCACAAGGAGAAATTACAAGTATTATTGACGGCGAAACACAGGGTATTATAAGAGCATTACCGCATATTGCAAAAGGAAGCGATGGAAATTTACTTATCTCAGCTGAGCCAGTTGTAATAATTAATCTGGAGATAAAAGGCGGTGGAATGAGTAATGTTACTGTTCGCGGAGTTTCGCAATCCGTTTATCAGTTAAGACCGCAGATTAAATTAATCAGCGGAAGATTATTTAATCCTTCATTGCGTGAATTAATTGTTGGGAAATCAATTGATGATAAGTTTGAAGGCGCTCAAATCGGCAGTAAGGTTAGATTTGCTGGTGATGAGTGGAAAGTTGTAGGAATATTTGAAGCTGATGGCAGTGGATTTGAATCTGAAATGTGGGGCGATAGCCAGCAATTATTAAATGCCTTTAATCGTGGTTCTGCTGTATCAACTGTTACACTTAAACTGGATGATATAGCTAATTTTGAAGAGTTTAAAAGAGCTTTTGAAACTGATAAAAGATTAAAAGAATTTGAACCTCAAATCGAACAGAAATATTTTGAAGAG
>JAANMT010002402.1_pt1 | contig 15647 bp, 18 predicted proteins | sample 7279711 | NCBI WGS metagenome assembly JAANMT01 (sample SAMN14094538, study PRJNA606508) | bioreactor metagenome | isolation source: A lab-scale SPAN reactor treating ammonium-rich wastewater day 1 | place: Ireland: Galway | collected 2017-01-16 | reverse complement strand
GCTTGCTGGCTCTGGCGGCGGCGGTCGTGATGGCGCTCAGCGCCTCGCTGATGAGCTGGGACGGGATCACCGTCCTGTCCGGCGGCCTGCTGATCCTGGCCTTGGCTAGCATTCCGGCGAACAAGGCGGGCGTTCTCGGCTCCGCTCCCGCAGTCTATCTCGGCGAGATCAGCTATGCGGTCTATATGCTGTGCGCCCCGTGGCAGATCCTGGCGGTCAATGTCGCGGCGCGCCTGACCGGAGCGGAAGACAAGCAGCTTCCTCTCGTATTGTGGCTGGCGGTCATCGCGGGCTTGATTGTCGCGGCGGCGATTGTTCACCAGCTGATCGAGCGCCCGGCCCGTCGTTTCCTGCGTGGATGGGCGGCGAAGCGGCGATCATCTGTGGATCAGCCGGGGAAACAGTCGGAAACAGTTCTTCAACATTCTGACCCTATCGTCTAAGGCTTGTCCGCGTTCAGTCGGGAGCACGCCAGATGATGAAACGGCTCACAGCCGCCGCCCTTGCGGCGACCCTTGGCTTCTTCGCCTTCAGCACGACCCCGGCTCAGGCCGGCGACCCCTATTGGCAGTGCGTGACCTTCGCGCGCATGTTCTCGGGGATTCAGATCTTCGGCGACGCCTGGACCTGGTGGCGTCAGGCCGTCAGCAAGTTCCGCACCGGCGACGCGCCTGAGACCGGCTCGGTGCTGGTGTTCCAGCCCCACGGCCGCATGAGCGCCGGCCACGTCGCCGTCGTCTCCGACGTCCTGACCGACCGCGTGATCCGCGTCACTCACGCCAATTGGGGCGGCAGCCGCGGCAAGGTCGAGGAAAACGTCACCGTCGTGGACGTCTCGTCCTCGGGCGACTGGAGCCGGGTGAAGGTCTGGTACAACCCGATCAACGATCTGGGCACGACCGTCTATCCGACCTACGGCTTCATCTACAACAACGCCCGCGACGCCTTCGCCAACGGCCGTCAGATGGCCGCCACCGCCGTCGCCGACGACCGCGCCGCCAACTAGTTTCTCAAGTCAAAAAGGGTCTGGCCCCGCCCGGCTGATCGGGCGATAGCTGGCGCATGACCGAAGCAAACGACATCCGCGGACACGCGATCGAGACGGCCAAGCATGAGCCGCAGGGCGTGACCTACGCCGGCTATCTGGCGCTCGACGACATCCTGTCCGCCCAGAAGCCGCGCTCCGACCAGCATGACGAAATGCTGTTCGTCATCATCCACCAGACCAAGGAACTGTGGCTCAAGCAGATCCTGCACGAGGTGGCGCTGGCGCAGACGCTGGTGCGCGCGGGCGATCTGGTGCCCGCCTACAAGAGCCTGGCCCGCGTCAGCCGCATCCAGTCGGTGATGACCCAGAGCTGGGACATCCTGGCCACCATGACGCCCGCCGACTACCTGAAGTTCCGCGGCGACCTGGGCGCCAGTTCGGGTTTCCAGAGCGACCAGTTCCGTCGTCTGGAGACCATGCTGGGCCTGAAAGACCCGCGCTTCCTGCGCTTCCACGCCGAACGCCCGGCCGCTCATGCGGCGCTGCAGGCGGCGCTGGAGGCGCCCAGCCTCTACGACGACGCCCTGCGTCAGCTGGCCAAGGCGGGCCTGCCGGTGCCGGAGGCCGTGCTCAACCGCGACGTCAGCCAGTCCTATGAGGCGAACGAGGGCGTCGAGGCCGCCTGGCTGGAGGTCTATCGCGACACCGAGCGCTGGTGGCCGCTGTACCAACTGGCCGAAAAGCTGGTCGATCTGGACGACGCCCTGCTGACGTGGCGGCACAAGCATGTGGTCACGGTCGAGCGCATCATCGGCCGTCGCCAGGGCACGGGCGGCACCGACGGCGTCGGCTATCTGGTCGAGACGCTGAAGCGCCGCTGCTTCCCCGAGCTGTGGTCGCTGCGCACCAAGCTGTGACGCTGGAAACCTTCGCCGCTGGCAGGGGTTTCTCTCTTGAGCAGCAACGGAGGTTTCCGATGAGCGGCAATAGCCACGACATCAAGACCCTCAACGGTTTGGTCGAGGGGCTGGTCGACAGCGCCGACGGCTATCATCAGGCGGCCGTGGAGGCGGCGGACGGCCCCTATCGCACCTGGTTCGAGGCGCGGGCGGCCGAGCGGCGTCGTCTGGCCGAGGCGTTCAAGGCGGCGGTGCGCGAACGCGGCGGATCGCCGGAAGAAGACGGCTCCATCCTGGCCAAGGCCCAGCGGGCCTTCATGGATGTGAAGCACGCCCTGCTGCGCAACGACGCCTCAGTGCTCGGTATGGTCGAAAGCGGCGAGGATCAGCTGAAGATGCGCTTTGAGCGCGCGCTGTCGGATGACGCCCTGTCGGCGACGACCAAGGAGACCATCCGCCGCGCCTATGACGAGGTCCGGGCGGGGCGCGGCCAACTGAGCGCCCTGAAACAGGGACTGGCGGGCTAGAGGCGCTCAAGCAGCGAGCCGCCGCGCGGCGAGTGTTTGCGTACTAGAGGTCAGATACTAAAAAGCCCCGGCGTCTCCGCCGGGGCTCTTGATCTTCAGCGCGAAGCCGAAGCCTGAAATCAGGCCTCGTCGCCGGCCTTCTCGGCCGTGCCGGTGGCCGGGACGGCGACCTTGCGGGCCGTCTGGCGCTCGGCGATACGGGCCGACTTACCGCGACGGTCGCGCAGGTAGTACAGCTTGGCGCGACGGACGACGCCGCGACGCTTCACTTCGATGGAGTCGACGTTCGGCGACAGGATCGGGAAGCGACGCTCCACGCCTTCACCGAAGGAAATCTTGCGGACCGTGAAGGTCTCGTTGATGCCGCCGCCGTCACGGGCGATGCAGACGCCTTCGAACGCCTGGATGCGTTCGCGCTCGCCTTCCTTGATGCGCACGTTGACGCGCAGGGTGTCGCCCGGCTGGAATTCGGGGATGGTCTTGCCTTCGAGCAGGCGGGCTTTTTCTTCGGCAGCGAGCTGCTGGACGATGTTCATAGTGTCTCTCCGGAGCTTATTTGCTCTTTAGCTGTAAGTTGGCGAGATGCCGCTCCCAGAGATCCGGGCGCCGCTCCCGCGTGGTCTTTTCCCTTTGCTCCTGGCGCCATTTGGCGATCTTCTTGTGATCGCCTGACAACAGGATCTCGGGGATGTCGTGGCCCTCGAATGTCCGCGGTCGCGTGTACTGCGGATGCTCAAGCAGGTCGTCCTCGAAGCTCTCGGTGGACAGGCTTTCCGCCGCACCCAGAACCCCCGGAACCAACCGGACGCACGCCTCGATCGCCACCATGGCCGCCGCCTCGCCGCCGGCGAGCACCGCGTCCCCGACGGAGACCTCCTCGAACCCCCGGGCGTCGAGCACCCGTTGGTCCACCCCCTCGAAACGGCCGCACAGCACGACGATGCCGTCGGCCTTGGCCCATTCCGTCACTCGCGCCTGCGTCAGGGGTCGACCGCGTGCGCTCATGTACAAAAGCGGCCTAGGCGGGCCTTCCAGGCTGTCGAGAGCCCTGGCCACCACGTCCGCTTTCAGCACCTGACCAGGACCGCCGCCCGCAGGGGTGTCGTCCAGGAAGCCGCGCTTATCTTCGGAAAACGCGCGAATGTCCAGCGTCTGCAAGTCCCACAGCCCCTTCTCGCGCCAGGCGGTGCCGATCAGCGACACCCCCAGCGGTCCGGGAAAGGCCTCGGGGAACATGGTCAGGACGGTGGCGGTAAAGGGCATGGGCAGCCTCCTAGCCCTTCTCCCCTCGGGGGAGAAGGTGTCATGCGTCAGCATGACGGATGAGGGGGCGGGCGGATGAAGGCGAGACGTCAGCCGCGCGTGCGCTGAAACCTCCCCCTCATCCGAGCGCCTTCGGCGCCCGCCTTCTCCCCCGGAGGGGAGAAGGAAGACTTAGTTGGGCGCGCCGCCGCCCTTGGCGATCCAGGCGTCGACCAGGTCGCCCAGAACGTCCAGCGGCACGGCGCCCGATCCCAGGACCACGGTGTGGAAGTCCTTGATGTCGAACTTGTCGCCCAGCGCCGCCTCGGCCTTGGCGCGCAGTTCCTCGATCTTCAGCTCGCCGATCTTGTAGCTGGTCGCCTGGCCGGGGTTGGTGATGTAGCGCTCGACCTCCTTCTGGATGTCGCGCTCGGACAGCAGGGAGTTATGGCGGAAGTAGTCCATCGCCTGCTCACGGCTCCAGCGCTTGGCGTGCAGGCCGGTGTCGGTCACCAGACGCACCGCGCGCCACAGCTCGGTCGAGAGGCGGCCGAAGTCGGAATAGGGATCCTGATAGAAGCCCATCTCCTTGCCCAGGCGCTCGGAATACAGGCCCCAGCCTTCGGAATAGGCGCCGTAGCCGCCGAAGCGGCGGAAGCTGGGCAGGTGCCCCATCTCCTGCGCATAGGCGATCTGGAAGTGGTGGCCCGGCGCGCCCTCGTGATAGCTGATGCCCTCGATCTGGGGCTTCAGCACCTGGGTCATGTCCGACAGGTTGACGTAGTAGATGCCGGGGCGCGAGCCGTCGGGCGCGGGCGAGTTGTAGAAGGCGATGGAGGCCGTCGCCTCACGGAACGGCTCGACCGCGCGGACCTCCAGCGGGGCCTTGGGCAGGTTGGAGAACCACTGCGGCGCCACGGCCATGACCTGGGCCACGAAGGCGCGGGCGTCGGTCAGATAGGCTTCCTTGCCCTCCGGCGTGTTCGGATACTGGAACTGCGGATCGGTCTTCAGGAAGGCGAAGAAGTCCTGCAGCGAGCCGGTGAAGCCGACCTGGGTCTTGATCGTCTCCATGTCGCGCTGGATGCGGGCGACCTCGTCCAGGCCGATTTGGTGAATCTGGTCGGCGGTCAGGTCGGTGGTGGTCGAGAGCTGCAGGCGCGCGTTGTAATAGGCCTCGCCCTGCGGCAGGCGCCAGACGCCCGCGTCGCTGTCGGCCTGGGTCTGCACCTGGCCGAGCGCCGCCAGAACCGTGTCGAAGCCGCGCTTGTAGGGGCCGGTCAGGGCCGTGCGGGCCGAGGCCAGCAGGCGGTCCTTGGTCGCCTGATCGGCGTCCAGGGCGGCGATCTTCTTCTGGAAGTCGGCCCAGACCGGGTTGTCGGCGCCGCCGTCGAACGGGGCGCCGGCGATCACCGCGCGGGTGTTGTCGATCGAGGGCTCGAAGACGAAGCGCGGCGAGACCACGCCCTTGCCGGCGCGCGCCGTCAGGGTGTCGGCCACCTGGCCCATATAGCGCTCGGCGGCGTTCAGGCGGGCGACATAGGCCTCGGCGTCCGAGACGCTTGAGATGCGGTGGTTGTTGATGAGGAAGACCGGCAGGCTGGTCGTCGGGTTGCCGTTGGCGGCGAACTGGAAGCCCCAGTCGCGCCACTGGTTCGACAGGCGCGCCTGCTGCACCCCGTGTTCGAACAGGCGCCAGGATAGGCGGCTCTGCTCGCTCAGCTTGGCCGGGTCGAACTGGGCCTTCATTTGCGCCAGCTGGGCTTCTTGCAGGGCCAGCGAGCGTTCGGCGGCGGCGTCGGAGACGTCGTCCAGCTTGTCATAGTCGGTCTTGCGGCCCAGCGAGGTCATGCGCTGGGGGCTCAGCGCCACGCGCGCTTCGAAGGCCTGTTCGAAGAAGGCGTTGAGCCGGGCGTCTTCGTTTTGGGCCTGGGCGGTTGTCGAGGCCGGCGCGGCCCCCTCTGCCATTGCGGCGGGCGCGCCGGCGCAAAGCGCCAGGACGGCGGCGGATGAAATCAGAAGACGACGCATGAGAAAGACCCCCCTCGGTACAACAAGGGCGGCACTGTTCCCCGAAGCGCCGCCGCAGGCAAGCCGCGGCGGCCGGGGTTCTGTTGCGATCAGGCGCCGCGCAGGTCGGTGATCGTGCGGCCCGGCGCGATCTGTTCGGCGTCGGTGATCAGGTGGACCAGGGCGGGACGGCCGCTCGCCGCCGCCTCGCGCGCCGCCGCCAGGGCCGCCGGGAAGTCGCCGGTCGTCTCGCAGCGTATGGCGAAGGCGCCGAAGGCCTCGGCGAACTTCACGAAGTCGGGGTTCTTCAGGTCGGTGGCGATGACGCGGGTCGGGTATTCCCGCTCCTGGTGCATGCGGATGGTGCCGAAGGTTCCGTTGTCCACGACCACGACGACGACGCCGAGGCCGTATTGGGCGGCGGTCGCCATCTCATTGGCGCTCATCATGAAGTCGCCGTCGCCGGCGATGCAGACCACTTCGCGCGACGGATGGACCGCCTTGGCCCCCAGCGCCGCCGGATAGCCATAGCCCATGGCGCCCGATGTCGGGGCCAACTGGGTGCGGCGGGCCTGGTGGCGGTGGAAGCGGTGCAGCCAGGCGGCGAAGTTCCCCGCGCCGTTGGTCAGGATGGCGTCCTCGGGCAGGGCCTGCGCCAGATGGGCGATGACCTCGCTCATATTGACCGCGCTCTTGACCTCGATGGGCGAGGAGAAGGCGAGGAAGTCTGCATGGGCCGCCGCGCCCTGTTCGGTCCAGACGCGGCTCGGCTCGACGGTCGACAGGGCCAGGGCCGCCAGCGAATTGTCCGCCGCCGCCGACAGGGCGGGCGCCCAGACGCGGCCCAACTCTTCCGGCCCCGGATGGATGTGGATCAGGGTTTCGGCCGTCTTCGTCTGGTCCAGCAGGGTGTAGCCCTGGGTCGGGTTCTCGCCCATGCGCGCGCCGATCACCAGCAGCAGGTCGGCGTCCTTGACCCGCGCCACCAGCTTGGGGTTGGGCCCCAGGCCGAGGTCGCCCGCATAGCCGGGGTGGTCGTTGCGGATCAGATCCTTGCGGCGGAAGGACAGGGCGATCGGCAGGCCCAGGCGTTCGGCCCAGCCGGAGATCGCGTCCGTCGCCTCATCGCTCCAGCCGGAACCGCCCAGAATCAGCATGGGGCGTTCGGCGCGCGACAGGCGCTCGCGCACCTGTTCGACGAAGGCCGGGTCCAGGGCCGCCCTGGCCGGGACGACGGGGCGGATGGGCGAGGGGCCGCCGTCCTCGTGCAGGATATTCTCGGGCAGGGCGACGACCACCGGGCCCATGCGGCCTTGCTGGGCCGTGGCGAAGGCGCGCTCGACCACTTCCACCGTGCGCTCCGGGCTCTCGATCTCGGTCGCCCATTTGGCCAGGCCGCCGAACACTTCGCGGTAGTCGACTTCCTGAAAGGCGCCGCGGCCGCGGTCGGTCAGGGCGATCTGACCGACGAACATGATCATCGGCGTCGAATCCTGATGCGCCGTATGCACGCCGATCGAGGCGTGGGTGGCGCCCGGTCCGCGCGTGACCATGCAGACGCCCGGCTTTCCGGTCAGCTTGCCGTAGGCTTCGGCCATGTTGGCGGCGCCGGCCTCGTGGCGGCAGACGATGACCTCGATCTGGTCTCGCACGTCGGCCAGGGCGTCGAGCACGGCGAGATAGCTCTCGCCCGGCACGCAGAAGACCTTGTCGACCCCGTTCATCACCAGGGTTTCGACCAAACGGCGGGCGGCGGTTCCGGAAGCTTGCGTCATGCTTTCGCCGTTAGCAGATTGAAGGATGAATTGGCCATGCAACCTTATGGTCAAGCTTCACGTTGAAGCGCCAAATCGATTCATGGGGATGTCATCATGCGCAAGCTCATCGTTCTCGGCGTCATCGCCGCCGCCCTGACCACCGCCGCCTGCAACACGGTGTCGGGCATCGGCCGCGACCTGTCCGCCGCCGGTCAGGCCGTCACCTCGGGCTCGGAGCGCGCCAAGAGCTGACGTCAGGCGAAGGCGCGAGGCGTTGCCTTGTTTTGCCTTTTCGCCACAAATCCGCAGACGAAGTCCGTCATTCTGACGGCGCAATCGGAGGAATTGAGATGGGACTTCTGGACAATATCCTGGGCGGCCTCGGCGATGACGCCGCCGGCGGCCTGGCCGACCTGCTGAAGGGGCAGGGCGGCGTGGCGGGACTGGCCGAAAAGTTCGGTCAGAACGGCCTGGGCGACGTGGCGGCCTCATGGATCGGCAAGGGCGGCAACGCCGCGATCTCGCCGGAGCAGATCGCCGCCGTCATCGGCTCGGGCCCGATCGCCGACTTCGCCCAGAAGCTGGGCATTTCGCCGGAACAGGCCAGCGAGACCCTGGCGGGCCTGCTGCCGGAAGCGGTCGATCGCCTGACGCCGGGCGGCTCCGTCGACGGCGCCGACGACATGCTGGGCGGCCTGCTCGACAACCTGCCGGGCGGCCTCGGCGGCGCGCTGGGCGGCCTGTTCAAGCGCTAAGGCTTGGCGCTAGGCTTCGGCCTCATAGGTGACGCCCGTCAGATAAAGCCCGTCTGACGGCGCCACCGGGCCGCACCGCGAGCGGTCCTTCGCCTCGAGCGCCTCGGCCAGGTCGGCGGGGCGCCAGCGGCCCAGGCCGACCTCGGCGATGCTGCCCGCCATCGAGCGCACCTGCCGATGCAGGAAGCTGCGCGCCTCGAACACCAGATGCACCTCTTCGCCGACGCGGGAGACGCGGGCCACGTCCAGCGTCTTGATCGGACTGGCCGACTGACAGGCGGCGTCGCGGAAGGTGGTGAAGTCGTGCAGTCCGATCAGGGCCTGCGCCGCCGCATGCATGGCTTCGGCGTCCAGCGGCTTCCTGACGTGCCAGACCCGGCCTCGATCCAGCGCCGGACGGCCGGGCCGGTTCAGGATGCGATACAGGTATTTGCGCCCATTGGCGGTGAAGCGGGCGTGCCAGTCGTCGCTGACCGGCGTGCAGTCCAGCACCGCCACGGCCTCCTTCACCAGATGGGCGTTCAGGGCGTTCATCACCGTCTGCGCCGGCCAGTCGCGCTCCAGATCGACATGGCAGGTCTGGCCCGTGGCGTGGACGCCTGTGTCGGTGCGCCCGGCGGCGGCGATCCGCACGGCCTGGCCGCTGAAGGCGGTGATCGCCGTCTCGATGGCGCCCTGCACGGTCGGCTGGCCGAGCTGGGCCTGAAAACCGTTGTAGGCCGAGCCGTCGTATTCAACGGTGAAACGATACCGGGGCATTAGCCTTGGGGGCCGCGATCAGAAGGCTCCGCCTTCTCGACCTGACGCGGCCCGTCCAGCATGGCGCCGGCTGGAACCGGAAAGCCCCGCAGCATCTCGTCGGCCGGTTGCGCCGCCTTGCCGGGGCGCTGCACGCGGGTCAGGCGCACGGCGCCGGTTCCGCAGGCGATCGTCAGGGCGTCGTCCAGCACCTGACCGGGCGTCCCCTGTCCTTCGGCCAGAACCGACATCAGGGCCTTGATGCGGACGGGCTCGCCGTCAGCCTCGACCTCGAACCAGGCGCCGGGGAAGGGCGACAGGCCGCGGATGTGGGCGTCCACCTCTGCGGCCGGGCGGGTCCAGTCGATACGCGCCTCGGCCGAAGTGATCTTCTTGGCGTAGGTCGGCTCGCCCGCCTGCTGCGTCTCGGTGAAGCCGCCGCGCTCGATGGCGGCCAGCGCGCGGGGCCACAGGGCGGCGCCGACATGGGCCATGCGGTCGCCCAGAGAGGCGGCCGTGTCGTCGGCGTGGATGTCCATCAGTTCGGACAGGATGATGGCGCCTTCGTCCAGCCCCTCGCTCATCCGCATGATCTGGGCGCCGGTCTGGCGGTCCCCGGCCATGATGGCGCGCTGGATCGGGGCGGCCCCGCGCCAGCGCGGCAGCAGCGAGCCGTGCAGGTTGAAGCAGCCCAGACGCGGCGCCTCCAGCACTTCAGGCTTCAGGATCTGGCCGTAGGCGACGACGCAGGCCGCGTCGAGGTCCAGGCTCTTGAAGACGTCGATGGCCTCCGGCGACTTCATACTCTCAGGCGTGAAGACCGGCAGGCCCATGGCCTCGGCGAAGGCGTGAACCGGCGACGGCGTCAGCTTCTGACCCCGGCCCTTGGGGCGCGGCGGTTGCGAATAGACGGCGACGATCTCGTGCCCCGAGGCGATCAACTCGGCCAGGGACGGCACGGCGAAGTCGGGGGTTCCCATGAAGGCTAGGCGCATGGGCAGGCCTTTAGACCGTGGGGCCGATTACATCCAGCGGGTATAGACGCCGCCGCCCTCGTCCCACTCGCCGCCCGCGTCCAGGGCGTCGTCGAAATCGAGCAGACGATCGATGACCAGACCGGCCACCACGCCGACGGCGGCGACGGCCAGCAAGGTCGCGACGCTGGCGACGCCGACCTTTTCGTTGCGGGTCAGGCGGCGACGGCCGCGCTGGTCGATGATGCGGGTCTTGCGAGCCATCAGGCGGCCATCCTCGCGTGTTTCTTGACCTTGGAGACCGCCCGGTCGCGACGCAGGCGCGACAGGTGGTCAATGAACAGGACGCCGTTCAGGTGGTCCAGCTCGTGCTGGAAGCAGACGGCGTACAGGCCCTCGATCTCTTCCTCGATCGTCTCGCCCTGATAGTTCATGTAGCGCACGCGCACACGGGCGGGGCGCTCGACCGAGTCGTAATAGGTCGGCACCGACAGGCAGCCTTCCTCGTAGGAAAACATCTCTTCGGACGACCACAGGATTTCCGGGTTGACGAAGAAGCGCGGGTTGCGGCGCTCCAGCGCCTCTTCCTCGGTCTGCGGCTCGTCAGAGGCGCCCTCGACCGGCTTGTCGCCCAGGTCCATGACGACCACGCGGGTCAACTCGCCGATCTGGGGTGCGGCCAGGCCGATGCCCGGCGCGTCATACATCGTCTCCAGCATGTCATCCATGAGGGCGCGCACGGCGTCGGTGACGCCGCCTTCGACGGGCGCGGCGACGGTCTTCAGGATCGCCAGATCGGCGGCGTTATCGATAGTCAGGATACGACGAATGGCCATGCGGGGGAGGTAGGGCCGCCGCCCCCGAACGTCAAGAATTACCGACCGTGGCGCTCGGACTTCTCGGCCGGCTTCAGGCGGGCGGCACTTCGCGCGGCTTGCGCTCCTGGTCGATGGCCACATAGGTGAAGACGCCCTCGGTCACGCGGACCGATTGGGCCTCGGCCTGGCCGCGGGCGCGCTTCCACGCCTCGACATGGACGCGGATCGACGTGCGGCCCGTGCGGATGATCTTGGCGTAGATGGAGACTTCGTCGCCGACCGACACCGGCTGGTGGAAGACCATGCCGTCGAGGGCCACGGTGGCGCAGCGGCCGCCCGCGCGCTCGAACGCCGGGGTCGCCCCGGCCAGGTCCATCTGCGCCAGCAGCCAGCCGCCGAAGATGTCGCCCTCCGGGTTGGTGTCGGCGGGCATGGCGATGACGCGGCCGACGGGCTGGCCCTCGGGCAGGGTGGCGGCGGTTTTGTCGACGTCGGACACGGATGACCTCTTGGGCGGCTCTATCGAGGTCGGTTCATGCGCTGGTGCGCGGTCAGGTGCAAGTCATTCTCGATAGCCTAGTTTGGGACGGCCGCTTTCAGCCTTGTCACGGCGCGGACCAGTTCGGCTTCGTCCAGGCTGGCGAAACCGATGCGGAAGGCGTTGCGGCCTAGGCCGGGCTGGAGTTGAAGCTGGCCGCCGTGCGTCAGGATCAGGCCGGATCGCTCGGCCTCGGCGGCCCAGGCGGCGGCGTCGATGTCCGGGTTCACGCGCAGCCACAGCGCCAGCCCGCCCGCCGGCTTGTCGAAGGCGACCGCATCGCCCAGCCGGGCGGCGATCTCGGCGCACAATAGATCGCGGCGCTGTTCATAGATCTTGCGCGCCTTGCGGGCGTGGCGGCCCAACTCTCCGTCGTCGATCAGCCGCGCCAGCGCCCGTTCCAGCGGCAGGTCGCCCTGACGGTCGATGGCCTCGCGTCGCGCGGTCATGGCCTGGATCAGGTCCGGCGCGCCTGTCGCATAGCCGATGCGGACCACGGGCGAGAGCAGTTTGGACACCGAACCGATATGGATGATGCGGTTCCCGTCCTGGCCCTGGCTCCTGCCTAGGGCGCGGGCGGCCAGGGGCAGGACCGGGCGGCCCTCGAAGCGGTATTCATGGTCATAGTCGTCCTCGATCAGGATCAGGCCGTGGCGACGCGCCATCTCCAGCAGGCGCAGACGTCGTCCGGCGCCCAGGGTGACGGTGGTCGGGAACTGATGATGGGGCGTGACATAGACGGCGCGGATGGTCGGGTCGCGGGCGAGCAGCGCCTCCAGACGTTCGACGTCCAGGCCTTGAGCATCGACCGGGGCGCTGACCACCCTGGCCCCGGCCGCGCGAAACGCCTTCCACGCCAGCGGATAGCCGGGATCTTCGACGGCGACGGCGTCGCCGGGATTCAGGACGGCGGCGGCCAGAAACAGGGCCATCTGGCTGCCGCGCGTGACCAGGATGTCGTCTGCGCCGATCGTCAGGCCGCGCTCGGTCGACAGATAGCGGGCCAACGCCGTCCGCAACGAGGGCGCGCCGCGCGGATCGCCGTATCCGGGCAGCGCCTTCAGTTCGGCGCCGGTCAGCGAGCGGCGGAAGGCCCTGGCCAACTCCAGCCCCGGCATCAGGCGCGCATCGGGGGCCCCGTCCGAGAACTGCATCGGCGGCGGCGCGGGCCGGGTCTGCGGCAGGGGCGAGGCGAGGCGCGCGGCGGCGGGCCGGACGCCCCAGTTCTGCGTACCCAGATCGGGCAGGTCGCGGGCGACGAAGGTGCCGCGCGACGCCTCGGCCGTCAGCCAGCCCTGCAGCACCAACTCCTGATAGGCGGCGTCGACGGTGTTGCGATGGATGCCCAGGGCGCCGGCCAGGGCGCGGGTGCCGGGCAGGCGGTCGCCGGGCTTCAGCCGACCGCGCTCGATCTCACGGATCACCGACCCCGCCAGATTGATGAACAGGGGCCGGGCGGGGTCTTCGATCAGTTCAATGACGACGGCGCTGCGTCCCATGATCCGGCCTACCAGGTTTCAGGAAAGCGGCTCTTATGACAGGGCCGATAGGCCGGGTATCCCACGCGCACTCCCAGGCAGCAACACCGCTGCGGGAACAGAAACAAGGGATAGGGTCATGGCCGAGAAAGCCGTTTTCTATCACGCAGGCTGCACCGTCTGCGTCGACGCCGAGCAGCGCTTCGCCGGCGCGCTGAATCCTGCGGCCTATGAGGTCGAGGTCGTTCATCTGGGCGAGACGCCTCAGCGTCTGGACGAGGCCGAGGCGGCGGGCGTGAAGTCCGTTCCGGCCATCGTCCTCGGCGACGCCGTCTATCACATCAACCATGGCGCGGACCTTTCCGCCCTGCGTTGATGCTGTTCTATCCGGCTTCTGTCCCCCGAAGCCGGATTGCTTGGCGGGTCGGCGATCCCTCCTCACCGGCCGACCCGCCGCTTTTTCTTGTCTGACGGAGACAGCATGACTTCCGACCTGGCGACGCGGGCTCTGGACCCGCAACTGGCCCAAGCCCTGATGCTGGAGCGCCAGCGCCAGCAGGACAGCATCGAGCTGATCGCATCCGAGAACATCGTCAGCGCCGCCGTGCGCCAGGCGCAGGGTTCCGTCCTGACCAATAAATACGCCGAGGGTTATCCCGGCCGCCGCTACTACGGCGGGTGCGAGGCGGTCGACATCGCCGAGAAGCTGGCCATCGAGCGCGCCTGCACCCTGTTCGACACGGCCTACGCCAACGTCCAGCCGCACTCGGGCGTCAACGCCAACCTGGCCGTGCTGTTCGCCCTGATCAAGCCGGGCGACCGCATCATGGGGCTGGACCTGGCCTGCGGCGGCCACCTGACGCACGGCTCGCCCGTCAGCCTGTCGGGGCAGTGGTTCGAGGTCAGCGCCTATCGGGTGCGCGAAGACGACGACCTGATCGACTATGACGACATGGAGAAGCGCGTCCTGCAGGATCGGCCGCGCCTGATCTATGCGGGCGGCTCGGCCTATCCGCGCCGCATCGACTTCGCCCGGATGCGTCAGATCGCGGACAAGGTCGGCGCCTATCTGGTGGCCGACGTGGCCCACTACGCCGGGCTGATCGCGGCGGGCCTCTATCCCAATCCGACGCCGCACGCCCATGTCACCACCTCGACCACGCACAAGACCCTGCGCGGCCCGCGCGGCGGCCTGATCCTGTGCAACGATCCGGAACTGGCGCGGCGCATCGACAAGGCGGTCTTCCCCGGCACCCAGGGCGGGCCGCTGATGCACGTCATCGCGGGCAAGGCGGCGGCCTTCCACGAGGCGCTGCAACCGGACTTTCTCGAATACTCCAAGACGGTGATCAAGAACGCCCGCGCGTTGGGCCAGACGCTGGCGGACGGGGGGCTGCGCCTCGTGTCGGGCGGGACGGACTGCCACTTGGTGCTGGTCGATCTGCGCCCCTTCGGCCTGACCGGCAAGGCGGCGGTCGAGGCGCTGGAGGATCACGGCCTGATCGCCAACAAGAACTCGGTCCCCTATGACACGGCCTCGCCCATGGTGACGTCGGGGCTGCGGCTGGGCTCGCCGTCCTCGACCTCGCGCGGCTTCGACGCCGAGGCGTTCCGCACGGTCGGCGGCATGATCCTGACCATCCTCAAGGGGCTGCGCGACGGCGATCTCGACAGCGCGGCGGTGAAGGCGCAGGGAAGAGAACTGACGCGGGCCTATCCGATCGCCGGACCGGCGCTGACGCCCGCTTAAGGAGGTTCCGAACGCGCGTGCGGGTCATCTCGATTCAAAGCCAGGTCGTCTACGGCCACGTCGGCAACAGCGCGGCGGTCCAGCCGATGCAGGCCATGGGGCTGGAGGTGGCGGCGGTGCCGACCACCTTGCTGTCCAATCACCCGCACTATCCCACCATGCGCGGCCGGATTCTGGAGACGGAACTGGTCGCCGACCTGCTGCTGGGGGTCGAGGAGCGCGACCTGCCGATGACGGCCGGGGCGGTGGTCACGGGCTATATGGGCTCGGCCGCCAATGCGGCGGCGACGGCGGGCTTCTTGCGTCGCTGGAAGGCGAGGAACCCCGCCCTGCTGCACATCTGCGACCCGGTGATCGGCGACGATGATCTGGGCGTCTTCGTCGCCGAGGGCCTGATCGAACAGTTCCGCGATGAACTGACGCCGATGGCCGATATCATCACCCCCAACCAGTTCGAACTGGGCCGACTGGTCGGCGAACGGCCCGATACGGTCGAGGGCGTGATCGAGGCGGCGCGCATCTTGAACGCGCGCGGCACGGGCCGGACGGTGGTGACCGGCTGCGTCCTGACCGACACGGCGCCGGGCGAGGTCGAGACGGTGGCGGTCGAGGGCGGCGGCGCCCATCGCGTCTCTATCCCCCGCATCCCGATCCGGCCCAGCGGCACCGGCGATCTGTTCACCGCCTATCTGACCGGCTGGCTGATGCGCGGCGAGGGACTGGCTGAGGCGGCCGCCCGCGCCACCGCCGGAGTCCAGACCGTTCTGCTGCGGACCCAGGCGGCGGGCGTCTTCAAGATGCGCCTGACCGAGGGCTGAAAGCCCTCAGCCGAAGCCGGCGACGGCGGCGATCACCCGGTCCTGCACCGCCTCGTCCAGATAGGCGCTCATCGGCAGGCTGATGACCCGTTCCGCCTTGGCCTCGGTCACGGCCAGACCGCCGGGTCCGACCGGATGCTGGCGATAGGCGGGCTGGCGGTGCAGGGGGATCGGATAATAGACGGCGGTCGGCACGCCCTCAGCCTTCAGATGGGCGGCCAGGGCGTCGCGGTCGTCATGCTCGACGGTGAACTGGGCCCAGACCGAACGGCCGCCGGGAATGACCACCGGCGTCGCCGCCACATGACCGGCCAGCCCCTGCACATAGCGCTCGGCGATGCGGTTGCGGCGGTCG
>JAANMT010002389.1_pt1 | contig 15760 bp, 14 predicted proteins | sample 7279711 | NCBI WGS metagenome assembly JAANMT01 (sample SAMN14094538, study PRJNA606508) | bioreactor metagenome | isolation source: A lab-scale SPAN reactor treating ammonium-rich wastewater day 1 | place: Ireland: Galway | collected 2017-01-16 | reverse complement strand
ACCGACGCCGCCTGGTCCACCAGGCCGACGCCCTGGGCGACCTGCCCGGCGCCGGCGCGCATGCCGCTCACCGCCTCGGCGGTCTCGCCGCGGATGCTCTCGATCATGGCGCTGATCTCCTGCGTGGCGCCGGCGGTGCGCTCGGCCAGCTTCCTCACCTCGTCGGCCACCACGGCGAAGCCGCGGCCCTGCTCGCCGGCGCGCGCCGCCTCGATGGCGGCATTCAGCGCCAGCAGGTTGGTCTGGTCGGCGATCTCCTTGATAACGCCGGTGATGCGGCTGATCTCCTCGGAGCGCTTGTCGAGCGTCTCGACCCGCCCGGCCGAGCGGCCGACCGTCTCGGCCAGCGAGCGGATGGCGTCGCGGGCGCTGCCGGTGACCTCGGCGCCGTTGCGCGCGGCGACGGAGGCCTCGTCGGCGGTCGTCCGCGTCTGCTGGGCATTGGCGGCGACTTCGCCGATCGACACCGTCACCTCCTCGATCGCCGCGGCGGCCGAGGAGGTGGCCTCGTTTTGCGCATGCGCCGAGCGCTCGACGTTGCCCATGCCCGCATCGACGTCCTGCGTGGCGCGGCCGACCTGGCCGGCGATGTCGCTGACGCCCTGCAGCATGGCCTGCACGCTGGAGACGAACTTGTCGACCTTGCGCGCGACCGAGCCGACGACGTCGGCGCGCGCCGGCGAAAAGCGTTCGCTCAGGTCGCCGTTGCGCAGGATCCGTTCCAGCCAGCCGGAGGTCGCCTCGAGGTCGCGCATCAGGCGCGGGCCGCAGACGGCGAGGAAGAACAGGGCATACAGGCCGCAGGCGGCGGCGACCGCCGCGCCGGCGGCGGCCGGCACGGCGAGTCCGGCCGACTGGCCGAGCAGCAGCAGCGCCGGCAGCAGCCCGGCCAGGCCGGCCAGCAGCATTTGGGCGCGCAGCGAGCCCAGCGCGGAAACCAGGGCGGAGCGGTTGCGCACGACGCGCCCATGCTCGATGCGGATCGACTTGTCGCCGGCGCGGACGCGCCTGTAGGCGGCCTCGGCGGCGGCGATGTCCTCCCGGCCCGGGCGGCTGCGCACCGACTGGTAGCCGACGACCTGGCCGTCCTCGCGCACCGGCGAGACGTTGGCCACCACCCAGTAGAAGCCGCCGTCCTTGCGCCGGTTCTTGACGATGCCGCGCCAGGGGCGGCCCAGCTTGATGTCGCGCCACAGGTCGTCGAAGGCCTCCGGCGGCATGTCGGGATGGCGCACCAGGTTGTGCGCCTTGCCGACCATTTCCTCGGGCGTGAAGCCGCTGATCCTGGCGAAGGCCTCGTTGGCCTCGACGATGACGCCCTTCAGGTCGGTGCGCGAATAGATGAACTCGCCTTCGGGGAGAATCGATTCAACGTCGTTGACTGGGAGGTTGATCTTCATTGCAAATTCTCCTTGAAGAGACAGCCGTTTTCCGGGGCTGCTCTCGGCTTCAGTTGGGTCCCGGGTGGAGCCGTTGCGCCGCCAGGTGCAGGACATTCACCTGGCGGTCGAGCTGCTGCATGTAGCCGGTCAGGGCCTCGAGGCGCTCGCCGAGCATGCGCGCGAGCTCGCGCGCGGCCTGCGCCGGGCTGCCGGCGAGCGCGCGCACCTGGTCGATCTGCGACTGCAGCTCGCGCAGGCCCTGTTCGGTTTCCGGGCGCTCGGCGATGAAGGCCGCGAGGGTGCGCTCGCGTTCCCGAAAGTATTCGGCCGGATCGCGCGCCGCAAGGTCGCGCCAGGCGTCGAAATCGAAACTGGGCAAGATGGATACCGTCAGGAACGCGGCCTCAATTCACGCACCCGCCCGCACGCGCCTCACGGGGTTCCGTCCAGCGCGGCGGCGGACCGGATCTGCTGCAGGAGCAGGTCCACCGCGGCGGCCAGCCTTTCGGTTTCGCCCAGCGCCTCGCCGGCGGCGCCGCCCAGCGCCTGCATTTCCGCGGCGCACGCCGCCTCGCGGCAGGCGCCGGCCGCATCCAGCGCGGCGTTCAGCGCCAGCAGCCGTGACTGGGCGGCGAGCTGGCGGGCCTCCGCCAAGGCCAGGCGCAGCGCGGCTTCCGCCGCGCCGGGGGCCGGCGGCATCTCGTGGTTCTCCTGCCTGGTCAGCGCGTTTTCCATGGCGCTTTTTCTCCTCAGGCGGCCAGCGCCAGCGCGGCGGCGGGCAGCAGCGCCTGGCGCGCCACGCCGCGGTTGTCGCCGAGCTCGCCGAGCAGCTCCTTGACGTCGAGGATCAGCACGATCTGGCCGTTGGCCAGCGTAGTGACGCCGGCGACGCCCTTCGGGCGGAAGCCTTCGAGCGACTTGATGACGGCGTCGTCGCGGCCGGCGAAGTTGTCGATGGCGAGGACGAAGTTGGTCTCCGCCGCCTGCATCAGCACGCCGTAGGCGGGCGCGCCCTCCTGCGGCCAGCCGATCAGGTAGTTGAGCGGATAGACCGGCAGCACCTCGCCGCGCACCACCATGGTGGCGCGGCCGCCGACCTCCTGCAGCTCGCTTGGCACGATGGGCAGGATCTCGCGCACCATCGACAGCGGCACGGCGAAGGGCTGCTCGCCGAGTTTCACGATCAGCACCGGCAGGATCGCCAGCGTCAGCGGCAGCGAGATGACGAAGGTGGTGCCCTTGCCGAGCTCGGACTTGATCTCGATGCTGCCGTTGAGCTTCTGGATGTTGGTGCGCACCACGTCCAGGCCGACGCCGCGGCCGGAGACGTCGGAGACCTTGGCGGCGGTGGAGAAGCCGGGCAGGAACACCAGGTTGAAGCTCTGGCGCTCGTCCATGGTGTTGGCTTCCTCGTTGCCGATGAGGCCCTTTTCCAGCGCCTTGGCGCGCAGTTTCTCGGCGTTCATGCCGCGGCCGTCGTCGGCCACCACGATGACGATGTGGTCGCCCTCCTGGCGCGCCTCCAGGCGCACCTCGGACTTCTCCGGCTTGCCGGCGGCGGTGCGCTCCAGCGGCGACTCGATGCCGTGGTCGACGGCGTTGCGGATGAGGTGGATGATCGGGTCGGAGAGGTCCTCGATCATGGTCTTGTCGATCTCGGTCTCCTCGCCGGCGAGCAGCAGTTCGACGTCCTTGCCGAGGTTGCGCGCCAGGTCGCGGGCGATGCGCGGGTATTTCTGGAACAGGCGGCCGATCGGCTGCATGCGCGTCTTCATCACCGCGTTCTGCAGGTCCGAGACCAGCAGGTCGAGCTGGCCGACGGCGGCGTCGAGCGCCTGCAGCGTCTCCGCTCCGGTCATGCCGGCGAGGATGTCGCTGCGCAGGCTGTTCAGGCGGTTCTTGGTGAGGCCGATCTCGCCGGAGAGGTTGAGCACCTGGTCGAGGCGCGAGGTGTCGACGCGGATCGCGTTGTCGCGCGTCTTCTCGCTCTCGCGCCGCCCGGTCGGGCCGCTGTAGCCGGGCTTGTCGGAGGCGCGCCGGCCGATCGCCGCCTTGATGATCTCCTCGTCGGGCTTGGGCGGCTGCGGGATGCCCTGGCCGGCTTCGGCCGGCACCTCCGGCGCGCGCCCGGTGACCGCTTCGTAGTAGGCATTCCAGTCGAGGGCGCCGCCGGCGGTGGTCTTGACCGCCGGGGCCGCGGCCGGCGCCGCCGCGGCGGCCAGCTCGCCGGCGATGGCCTGCTTCAGGCTGGCGATCAGCCCGGCCTCGGCCGCCTGCGGCTGCACGCCCTGTTCGAGCGCATGGAACATCTCGCGCACCGTGCCGGTGGCGGCCATGATGACGTCCATCGCCTCGGCCGTGACGCCGAGCTCGCCGTTGCGCAGCTTGTCGAAGAGGTTCTCGGTGAGGTGGCACAGCGTCACCAGCTCGGTGGCGTTGAGGAAGCCGGCGCCGCCCTTGATGGTGTGGAAGCCGCGGAAGATGTCGTTGAGCAGGCCCCGGTCCTGCGGGCGCTTCTCCAGCTCGACCAGCTTGTTGTCCACGCCGGACAGCAGGTCGGTGGCCTCGACCAGGAAATCCTGCAGCAGGTCTTCCATTCCCGAAAAGTCGCTCATAAGCCTACCCTCCCCCCAGCCCCCTCCCCGTGGAAGGGGGTGACGTAAGTTCGCGAGCTGCGCTCGCTCCATGTTGCTGACTGCGTCGCCCTTGGGGCGGCCCTGCGGGCGGCGCGCATAACTCTCCCCTAGAAGCCGAGGCTCTCCAGCAGGTCGTCCACCTGCTCCTGGTTGGCGACGACGTCGGTGCGGCCCTCGGCATTCATCGCCGGGCCGTTCATCAGGCCCGTCGGCGCCTCCGCCTTCATGTTTTCCGGCATCGCCTCGATCAGCACCTGCAGCAGGTCGGTTTCCATTTTCTGCGCCAGGTCGACGATCTTCTTGATGACCTGGCCGGTGAGGTCCTGGAAATCCTGCGCCATCATGATTTCCATGAGCTGGTCGTTGGTGGCGGCGGCCTGCTGCGGCACCCCGGCGAGGTAGTTGCGCGTGTCGCCGGCGAGCGCCCTGAACTCGTCGACCGACAGGTCGCCGCCGTAGAGGCGATCCCAGCGCCCGGAGAGCGCCGCCGCCTGCGCCTGCAGCGCGTCCTGGATCGGCCGCGCGACGTCGGTGGCGTTGAGCACGCGGCTGGCCGCCTGCTCGGTCATCTGGGCGACGTAGGCGAGGCGCTGGCGCGCATCGGGAAACGCCTTCGCCGCCTCCTCGAGGGCGCGGTCGTAACCGAGTTCGCGCAGGGTGTCGTGCAGCTGGCGCGTCATGTGGCCGATGCGCTGGAAGACGTTGTCGCAGCTGTGCGGCGCCTCGGCGGCGGGCGCCGCCTGGGCGGCCTGCGCCTGTCCGGCGACGCTGTCGAAGAGGGCTTCCAGTTCCGCCGAATCGCCGGCGGCGGCGGTGCCGCCGACCACCTCGACGCGCGGCTCCCTGGCGGCGGCGGGCGCCGGCCGTCCGGAGGGTTTCCCGGCCATGCTGTCGAACAGGGCCTGCAGTTCGTCGGAATCGCCGGAATCGTCGAACTTGAATCGCTTGGACATTTTCTTCTCCCGTGTCGTCCCGTGCGAAGCGCCCTCAGGCGGCTTCCTTCTCCAGTTTCTCGAAGATCTTGCTGAGCTTCTCGTTGAGCGTCGCCGCCGTGAACGGCTTGACGATGTAGCCGCTGGCGCCGGCCTGGGCGGCGGCGATGATGTTCTCCTTCTTCGCCTCCGCGGTGATCATCAGCACCGGCAGGTGCTTCAGCTGCGGGTTGGCGCGGATCTGCTGCAGCAGGGTCAGGCCGTCCATGTTCGGCATGTTCCAGTCGGTGACGACGAAGTCGAAGGCCTCGCCGGTCAGCTTGGACAGGGCGATGGCGCCGTCCTCGGCCTCGTCGACATTGAGGAAGCCGAGCTCCTTGAGCAGATTGCGCACGATGCGGCGCATCGTCGAGAAATCGTCGACCACCAGGAATTTCATTTTCATGTCGGGCATGGCTTCCTCCTCTTACGACTTGCGGGCTTGCGGCCGGCTCAATAGCGGACGCAGCGTGTCCGCCAGAATCTCTGCATCGAATTTGGCGACGTAGGCATCCACGCCGACGCTCTTGCCCATGGCGCGGTTGGCTTCCGAGGACAGCGAGGAATGCATCACCACCGGGATGCCGTCGAAGCGCGGGTCGCTCTTGATGTGGCGGGTCAGCACGTAGCCGTCCATCTCCGGCATCTCGGCGTCCACCAGGATGATGTCCAGCTCGCCGGCGACGCTGCCGCCGGTCTGCTGGGCATGGGCGGCCATGCCGGACAGGCGCGTCCAGGCTTCCAGGCCGTTGAGGGCATGCTTGTGCTTGACGCCCATCTGGTCCAGCACCTCGGCGATCTTGCGGCGCGCCACGGCCGAGTCGTCCACGAAGAAGACGTGGTGCTCGACATCGTCCATCACCGGGGCGACGTCGCGCACCGGCGGCTCGCCGAAGGTCGAGGCCATGATCTGCTCGACGTCGAGGATGGAGACCAGTCGGCCAGGCTGGCCCGCGCCGGAGTCCGGCGGCAGCTCGGTGATGGCGGTGATGAAGCTTTGCGTCGAGGACACCAGGCCCTCCGGCGCGCGCACCTTGTCCCATTCGACGCGGATGATGCGGTCGACGTCGTTCACCAGGAAGCCGAGCGTGCGCTTGTTGTATTCGGTCACCATCATGGTGCCGCCCAGGTCCCGCGGCGCGCCGGCGAGGTCCAGCACGCGGCCGAGCGAGACGACGGGAATGACGTTGCCGCGCAGCGAGATCAGGCCCTCGACGCCGGCCGGCATGTTCGGCGAGCGGGTGATCATCGGCGTGCGCGTGACTTCGCGCACCTTGAAGACGTTGATGCCGAAGATCTCGCCGGTGCCGAGCGAGAACAGCAGGATTTCCATGCGGTTCGAGCCGGCCAGCCGGGTGCGGGCATCGACGCTTTCGAGCAGGGAGTTGTCGGTGCGGTCCATGGCGATTCTCGCGGGGTTCAGGCGGCGGCGCGGGCGGGCGCCTGATGCAGCAGGCGGGCGATGCAGGCGGCCAGCTGCGGCGGCTCGAATTTGGAGACGTAGTCGTCCACGCCGACCGACTTGCCCAGCTGCTGGTTGGACATGCCGGAGAGCGAGGAGTGCATGAGCACCGGGATGCCGGCGAAGCGCGCATCGCCCTTGATCTGCTTGGTCAGCATGTAGCCGTCCATCTCCGGCATCTCGATGTCGGTGAGCACCAGGCTCACCACCTCGCGCACCGGCCGGCCGACGGATTCGGCATAGGCGGCGAACTTGCGCAGTTCCTCCCAGGCCTGCTTGCCGTTGATGGTGGCGTGGTATTTCACCCCCATGCGATCGAGCGTCGCCTGCACCTGCTTGCGCGCCACCGAGGAATCGTCGGCGAACAGCACCAGCGCGTCGCCGCGGCCAAGCGGCTGGATGTCGCGATACAGCAGGTCATCGTCGAAGTGGGTGGTGTCCGAGAGGACCTTTTCGACGTCGAGCAGCATCACCAGGCGGCCGTCCGCCAGCTCGGTGATGGCGGTGACGAGGCCGCCCATGCGCGCCGTCATCATGTCCGGCGGCACCTTCATCTGCGCCCAGTCCAGGCGCAGGATGGTGTCCACCGCCTCGACCAGGAAGCCCTGGGTGCGGCCGTTGTATTCGGTGACGATCATGATCTCGCGCGGCAGCTCGGGCGCGACATGGGCGTACTTGCCCAGATCCACTACCGGCACCAGGGCGCCGCGCAGGCTGACCATGCCCTCGACGGCGTCCGGCATCTCCGGGGCGGCCGTGATGGGCGGCGTGCGCATCACTTCGCGCACCTTGAAGACGTTGATTCCAAAGGTTTCCCGCCGGCCGGTTCGGCTGTCGACACCGAGCGAGAAGAGCAGCAGCTCGAGCTTGTTGGTGCCCGCCAGCTTGGCGCGGGCATCAATGCTCTTCATCAGTTCAGACATTTTTTCTCCTTGATCGCCCGACCGTCCCATACCGGTCCGGGAGCCGAATTCGGGCCGCTGGTTGACTTATCGGCCCCGGACGGCAGGACTTGAGGCCCCCAATAGGGGCTTAGACCCGGAAAATGGCCACCGCCTCGCGGGTGCCGGCAGCCAGCCGTTCGAGGTGGCGGGCGGTGTCGGCCGCCTCCCTGGTCGCCGCGCTGTTCTCCTCCGACATCTGGGCGATCTTTTCCACGTTGGCGGCAATGTCGTTGCTCGCCACGCTCTGCTCCTTGAGCGCGTTGGAGATGTCGTTGACCGCCTGCACCACCCGCTCGGCGCCGTCGCTGATGCCGAGCATGGCATCGCTCGCCTTGCCGGCCATGCCCATGCCTTCCTCGACGCGGGAGACGGCCTGCTGCATGGTGCCCACCGCCGCCCGCGCGCTGGTTTGCACCGCCTCGATCATGGCGCCGATCTCGCCGGTGGCGGCCGTGGTGCGCTCGGCCAGCTTCCTCACCTCGTCGGCCACCACGGCGAAGCCGCGGCCCTGCTCGCCGGCGCGCGCCGCCTCGATGGCGGCGTTGAGCGCCAGCAGGTTGGTCTGCTCGGCGACATCCTTGATGACCTGCACGATGCCGGAGATTTTCTGGGAGCTCTCGCCCATCGCCTGGATGGTGCGGGCGGCCTCGCCCACCGTCGACGAGATGCGCCCCATCTCGCCGACGGTGTCGCCGATGATGCGGCTGCCGGACTGCGACTGGCTGCCCGTGTCGGAGGTGACGCTGTGGGCTTCGCGCGCGCTGTCGGAGACGTGGTTGATCGACACCGTCATCTCCTCGACCGCCGCCGCCATGGCGCTGGCCGCCTCCGACTGGTGCGCCGTGGCGGCGGCCACCTGCGAGGACGAGGTGGCCAGCTGCGCCGCCGCGCTCGCCACCCCTTCGGCATTGGCCTTCAGTCCGGCGACCATTTCGCGCAGGCTCGCCTGCATCTTGCGCGTGGCCGCCATCAGGCTGCGCGCATCGCCCGGCTTGACGCGGATCTCCGCCGTCAGGTCGCCCTGGGCGATGCGTTCCACCGCCGCCTTCGCCTCGTCCGGCTCGCCGCCCAGCGGCTGCGTCACGGAACGGATGATCCAGAACGCCACCGCCGTCGCGACGACCAGCGCCAGCAGCGTCAAGGCGAGCATCAGCGCGCGCGCCTGCCGGTAAGCGGCCTCGGCTTCCTGCGCGCTCTTGTCCATCAGCTCGCCCTGGAAAACCACGAGCGCGTTCAGGCGCTGGCGGTATTCGTTGGCGGCGCGGCGGAAGTCGCCGCTGAGGAAGGCGCGCGCTTCGTCCTGGCGGCCGGCCTCGACCCGCTTGATCGCCTCGTCCTGCGCCTCGATGTAGCGGCCGCGGGCGGCCGTGATCTGCTGGAACAATTCCTGGCCCTTGGGCTGGTGGAGCCGGGGTTGCAGGGATTCCAGGGCCTTGCCGATGGCGCCGCGGGCGGCAAGAATGCGTTCCCGGGATGCCAGGCGGTCGTCCTTCGCATCCGCCAGGGCCATGTCGCGCGCGGCAATGCCGACCTCGTTCACCCCGGCCAGGCTGTCCTGCAGCAGGGCCACCTTCTTCCACTTGTCCTGCGTGATGTCATTCAGGGCGGCATTCAGCTCGGCCATGCGGGCGTTGCCCATCCAGGACACCAGCACGAGCAGTCCCGCCACCACGCCGAAACCCAGGGCCAGACGCTTCGCCACGGTCAGATTTTTCATATTGCCGTTCCTCCTAGATCGAAACGCCGCGCGCGGCAAGGCGCGGCCGCGGCAACGCAAAACATGAAAATGAACAACTCTGGAGTCCGGGCGGGGTTTGGGCCCGGGACGCCCGCGCGGACTCGGCGGGTCGATGCCACGATGGGATGATTCACGCTTCAATCAACGGCGGCGGAACGAACAGCTTTAGGACTCATCGCGCGCCGGACCATCGGCCCGCCGTCCCGTGGGGACTGACTTTGGGGCGGGGGGCGCATCGCCTCCCCGCCGGCACTCCGGTCAGGCGCGAAAGCCGCGCACGGCCTGCGCCAGTTCTCGCGACAGGCTTTCCAGTTGCATCGCCTGCTGATTGACCCGGCTCGCCTCGCCGGCATTTTCGCCGGCCATTTGCGCGATGCGTTCGACGTTCTGCGCGATGCCCTGGCTGGCGGCGCTCTGTTCGCCGACCGAGCCCGAGATCTCCGCCATGCCGGCGCTGGTGCGCGCCACCGAGCCGCTGGCTTCCGACAGGACGACGGCGACGGTTTCCATGTTTTCCTGGCCGGCCCGCAGCGACTCCCGCCCGCGCCGGATGGCGCCTTCGACGTCGGCCGATTTCGCCCCGAGGGCATGCGTCACGCCGTCGATCTGGGCGGCGGCCTGGGCCGACTTCTCGGCCAGCTTCCTCACCTCGTCGGCCACCACGGCGAAGCCGCGGCCCTGCTCGCCGGCGCGCGCCGCCTCGATGGCGGCGTTCAAGGCCAGCAGGTTGGTCTGGTCGGCGATGTCCTTCACCTGGCGGGTCATCTCCGTGATGGAGCGGGTGTCGGCGATGAACTTGTCGACGTGGCGCTCGATGTCGGTGACCGCCTCCTCGATCAGGTCGATCTCGCCGATCATGCTCGACAGGCTTTCGTTGCCTTCCGCGGTCTTGTCGCAGGCGGCGGCGGACAGCTCGCCGACTTCGCGGGCGTTGCCGGCGATCTTCTCGACCAGCGCATTGACCCGGTCGACCGTGCTCGCCACGGCGGACACCGCCTCGCCCTGCGCCTGCGTGCCGTCGCTGATGTGCCGCGTCGCCTCGGCCAGGCTGAGCGCGGTCTGCTCGAGCTGGCCGGCGCTCTCCTGGATGCGCTGGATGACGCCGCCGAGGGATTGCGCGACGGCATTGAAGGCTTCGCCGATCTCCCGGTATTCGTCCCGCGACTGCAGGCTGACCCGCGCGGTCAGGTCGCCCGCCGCGATGCGCCGGCCGCCGTCGACCACCTTGCGCACCGCGCCCAGCACGGACACGTAGGCGCCCAGCGACAGATAGCCGGCCAGCGCCAGGCCGGCCAGCGCCACGATGCTGCGCGTGCCGCCGGGCGTGGTGTCGAAGAACAGGTAGGCGACGACGATGCCGGCGACGGTGCCGGCAATGATGAATTTGGTGCGCAGGCGCAGGCGCTCCATGAAGGCGACCGACGGCCGGATCAGCGCCGAAATGATGTCTGGCATGTATGGCTCCCCGATGGTTTCACTGTTGATCCGCCGGCCGGGCCGGCGGGCGCTTCATTCCGTGCGATAGCCGACGCGGAAGCCGCCCCAGTGGCGCCCCTGCACGTAGATCGGCGCCGACAGGTCGTGCATGATCTCGCCGGTGTCGCGGCGGTAGGTCTGCAGCAGGAAGGGCTGCTCGTGGCTGCCGCAGCGCTTGCCGACCGGGTCGCCGAAGATGCGCTTGGTGCGGTTGTTCACGAAATCCACCTTCTCGTCGCCGGTCAGCGGCTGCGAATAGCGCTTGTTGTGCGTCGGGAAATAGCCGCCGGTGTCGACCGCGCCGGCATAGGCGACCTCCTTGTGGGCGTCGAGAATCGGCTCCTGCACCGGCGGAAACAGGCGGTCGGTGAGGGCGTCGAACTTGGTGGTGAACTTTTGCGGCTTGGTGTTGGGGATCGGCACGTAGTTGGTATCGAACAGGTCTTCCAGGCGGATCTGTCCGGATTTCACGGCCTCCTCGAGCACCCGGGCGATGTCCTTCGCCGCCTGCTGCACGACGGCCGGCATGCGGCCGTGGATGGCCATCGCCTGCTGGCCGCGCTCGCCCAGCTTGAAGACCGTGCCGACTTCCTTCAGGTTGAGGGCCAGCGTATCGAGCTGGCCGGCCTCCGCCAGGGTGCGGTCGGCGGTGGCATTGTTGTCCTGCACCATCCTGAGGATGTCCTGCACGTGGCCGGTGATGTTCTGGCCGTTCGCGCTCTGCTGCTGGATGGCGCTGGCGATGGCCTCGACCTTCTCCATCGTCTCCTGGGCGCCGGAGTTGATTCTCTGCAGCGACTCGGCCGCCTGGCGCGCCAGGTCGGCGCCGCTGCGCGCCTGCTCGCTGCCCTGCCGGATGCTCTGGATGGCCGTCTGCGTCTCGCCCTGGATGGCGCCGATCATGTCGCCGATTTCCTTGGTGGCGGCGGTGGTGCGCTCGGCCAGCTTCCGCACCTCGTCGGCGACCACGGCGAAGCCGCGGCCCTGCTCGCCGGCGCGCGCCGCCTCGATGGCGGCGTTGAGCGCCAGCAGGTTGGTCTGGTCGGCGATGTCGTGGATCACCCGCACGATGCCGGAGATGGCCTGCGAGCGCTCGCCCAGCGCCGCCACCACCTGGGCCGACTGCTCGACGGAGCGGGCGATGCGCTCGATCTCGCCGGAGGCGCGGCCGACGATCTCGGCGCCCTGCTTCGACAGCTCGCGCGCCGACTGGGCATTGGCCGCCGTCATCTCGGCGTTCTCCGCCACCTGGTTGATGCCGAGGTTCATTTCCTCCATGGCATGCAGGGTGGCCTCGGCGGCGCCGTGCTGCCGGCTGGAGCCGCCGGCGACGTGCTGCGCATCCTTGATCAGGGTCTCCGCCGCCTCGGCCACCTGGCTGGAATTGAAGCAGACCTTGCCGATGATGCCCTGGAAGCTTTCCATGAGGTCGTTGAAGGCCTTCGCCGTTTCCACCGTCGCCGCGCTGCCGGCCAGCGGCGCGCGGCGCGACAGGTCGCCGTCGCTGCGCGTCGCCTGGATGGTCCGCCGCAAGTCCGACAGCGGGTCGAGCAGGCTCGACTTGAGGACCAGGAACGGCAGCAGGCCGACCGCCGCGCCCGCCGCAACGTGGAAAACCGCCAGTCCCGCCGTCAGGCCGGCGCCCAGCCAGTGGCCGGCCAGCATTCCCGCCCCCGCCACGATGAGGCCGAGCAGGATGAATCCCGTCATGATTCTTGCCGTCGTGCCCGTGTGATTCATGTGACGCTCCTTATCCTCGGCCTGTCGCCGGCCGTTCAAATCGCCAAAGCCTGGCGGCCGACGGACCGGAAAGCCGGGCCGGTCCCTTGCGGCGCACCACGCTTTCTATTACGGCCGGAAGGCGGGAAGCTTTAGCGTTTCAGGCGCCGCGCCCGGCCGCCTGGAGCCGGGTCATCAGGCGGGCACCGATTTCGGAGAGGGGCAGGATCTCGTCGACCGCCCGCAGCGCCACCGCTTCGCGCGGCATGCCGTAGACCACGCAGGAAGCCTGGTCCTGGGCGATGGTCCAGGCGCCGGCGCGCTTCAATGCCAGCATGCCGGCGGCGCCGTCCTTGCCCATGCCGGTCAGGATGACGCCGATGGCGTGGCGGCCCACGGCAGCGGCGGCCGAACGGAACAGCACGTCCACGGAGGGGCGGTGGCGATTCACCGGCGCGTCCTGGGACAGTTCGGTCTGGTAGCCGGCGCCGCTCTTTTTCACCAGCAAATGGGAATGGCCCGGGGCGACATAGGCCGTGCCGGGCAGGACGCGCTCGCCCTGCCCGGCCTCCTTGACGCGGATGCGGCAGAGGCTGTCCAGCCGCTTGGCGAAGGAGCCGGTAAAGGTCTGCGGCATGTGCTGGACGACGAGGATGCCGGGCGCGGTTTCGGGCAGGGCCATCAGCACCTCCTTGAGCGCCTCGGTGCCGCCGGTGGAGGCGCCGATCACGATCAGGTCGTCCGGGGCCGGCCGCCGGAGGGCGGCGCGCCCCGCTTCAGCGGCGGCGGTCGGCGCGCTCATAGGTGGTCCTGCCGAGGGAGCGGAACAGGTCGGTGGCGTGCAGGAAGCTCTCCGAATGGCCGGCGAAGAGCAGGCCGTCCTCGCGCAGCAGCGGCACGAATTTCTTCAGGATGCCGTACTGGGTCGGCTTGTCGAAATAGATCATCACGTTGCGGCAGAAGATGGCGTCCAGCGGCCCCTGCACCGGCCAGCTGGCGTCGAGCAGGTTGATGCGGCGAAAAGTGATCAGCCGGCGCAGCTCGGGCCGCACCTCGACCTTCCCCTCTTGTGCGCCGCTGCCCTTGACGAAGTGGCGCGCGATGCGCTCGGCGGAAAGCTTGGCGACGCGCTCGGCCGGATAGACGCCGCGCTCGGCCTGCGCCAGCACGTGGGTGCCCAGATCGCTGGCGATGATCGACACCGGCGGCGCCGGGCTGTTGAAGGCCTCCACCGCGGTCATGGCGATGGAGTAGGGTTCCTCCCCGGTCGACGCGGCGTTGCACCAGATGCGCAGGGGGCGCTTCTCGGCGATCGCCCTGAGGTGCTTCGCCAGGGTTTCGAAGTGGTGCGCCTCGCGGAAGAATGCGGTCAGGTTCGTCGTCAGCGCGTTGATGAAGGCTTCCCACTCCTGGGCATCTCCGCGCTCGAGGCGCGCAAGATATCCGGCGAAGCTGCGCTCGCCGCTGGCGCGCAGGCGCCGCGCCAGGCGGCTGTAGACCATGTCCTGCTTGGCTGCCGAGAGGGCGATGCCGGCATGCTCGTGGAGCAGCTTGCGCACCCGCTCGAAGTCGGCCGGGGTGAATGCGAACTCGCGCAGGGACAGGCTGTTTTCGCTGAGCGTCATGGCGTCGCGCACGTTTGGATTCAGAGCTCCGGCCAGGCCTTGTCGTTTCCGCTCGCGCCGGCGCCGCGGCGCACCTTCGGCAGCGGGCGGCGGGCGGGCGACAAGGCCAGGCCGGCAATGGCCGCGACCAGGGCGCGGAAGGCGTCGCGCAGCGCCCCGGCGTCCTCGGCGGCCTGCTCGGCGAGCGCGGCGTTGCGCTCGATCGCCTCGCCCAGGGCGCGCACCGCCGCCGTCACGTCGCGCAGGCCGCCGGCGCCGGCGGCCTGCAGCAGCGCCATCACGTCGTCGCTCGCCGCCGCGCCGCCGGCGCGGGCATCGGCATCCGGCGCCGTCTCCGGCGGACTGACTTTTTCGTCGGCCGCGGCCGGCGGCGCCTGCGCCAGGCGGCGCAGCAGGGCCGTCGCGCGCGCCGCCGCATCGTCTGCCGCGCCGTTCCCGCCGCGATGGCTGTCGAGCTGCGCCCGCAGCGCCCGGCAGGCCGCCTGCAGCGCCTGCAGCAGTTCCGCATTCAGCGGGCGCCGGCCCTGGCGCACGCCGGCGACGAGCGCGGACACTTCCCCGGCCAGGCGCGCCATGTCGCGGAAACCGACGGTGCCGCCGGCGCCCTTGATCGAGTGGGCGGCGCGGCCGATGTCCTCGAGCAGCGCCGCATCGGGATCGCGCGGATCCAGATGCAGCAGCAGCAGTTCCATGGTCGACAGGTGCTCGGCGGTCTCGTCGAAGAAGACCGGATGGAAGCGGGTCAGATCGAGCGGCATGGCGGCTTCCTGGCGCGGACGTCAGGCGGACGGTTTCGCCGCCGGCGCCGCGCCGCCCTCGCCCTCCTCCGCCGGCGGCGCGTCCGGCAGCTTGCCGTCGCGCAGGATCGCTTCCTCGGTCTTCTTGTTGAGGACGACGAGGCCGATGCGGCGGTTCTGCGGGTTGAACGGATCGCTCGGATCGAACAGCACCGTCGAGGACTGCCCGACGACGCGGATCACCTTGGCCTCGGCCATGCCGCCGGCGATCAGTTCGCGCCGCGAGGCGTTGGCCCGGCTGGCCGACAGCTCCCAGTTGCCGATGCCCTTGTCGCCGGTGGCGAAGGGCTTGGCGTCGGTATGCCCGGAGAGGGAAATGCGGTTGTCCACCTCGTTGAGCGAGCGGCCGATCTCGCGCAGGATGTCGCGCATGTAGGGCTTCACCTCGGCGCTGGAGAGGTCGAACATCGGGCGGTTCTTCTCGTCGACGATCTGGATGCGCAGGCCCTCGGTGGTGAGGTCGAGCAGCAGCTGGTTCTTGTACTGGCGCAGGTTCGGGTTGTTCTCGATGCTCTTCTCGATCTTTTCCTTCAGCTCGCCGAGCTTCTCGCGCTCCTTGCGCTCCTGCTCGGCCTTCAGCGCCTGCAGGTTGACCGTCTTCTTCTCGGCCTTGATCTCGCCCTGCTTGACCTGGCCGGCGGTGCGGGTGAGGTCCTTGCCGCCGCCCTTGATGACGCTGGAGGCGTCGCCGGAGCCCGAGCCGCCCTGCATGGCGACCTTCAGCGGCGTGGCGAAATATTCTGCGATGCCCTGCAGGTCACCCTTGGCCGTGGAGCCGAGCAGCCACATCAGCAGGAAGAAGGCCATCATCGCCGTGACGAAGTCGGCATAGGCGATCTTCCAGGCGCCGCCGTGGTGGCCGCCGCCGCCCTTCTTGATGCGCTTGACGATTATCGGCCGCTGGCTCTCGTCGCTCACTGGACTACCCTCCAATCCTCGGTAGCGGTGGAGTTGGTATGGCGCAGGGTTATCCACGGTGGCGGTCGGTCGGCGCTTGCGACGAACCGACC
>JAANMT010002386.1_pt1 | contig 15768 bp, 14 predicted proteins | sample 7279711 | NCBI WGS metagenome assembly JAANMT01 (sample SAMN14094538, study PRJNA606508) | bioreactor metagenome | isolation source: A lab-scale SPAN reactor treating ammonium-rich wastewater day 1 | place: Ireland: Galway | collected 2017-01-16 | reverse complement strand
GGGCAGCACGGCGGCCATGATTTGCACCAGACGCAGCGTGGACAGCGGCGTGAACGGCGAGGGCTTGATGACCACCGCATTGCCCGCGCGCAGCGCCGGCATGATGTGCCACACGGCGATCATCAGCGGCCAGTTCCACGGCGTGATGGACCCCACCACGCCCAGCGGCTTGCGGTGCAGCTCGATGCGCTTGCCCTCGCGCTGCTCGATCACCTCGACAGGGATCTCCAGCGCGGCGGCGGCGCGCGTCCAGGCCACCGCGCCGCCCACTTCCATCTGCGCCAGCGCCAGGGGCTTGCCCTGCTCGCGCACCACCAGTTCTGCCAATTCGGCCGCGTGCTGTTCAATGGCGACGGCCACGCGCTCCAGCGCCGCGCTGCGCTCGGCGTGGCTGCTGTGCTGCCAGGTGGCGAAGGCCAGAGCGGCGGCATCGACCGCCTGGTCGAGCTGGGCCACGGTGGCGGCGGGGCTGTGCGTGAAAGGCTGGCCGGTGGAAGGGTCGATGACCGGAATGGGGCGGGCGGCGCCCGCGACGTTCTGGCCGCCAATGGTGAAAGCGAAATCGAGCATGGTTTGTCTCCTGGGGTAGGTGCTGGCAAGAAAAGCGCGGGCGCGCCGCTCCGGGCCCCTGTTCTGCGCAGGGGTTGCCAGGAACACGCCCACCCGCGCGGGGCGGGAAAAAAATCAGGCGGCGGCGGCCCGTGCCCGCAGTGCGCGGATGCCTTCCGAGAAGCGCTGCAGCGTGGGCGTGCTGTCGCCCGGCGGCACCATGAACTCGATGAGCTGGAAGCGCCCGCGCTCGGCAAAGGCGGCGTCCAGCGCGGCCTTGAATTCTTTACGGGTGGTAACGCGGTGGCCGCGCCCGCCCAGCACGTTGGCCATGTCGGCGAAGCGCCAGTCGCCCAGCGCCGCGCACTGCGATTCGTTCTGGAAGGCGCGGATCATTTCCCAGCTCTGGTTGTTGAGCAGGATGACGATCGGGTCCAGCCCCAGGCGCGGGCAGTTGCCCAGCTCCCAGCCCGTCATCTGGAAGGCGCCGTCGCCCACCAGAATCAGGCTGCGCTCACCCGTGGCCACCTGCGCGCCAATGCCGGCGGGCACGCCAAAGCCCATGGTGGCGTAGTAGCCGGGGGCCACCAGCGGCGTGGGCAGCAGCTCCATGGCGGCAAACAGGCAGTCGCCCATGTCGGAGACGATGTTCATCGGCCCGTGGGCGAGGATGCGGTCGTTCAGCGCCCGGCTCAGGTCGCCCGCGCACAGCGGCGCATCGTCGGCCACCAGGCCGCGCGGGTATTCGGGCTGGGGCGGCAGGGTGCGCCGCGCGCCGCTGGCAGGCGGAATGCGTTCGAGCAGCGCTTCAACCAACGCGGCCAGCGGAATGTCGTGGTACACATGGTGGCCCACACGCACCTCGCGGTGGGCGGCGATGAGCGCGCGGCGGAAGTCCATGCGCTGGGCGCTCACGCCAAAGTTGCTGTCCGACAGGATGGCGCCCAGCATCACGGGCAGGTCCGAATCGTCGAGCAGCGCCGTGGTTTCGGGGGCGCCCGCCACGCCCAGATAGGTGCCGTGTAACTGAACGCCATCTTCGGCCAGCAGGCCGCGCCCCATGAAGGTGGTTAGCACAGGCAACTGCAGGCGGCGCGCCAGCTCGGCCACGCGCGCCTCCACGCCAAAGCGGCGCACTTCCACATCGACCACCATCACCGGGTTTTTCGCGGCGTGGATGCGCGCCAGCCATTCGTCGGCGGCTTCGGCCACGGCCTCGGCGTTGAAGCTGCGCGGCGGCAGCACGGGCACCTCGCGCATGGGCTGCAGCGTCATGTCGCGCGGGATTTCGATCAGCACGGGCTGCGAGTATTCGCGGCAGTTGCGCAGCACGCGGGCAATGTCTTCGGGTGCGGTGTCGGCGTTGGACAGGCGCACCTGGTCGCAGGTGATCTCGCTGAAGATGCGCAGCTGCGAGTCGATGCTGCGCACCTGGTGGTGCAGCACCAGGCCCGAATGCGCCTCGACCTCGCCGGGGCAACCGGCCAGGATGACCAGCGGCGAGCATTCCGCATAGGCGCTGGCCACGGCGTTCACCACGTTGAGCGCACCGGCGCCATACGTCACGGCCATCACGCCCAGGCCGCAGTGCATGCGCGCGGCGGCGTCGGCCGCGAAGCCGAGGGCGGGCTCGTGGCTCAGGGTGTGCAGCGGCAGGATGCGGCTTTCTTCGATCTGCTTGAACAGCGGCAGGATGAAGTCGCCGGGAATGCCAAAAATTTCCTGCGCGCCGTGGTTCTTGAGGGCGCGCAGCAGCGCAAGGCCGAGGGTCATGGGGTGTCTCCGGGGGGTTCTGCAAAGCCCGGATGATCGTGGCGGCTGGGGGGTCGCGGCACTGATCTGGATCAAATGCGGAGCGCAAACCAGCGGCCAAATTGCACAATTATTTATGCCTTTAAAGCAAATTGTGCGCAGTTTGTTTGCGTAATTTGTTTGTTATGCGCACTAATTGTGTCTTGCAGCCCAATGCGCTTCACGCATGGAAGCTGGCAAATCCTTCCACTGCGCGCCCGAAAAAATCGGAGGCATGTCGCGCAGGCGCCTTGGGGCTGGTACCGGGCGTTCGGACGGAAAGAGGTTGCTACGTGGGACAGGCCAAAGATCGAAATCGACCTTGAAGTGACGTTCGGGTCGTGCAACAAAATGACGGTTTCGCAGCGATTGCGGACATTGGATTCATCTGCTCCAGGCGTACGATTGGCCGGTCTCAGCAATCAGGGATTCAAGCAATGGCTCAATGCACAGCACCAGTTCGTGGACACAATTCGGCAGCAGCTGCGGCAACCTGTCCTGCGTGTCGATACAGCTACGGCCGGGGTTATAGCTATAGCGGCGGGTACAGCAGCCCCTCCTACCCTTCGTCTGCGTCATCCGCCACGACCGGGAGCCGTAGCGGTCGCTCAAGCGGCGGTTCCCGCCCGCGTTGGTCGCGCACAGGCTCCACCGTCTTGTACACCCCGGCACAAGTGCAATCCCTCACGCCAGTCCGTGAGGCCGTCGAAAGAGTGGCTGTCCAACAGCCCGATCTGCGTGACTGTTTCCTCTGCCATGCATGGCCCGACCGGCAGGGTGCAGCCAAGGACCTTGACGACGCGCTCAAGGCAGCTGGCGTCAAAACGTGGTTTAGTGAATTGGACCTTGGTCTGGGTGTGCCGATGATGCGGACTATTGACCGGGGGTTGGCGAATTCGCGCATCGGTCTCGTGCTGGTCACGCCGAACTTCATCAAGGGACTTCCAAATCAGGGCGTAGCCGACAAGGAACTCTCCGCCTTACTTGCCGGCAATCGTCTGGTCCCCATCGTGCACGAGACAACCTATGACGAATTGCGAAACGTAAGTCCTTTGCTTGCCTCCCGGTCTGGTCTAGACACCAAGGAAGACACACTGGCCCAGATCGCCGACAAGATTGCCGAGTTGGTCAAAATCTGGACTTAGCGCAGCCAGAAGGAACGTCAGCATTGCCGGGAGCGAATCAATAGACGGCAATCAGCCTTGAACCGTCGCTCGCACTCGCTTGCCCCAGGACGGTTGTCGGTGACCTGCCCCCTCACCCCCGCCGCACCACAAACCCCGCAAACCGCGCCCCCAGCCGCTCCACCTGCGCGGCGGTCAGCGCCCAGGTGGCCGCGCCCGGCGCGCGGCATTCCTGCAGCGCCCAGTGGGCCACGCCCGCATCGGCCAGCGTGTCGGCCAGGGCAAGCAAATCATCCACACTGAACAGGCCCGCGTGCCAGGTGGTGCGGCATTCATGGGCCACACCGCTGGCGAGCAGGTGGCGCAACGATTCGAAGGCTTTGGCGCCGCTGCCGGGGGTGCGGGTGATGGCGTCGTAGGCGTGCAGCGGGCCTTTGATGTCCAGGCCCACCCAGTCGAGCAGGGGCAGCAGCGTGTGCAGGCGCTCGGGGTACATGCCGTCGGTGTGCAGCGCGGTTTGAAAGCCCAGGGCGCGCACCTCGGCCAGCGCGGCAGGCAAGGCGGCTTGCAGTGTGGGTTCGCCGCCGGAGAAGACGACGCCGTCGAGCAAGCCTTGGCGGCTTTTGAGAAACGCCAGCACCTCGGGCCACGGCACGGCGGCAGGGGTGGTGGCGTCGAGCAGTTCGGGGTTGTGGCAGTAGCCGCAGCGCCAGGGGCAGCCCTGGCCATAGAGCACGGCGGCCAGGCGGCCGGGGAAGTCGATGGTGGTGAGCGGCGTGATGCCGCCAATGCGCAGGGGGTTGTTCACTTCTCGGCAAAGAACTGGCGTTCGTTGTGCTCGCCCTGCTTGCCGATGTTGAAGCTGGCCACCGGGCGGTGGTAGCCCATGACGCGGGTCCAGACCTCGCAGGGCTGGCGCTCGGCGTCGGTGAGCTGCACGTCGGCGGCGACCAGTGCGGTGTGTTCGGTGGTGGTGTGGTGCATGGTGATCTCCTTGGGGGATGGTTGAAAATGCTATTGAAATAATAGCTACTTGCGCTTATTCAGTAAGCTCTAGGTACCTTTTTTTGCTTGTATTTTTTAGGCCATCAGGCAGCCAGGCGCTCGCGCTTGGCCTGTAGACGTTCGGCGTCGCATTTAGGGCAGAACGGGTGCTCGCCCTCCAGGTAGCCGTGCGTGGGGCAGATCGAGAAGGTGGGCGTGACCGTGATGTAGGGCAGGCGGAAGTTCGTCAGCGCGCGCCGCACCAGCTCGCGACAGGCCGCGCCGCTGGACAGGCGCTCGCCCATGTAGAGGTGCAGCACCGTGCCGCCGGTGTACTTGGACTGCAGCTCCTCCTGGCGCTCCAGCGCCTCGAAGGGGTCGTCGGTGAAGCCCACAGGCAGTTGCGAGGAGTTGGTGTAGTAGGGCTGGCTGGCGGTTCCGGCCTGCACGATGGCGCTCCAGCGCTTCTTGTCTTCCTTGGCGAAGCGGTAGGTGGTGCCCTCGGCGGGCGTGGCTTCCAGGTTGTAGAGGTGGCCGGTTTCCTCCTGAAAATCGACGATGCGCGCGCGCACATGGTCGAGCAGGCGCACGGCCAGCTGGTGGCCGCGCTCGCTGGTGATGTCGTGCGCGTCGCCCGTGAAGTTGCGCACCATCTCGTTGATGCCGTTCACGCCCAGCGTGCTGAAGTGGTTGCGCAGCGTGCCCAGATAGCGCTTGCTGTAGGGGAACAGGCCCTGGTCCATGAGGCGCTGGATGAGCTTGCGCTTGGTCTCCAGGCTCTGCTTGCCCAGCTCTAGCAGGCGGTCGAGCGCGGCCAGCAGTGCGGGCTCGTTGCCCGCGTGCAGATAGCCCAGGCGCGCGCAGTTCACCGTCACCACGCCGATGCTGCCAGTCTGCTCGGCGCTGCCAAACAGGCCGTTGCCGCGCTTGAGCAGTTCACGCAGGTCCAGCTGCAGGCGGCAGCACATGGAGCGCACCATGTTCGGCTCCAGCTCGGAGTTGATGAAGTTCTGGAAGTACGGAAGGCCGTACTTGGCGGTCATTTCAAACAGCAACTGCGCGTTGTCGCTCTCCCACGGGAAGTCCTTGGTGATGTTGTAGGTAGGAATGGGGAAGGTGAACACGCGGCCCTTGGCGTCGCCCGCAGTCATCACATCGATGTAGGCGCGGTTGATCAGGTCCATCTCGGCCTGCAGCTCGCCATAGCTGAACGGCATTTCCACGCCACCGATCACCGGCACCTGCTCGCGCAGGTCCTCGGGGCAGGTCCAGTCGAAGGTGAGGTTGGTGAACGGCGTCTGCGTGCCCCAGCGCGAGGGCACGTTGAGGTTGTAGACCAGCTCCTGGATGCACTGGCGGACCTGGGCGTAGTCCATGCCGTCCTTGCGCACGAAGGGCGCCATGTAGGTGTCGAACGACGAGAACGCCTGCGCGCCCGCCCACTCGTTTTGCAGCGTACCGAGAAAGTTGACGATCTGCCCCACGGCGGAACTCATGTGCTTCGGCGGCCCCGCCTCCACCTTGCCCGGCACGCCGTTCAGCCCCTCGTGCAACAGCGTGCGCAGCGACCAGCCCGCGCAGTAGCCGCTGAGCATGTCGAGGTCGTGGATGTGGAGGTCACCGCTGCGGTGCGCCTCGCCGATCTCGGGCGTGTAGACATGCGAGAGCCAGTAGTTGGCCGTGACCTTGCCCGCCACGTTGAGGATCAGCCCACCGAGCGAATAGCCCTGGTTGGCGTTGGCGTTCACGCGCCAGTCGGCGCGCGTGAGGTATTCGTTGATCGAGCTTTCCACGTTCACCAGCGTCTGGTGGTCGGCACGCAAGGTGGCGTGGCGGTCGCGGTAGGCGATGTAGGCGCGTGCGGTCTGCAGGTGGTTGGCGGCGATCAGCGTGTGCTCCACCACGTCCTGGATCTGCTCGATGCCCGGCGCCTCGCCATGGAAGCGATGGATCAGCACCTTGCCCACCTGGGCGGCCAGCAGAGCTGCCTCGTCGGCGCCGAACTCCCCGGTAGCGGCGCCCGCGCGCTCGATGGCCGAGCGGATCTTGCGCGCATCAAAGGCGGCGCGCTCGCCGCTGCGCTTGAGCACCTCGCGGGGCAAGGCGGTGACTGTGGCATCCATGGGTTGCTTCCTTGTTCAGATGGAGTAAACACTACATATAGCGTTTATTGTTCAGTCAAAACACTATAGGTAGTTTGATGGAGAACAAGAAACCGGCCACACCGGCACGCGGCAGGCCTCTGGCCGATGCACGCCTGCACAGGGTTCAATGCAGCGCCCACACCCGGCGTGGCAGCAAAAAAGCTGCGTCCACCCCCGATTTACGGTATTGTTTTTGTTTGTGACTATTTGTGACCCCATGCACTCCACCCTGGCCACTGCCGCCTCCACCGCACCTCGCATGCACGGCGGCCTGTTTCGTTGGGCACGCCAGCCTGTGGCCTGGGTTCTGCTGTGGGCTGTCTGGTGTTTGCTGGCGCTGGGGTATTTCGCCTACCGCAACGCGCTCGATGGCCTGATCTGCCGGGCCGCACTGTGATCGGCCGCCTGCTGGCCGCCGAGGCCGTTCACGACGGCCTGCTCAGACCCTACCGTGTCCGTGCCGACCGGATCATGGTCGGCATGAACCTGTTCCTGCTGCTGGTGTGTGCCGCGCTGGCGCCCATGCGCTCCACCTACGGGGCCGTGGTGGCGGTGGGCCTGCCCACGGTGGCGCTGGCCTGGGTGCTCGCCCGCACCCGGCCCGGCCAGTTGCTCACCCGCCTGTTCATGGGCTGCGCCTTCATGGTGTTCACCGGGCTGATCATTCACCAGTCGGGCGGCGAGATCGAAGGGCACTTTGCGGCCTTCGGGCTCATTGCCGTGCTGCTGTACTACCGCGACTGGCGCACCATCATTGCGGCCACGGTGTTCATCTACCTGCACCACCTGGTGCTGGGCTATGCCCAGACGCTGGGCGTGCCGGTCTACGTGTTCTACGACGACCGGTTCTGGTTCCGCTTCGTGGTGCACGTGGCGTACTTTCTGCCCTTCATCGCCACGATGGCCTACCTCTCGGTGTGGCTGCGGCGCGAGGGCTACGAGGCCATGCACGTGATCGCGCTGGCGCAACACATCGTGCAGGGCAACCTGGTGGAAGAAGCGGCCCCCTCCGAACGCACGGCGGGCCCGGAAATGCCGCTCGTGGCCGCAGTGCGGCTGATGAAAACCCGCCTGCTCGACCTGCTGCGCGTCATGCCGGTGGCAGCCGCCGTGGTGCGCATCGACACGGGCACCATCGTCAGCGTCAATGAGGCCTGGGAGCGCAGCATCGGCCCCCTGGACGAGCGCCACGAAAGCATCGACACATCGCCGATCTGGGCAGACCCCGACACCTGGACCACCCTGATGGCCCGGATTCGGGTGGCCTCGGAAAAGCTCATCAACAAGACCGAGGTCATGCTGCGCAAGAACGATGGCACGCCCATCCTGTGCGAGCTGTCGCTCGTGCTGCACGAGGACGTGACACCGGTCATGGCTATCCTCACCGTCGAGGACATCACCCTGCGCCGCAAGGCCGAGGAGACCATGCAGCGCCTGGCCTTCACGGATGCACTGACCGACCTGCCCAACCGCCCCAGCCTGCAGATCGCGCTGGATGCGGCCCTGCTTGCCTGGCAACAGCAGGGCACGCCCGGCGCCTTGATCGTGCTAGACCTCGACGGCTTCAAACCCGTCAACGACACCCATGGCCACGATGCGGGCGACGAGGTGCTGCGCGTGGTGGGGGCCCGGCTGCGGCAGGTCAACCGCAGCGCCGACCTGCCGGCGCGCCTGGGCGGCGACGAATTCTGTGTGGTGCTCCACGACTGCGCCACCCTGGATGACGCCGCCGCGATTGCCCAGCGCATCATCGACGCGCTGGCCCGCCCCATCCGGCTGGCCGGCATCGACACCCAGGTGAGCGTGGGCGCCAGCGCTGGCGTGGCGCATCTCTCAGGCGGTGCGCAGACCGTCGCGCACTGGCTCAAACAGGCCGACGAGGCACTCTACGCGGCCAAGCACGCAGGCCGCAACCGCGTGGCGGTGGCGCCGCCCGCGCCTTCGCTCGCAGAACCAGCCCACACCAGAAAATCCTAGAGCGCCTCGATGCGCGGATAGAACTCGCGGTTCTCGCGCTGCATGCGCTCATGCACCATGCGCAAGACCCGGTTGGCGTCGTCGCGGAAATCCCGCTCGGCCCGGCGCACGCTCTCGGGCCGGTTCCAGCGCCGCGAGAAGCCCTCGTAGGCCCGTGCGATGGAGCCCATCTCCTGCTGGTAGCGCTGGCCCATGCGCGCCAGATCGACGTCGGTGCCGCGCTGCAGCGCCGGGTACAGCGCCCGGTCTTCCACGGCCAGGTGCAGCTTGATGGTGGAACTCATGGCCACGATGAGCCGCGCGATCTCGGTGGCGTTGTTTGCCGCTCCGGCCTTGGCCAGGTTGCGCAAGGTGTCGATGCTTTCCAGGATGTCCACATGCTGGTGTTTGAATTTGTCGATGTTCATGCTTGGCTCTCCGTTGAAAGAAGGCGGTTGCAGGGGCCGGCGGCCCCCGCAACCGGGGGTCAGCGCCGTGCGCCGGCCAGGGCACCCACGGGCGCAGCCGGGGCGCGCGTGCCGAACACGCCGATCACCACCTGCCAGGCCACCGCGAGCGCGCCGACGATGAAGACCACGTCACCGATGGTGCGCACCCAGCGCAAGTTCTGGATGAAGGGTTGCTGCATGAAGGCTTCGCTGCGCGCGTACCACAGGCCTTCGCTCACGCTGGCGTGGAACTGGTACAGGGCGATGGGCAGCAAACTGGTGGCGATCATCAGCACCAGGCCGGCGTTGAGCCACCAGAATCCCGTCTTCATCAGGCGCTCGTTGAACACCAGGTCCGGACGGATGTAGCGCAGCACCAGCAGCGTGAAGCCCAACGCCAGGAAGCCATACACCCCGAACAGCGCGGCGTGTGCGTGCATGGGCGTGGTGTTCAGGCCCTGGAGGTAGTACAGCGCGATGGGCGGGTTGATGAGGAAGCCGAAGACGCCCGCGCCCAGCATGTTCCAGAAGGCCACGGCGACGAAGAAGGTCAGCGGCCACTTCAGGTTGGCCATCCACGGTGCCTTGTGCTGCAGGCGCCAGTGCTCCCAGGCCTCGTGGCCCAGCACCACCAGCGGCACCACTTCGAGCGCACTGAAGGTGGCGCCCACGGCCATCACCGGCGTGGTGGTGCCCGAGAAATACAGGTGGTGGAAGGTGCCGGGGATGCCGCCCAGCATGAACAGCGAGGCCGAGGCCAGGCTGGCCGTGGTGGCCATGCGCGGCGACACCAGCCCCAGCGTGGAGAAGATGAACGCCAGCGCCGTGGTGGCGAACACTTCAAAGAAGCCCTCGACCCACAGGTGCACCACCCACCAGCGCCAGTACTCCATCACCGACAGGTGCGTGCGCTCGCCGTAGAAGAAGCCCGCGCCATAGAACAGGCCGATGGCCACCACCGAAGCGGTGAGCAGCGCCAGCAGGTTCTTGTCGCCACCGGGCGTGCGCAGGGCGGGCACCACGCCACGCAGCATCAGCACCAGCCAGAAGGCGATGCCAGCGAACTTGCCGATCTGCCACAGGCGGCCCAGGTCCACGTACTCATAGCCCTGGTGGCCGAGCCAGAAGTTCCACTCGGGCGGCATGATCTGCGCAATGGCCAGGTAGTTGCCGGTGAACGAGCCCACGACGACGACGAAGAGCGCCCAGAACAGCACGTCCACGCCGAGCTTCTGGAACTTCGGGTCTTTGCCGCCGTTGATGAGCGGCGCGAGGAACAGGCCCGCAGCCAGGAAGCCGGTGGCGATCCAGAACAGCGCGCTCTGGATGTGCCAGGTGCGCACCAGCGCGTAGGGGAACCACTGCGACACGTCGATGCCATAGAACTTCTGCCCCTCCACCGTGTAGTGCGCGGTGAAGCCCCCCAGCATGACCTGGAACGAGAACAGCGCCACGATGAGGAACAGGTATTTGCCCAGCGCGCGCTGCGAGGGCGTGAGCGCCACGCGCGAGAGCGGGTCGTGCTGCGGCGGCACGGGGTCTTGCTCGTCGTGCTTGCTCAGGAAGGCCCAGGCCCACACCAGAAAGCCCACGCCCGCAATCAACAGCACCACACTGACGACGGACCAGATCATGTTTTCTGCCGTGGGCTGGTTGCCGATCAGCGGCTCGTGCGGCCAGTTGTTGGTGTAGGTGGCACCGGTGCCGCCGCCCACGTTGGCGGGGCGCTCGGTGGCGGCGGCCCAGGCCGTCCAGAAGAAGAAGCCAGCCATCTGCGCGCGCCGCTCGGCGCTGGGCAGGGTGTTTTCCTTCATGGCGTAGTGCTCGCGCGTTTTCTGGAAGTCTGGCGCATCGCTGAAGAGCTGGCTGTAGTACGCGGCATTGCGCGCAATGGCCTGCTCGCGCAGCTTCGACACCGTCATGGTGCCGGTGGCGGCGTCGAAGGTGTTGGTGCGGTATTCCTTCTTCAGGCGCGCGCGCAGCACGGCCTGGGCGTCGGCGCCCAGCTGATCGAACGGCTTGGCATGCGCCTCCTGCGCAGCCAGGTCCAGCCAGGCGAGCAGTTCGCGGTGCAGCCAGTCGGCCGTCCAGTCGGGCGCCTGGTAGGCGCCGTGGCCCCAGATGGAGCCCAGCTGCATGCCACCCACCGACTGCCAGGCGGTCTGGCCATCGAGAATGCTTTCTTCGGTGTAGAGCACGCGGCCGTCCTCGGTCTGCACGGTCTGCGGAATGGGCGGCGCGGTGCGGTACACCTCGACCCCGTAGTAGCCCAGCAGGCTGAAGCAGACGATCATCACGCCGATCAGCGCGAACCAGAGCTTGCGGTAATTACCCATGGCACACCTCCTGGCCGTGGGCGCGGCGCGCTCGGATCTGGGGGATGGGGGCGAACCAGCCTCTGTGGGGCCGGTGGGAAATCGCGGGGACGGTGTGCATGGAGCTCCTCTCGTAAAGATGAATTACATATGAACCTTTGCACAGTCCGGGCCAGCTTTGCGTTCCAAGCAAATCAAGGGTTTACACCAATCAGGGTTCATTTCACCGTCTGCTTTCAGGGTTTAAAGTACCATTAGAGGGTCATGAATACCCTGATCGAAGCCCCCTGGCTGGCCGACCTGGCCACCGAACTGCCCGCCAACGTGCGCCTGCAGCGCCTGATCGGCGGCCTGCGCGCGCATTTCTGCTGCGGCGCGGTAGCGCTGTTGCGGCTGGAAGAAGACCACCTGTGCCCCGTGGTGGTGGATGGCCTGGTGAGCGAGGCCCTGGGCCGGCGCTTCGCCGTGCGCCAGCACCCGCGCCTGGCGGCCATCCTGGCGCGCGGCGAGGTCACCTGCTTCGACCGCGACAGCCAGTTGCCCGACCCCTACGACGGCCTGCTCGACACCCTGGTGGGCGAGCCGCTGCCGGTGCACGACTGCATGGGCGTGGCGCTGCGCATCGACGGCCGACCCTGGGGCGTGCTCACGCTTGACGCGCTGCAGACCGGCACCTTCGACGAGCGCGCGCGCGCCGACCTGGCCGACTGCGCAGTGCATGTGGAGGCCGCCGTGCGCATCACCCGGCTGGAGCAGCAGGTGCAGGTGCTGGGCCGCGCTGGCAGCGCGCACGCAGGCGAGCCGCACGACGACCCGGCCCTGCGCAGTGCCCTGGACGACAGCGAGATCGTCGGCCAGAGCGAAGCCTTGCTGCGCCTGCAGCACGAGGTGAAGGTGGTGGCCGGCTCCGACCTGCCCGTGCTGCTGCTGGGCGAAACCGGCGTGGGCAAGGAGCTGTTCGCGCGCCTGCTGCACCGCCACTCGCCGCGCCGGGGCAAGCCGCTGGTGCACGTGAACTGCGCGGCGCTGCCCGAATCATTGGCCGAGAGCGAGCTGTTCGGCCACCGCCGGGGCGCCTTCTCGGGCGCGGTGACCGACCGGCCCGGGCGCTTCGAGGCGGCCGAGGGCGGCACGCTGTTCCTCGACGAGGTGGGCGAACTGCCCCTGCCCGTGCAGGCCAAGCTGCTGCGCACGCTGCAGAACGGCGAAATCCAGCGCCTAGGCGCCGACGAGCCCCGGCGCGTGAACGTGCGCGTGGTGGCCGCCACCAACCGGAGCCTGCGCGACCATGTGCGCGACGGGAGCTTTCGCGCCGACCTCTACCACCGCCTCTCGGTCTACCCCGTGCCCATCCCGCCGCTGCGCGAGCGCGGCGACGACGTGCTGCTGCTCGCCGGGCGCTTTCTGGAGCAGAACCGCGCGCGCCTGGGGCTGCGCAGCCTGCGCCTGTCCGGCGCGGCCCAGGCGGCGCTGCGCCACTACCACTGGCCGGGCAACATCCGCGAGCTGGAGCACGTCATCAGCCGCGCCGCCCTCAAGGCCCTGAGCCGGGGCGCCAGCCGCAACGACATCGTGACGCTGGAGCCAGCGCTGCTGGACCTGGACGAACTGCAAGCCACTGCCCCGCCCCCACCGCCTGCCCCGCCCCCACCGCCTGCCCCGCTGACCGGCCTGGCGCCCGAGGCCCCGCCCACACCTGCCGCCGTGGTGCCCACCACCCTGCGCGACGCCCTCGACACCTGCCAGCGCCAGAGCATCGAGGCCGCTCTGGCGCAGCACGAAGGCAACTGGGCGCGCGCGGCGCGCCAGCTCGACATTGATGCGAGCAACCTGCACAAGCTGGCGCGGCGGCTGGGGCTCAAGAGTTAGCTATTGTTTCAATAGCTGCTCGCGCTTGACTGTATTACTCTGAAGGCCTATTTGCCTCTAAACACCGGATAAGATGCCCTTGCGATGATCGACCAACTCCACCTGCAGAACCTCAAGGCCTGGCGCGACAGCGGCCCGGTGCAACTGGCGCCCGTGACCATGCTGCTGGGCAGCAACTCGTCGGGCAAGTCCACGCTGCTGCAAAGCCTGCTGCTGCTCAAGCAGACCGTGGCCTCGCCCGACCGCACCATCCACCTGAACCTGGGCGGCGACGAGGCCAACGACTACTTTCACTTTGGCGGCTTCGACGCGGTGCTGTCGCGCGGCGTGGCCGCGCCGCGCCAGTTCTCCATCGCGCTGGCCTTCCAGCGGCCCGAGGGCGAGCGCGTGCGCCACGGGCGCTTTGCCTGCAGCTACGGCCAGACGGCCAGCGGGGCCGTGGCCATCCAGGAGCTGCAGCTGTCCACCGTGGCGCGGCGTTTTCGGGCCGTGCGGCGCGAGCGCGGCGCCTATTCGCTGTTCGTCGATGACGAGGCCCAGCCGCGCGGCAAGGGGCCGCAACTCGCGCCCGAGCGCTCCATCGCCTTGAGCGCCGAGGCCCTGGCCCTGCTGGGCAGTGACGGCGCCCATTTGCAGGACCTGAGCCTGGCCCTGCGCCGCGAGCTGGAGGGCATCGTCTACCTCGGCCCGCTGCGCCGCCGCCCCGAGCGCGACTATGTGTGGAACAAGACGGCGCCCGGCGAGGTGGGCAGCGACGGCCACAAGGCCATCGACGCGCTGCTGGCCAACACCCTGCTGCCATCCGAGCACCAGGGCAGCGTGCTGCGCAGCGTGTCGCACTGGCTGCAGCGCATGGGCATGGCCGAGCAGCTCAGCGTGCGCGCCGTGGGCCGCTCGGGCCGCTACGAGGTGCTGGTGCACCACGACGGCGTAGTGGCCAACCTGCGCGACGTGGGCGTGGGTGTGTCGCAGGTGCTGCCAGTGCTGGCCGTGGCCTACTGCGCGCCGCCGGGCAGCACCGTGCTGCTGGAAGAGCCCGAAATCCACCTGCACCCGCTGGCCCAGGCGGTGCTGGCCGAAATGTTTGCCGAGGTGAGCCAGCAGCGCCAGGTGCAGTTTCTCGTCGAAACCCATTCCGAGCACCTGTTCCGCCGCATGCAGACCCTGATTGCCCGGCGCCAGGCCAGCACCACGCAGTGCCGCATGCTGTTCGTCGAGCGGCAGGGGGCGGATGCCGTGCTGGTGCCGCTGGACGTGGACGAATTTGGCGCCGTGCGCAACTGGCCGCCGCGCTTTTTTGGCGACGCGATGGGCGAGGCGCGCGAGCAGGCCCGCGCCCGCGCACTGCGTTTAAGGGAGGCCGCCGGTGGCTGAGGCAGGCGCGATGCAGGCGCGCCTGGTGGACACCAATGTGCTCATCGTCGCCAGCGCGGTCGACGAGGGCTCGCCCTTTCGCCAGGACGCCACCCCCGTGGAAGAAGCCGCGCTGCGCCAGCAGGTGTTTGACTGGCTCGAAGCCTTCGAGGCCGACCCCACGCGCCACGCGGTGCTTGACGTGGACTGGCATGTCTGCGGCGAATACCGCCACAAGCTCACCGAGCAGGACTACGGCTGGCTGGCCATGATGCACAAGATGGATCGCGGCGAGGTGGTGTGGGTCGATGTGCTGCTCGACAAGAATGGCAACGCCGTGCTGCCGCCCGAGCTGGCCGAGGCCGTGACCGACCTGGCCGACCGCAAGATGGTGGCCGCCGCCCTCGCCGCGCTGGACGCAGGCCACCCCACCCGGATCACCAACGCCGCCGACACCGACTGGATCGACTGCCGCCAGGCCCTGCACGACGTGGGGCTGGAGGTGGAAAACCTGCTGCCCGACTGGCTGCAAGCGCGCTGGCGCCAGAAACACCCGCCCGCGCGGCGCGCAAAATAGAACACCTATGTCCGAAGATTTCTTCCGCTTCCCCCACACCCCCCACATTGCCTGGCTGGCCACGGGCGAGCCGCGCGACGACAAAGTGCTCTCGCCCGCCGAGGCCGAGGACATCCTCAGCGGCCCCGTGGTGCTGGAGGAAAAGCTCGACGGCGCGAACCTGGGCTTCTCGGTCTCGCCCGACGGCGTGCTGCGCGCCCAGAACCGCGGCCAGTACCTGCCCCAGCCCTTCCACGGCCAGTTCGCCCGCCTGGGCCCCTGGCTGGCCGCGCACGAAGACAAGCTGTTCGACGCCCTGGGCACGCACCTGGTCGCCTTTGGCGAATGGTGCGCCGCGCGCCACTCGCTCGACTACGCCACCCTGCCCGACTGGTGGATGCTGTTCGACGTGTACGACCGCCAGGAGCAGCGCTTCTGGAGCACTACCCGCCGCAACGCCTGGGCCGCGCAGATGGGCTTCAACACCGTGCCCTGCCTGTACGCGGGCGAGGTCACGCTGGACCAGCTGCGCGACTGGGTGCACGCCCACGACAGCCAGTTCCGCCAGGGCCACCTCGAAGGCATCGTGGTGCGGCGCGAAAACGCCGACTGGCTGGAGAACCGCGCCAAACTGGTGCGGGCGGACTTCACGCAGACCATTGATGCGCACTGGCGCTC
>JAANMT010002379.1_pt1 | contig 15805 bp, 13 predicted proteins | sample 7279711 | NCBI WGS metagenome assembly JAANMT01 (sample SAMN14094538, study PRJNA606508) | bioreactor metagenome | isolation source: A lab-scale SPAN reactor treating ammonium-rich wastewater day 1 | place: Ireland: Galway | collected 2017-01-16 | reverse complement strand
ATGTCGGACGTGTACGACCAGCAGGACGCGGAGGGCTTCATCCAGCTATGGGGGCTGCCGCTCAAGGTGGACGCCATGCTGAGCATCGCCGGGACGGGGCAGAGCCGCTTCCGCGCGCCGGACTACTCGATCTTTAAGCGGGATTAGCTGTTGGCAGTTGGCCGTTAGCGGTTAGCAGTTGGCGATTGGGAGTCTGCCAACTGCTGATTGCCAACTGCCAATCGCCAATAGCCAACAGCGAGGAACGCCATGCGCCTGTGGGGAGGACGCTTCGAGGGCGAGACGGATGAGGCGATGCGCCGCTTCAACGACAGCTTCGCCTTTGACCACCGCCTGTACGCCGCCGACATCCGGGGCAGCGCCGCCTACGCGGGCGCGCTGCTCCGGGCCGGGCTGCTCAGCGAGGACGAGCACGCCGCCATCGTCGCCGGGCTGGCGCAGGTCGGGGCCGAGTTCGACGAGGGCCGCTTCCAGCCGCTGCCCAGCGACGAGGATATCCACACGGCGGTCGAGCGCCGCCTGACCGGGCTGGTCGGCGCTCCGGCGGGCAAGCTGCACACCGGGCGCAGCCGCAACGACCAGGTGGCGCTTGATCTGCGGCTGTGGCTGCTGGAAGCCATCGCCCAGGCGCGGCGCGACCTGGCCCGCCTGCAGGCGGCGCTGCTAGCCCAGGCCGAAGCCCACCGCGACCTGCTGATGCCCGGTTATACCCACCTCCAGCCCGCCCAGCCTGTCACCTTCGGCCACTGGCTGCTGAGCTTCTTCTGGATGTTCGAGCGCGACCAGGAGCGGCTGGACGGCTGCGAGCAGCGGACAGCGGTCTGCCCGCTTGGCGCGGGCGCGCTGGCGGGCAACCCCTTCCCCATCGACCGGGAGGCACTGGCCGCCGAGCTGGGGATGCGCGCCGCCACGCCCAACAGCCTCGACGCGGTCAGCGACCGCGACTTCGCCGCCGAGTTCCTGTTCTGCGCCGCGCTCGCCGGGGCGCACGTGAGCCGCCTGGCCGAAGACCTGATCGTGTTTTCCAGCCCGCCCTATGGCTTCGTGACGCTCGACGAGGCGTTCACCACCGGTTCCAGCCTGATGCCCCAGAAGCGCAACCCCGACTCGCTGGAGCTGGCGCGCGGCAAGTCCGGGCGGCTGATCGCCAGCCTGGTGAACCTGCTCGTCGTGCTCAAGGGGCTGCCCTCTACCTACAACAAAGACCTGCAAGAGGATAAGGAGCCGGTCTTTGACGCTGCCGACACGCTGGCCGTCACGCTGCCCGTTGTGGCAGGCGTCGTCAAGACGCTCACGCCCAACGCTGGCGCAATGCGCGCTGAGCTTGATGTGTCGATGCTCGCCACCGACCTGGCCGATTATCTCGTTGAGCGCGGGATGCCCTTCCGCGAGGCGCATGGCGTGGCCGGGCGGCTGGTGCGCCGCGCCGAGCAGCAGGGTGTCTCGCTTTCCGCGCTGCCGCTGGCGGACTTTCAGGCCGAATCGCCGCTCTTCGGGCCGGACGTGGCCGCCGTCTTCGACTTTGAGCGGGCGGTCGCCCGCCGGGCGGTGACGGGCGGCACCGCGCCGGAGGCCGTCGCCCGCCAGATAGGTGAGGCGCGGGCGCGGCTGGCTGCCCGCCAGGCCGGGGCCGGCCCGGCCTCCGGCGGATAAGCCGCCTGCCGGGGGAGCAGGAGGCTACTCCCCGCTGTTGTTGTTCTGCACCGCCTCGACGAGCGCCATCTTGTGCTCCCACAGCCCTCTGGTCAGCGAGACATGGTAGATGTGCGGGTTCATCAGGCGGCGCACGCCAGGGTCAAGCCGCTCGACGTCCGCCGCACGCCGCCGCCTGATCTCCTCGATGGGCGGGAGATCGGCGACGAGCCTGCCCTCATCGAGAATGTCCACGAGCAGCGGCTCCACCTCGGACACCTCGCTGCGGGGCAGCGTGCGGTACTTGGCGTGATCTGAGGGATGGTGCAGCGCGATCTCGTCCATCTCGCGCGGGTCTTCGTCGTCCAGGCTGAGCACGTCGGCGACCGCCTTGCCCCGCAGGTCGTACAGCCGCCATACGTGCTTGTGGCCGGGGTTGGGCGTCTTGTCCGGCGTCTCGGAAATCTTGATCGCCGGGACCCACCTCCCCTCGTCATGCACGGCCACCAGTTTGTACACCCCGCCCAGCGCCGGGTCGCCCTCCGACGTGATCAGCCGTGTGCCGACGCCGTACACCAGCCGCTTGATCAGGGGGTCGGGGTCGACGCCGTAGTGCCCCGCCTCTTCCCGTATCTGGGTGACGATCTGCCAGATGGTCAGCTCATCAAGCTGGTTGGAGAGCACAATCGAGGTGTCGGGGAAGCCCGCCTCGTCCAGCATGCGGGCTGCCTGGATGCTCAGGTGCGCCAGGTCGCCCGAATCAAGCCGGATGCCGACCGGCTTGTACCCCTTGCGCTTGAGTTCTTCGAAGACGGTGATCGCGTTGGGGATGCCGCTCTCCAGCGTATTGATCGTATCGACCAGCAGCAGGCAGCCGTCGGGGTAAACATCGGCATAGGCGCGGAACGCGTCAAGCTCGCTGCCCCCCAGCGCCATGAACACCTGGATCATGCTGTGGGCGTGCGTGCCTTTGGGCGGGAAGCCGAGCACCGCCGAGACGCCGACGTTCGAGGTGTAGTCCGCCCCGCCGATGAGCGCCGCGCGCGCCCCGGCGACTGCGCCGCGATCAGGGCCGCGCCGCAGCCCGAATTCCAGCACCACGCCCCCTTCGCCCACATCGTGGATGCGCGCGGCCTTGGTGGCGATCAGCGTCTGGAAGTTCAGATGGTTCAGCAGCGAGCTTTCGAGTATCTGAGCGGCGGCCAGCGGCCCCTCGACGACCGTCAGCGGAACGTGGGGATGCGCGACGCGCCCTTCGGGGATGGCCCGCATGGTGAGGCTGTCGAAGTTTCCGTTCTTGCCCAGCCAGCCCAGGAAATCGTCGGCGAAGATGCGGTTGCCGCCCGGCTCGGTCTGCGAGCGCAGGTATGCGATGTCCTGCTCCTCGAAGCGCGCTTCGCCCATCCAGTTAAGCAGCCATTCCAGCCCGGCGCTGATGGTGTACCCGGCCTTGTGCACGCCATAGTCCGGGTAGCTGCGGAAGAAGTGGTCAAACTGCACCTTCTTCTCGGCAAGCCCGTAGCGGTAGTAAAGCTGCGCCATCGTAAGCTGGTACTGGTCGGTGAACAGCGCGCCTTCGGCGATCCTGCGTTCTGACGGTTTCATGAGTCTTTGCCTGTCCCTTCACCCTGCTCGAATCTCTGCCCCTTAGTTATCGCGCCATTTGCCCCGGGGATCAAGTCTCCTGCCGCGCCCCGCGATCAGGTGGGGCCTTTCCCCAGGGTAATACGCGGGGCGGACAGGGTATAATCCCTGCAACGCGCCTCACGAAGGCGCAGGAGGAGATGCCGCCATGCGCAAACGTATCGAGCCAGGCCCAGGGCAGGAATCCGTGTGGAACTACCCGCGCCCGCCCGCCGTCGTCCCGACCGGCAAGCTGGTGCGAGTCGTGTTCAACGGCCAGACGGTCGCCGAGACGCGCCGCGCCCTGCGCGTGCTGGAAACGAGCCACCCGCCCACCTTCTACATCCCGCCGGAGGACGTGCGGCTGGAGCTGCTGGAGCGCACCGCGCGGCGCACATTCTGCGAGTTCAAAGGCGACGCCGTCTACTGGACGCTGCGCGTCGAGGGGCGCGAATCGGTTGACGCCGCATGGAGCTACCCGCAGCCCGCGCCCGGCTACGAGGCAATCCGTGATTACCTTGCTTTCTACCCCAGCCGGGTGGACGCCTGCACGGTTGACGGCGAGCCTGTCACCCCGCAGGAGAGCGACTTCTACGGCGGGTGGATCACGGCGGACATCGTCGGGCCGTTCAAGGGCGGGCCGGGCACGCGCCTGTGGTGAGTTGTTCGGCTTGCGCCCTGCCGTTTTGCGGCTGAGCCGCCTCGCTTCGCAATTATCCACCCCCGCGCTATACTTGTCGCGTAAAGCGCAGGACACAGCCCTATAAAGGCTGTTATGCACTTTTGACCCTCACCCCGTGCGACCTGCCCAGGGCAGGTCGCCTTCCCCTCTCCCACTAGCAACCTCCGGTTGCCGAGGAGAGGGGCGAGCTACCCCCTTCTCCCCGCTTGCGTGGGAGAAGGGAAGGCGAGCGAAGCTCGCCGGGATGAGGGGGAAATCCGCTGGCAAGTTTATTACACGCTCTAGCCATTCAGCGAGCAGGCATGCAGACCCCATCCCCAGACCGCCCAGCCGAGAGCCACGTGCCGAGCATCGTTTATTTTGCCCTGGCAGTCGGCATCATCTGCATCGGCTTTGCGGCGATCTTCGTCAAGCTGGCGGCCACAACCGGCGACGTGGTCGCCGGGTGGCGGCTGACCATCGCCTCCTTTGTCCTCACCCCGCTGGTTATCGCCAACTGGCGGCGGGGCCGGGCGCGGCTGCCGCGCAGCGCGATCGGACTCATCGTGCTTGGCGGCCTGTTCTTTGCCGCCGACACCGCCGTGTGGAGCACGGCGCTGACCATGGCAGACGCGGCGACAACAACCCTGCTGGGCAACACCTCGCCGCTGTGGGTGGGGCTGGTTGCCTGGCTAATCCTGCGTGAGAAGCTCGGCCCGCTCTACTGGGTCGGGCTGGTGGTGGCTATGGGCGGCATGGCGCTCATCATCGGGCTCGACCGGCTGCCGGGGCAGGCCATCAACCCCGGCCACGTGCTGGCGCTGATAAGCGGGGCAATCTACGCGGGCTTCCAGCTCAATTCCACGAGGGTGCGCCAGAAGGTGGACAGCCTGACCTACGTCTGGGGGTTCACGCTGACGGGCGCGGTCGTCCTGATCGCCCTCAGCCAGGTGCTCGGCCACCCGCTGTTTAACCTGCCCGCGCGGAGCTACCTCGCCCTGCTGGGCCTGGCTCTGTTCTCGCACATCGGCGGCTGGCTGCTGATCATCTACGCTTTCGGCAAGCTGCAAACCTCGCGGCTGACGGTGACCCTGCTGGGCCAGCCGATCGTCACCGCGCTGGTGGCCCTGCCGATCCTGGGCGAAGTGCCGACCATCTGGCAGGTCATCGGCGGGGTGATCACGCTGCTCGGCATCTACACCGTGCACCGCAGCGGCCTGAACGGCCAGACGGCGGCGCTGCTCCTCAAGAAGCAGGAACCGCCCGCGCTGCCCGATCTTCAGACCGGCATTGTGACCAGGGAGGAGGAATTGCCCTCATGACGGACACCACACAGCAGGCTGGCAAGAAGCCGGACGTTGTCGTCACCCGTCGCGTCCCCCAGCCGATCCTCGACCAGATGGCGGAGGCGGCCACGCTCCGCCTGTGGGAGGAGGACCGGCCCATCCCACGCGAGACGCTGCTCGGCTGGCTGCCCGGCTGCGCGGGCCTCTACTGCCTGCTGACCGACCGCATCGACGGAGAATTGCTGGACGCCGCCGGGGGCAGCCTGCGCGTCGTCAGCCAGATGGCCGTTGGCTATGACAACGTCGACGTGGAGGCCTGCACGGCGCGCGGCATCCCGCTGGGCAACACGCCCGGCGTGCTCACCGAGACGACCGCCGATCTGGCCATCGCGCTGCTGCTAGCGACGGCGCGCCGCCTCGTTGAAGCGGCGGAGTTTGTCAAGGCCGGGCAGTGGGTCACCTGGCGACCGATGGAGCTGACGGGCCGCGACCTGTACGGCAGCACGGTGGGCATCGTCGGCCTGGGGCGCATCGGCAAGGCGGTGGCGCTCCGCCTGCGCGGCTTCGGCTGCCGCCTGCTTTACACCCAGCCGGAACCTGACCCGGAGGCCGCCAACCTCGGTGCGGGCTATGTGGACTTCGAGACGCTGCTGCGCTCCAGCGACTTCGTGACGGTGCATACCCCGCTCAACGAGGAGACGCGCGGGCTGATCGGCGCAGAGGCGCTGGCGCTGATGAAGCGCGAGGCGATCCTGATCAACACCTCGCGCGGCCCGGTCGTTGACCAGGCGGCGCTCGTCGAGGCGCTGCGCGCCGGGCAGATCGCCGCCGCCGGGCTGGACGTGACCGACCCGGAGCCGATCCCGCTGGACGACCCGCTGCTCAGCCTGCCGAACGTCGTCGTGCTGCCGCACATCGGTTCGGCCAGCGTCGCCACGCGCACCCGCATGGCCCAGATGGCCGCCGATAATCTGCTGGCGGGGCTGCGCGGCGAACGCCTGCCCAACACCGTCAACCCGGAGGTCTACAACCAGCGCGAGGCGTAGGGGCAACCCGCCCTCAGCCGGAGCACCTGTCCGCATGGCATCCACTGCACCGACCACCCAAGATCGCCAGGTTCCGACCGCGCCCCGGCCCGCCGCCGTGCTGGCCGTGTTTGCCCTGTCGCTGCTCGTGCGCGGGCTGATGCTGGCTGCCCGCTACCAGCAGGGCCTCCAGATCGAGGCGGGCGGCGGCAACGGCCTGCTGGCCTTTGGCGGCAGCGACGTGCCGGGCTGGCTGGGCATCGCGCATTATTTCATCGAGCAGGGGGGCTGGGCCTACGGGCTGCTGGGCACGCGCCCGCCGCTCTTCCCGCTGACCGTGGCAGGCGTCTACGCGCTGGGGGGAACGAACCTGCACGCCGCCGTCCTGCAGACGCTCTTCGGCGCGCTGACGCCCGTCGCCGGGTACTGGCTGGCCCACAACCTGCTCGTGCGCGCGCGGCGCTTCGCCCGGCCTGAGCGGCTGGCCCTGGCCGCCGGGCTGGTGATGGCGCTCGACCCCGCATCGGTGGCCGCCAGCGCCAGCCTGCTCTCCGAGCCGCTCTTTAACCTGGCTCTGACCGCCTGCCTGCTGCACCTGGCGCTGTTCACCGAGCGCGAGCGGTGGGTTCACATCGCGTTCGGCGGCTTCTGGCTGGCCGCCGCCATGCTGACGCGCTCGGCAGGGGCCTACCTGTGGCTGCTCGCCCCGCTGATCCTGATCCCGCTGGCCCGGCGCTGGTGGCGGCAGGCGCTGGCGCTTGTTGCGCTGGGGCTGGCCGTCTACCTGGGCTGGAGCGCGCGCAACCTGCGCTACGACGGTGTCTTCACCTACACGCTGCAAACCAACTTCAGCCTGCTGTTCCTGCGGGCCGTCTCCGCCGAGCACATGGCGACCGGCGCGCCGGTAGACGACCTGTACGTCGAATATGTGCGCGAGCTTTACACCAGCGCCGGGGACCTGGAGGCTGCCGCCTCCGTCGAATCGTGGATGTTCTGGAACTTCCTGACCGCGCCCAGCCCGGAGCTTTACGACACGATGGGCCAGATGGCCCGCCAGAAGCTGCTACAATACTGGCCTTACGCGGTCGCCGGGACGGCGGTCGGCGCGTGGCGGGTGTTCGGCGTGACGCTCTCGCTGCCCGGCTGGGCCCGGCCCCTGGAGCTGGCCTACCACGCCGCGCTGTACGCCCTGACTCTGTTTGGCGCGTGGGCAGCCTTCAGGCGCAGGGACTGGCTCACGCTGCTCGTGTGCGGCGTGCCGATCCTGTACGTCAGCGGCCTGACGCTCGTCGCGCAGATCAGCGCGATGGATACGCGCATGCGGACGCCCATCAGCGTGCCGATCATCCTTCTGGCTGCCTACGGAGCGGGGGCGCTGCTCGAACGCTGGCAGGCGCGCCGGGCGGCTAACTCAGCGCCAGCGCCGCCGCAAAGCTGAGCGCAACCAGTGCGAAACAGGCCACGGCAAGCGCATCCTGCCCGGCCTGGAGCGCGGCGTACAGCGCGAAGGACGCGCCGGTCACGCTGACGAGCACCGCCGCCTGGAGCCGTACCCGGTTGCGTGCAAGCCAGGCAGCCAGGCTGGTGGGTTTGTCTCCCATGATCCGATCAACTCCATACTGCGAATGGCAGATAGCTGATGGCTGATTGTTGCACTATCAGCCATCAAGCGAGCGCCGGAGGCGCGAGCGAGCAATCTGCCATCAGCCACCCAGCGACGCCAGCAGCCACGCCACCAGCGCCACGACGACCACCGGGATCAGCCCGTAGAGCAGAATCCTGCCGATCACCCGGCCCTCCTGCCCGGAAAGCCCGACCGTCGTGCAGCCGACGATCACCTTGGCCGGGGCAAACACGCTCGCCAGCGCGCCGCTCGCCGTCTGCGCGGCCAGGATGAGCGGCACGCTCAGGCCCAGAAGCTGCGCCGTCTGCTGCTGGAGCGCGGCGAAGAGCACATTTGAGTTGGTGTTGCTGCCCGTCATAAACGCCCCCAGCGCCCCAATGACGGACGCGACAAGCGGGTACGCCTCCGCGCCCACCCCTTCGCTCAGCCCGCGTGCGAGCAGGTTAGTCATCCCGGCATGGGTCATGATCGTCGCCATCCCGACCATCGCGGCGATGCCCAGGCTGGCGTTGACCGCGCCCTTCGCCACCTTCTTGAGAACGCGGCCCGCTGAGCCAGCCCGGTAGTAGCCCGCCCGCGCATAGATCGCGTAGGCCAGCAGCGACGAGTACAGCAGGATCGCACCGGGGTGGCCGAACAGGCTGATCCGCCGCCCGGCTTCGGCTGGCGTCCCCCAGCCCAGCGATGTCGTCAGCTCCGGGAATTGCAGCGTCAGCCGCACGCTGTTGAACAGCGCGCTGACGGGCGGGATCAGGCTGGTAGCCAGCGCCAGCCCGATCAGCACCGCGTAGGCCGAGAGCGAGATAGGCAGCGAACGGGGTGCGCCATCCGGCGGCGCGCTGGCGGCTGGCTGCCGGGCGGGGTTGTCGTCCCCTTTGCCCTGCTCGCCGTCGCGGGCGTTTCGGTATAGCGGCAGGCGCGTCAACCCGACAGCCACCAGCAGCCCGGCCAGCGAAGCGCCCGTCGCGCCCAGCGTCCACAGGCCGTTGGTCGCCAGCACGTACTGCATGCCGCCCATCACTGCCCCCAGCACGCCGACCGCCGGGAGGGCGCGCAGCAGGCCCTTCCAGCCGCTGCCGACGTAAGCGACCAGCCCGCCGCTGAAGAAGGCAGCGATGCCGAGCAGCAGCCCGGCGTCGGGGGCGAGCAGCTCGCCGGGCAGGTTGGTGGCCGCCATCAGCGTTATGAACGAGATCGCCAGCGAGCCGAACGTCACCGCCCAGCCGTGGCCGACCGAGGCCATGATCACCGCCTGCATTGGGCCAAAGCCCAGGCCCACCAGCAGCGGCGCGACGACCGCCACCGGTACGCCAAAGCCGCCAAAGCCCTGCAGGAACGAGCAGAACACCCAGCCGATCAGCAGGCCCTGCATCATGCGGTCGCCGGTCAGGGTGGGCAGCCGCTCGCCGATCACGCGCACTGCCCCCGCCTCGTCGGCGACGTGGAAAAGCAGCAGCGCCATCCAGATGATGTACAGCACGTCAAGCGTGAGCAGGACACCCTTGACCTGCGCGTAGCCGATCAGGCGCGGCCCGGCCCCGAAGCCCACCGCAGCCACCAGCACGGCGGCGAACCAGCCCGCTGCCCCGGCTTTGCTGCCGCCCCAGCGCAGACCAAGCATCAACACCAGGATGACCAGCACAGGCGAGAGCGCAAGCAGCCAGTTGAGCAGCGTGAGTTGCATGTGATACCCCGGTTTGGCGTACGAGTTACCTACATCGGCTTTTCCGCCGGGTTGGCGATCAGCCACCCGACCGCGTCGGCCAGCGTTTCATCGAGCGGGCGGAACGTCACGCCCAGTTCGGCGCGCGCACGCCCCGAATCATACCACCAGGCGCGCGCCATCAGCCGCGCCTGGGCCGCGCCGAGCGATGGGAACAGGCCAAGCCGGTCGGCCATGCGGGCAAGCGGCACACCCGCCCAGCGCGGCAGCGCCAGCGGCGGGCGCCTGCCCGTGATGCGCGCCAATCGATCAAACAACTCAGGCAGCGATACGTTGTGCCCGGCGGCCAGATACTTGCGCCCCGGCTGGCCGCGCTGCATAGCGGCAATATGCGCCATCGCTGCGTCACGCGAGTCTACCAGGCAGATGCCGCCCCCGCTGACAATAGCCGGGAGCCTGCCGCGCAGCCAGGCGTCGATTGCCCCGCTTGACGAGCGCGCGCGGTCGCCGGGGCCAAGCGCCAGCCCCGGATACAGCCGCACGAGCGGCAGCCCGCGCTCGCTGAACGCATCGGCCAACTGCTCAGCGTCGCGCCGAGCGCGCAGGTACGGGATGTCGAGCAGTTCCGGGGTGTTGAACGTGCCGTCCTCGGTCACGGGCTGGGCCGGGTCAACGGCGCAGCCCAGCGCGAAGATGCTGCCCGTCCACACCACGCGCTCCACCCCGGCCTCAAGCGCCGCCGCGAACAGGTTAGCCATCCCCTCGACGTTCGCCCGGCGGACGGTTTCCGCGTCGCGCCGCCTGAAGCTGATCCGCCCGGCGGCGTGGTAGACGTGCCGCACGCCGTCAAGCGCGCGCCGGAGCGAAGCCGGGTCGAGCAGGTCGCCGGTGACGACCTCGTACGCAAGCCCGGCCAGCGCCGAGAGGTCGCTCGACGGGCGGGCCAGCACGCGCAGCGCGCCGGGCGCAGGCGCGAGGCAGCGCGCGATCCAGCCGCCCAGGAAGCCGGAGGCCCCGGTCAGCAGCGTCGTCACTGCCCCACCTCGACCATCACCGGCAGCGTGTAGGCGTCGTCGGGTGTGCCGGGGATAGCCAGCCGCTGCCCGTTCTCCTGCGAGTACAGCCCCACGCGCAGCGCGTATGTGCCGGGGCTGGCGTCCGGCGGGATCGCCAGCTCGTAAGTGTCAGCCACTACCTCGCCCGGCAGCCACAGGTCGGTGGGATACGGCGCACCGTTAAGCTGCGGCGGGCGATCCACCTGGGCCACGATCAGACCGTCCCGGTAGACCAGGTGCACAAACACCGTGTAGCCCGTTCCGGCAGCCGTCTCGGCCTGCCAGGCGAGCGTCACGGGCAGCGCGCCGCCGGGCGCGTGCGGGCCGGATGGCACATCGAAACCCGCCAGCGTCACCAGCCCGCCGAGCACAGGCGGCGGGCTGGGCGCGTCGATCCCCGGTGGCAGCTCGAAGCGCCGGGCAGTCTCCACCACCGTGATCTCGCCCAGCGTGATCGGCGCATGCTCGCCCAGCCGCACGGTGAGCGCGTAATCGCCGGGCGCAACATCCTGCGGCAGGCGATCGGTGTAGCGGTCGGCAACCAGCTCTCCGGCCTGCCACGCCGAAAACGGGTAGCTGCCGCGCACCGGGCCGCCCTGGTAGAGGATGGGGCCGCCCGCCAGCGCCAGCGTCACCGGCAGGTCATCCGCCAGGGCCGCCTCGGCCAGCCAGTACAGCGTCAGGCCCAGGCGCTCGCCGGGCCGTGCCTCGGCTGATGCCAGATCGCTGCCCAGCAGGGTGATGCCGGGCGCGGCGGGCACGTCGAGCCGGTGCGGGATGGCGAGCGCAGCCAGCGCAGGGGCGGTATCCGGCGTGATGGGCAGCGGCCCGACCTGCGTAGAAAGCCCCGCGAACGCGCCCGTCTCGCTCAGCACGGGCAGCGCGGGCGCAAGGTCAGAGACGACCCGGACGCGCAGCGCGTACTCGCCGGGCGGCAGGCCGGGCGGCAACGGCACGCGCAGGTGCACAAGCAGCCGCTGGCCGGGCTGCCACCGGTCGGATGGCAGGGCCTTGTTGATCCCGCGCTCTGGCTGGCCGTCCGCGCCGGTTCCCGGCCAGCACTCGCCCCAGGCGTCGCACGCTTCGGCCACGAAGTGATAATCCGGCGCAGCGGGCGCGCCGAGCACACGCCAGGCCAGGTCAACCGCTGCTTCGCCGCCGGAAACGGCGGGGGCAAGCCTGGCTCCCTCCAGTCGCACCACGTTGCCAAAGTCGACCGGCTCGACGGCGCTCACGGGGAAGTCCAGGCCTTCCGGCAGGCGGTAAACGAAGAAATCAGGCTGGCCGTCCGGGCCGGGCGGAGCGGGCAGCCAGTAAGGAGCCAGCCACGCATCCCACTCGATGGGGGGCAGCGCGTCGCGCGTATAGGCCATCAGCGTACTGCCCTGCGGGGCCAGCGCCAGCGTATCGCCGCCGCCCAGCGAGCCTTCCAGCCGGTACGCGCGGGAGAAGTAGGAGAGCGTCGGGTGCGCATGGTACGGCGTCGCCATGTAGGCCGTGTCATCCGGCTGGCGCACGGCGTCGATGAACCTGCCCAGCGCGGCCACGTCGCCGTGATTCTCGTAGTAGAGGGCGGGCATCTGCCCCCAGCGGCGCAGGCTTTCCAGCGCCTGCCCGCCGCCCAGCGCGACGACGAGCACCAGCGCCCCCGGAGCCAGCGCGCGCCCCACGGCAGGCAGCCTGCCCTGCTGCGCTGCCAGCCCGTTCGCCAGCGCCATGATCGCCAGCGCCGGGTAAAGGGCGATCAGCGGGGCCAGCCCGACCGCGCGCAGGTTGCTGGGGTACGGCACATTAGTGGCGAAGGCGGTCGGGGCGAGCATGGCGAACGGCCAGACGATTAGCAGCGCGCCGCGCGCCCGCTCCAGGCTGTTGCGCGCGCGTGACGTCTCCCACAGCGCGACGGCGAAGCCGAGCACGAGCAGCGCGCCGAGCACGGGGTCAAAGAGCGGTTTGCCGGGCAGGTTGAAGCGGGCAAGCGGGTCGCCGGAGACGAACAACATGCGCAGCGCGGCCTGCCAGCCCTGCGCGATCTCGGCCCACGACTGGGGCGCGACCTGCCCGATGCGCGTGCCGAACCGCTCCGGGTGGCGCAGGAAGTATGCGCCAAGCGGCGCGCAGGCCGTCAGCGCCGCCGCGCCATAGACGGCAAGGCCCCCCAGGTGCGCGCGCAGCCGCCTGCGCTCGGCGACGAGCCACGCGAGCAGCGCGACGGCCAGCGCCAGGGGGAACAGGCGCACGGCCAGATACGTGTAGCCTGCCAGCCCGGTGACCGCGCCTGCAAGCGCCAGCCATGCCAGACGCCGCCGCCCCTCCAGGCGCAGGCCGTGCCACAGCAGGCCCAGGCTGAGCGCCTGCATGAGCGGCTGGCTGATCGCGCGGAAGGCCAGGCGGCTCAACACCAGGTGCCAGAAGCCGGTCGCCAGGATCGCCATCGCCAGCAGCGCCAGCCAGTCGCGGCGCGCGTCGCGTGCGTACAGGCGGCGCACCACAAAGCCCGTCGCCGCGACGGTCAGCACGCCGAAGAAGGCCGCATTGAGCCGCAGGGCGAACACGCCCCCAATCCCTTCCGGCCCGGTAGCGCGCATCAGCAGCGCAGCCGGGTAGAACCACAGCACTTCTTTGCCGGTGTAGGACGTGATGAACAGCGGGCGGTAGCCCCGGTAGGCGATATCCCCGGCAATCAGCGCGTTGGCCGCCTCGTCGAAGTGCAGACCGGGCGGCACTTCCGGCAGCATAGCGAAGCGCAGCGCCGCAGCAACGAGCACGATTAGCGCGGCGGCCCACGTGAATCGGCTGGTGGTTAGTGGTTGGCATCTGGCGGTTGGCATTTGGCAGTTAGCAGTTGGCGGTTGGCGGTTAGCTGCCGCCCAGCGCCTGCGCCAGGTCAGCGATCAGGTCGTCAGCATCCTCGATGCCCACCGACAGGCGCAGCAGCCCTTCGCTGATGCCCTGCGCGGCACGCTGCTCAGGCGTCAGCGCGCGGTGGGAGGAGCTGGCCGGGTGCAGGATCAGGCTGAACACATCGCCCAGGCTGGTGATGGGCCGGATCAGGCGCAGACGCCCGACGAAGGCGAACGCTTCCGCCCGGTCAAGCCCCGCAATCTCGAAAGCGATCACGCTGCCGGAGTGCCCCCCGCTTAACAGGCGGCGGGCCGTCACGTGGCCGGGGTCGCCGGGCAGGCCGGAATACCAGACACGCCCGATGCGCGCCTGCCCGGCCAGCCACTCCGCGACGCGCTGGGCGTTGGCGCATGCCTGTGGCACGCGCACTGCCAGCGTGCGCAGCCCGCGCAGCGCCAGCCAGGCGTCAAACGCGCTGGGCATCGCGCCAAGCATCTTGCGGAGCTGGTAGGCCGCCTGCATGACGTCGGCAGGCCCCGCCACCACGCCGCCAAGCACGTCGCCGTGCCCGTTTAGGTATTTTGTCGTGCTGTGCAAGACGACGTGCGCGCCGCGCTCCAGCGGGCGCAGCAGGCAGGGCGTGGCGAAGGTGTTGTCGACGAGCAGCGCGGCCCCCGCCTCGCGCGCTATCCCCGCGACGGCGTCGAGGTCGACGACGCGCACGAGCGGGTTGGTGATCACCTCGCACAGTATGGCCGCTGGCTGTTCCGCTTCCACGGTGCGCCGCACGGCTTCCTGATCAAGGAAATCAACGGTGTGGACGCGCAATCCCCGGCCCGCCGCCAGCCAGTCGAGCAGGGCGCGGCTCATGCCGTACAACTGCTCGGCGGCGACGAGCGTGCCACCGTGCGGCACGAGCGACAGAACGGCGGCGTGCAGGGCAGCCATGCCGCTGCTGAAGCTGACCGCGCCCTCCGCCCCCTCCAGCGCAGCGATTGCCTCCTCGAAGGCGGCCTGGGTCGGCCCGCCGTAGCGCGAGTAGGCATAGCGGGCGGGGTCGAAGGGCGTGCCCCCGCCGTAGCCAAGCGCCTCGTCGGCCTCGGCCATCGAGGGGTGGGTAAAGCCGACAGAGGGCACGATCGGCGGGACGGACGGGCGGGCGTGGCCTGCCGGGTCAGGGGCGTTCGGCTCCAACCCGGCCTGTACGGCTAACGTGGCGATGTTCAACGGCTTGCCGGTCATGGGCGGATTCCTCTCCACTTGCGGTTGCGCGGACAGTGTACCACGGATCGGGGCGGTGGGGCGCATTCAGCGTGCGGCAAACAGCCAGAGCAGCCACGCTCACACCTCGCTTGACAGCTACTGGCGGTGTGCCTAATATTTGTGCACTCGCAAGCCATCGCCTCGCACACACGCATGCCAGGCGCGCGAATATGGGAGCCTCATGGCCAACGATAGGCAGCCAGGACTGCTCCAGATTGCCGCCACATTGGATAATCTGGCCGTCACCCGCGAGTTCGTCCGCTCTTTTGCCACGGCGCACGGCCTGGATGCCGAGGGCACATACGACCTGGTGCTGGCCGTCGAAGAAGCCGTCACCAACGTTATCCGCCACGGTTACGGGGAGGACAGAGAGGGCACGATCCAGATCGAGGTGGCGCAGGATGACGGCGCTTTGCTCGTGCGGGTGCTGGACCAGGCTCCCCACTTCGACCCAACCGCCGCATCCGCTCCGGACTTATCCGTGCCGGTCGCGGAACGCCCGCTGGGCGGGCTGGGCATCTACATGATGAAGAAGTCGGTTGATGCCCTGCGCTACCGCTCGCTGCCCGGCGGGGGCAACGAGCTGACGCTGGTTAAGCGCATCGAAGGAAGACCATAGGAGGGCAACGTGGAGATTGACGTCAGGCAGGTGCAAGGGAGCGTTCCGGTCACGATCCTGCAAACACACGGCGCCATTGACGGATCGAACTACCGGCAGTTGATCGAACGGATCAGGGAGCTTTTCGAGGGGGGCACGCACAACATCCTGCTCGACCTGAGCCAGACCGAGTACATGAGCAGCGCCGGGTTGGTGGCCCTGCAAAGCATCGTCCAACTGCTGCACGGTGAAGAGATGCCTGACCTTGACGATGGCTGGGGAGCCTTGCACGCCGTCGGGCGCGAACCGGCATCCGGCCCCAGGCAGCATTTTAAGCTGCTCAACCCGCAGCCGCAGGTCAGCAAGACGCTGGAGATGGCCGGATTCACCAGGTACGTTGAGGTCTTCAGCGACGAGAAAGCCGCGATAGCTGCCTTCGAGGCGGCGTGAAGGCCTCGGCAGCGCGCGGTGGTCTCAACAGCTACTTGCACGATGTGCGTGACTGGATATAATGCGGGCGTCCGGGCGGCCAAC
>JAANMT010002371.1_pt1 | contig 15872 bp, 11 predicted proteins | sample 7279711 | NCBI WGS metagenome assembly JAANMT01 (sample SAMN14094538, study PRJNA606508) | bioreactor metagenome | isolation source: A lab-scale SPAN reactor treating ammonium-rich wastewater day 1 | place: Ireland: Galway | collected 2017-01-16 | reverse complement strand
GAGATGTTCGGGATGACTTCGCCGAACGCATTGATCGGTCCCGCGTACTGCCCGTCATCGAGCCCCGAAGGGCCGAAGAACGAGAACGACACACCATCAAAATCATCCAGATCATCGAAATCCAGGACAGATACTTCGCCGCTCTCGCGCCCCCACCCGCGAAGCGTCGAGTTCCCATTCCCGTCGGCCTCGAGGTACAGGCCCGTCACCGGATCGTGCTTAGGCAGGTGTCGCGTCAACTCGCGAATCTCGTTGGCAAGAAATGTGCCCGTTGCCGCATGGCTCGACCACATGTTCGAGCGGATGAACGCCTGTTGAGCGTCCACCATGGCCACGATTCCAACGCCCACGATCACCGTCGCCAGCGCCGCTTCGATCAACGTGAATCCGCCTCGAGCTTTCGGCGATCGACGCACAGATGCCTTCGCCATGGTCCGCATAGCACTTCGTCCTCCGACGGGCACACCGCGCCCTGTCCTCCGACGAATCGGCTATTTCACGATCTGGCTCATCTTGAAGATCGGAAGGATGATCGCCATCGCGATGAATCCGACGATCGTACCCATCACAAGGATCATGATGGGCTCGATCATTCCGGTAACCGCTTTGATGTGGTCCTTGAGCAACCTCGCGTAATACGTGCTGATCTGGTCGAGCACCTCACCCAGTTTACCGGACTCTTCGCCCGCCGAGATCATCTGCACCACCGCACGAGGCAGCAACTTGTCGTTTTGCAGCGGCGTTGCGATCTTCTTGCCCTGCTTCACGCTCGTGTACACCTTCCTCCACATGATCTTGTACAACTGGTTGCCCGAGACATCGCCCGTGATCGTCAGAGTGTCAAGCATCGGCACGCCCGCATTGAGCAGCTGCCCCATCGTCTGCAATGAACGGCTCAGGTACAGCGACCTGAACATGTTCTTGAGCACCGGCATCGTCAGCTTGAACTTGTCAAACCAGAACGACCCGACCTCCGTCTTGAGCGCCGTCCAGATTATGCCCACAATCACACCCACGGCCGCCAGCAGCAGTGGCCACTGCGCGATTACCGTTTTGCTCACCGCCATCAGAAAGTTCGTCGCCCAGGGCAAGACGTCTTCCTTGCCCTCAAACACGGCGTAAAACTTTGGCAGCACAAATGTCAACAGGAAGATCGTCACGCTTACAGCCAGCACGCCGATGATCGCAGGATAGATCGACGCGCCAACCACCATCTTGCGCGTTTCCATCTGCTGCGAGATGTACCCCGCGATCCGATCGAGCATGTCCGCGAACGAGCCCGAAATCTCCGACGCGCGCACCATATTGATGTACAGCGGGCCGAACAGTTTGCTGTGGTTCGCCAGCGCGTCCGAGAACTGCCGGCCCGACTCCACGTCGCTCTTGAGTTCCAGAATCAACTTCTTGAATGAACGATGCGTGGTCTGATCTGCGATGCCCTCGAGCGCGGCGCGCAGGTTGATGCCCGCGCGGATCATCACCGCCAACTGCGTTGTGAAGTCCAGCACATGTTTGCGCGTCGGCTTCTTCTCATTCAACTTGCTGATCGATGCCAGCAACGACCCGCCGGAGTTTCCGTCGCGCGACGGGCCGATCGAAACAACATGCAGGCCCTTGCTGCGCAGTGAACTTGCCGCCGCCGCCGCAGACTGCGCCGACAGCACGCCCTGCTGGATGCTTCCGCTCCGGTCCTTGACCTGATACTGATAGGTCCCCATCGTCTAGCCGCCTGTCTCGCCCAACTCGGGGCGCACACATCACGCCACCAACTGACGCTCGAGCTTGTCGGGATACACCGCCTGAGCGATTGCGTCTTCCTTGCTGATCAGCCCATTGAAATACAACTCCGCGATAGACGTATCCAGGCTGCACATCCCAAGCGCCCGGTTCGTTTCGATCACGTTCGGAATCTCGTAAGTCCGGTTCTCGCGAATCAGGTTCCGAACCGCAGGCGTCGCCAGCAGTGTTTCCACCGCCGGAACCATCCCCGGCCGATCCGACCGCGTGAACAATGTCTGGCTGATGACGGCCTGAAGCGTCGTTGAAAGCATCGACCGAATCTGATTCTGCTGCCCCGCAGGATACATGTCAATGATGCGCTCCACCGTCTGCGACGCATTGACCGTGTGCAGCGTACTCAGCACAAGGTGGCCCGTTTCGGCCGCACTGATCGCCAGCGCCGATGTCTCCAGGTCGCGCATTTCACCGACAAGAATAATGTCCGGATCCTGGCGCAGTGCGTGCTTGAGCCCCGACGAGAACGTCGGCATGTCCTGCCCAAGTTCACGCTGCTCGATCAGGCATTGCCCGCTCTCGAACGTGTACTCGATCGGATCCTCCAGCGTGATAATGTGCTTGGCATACCGCTCGTTCATCGCCTGGATCATCGCCGCGAGCGTCGTCGACTTGCCAGAACCTGTATCCCCCGTCACCAGCACCAGCCCGCGCGGCAGATACGTCAGTCTCGCAATCACCTCCGGCAGTCCAAGATTCGCCAGTGGCGGAACCTTCGTCTTGATCGCACGCAGTGCCATACCAATCTTCGCTCGCTGCATGTGCGCGTTGACACGATACCGGCTCAGCCCCGGCACCTCGTACGAAAAGTCCGCGTCACGCTGCCGCTCGAAGATGCCCTGCGCTTCTTCCGACGCCATCTGCTTGAACATCCCCGCCGCCACTTCAGGCGTCAGCACCGGGAACTCCATCGGCGTCATCACCTGATGCACCCGCATCACCGGCGGCTCGCCCGCGACCAGGTGGATATCAGACGCATCCGCGTCATACGCAGCCCGAAGAATCATGTCCAGGTTCAAACTTCGTCCTCCTCCGGGCCTTACCGCGCCCGCGCACTCGTACCCCGAGACTAGATCGGCGTCTTCCGTCCCAGGGTTTACTCGACCTGCCGCGCCTCGCTGCAAAACTCTCCCACAGCGACGAAAGTCGCCCACTACTCGTTAACACCTTGTTTGTGTCGCACAAGTGAAGCGATACATTCCTTGCCAATTACCGGACGTGTTGTACACTTCATGATGGTTCTCATCAGTGCTTCAAATCAAATAAGGAGCCAACCATGAGATTGTGCATTTCGATCACGGCGATCACGGCGATCACGGCGATCACGGCGATCACGGCGATCTTGTTGTCCCAAGGGGCGTTCGCTCAAACCCAGTACATCAACTGCGCTAGAGGCGTAAACATGACCGGAGCGGCCAAGTCCGACTTCCATGTCACGCTTGAGTCCTCTACCACAAAAATCCGACTCCTCGCTGGCGAAGGTGTCGGACCCGTCCTTCGAAGGCTCAACGACAATACCGAAGTACGCGCCACCCTGACAGGAAACAACACCAAAACCGTCAAGATCGACTGGGATCTCAACATCCCCAATAACGTTGAAATCCGCTACGGTGCTGCCGGCAGCGGGCCGAAACTTGGTGACGTTCAGATCAAGGATCCCCACTTCACTCCGCGAGCCACCATTCCCAACCTGCCGCTCCTAGGTTGGCGCATCGACTCCGTCGGAAACGTCTATCTGCTCAACAGCTGGGATGCCGACATTCGCTTTGAGGGTCTTCTCTTCACGCTCACGGCCGATCCACTCACACTTGACCAAGGCTTTGAACTTCTTGATAACCCCTCCGGCGTGACAGGACTCGTCACGTCCGGAGAGATCGCGGGCACACAGTCACAAACCCCGAGCGAGATGCTCGTGGGGCAGTTCAACTTCCCCGCGGGGTCTGCAGTCGCAGCCGTATTCGAGGTTTCCTTTGTGAATCAGGACTATTCCACGAACACGGCCATTCAGGTACTCGGCACCGGAGGCGTCCCGACGCCAGCAGGCGCGGTCGCGCTTGCTCTCGCTGGCGCCTTCGGGGTACGCCGCCGTAGACCATGACCATCCCCGGATGAACCCAGGCTAGACCGCCAAGCCTCACTCGCCATTCGCACGCATCAGTTTCTGATACGCCTCAACAGCCAGTTGATCGCACCGCTCGTTCTCCGGGTGTCCTTGGTGCCCCCGAATCCAGTGAAACCTCACCTCATGCCCGGCCGCCAATTCGTCGAGCGCCTGCCATAGGTCCACGTTCTTGACCGGCTGCTTGCCAGCCGTCCGCCACCCTCGCCGCTTCCAGCCCGTCATCCACTCCTCGAGTCCCTTGAGGACATACTGAGAGTCCGAGTACAAGTCCACGGATGACCGTTTACCCAGTGCCCGCAGCCCGTTGATGACCGCCATCAACTCCATCCGGTTGTTCGTAGTCATTGCCTCAGCCCCGGAATCCTCGATTTCCTTTCCGCTCGTCGGGTGGCGCAGCAAAAACGCCCACCCCCCGGGCCCCGGGTTCCCTGAACAGGCTCCATCCGTGTACAACTCGACGTGTGGCAACATCGCTCGACTATATCGGCCCTTACCATCGCCCATGAAACGTGTCCACCGCTTCGAGGTCCGCCCTCTCGCCGCAGCCGGAGATCCCTCAGCCGCCTCGGTCCTCCGTGAAGCCCAGCGCCTTGGCCTCGCGCCCGCGCGCGTGCGCACCGCGCGCGTCTACCTCATCGCTGCCGACCTCGACCACACCCAGGCCGCCCGTCTCCTTCATGACCTGCTCGTCGATCCCGTCATCGAATCGGGCACTATCGGCACAACCCCGGCACCGGCAGCCGCCTCGCTGATCGAAGTTCACCCCCTCCCCGGCGTCATGGACCCTGCCGCCCAATCGCTCGCCGCAGCAATTCGATCTCTCCTCGACATCGATGCCGAGGTCGCCACAGGCACGCGGTACGAGTTTGAAGGACTCGATGCTTCACAAGCCAGCACCATCGCTCGCCTCAGCCTCGCCAATTCGGTTGTTCATGCGATTCATGCAGATCCCTACCATCCCGCTCACTTTCCCCAAGGCCGCACGACTTCGTTCGAAGTGCGCCACGTTGCGTTTCGCGACCTCGACGACGCCGCCCTCGAACGTCTGAGTCGCGACGCCCATCTCTTCCTCAGTCTCGACGAGATGCGCGCCATTCGCGACGAATACCGCGATCTCAAGCGCGAACCCACCGACATCGAACTCGAAACCCTCGCCCAGACTTGGTCCGAGCATTGTGTCCACAAGACGCTCAAGGCCACGATCAAATACTCTTCTACTCCAACTCAAACTCCAACTCCAAGCCCAGGGATCCCAATCCCTGGGCTCGACGATCAATCCCTTTCACGCCCCGGTACAACCCACCATCCCGACGGTTCTGTCACCATTCATAACCTGCTCAAGTCCACAGTCGCTGCTGCAACACACGAACTCATCGCTCAAGGCCTCGACTGGACCCTGTCCGTCTTCGTCGACAATGCCGGCATCATCGCCTTCGACGACGACCATGCAGTGTGCGTCAAGGTCGAAACTCACAATCACCCCAGCGCCATCGAGCCCTACGGAGGAGCCGCCACCGGTATCGGCGGGTGCATTCGCGACATCATCGGCACAGGCCTCGCTGCCAAACCCATCGCCAGCACCGACGTCTTCTGCGTTGCGACGCCGGGCATCACCGACATCCCTGCCGGCTGCCTTCATCCGCATCGCGTTCTGGCCAATGTCGTTGCCGGTGTCCGTGATTATGGCAACCGCATGGGCATCCCAACGCTCAACGGCGCCGTCTGGTTCGATGATCGTCACATCGGCAACCCTCTCGTGTTCTGTGGCTGCGTCGGCATCATGCCACGCGACAAAACTCAAGGCTCGGCCAAACCCGGTGATCTCATCGTCGCGCTGGGCGGGCGCACCGGCCGCGACGGCATCCATGGTGCCACATTTTCGAGCGCCGAACTCACCGACTCTCACGCCGACGAGTTTGCGCACGCCGTTCAGATAGGAAATGCCATCGAAGAGAAACGCGTCCTCGATGCAATCCTTCGCGCACGCGATGACGACGCCGGCACGCTCTATTCTGCCATTACCGATTGCGGTGCGGGCGGCTTTTCTTCCGCCGTCGGCGAAATGGGCGAACGCATCGGGGCCGAAGTGCATCTCGATCGCGCACCACTCAAGTACGCGGGCCTCTCTTATACCGAGATATGGATCTCCGAAGCACAAGAGCGCATGGTGCTCGCTGTGCCTCCATCCAACCTCGACCAAATCCAGACCATCTGCGACGAAGAACACGTCGAACTCGCAGTCCTCGGTTCCTTCGGCACGCCCGGCGCAGACCTGATCCTCCGCTACCACAACACCGAAGTCGGCCGCCTTCCGATGCACTTCCTACACAACGGCATCCCAACCCCAACGCGCGAGGCAACCTGGACCCCCAAAAGAGGCCTAAGCGCCAGCGCGGGCTTTTCAAAGCCCCAAAGAGATGCAAGCGCCAGCGCGGGCTCAATCACAAACACCCTTCTCGCACTGCTGCAACACCCCAACGTCGCCAGCAAGCAGTGGATCATTCGTCAATACGATCACGAGGTGCAAGGCAACACCGTCGTGCGCCCGCTCGGAGGCCCCGAAGGCATCGGTCCCATGGACGCCGCCGTCATCGAGCCCGTCCCTGGTACGCGCCGAGGTTTGGCCATCGCCTGCGGACTCGCCACACACTTCGAAGCCGATCCATACCTCATGGCCCTGGCTGCCATCGACGAATGCGTCCGCAATCTCGTCTGCGTCGGCGCCGACCCTTCGCGCATCGCCATCCTCGACAACTTCTGCTGGCCAAGCTGCAAGAAGCCCGAGAATCTCGGCTCCCTCGTTCGCGCGGCAACCGGCTGCTACGACGGGGCCATGGCCTATCGCACCCCATTCATCTCCGGAAAGGACTCACTCAACAACCAGTTCACGACCGACGACGGCCGAACCATCGAAATTCCGCCCACACTCCTGATCACCGGCATCGGCATCGTGCCCGATATCGCCCGATGCGTCACCATGGACGCCAAGCACACCGGCAACATGCTCGTCTTCGTCGAACCCCTCGGCATCGACGCGACACCAACACCACAAGGCTACCAGCGCAATCTCAGCCGCCTTGGCTCAAGCCACTACGCCCGTCTCTTCAATCTCCCCGAAGGCGCGACAATAGACTTGCCTCGATGGAATCCCGCTGCGTGTGCCGCGCTTGCACACGGAATCGCTAGTGTCCTCCGCGAAGGTATCGCCATCTCGGCTCACGATGTCTCCGATGGCGGAGCCCTCTGCGCCCTGGCCGAAATGCTCATTGCGGGTTCAACCACAAGCCGTCCGCTCGGCTTTGACCTTGACTTCGGCTTGTACACCGGCGCCCAAGCCATCGGCTACTGGTTCGGCGAACGACCCGGAGGCTACATTCTCGAAACACCAAATCCCGCTGCACTGCTCGCCAGACTCGCAGAACGCGCCGGCCATCCGCTTGCGGCCAACATCATCGGTCGCGGCATCAATACCTCCGGCGCACTGACGCTCCGCGGCACACCCTCAGGACGTGACGAAATCGTCGCCATCGCCGACCTTGCTGCCGCCTGGCAACATCCCACTCTCTGATTGAATGCAGGAAGTGCAGACCTCGAGCCCGCGAAACGCGCATCAAGTGTTCGATCCGCGATCCGCAGCGTCGTTCACGCTGCCATTGCCTCGCTGAAGTCGCCCTTGGTGATTTGCTCTATCCACCATCGAAACCGCTTGCTGATATCAATCTTGCTGACACACATCGTCGCGCCAGCCATCAACCCTTCTGCCTTTCGATGGTCGTCAAGCAATGCCGACACCACCAGAATCGGCACACGCTTGTTTGGCAGTTCGCGCACCGCACGCACCACATCCGTACCCGACCCACTGCTCAGGCAGTAGTCCGTAACTACCACGTCAGGCGAAAATCCCGCTTTGAACAGCCGATGCACACCAAGAATCCCCGACTCCAGCGTCACACGCACGCCGGGCACCTTGAGCAGCATTGTCCTCCACAAAGTGGCACTCAAGGGATCATCTTCAACCAGCAGCACATTCGTGATCGCGCCGGTACTGTCGCATCCTTCTTCCGCCTCCCCTTCCTCAGGGGCCTCCCACGTCTCGACGCGGTTTCGCCCGTTTTCCTTGGCTTTGTACACCGCTTCGTCGGCGCGCCGGAGCAGCTCCGACATACTCGGTGGGGCATGACTCGTTCCGGGCTCCCAGCTCGCTACACCGATGCTGACCGTCTGTGAGTGGCGGTCCACCGGATACACAACAGCACCCAGATCCATTGGGGTTCCGCACACAGCCATCCGCATCCGCTCCGCAATTTCCCTGCTACGAGCCAGGTTCGCTCCGGGCAACAGCACCGCAAACTCTTCGCCGCCATATCTAAACACGTCGCCCGCTTCGCCCACCGCCTCGGCAAGCCTGTTGGCCATCTGCACCAGTACTTCGTCACCGGCCTGATGCCCCAGGGTGTCGTTGACTTTCTTGAACGAGTCCCCGTCGCAAAATGCCACGCCCAGAGGGGAGCTGGTCGTGCTCGCCATCTCAAACAACGCTTCTGATTGTTCCTCAAATCGCCGCCGATTCGGCACCCCCGTCAGCGCGTCCGTCTGGGCTTCGCGCTCCGTTGCGATCTGAATCTCGATCGTTCGCTCCTGCGCTTCCGCCATCAGGATCGACACATTCGTCGGGGTCCGAATCACAAAGTTGAAGATCTTGCCAATCTCCTTTGCAGCGTGGGCAATCTCGTTGAAATGCCCTTCAACCTGCTTGAAAGTCTGCCCGAACCACTCGCCCAAAAGGAACTCAAACTCACGCATAACCCCGTTCGCGCCACTCTCGCATCTCAAAGCATCAGTAGCCAGCCGACCCAGCACCGCAGTGCGCACAATCGCGCTCGACGCGCTGGAGGCCTGATCCGGCGAGTGATGGAACTGAACGACATCAACATATGGCTTGGGCAGACGCCACTTTGTCGCCAGTGCAGCCCCAGCCTCCATGTGCGTAAAGCCAAACGCAGCCTTCTCCGCTGTCGGCAGCGAATCCCCATCGAACCCGGTCTCCGCGCACACCTGCGTGTATTGTTTACCAAGCGCAGTCACCGCAGCCAGTATCCCGATATCCTGAAACAACGCCGCCGTGAACGACTCATCCGGGTCCGCACGCCTCAACTGCATCGCTAGTACACGCGCGCCCGAAGCTGCATAAATCGATCGCACCCAGTAATCATCCAGACTGAACAGCGGCTGTTCGCCGATGGACCGCGACGTATCGATCAGGCTGAATCCCAGCACCAGCGACTTGACCGTGTTCAGGCCCAGAAAGTTCAGTGCCCGATCGACCGTCCCGCATGGCTGTGCCAGCCCATAAAAACTCGAATTCACAGTCTTGAGTATCTTGCCAACCAGCGCCTGATCCTTCTCTACCGCACGCGCTATGTCACGCAACGACACATCCGGATTGCGCGTCAACTCCAGCACCTGCATCGCGACCGCTGGCAGCGAAGGCAACGACGGGCACGAAAGCACTCTCTCAAAAGCCTCAATAGGCATAGCTCCTCCATCCCCAGAACACATCGGACAGACATTTTGCCCCTTCGCACAGAAGGTGCGAGATCTTCTCTATCGGCATGTGGGGCAACAACCCTCAGTTCTAGAGCAGGGGTATTCACTCAATCCACCCCGACTGTCCGCATGACCGGTGATTACAGGACGTGCCGCGCAACGCCTGCGCCAAGACAACAACCCAGTGCCAGCACGCCTCAGCGCAAGCCATATTCCTTGAGTTTGCGGTACAGGGTCCGTTCGCCGATGCCCAGCAGTTTCGCAGCGTGCTCGCGATTGCCTCCGGTCATGCCCAGAGTCTCGCGAATCGCACGCTTCTCCAACTGCTCCAGACTCGTTCCTGCCAGAGCACCCGCCACACCCTCATTCGCTCCATCACCAGCATCCGAGCGAATGTCATCCGGAATGTGCCGGACATCGAGCCTGATCGAACCCTCTCCCTCGCCCGCAGCCGTAATCACCATGTTCTGCACCACGTTGAGCAACTGTCGCACGTTCCCCGGCCAGTCATAGCTCGTCAGACGCAGCAGCGCCGAATCCGATATCGCTGGCGCAGGCTGCTTCGGTGCAACCTCGGCTGCAAACTTCCCGATCGCGTGCCGCACGATTCGAGGAATGTCGTCACGCCTCTCACGCAGCGGCGGCAGCGCGACATGGCTGCCGTTGATTCTAAAAAATAAATCTTCCCGAAACTCGCCACGCACAATCAACTCGCGCAGATCCCGATTCGTCGCACTTACGAATCGGACATCAACCTTGCGGGCCTCGTTCGAACCCAGCCTCACCACCTCGCCCGACTCCAGCACGCGCAGCAACTTGGCCTGCATCGACAGCGGCATGTCCCCGATCTCGTCGAGAAACAGCGTTCCGCCATCAGCGTATTCGAAAACTCCCTCGCGATCCTTGTCGGCTCCCGTGTACGCCCCGCGCACATGCCCGAACAACTGATCTTCGATCAGGCTCTCGCTCTGCCCGGCACAGTTGAACGCCACGAATCGCTTTCCCTTACGCTTCGAGTTTTCGTGCACAGCCCGCGCCACAAGCTCCTTGCCCGTTCCGCTCTCGCCCGTGATCAGCACCGAGATCGTGCTGGCCGCCACTGTTCGCACCACCCTCAGTATCCGCCGCATCTGCTCCGAGCCTGCGACGATCCCCTCGAACCCATCGTGCTGCACCAGCGGGGAGAGATCCCCCGACTCATGCCGCAGCATCACATTCTCCGCTGCGCGATGAACCAGACTGCGAAACAGTTCCAGATCCAGAGGCTTCTCGATAAAGTCGAACGCGCCAAACTTGAACGCTGCCCGAGCGGTCGGCACATCACCATGCGCCGTCACCATGATCGTCTCGGCCTCGGGCTGCATCTGCCTCGCCGCTTCGAGAACGCGCAGCCCCGCGTCTCCGCCATCGGCGGATGTGCCGTGTTGTCCCGCCGATGATGGCATTCGCAGATCCGTCACGATCACGTCGAACGCTCCACCCTCGAGCTCTTTCATCGCCTCGTCCACAGACCCGACAATCGTGCAGATATGCCCAGGCTTGCGCAGCGCGTCGGCCATGACATCCGCGTGCTCGGCTTCGTCATCGACAATCAACACCTGCGCGCCCGCATGTCTCGCCCGGTCAACGCTATTGAGGCTCTCATCCATCAATCATCGCTCTCCACCATTCTGAACAAGTCCCGATCGCGGCTGCTGACCACAAATCGGGCATCGCTCAACAGCGCTTCTAGCCGCCCTGCAAGACGCGGCAGGTATCCACGCTCTGTGTTCGTATGCCCGCCGAGGATAACGCTCACCCCCTGTTCGAGCGCTTTGACCACCGCGTGGTACCGCATCTCCCCAGTGACGAACACCTCACATCCTTCGCCAGACGCCATATCCGCAAGATCCTCGCCCGCCCCAGGCACCACGCCAACACGACGGATCGGTTCGTCAGCCGAAGCCGAACCCGCTAGCGCATACTTCACGCGATCCGTCTTCAGATGCTGAGCAAAACGCCGCGCAAGTTCCGGCACCGTTGCCGGCCGATCCAGGACCAGCCTCCGCCCAAGCCCCACCTTGCGATCACGCACACCGTGCAGCTCATACACATCGATCGAAGGCTCCTCGTACGGATGAAACTCCCGCAGCGTCTGAATCACCAGCGCCAGGGAAGCACGCGAGCACACCATCTCCAACCGATGTTCAGGCACCTTCTCCAGCCGTCCCGCCTGCCCCACGCGAGGCCGGGCACCCTCGCCCCCAAAGAACGTCCCTGTGCCCGCCACAGAAAACGAACACACCTTGTAAGCTCCGATGCTCCCCGCGCCAGCCGTTCCGAGCACGTTACGCATTGTGTCCACGTCGCTCTCGGGCACAAACACGACCACCTTGAGTTCCTGATTCTGATCCAGCTGATGATGCGACTTGATCGCCCGACAATCGCCCGCGATCTGTCCCTCGCTCCCCTCGCTTAGCCCTTCGCAGAGCCAGTCCGTCACTCCTCCCGGTGCCGCATCCAGAGCGGTGTGTGGCGAATAGATTGCAAGTCCCGCCTCAATCGCCCCACGCACGATGCGTTCCTTCGCTGTCGCGTCCGTCATGGTCAGCATCGGATCCCAAATCGGGCAGTGATACGCCACAATCGCGCCAGCCTTGAGTTCGAGCGCCTCGGCAAGCACCGCCTCGCTCAGATCAATCGTCAGGAGTACCGGACCCGCGATCGTCCGTTGTGGTGAACCCACTATCAGCCCCGCGCGGTCCCACTCCTCCGCATAAGCCAACGGCGCAATCTGCTGCATCGCATCAACCAGATCCTGTACCTTCATGCGTGCCTCCGATCCAACAGTATAGGAAAACGACACCGCCTCCAATCCTCTACCATCCACTCTCATGCCCGACGCGCTCGCAAGGCCCTGCCCGGCCAAAATAAACCTCACCCTCGCCGTTGGCCAGCCGCTTCCGCCCGAGCACTCCCGCGTTGGCATGCATCCCATCGCTTCATGGTTCGCACCCATCGCGCTCGCCGACACTCTTTCGGTCGCCCGCCTCGCCCAGTCCGCCTCCTCGCACTACACCATCACACGCGCCGACCGGCAACCTGTCGACTGGCCCATCGACCACGACCTCGCAGTGCGCGCACACCGCGCGCTCGAACAATTCCTCTCCCGCACGCTCCCCATACGCCTCGACCTCACCAAGCACATCCCCCCCGGCACAGGCCTCGGCGGCGGCTCATCCAACGCCGCCTCAACTCTCCTCGCCCTCAACCATCTCTTCGAACTCAACATTCCCCACATCACTCTGGCTCGCATCGCCAGCAACCTTGGTTCAGACATCTCATTTTTCATCGATAACCAACCCCCCCGCCCCGCTCTGGTCACAGGCCTCGGCGAACAGATTGAACGACTTCCGCCACTCCAACTCCCCATCCTCCTCATCCTGCCTCCCTTTGCCTGCCACACTCCCGCCGTCTACCGGGCATTCGACACGCTTGCTCATCAACCTGCCCACCTCACCGACGCCTGCAACATCGCGCGCGCCGCCGACACCAGCCGACTTTTCAATGAGCTCTGGCCAGCAGCCCAACTGGTTCAGCCACAACTCACGCTGATTCACGCCCGTGCCGCGCACGCCCTGGGCGCTCCGGTCCACCTCTCCGGCAGCGGAAGTGCCCTTTTTGCGATCGCGCCCGCCGACCGCGCGAGCTCCCTCGCCCGCGCGGTCCCCGAGTGCATCATTCTTTCCACCCATACCCTTGCACCGACCGATTGATCCCGCAGGAGCGCAACGCATGACGACCACACCCGATCTCCCACAAGGACTCATCGCAGGCGTTGACCTTGGCGGAACCAACATCCAGTTCGGCATCGTCGATCATCGAGGACGCATCCTCGGCCGCGCCAAAGACAAGACTCCTACTGACCAGGGAATGGAAGTCATCCTCGACCGCATTGTTCTCGGCATTCGCGCCGCAGCTAAGGACGCTCAGGTGCAGATGGCCGACCTCATCGCCCTCGGCCTCGGAGCGCCCGGCCCCGTCGACCCTGTCGCAGGGATCGTGCGCGAAGCCGTCAATCTCCGTTGGACCATGGCCCCAGTCGGCGAACTGCTCATGGAACGCCTCGGCATGCCCGTCGTCCTCGACAACGATGTCAACGTCGCCGTCTATGGCGAAGCACACCACGGCGCAGGCATCGGATCACGCAACCTCATCGGAGCATGGATCGGAACCGGCGTCGGAGGAGGGCTTATCCTCGACGGAAAACTCTTCTATGGCCACCACTTCTCCGCAGGCGAACTCGGACACATGCTTCTCTACCCCACCAACCCTCCAGGCTCGCGCACCATCGAAAACATTTGCTCCCGCTCCGCCGTCGTCGACCGCGTGCTCCACCTCATCCGCACCAACCGCAAATCCATGGTCCCTGAACTCCTCGGCGACAAATTCCCCAAAATCAAGTCCAAGACCCTCGCCGACGCCTACCGCAAAGGTGATGAACTCGTCATCGAAGTCATCGACGACGCCGCCGACCGCCTTGGCATGGCGCTCGGAAGCATCACCACCTTGCTCAGTCTCGAACGCATCATTCTCGGCGGCGGACTCACCGAAGCGCTTCAGGATCTCTTCGTCGATCGGGTTCGCCTCGGCGTGCAGCGAGCCGCCTTCCCCGCCGTCGCCAAGACTGTGGACGTCGTCATCAGCAAACTCGATGACGACGCCGGCGTCATCGGAGCCGCACTTCTCGCACGCGAACGACTCGCCAAAGTTCAGGCTTGAAACTCACAGCATCAGACGCAGCCGCTCGAGCAGCGCATCCGCAGCCTCATTGAGTCGAGACTCGGACTCATACGACCCCGCACGAATTTCCTGCCGCACCCGTTCTACAACATCCACGCGAACCAAACCGGTCGAAGGTTCAAATCCCCCACTCGCTTGCGCACTGATCTCCACTCTGTCTCCAGGCCTCACGATCGACGTCGGGGGCGCCGCGCGTTCCGACCGCCCCGGCACCTCTCGAAACAGCCGTTCTGAACCCACCCTGCCAATTGGTCCGTAAGATTCCATCGTGTCCCCCAATTTTAGACAGGTGCATCCCACACCCAACTCAGTCGTATCTCTTCAATGGATTGCTTCGATTCCCCGTGGCGCACACTCATCGACCCAATCACCCGCACTGCTGCATAATTTCTTCTATGTCCATCGCGCAAGTACATGAAAGCCCGCAAGTTAGCACCCCCAAACAGTGGGTACGCCCTTCCGTATCCAAACGGTTCGCAACCTGTACTCTGCTCTTACTCGCATCCAATCTCCCTGGGTGCAGCTCGTCACAGCCGCGTGAGAAAAAAACCCCACAGGCCGTCACCGACGTTTTCGGCCGACCCACAACTTCCCCGGGTACGACGTGGGGGGGCGATCAGGGTGAGGAAACCGTCCGAATCCCCTCAAACGCGGGGCCTTCCGCCTGGACCATTGTTCTCGCAGCCCTTCCTACCGACGATCCCGCACACGCCGAGATCCTCCTCCAGCAGGTCCGCACCATCGGGAGGCTTCCCGATGCCTTCATCATGGACCGGGCAGGCAAGAAAATTATCGCTGTCGGCAGCTTCCGCAACCCCACCGATCCCATCGTTCGCGCCGAACTTCAGCGCGTTCAGGACATTCAGGTCGATGGCTCGCGGCTCTACGAAAACGCCTTTCTCGTCCCGCCCTCTGGCGAACTCTCGCGCGGCTCAATCCCCGCCTACGACCTCCGCAATGTCCACGCCGAGCACGGCAAACGTGCTGTCTACACCCTTCAGATCGCCGTATACAGCCGCGAAGATGGCCGAGTTCCAACCCCCGCAGAGCAAGCCGAGATCCGTCAAATCGCCGAGAAAGCAGTCGTTGCCCTCCGACAGGCCGGCGAGCAGGCCTTCTACTACCACGGCCCGAATCGCAGCATGGTCACCATCGGCATCTTCGGCGAAGACGATCACGACGTTCAGGATGGCTTCCCGATCGAAAGCCCGCGCCTTGCCTCGACCAGAACGCGACACCCATTCAACCTGCTCAATGGTCGCACCATCCTCGAAACCACACGCACCAGTACCGGAGGCCGTTCACAACGCGAGCAATCCAGCTTCCTCGTCGCGATTCCCAAAAACTGATGCGTTCCCCGGCCCGTACCCAGCCGAACGCGATCGCTCGGCCTGGCAGAGTCATCACGCCCTCAGCCACCGGGCCTTGAAACTCCCGGAATCCACAGCGCCTCGATCCGCCGCGCACGCCACGTTCCGTCCGTATCCCGCAACCAATCAACACGCCACCAACTCGGCAGCACCCCGACATCGCTCGTCACGCGAACGCGCACTTGCGTCCGGCCTAGCCTCGGCCCATCAAGCGTCGACTGCAGTTCCAGAATCGTGTGCTCGCGCACTGGGTAGAC
>JAANMT010002369.1_pt1 | contig 15877 bp, 13 predicted proteins | sample 7279711 | NCBI WGS metagenome assembly JAANMT01 (sample SAMN14094538, study PRJNA606508) | bioreactor metagenome | isolation source: A lab-scale SPAN reactor treating ammonium-rich wastewater day 1 | place: Ireland: Galway | collected 2017-01-16 | reverse complement strand
GCTGTTCGAAGCAGAATTTCGCCCCGGAGTGCCCTTCAGGGCACTTGGCAGTCCTGTAGCCAGGCGTTTGAACGCCTGGCGGAGCCAATCTGGCGGGCTCGCTGATTTTGATGCGATTGCCCTGGGAGGTTGACCCCCTGACGCGCCGCCGCCGCCCAGGGATAGCACGCCCGTTTTGATATGCGATAAAATTGATGCGTATTAGCCGAAACATCAACAGAAATGCCGGGAAGGGGCAGGAGATGACCTACTACCACATTGACGTCGATTACCACGCCATCATCCGGGACGGGCTGCCCCGCGCTGCCGAGCCAAAGAAGGTCGTGATCGTCGGCGCGGGCATGGCCGGGCTGGTCGCGGCTGCCGAACTGCTGCGCGCCGGGCACGACCCGCTCATCCTGGAGGCGCGCGGGCGCGTTGGCGGGCGCATCGAGACGGTGCGCGAGCCGTTCACGTCCGGCCTGTACGCCGAGGTTGGCGCGATGCGTATCCCCCGCTCGCACGACCTGACCCTAGCCTACGTCGAGCGCTTCAAGCTGCCGACTGCGCCGTTCGTGATGGGCAATCCGCAGGCGTACTGCCACCTGCACGGGCAGCGCCACCGGTTGAGCGAGATCGAAACCGACCCCGACCACCTCGGCTTTGACGTCGCGCCGCACGAGCGCGGCAGGACGGCAGGCGCGTTATGGGAGGAAGCGATGCGCCCCTTCGTCGAGCAGGTGCAGGCCAAGGGCGAAGAGGCCTGGCAGGCCATCGCTGCCCAGTACGATCACTTCTCGATCTACGAGTTCCTCGAAAACGAGGGCTGGTCGGACGGCGCAATCGAGATGTTCGGGCTGCTCATGAACCAGGAATCGCTGCTGAACACGTCCTTCCTCGAATTCCTGCGCGAGGAGGTGGGCAGCTACTACAGCGACCTGGTGTACATCGAGGGGGGTATGGATCAACTGCCCAACGCTTTCCTGCCCGAGCTGCGCGAGCGGGTGCGCTTCGGCGCAGTGATGACGGCCATCGACCAGACACCGGAGGGGGCGACCATCCACTACCGCACCCCGGCGGGCCGCTTCCAGGCGCACGGCGACCACGCGATCATCACCGTGCCGTTCCCGGTGCTGCGCCACGTTGAGGTGCTCAAGCCCTTCTCGCGTGAGAAGCAGCGCGCCATCCGCCAGCTAAACTACGACGCTTCAGCTAAGATTTTCTTCCAGTGCAGCCGCCGCTTCTGGGAGGAGGACGACGGCATCACCGGCGGGGGGAGCGTCACCGACCTGGCGGTGCGTAACATCTACTACCCACAGCACGGGCGGGAGACCGGGCGCGGCGTGCTGCTGGCCAGCTACACCTGGGGACGCGACGCGCAGCGCTGGGGATCGCTCATGCCCCACGAGCGCATCGAGCACGCGTTGGAGAACGTCGCCGAGATCCACCCACAGATCGTCGAGACGTTCGAGGTCGGCATCTCGAAGATCTGGCATGATGACCCGTTCGCAGGGGGCGCGTTTGCCCTGTTTGACCCGGACCAGCAGACGCTTTTCCACAGCCACATCGAGGAGCCGGAGGGGCGCATCCACTTCGCGGGGGAGCATACCTCGCTGCGCCACGCCTGGATTCAGGGGGCAATCGAGTCGGGGCTGCGCGCCGCCCAGGAGGTGCACACGTCAGCCCGGCCACGCTGACGCGCGCCGCCGCAAAATCAGGCACGATCAGTCCACAACATGTTACAGACTCTTGTGCTCTGCGAAAAAGTGTACTATTATGATGGTTAGAGATTGGGACGCGCACAGCACCCCAATCGCGCACTAAATGCCGGCGAACAAAAACGAGTCTGGTGCTGATTGCGCACAACTCAGTTCGCCTTCAGACCCTCATTCGCTGAAAGGACCCCAGCATCCATTGGGATGTCGCCCCGGGGTCTTTTCAGTTGTGGCGGTGAGTGCGCCCTAACACGCCCTTAACGCAGCCCGGTTACAATCAGGTCCGACGATCTGCACGATCACGATCAGGAGCAGACGATGAGCGAGAACCGACTCCGCGTGCTGGTGTTGTGCACCGGCAACTCATGCCGCAGCCAGATGGCCGAGGGCTGGCTGAACGCCCTGTATCCCGACCGCATCGAAGCCTTCAGCGCGGGCAGCCAGCCAAGCGGCTACGTGCATCCCCTCGCCGTCGAGGCGATGGCCGCGGTGGGCATAGACATCAGCAGCGGGCGCTCCAAGAACCTCAGCGAGTTCCTCGACCAGCCGTTTGACACCGTGCTGACAGTGTGCGACTCAGCGGCGGAGGCCTGCCCGGTCTTCCCCGGCCCGGCCCGGCGCATCCACCACGACTTCACCGACCCGGCGAAAGCGACCGGCACCGATGATGAGGTGATGGCCGTCTTCCGCCGGGTGCGGGATGAGATCAGAGCGTGGCTTGAGGGGATATTCAGGGAAGTGTAAGGAGCATGCCCACCTGGGGTGGCATGACCTGCCACAGCCAGACGTAACCGTCCCAGGTGCCCGCCACCAGCTTGCGCCCGCTGGGCGAGAAGGCGACGCTCGTCACCCGGACAGGCTCACCCTCGTCGGTCACGTGCTCCAGCGTGTGCAGCCGCGACCAATCGGCCACCTGCCACACCTGGATCAAACCATCGTTAGCACCAGCAGCCAGCAGCTCCCCATCGGGCGAGAAGGCCAGGTCGTTGACAGCGCCGTTGAACCCGTACAGAGTTTCAACCAGCGCGCCGCTGGCTACCTCCCACAGCATGACCACGTCCTCAAAACCCTCCCTGGCCCCGACAGCCAGCACGCGGCCATCGGGCGAGAAGGCTAGGCCCACCACACCCTGGTAGCCTTCCTCCGGCTCCAGCGTGTGCAGCAGCGTGCCATCTGCCACCCGCCACAGGTTCACGATGCCGTCAAAGTGACCGGCGGCCAGCGTCTCGCCGTCGGGTGAAAAGACAATGCTCGTCACCCAACCAGCATCCAAGTATTCAAACTCAGCGACCAGCTCGCCGTCGGCTGCGCTCCACAGGCGGGCCACACCATCCCGGTTGCCGCTCGCCACCAGCTCGCCATCAGGCGAGATGTCTCCGTAACTGTCATAGCTGCGGCATACGCTGAGCAGCGCCTCGCCGTCCGCCACCCGGCTTAACTGCACGCCGCCCATTGACTGCCCGGCGACTAGCCGCTCGCCATCAGGGGAGAAGACCAGGCTCTCCACCGAGTGCTGGTGCTCGATGGTGCGCACCGGTTCGGCGTCAGGGACGCTCCAGAGGCGCACTTCCGGGAACACCCCGGAGGCGATCAGATCCCCATTCGGCGAGAAAGCCACGCTTTTGACAGGGGACTCTTCCCCTGGGCTGTGCCCCGGATCGTGGCGCACGCGCGCCAGCACCTCCGGCGCGAAGACGGGTTCTTCGGCAGCGGGCGGCTCCGGTTCGGGGGCCGGGGTTGGTTCCGGCCCGGCCAGCAACCCGCAGCCCAGGCTAGCCGCGATCAGCGCGACGAGCGCCAGCCAGAGAATCGGCGGCCCGTGTGGTCTGTTGTGCATGGTATTTCCCTCCCGGTGGAAAGACATAACCCTGCGCGGAAGCCCCGCATCCGGCGGCGGATCCACGCAAGAAGGACTGCCTTCCCTCACTATAACATGCACAAGCGCCCGATCAGGGCGCGGCGGGAGGGATGATGATCTTCTTCAGGTGGGACATGGTGACAGAAGTCAGGGTGCGGCCTCCTCAGCCGCTAACCGCCAACCGTTAAAACAGCTTGAGCAGCCCGAACCCGCCGTAGGCGAAGATCGCCGCGCCGAGGAAGCTGGGCACGGCGCTCGTCCAGAGGTAACGCCCCATTGGCACGCGGTACATGCCGGCCATCACGCTGACCAGCTTGGGGCCATAGCCGGGGATCATGCGTGCGCCGATCAGGAACAGGGGTGAGTGCACCGGGAAGCGCCCCAGCCCGAAGGGCAGGCGCTCGCGCCGCTGCTGGAACTCCGCCGCCGAGCCGAGGCCCGCGCCAATGTAGTACTCGATGACGGCGGCCAGCGTGTTGCCCGTCCCGGCGATGAGCGTGCCGAGCACCGGACCGAACACTGCGCCGTTGATGAGCGTGAGCGGCTCGGCGGGGATGGGCGATGCGCCGAGCAGGCCGTAGAGGACGATGATCAGCACCGCCCCCGCCGCGCCGTAGCTGCGGACGGTGACCTCGATCTCGGCCATGTGCTGGGCAACGAGCATCACAGCCCATACCGAAACGGCGATCATGGCGACAACAGCGACAGTGGTCAGCAGCTTCCTGTTGCGCTGCAACAGTGAGACATTCATCGGCGGCAATCCTCAAGAATCACGCGCAGCCTGCATCCGCAGGCTGGCACTGCATCTACAATACCGTAGTACGTCTGAGCACGCAATAACGTTGCGGGGCGTGAGCAGGGGAAACGCAAGAGCGCGCCCAGCAGCGCGCTCTTGCGTCACCTTGCGTCTATCCCTCACTTGTCCGCGTAGTAGTCCGGCACAACGATGTGCGAGCCGCGCGGCGGGCGCACGTAGTTCACGTCGTCCGGCGGGCGGGGCTCCAGCGGGGCGGCTGCAGGGATTGCATCCTCGTAGGAGATCATGCTGAGCAGGTGACGGATGAGGTTCACCCGCGCGCGACGCTTGTCATCCGATTCGACCTGGTACCAGCGCGCCTCCGGGATGTCCGTGTGCTCGAACATCATGTCTTTGGCCTTGGAGTACTCCACCCAGCGCATGCGCGACTCCAGGTCAATCGGGCTGAGCTTCCAGCGGCGGGTCGGGTCCTGCACGCGCTGCTGGAAGCGCCGCTCCTGCTCGTCGTCGCTGACTGACAGCCAGTACTTGATCAGCACGATCCCGGAGCGGGTGAGCATCCGCTCGAACTCCGGGCAGGAGCGCAGAAACTCCCAGTACTGATCGTCGGTGCAGAAGCCCATCACCCGCTCGACCCCGGCGCGGTTGTACCAGCTCCGGTCGAAGATCACGATCTCCCCGGCGGCGGGCAGGTGGCTGACGTAGCGCTGGAAGTACCACTGCGTCGCCTCAACGTCGGAGGGTTTGCCCAGGGCCACCAGGCGCACGCCGCGCGGGTTCAGCGGCTCGATGATGCGTTTGATGACCCCGCCCTTCCCGGCTGCGTCGCGCCCCTCGAAGATCAGGATGATGCGCAGGTCGTGCTCGCGTACCCAGTATTGGAGCTTGACCAGCTCGTATTGGAGGCGAGACAGCTCCTTCTCGTAGAACTTCTTATCCAGCCAGGTACTCCTGGCCTCTTTGCGGGCGGCATCGGCGGCAGCCTGGGCCTCGGCCATCATCTGCTCGTCCTTGCCGCTGCTCTTCTTGCGCTTGCGGCCATCTGTGTCAGCGGATGCGTCTTGCCTCTGCTTGGCGCTCGCTTTCTTGTTGCCCATGCTGCGCTCCTTATGAAACCCAGGCCCTGAGGAGAGGCACTCCTGCCTTGCGGCGGTCTGGAAGCAGAGTAGTGGTAAGTGCGTGTCGCGTCACAGTCTGTCGCTGCGATGAGGCAGAGCGCCTGTCCGGATTGTGGGCGAAGGCAGGGCATTTGTCAAGCGCAGCCGCAAGCGGGTGTAGGGGCGAAGCGTGCTTCGCCCCCCTCCTGCCTCGCCGTCCTTACACCAGCCCGCCGAGCAGCGCAGCCAGCGGCTCGCCGCCGATCACGATTGGGCGCGGGGTGAAGATCAGCACGAAGATGACCAGCATCGCGATGCCCAGTGCGCGCCGCCCGCCGTCCAGCTCGGTGATCTCGTCGAGCACCGGCGCGTGGCGGCGCAGCAGCAGCAGCGCCATGAACACCCACAGCCACCAGCCGCTCCACCCGATGGGCAGGTTGGCGATCCCTGCGTCGTTCAGGGACCCGGCCAGCCCCATCAGCATGAGCGCACCGATCACCGGCCAGCGCGCCAGCCGCGCCTTCTCACCGAACAACCCGAACATCACGTGGCCGCCGTCAAGCTGCCCGATAGGCAGCAGGTTCAGCGCCGTGACCAGGAACCCGGCCCACGCCGCGAACGCCACCGGGTGAATCCATACGTCCAGGTCTCCGCTCGGCAGCACCTGCCCAAACACCAGGTACTTGAGCGCCAGGTACAGGATCGAATTACCCTCTTGCAGGAAGATCACGCCATCTCGCGCGGCCTCCGGCATCTGCTCGATGAATGTCTCGTGCGTGCCAACCGTCGAGAGCATCAGCCCGGCAACCATCACTGGCACGGCGACGATCAGCCCCGCCAGCGGCCCGGCGATGCCGATGTCGAACTGGACGCGGCGGTTGGGGGCGGGTTCGCGCATCGCAATCACCGCGCCGAGCGTGCCCAGGATGTTGAAGGGCAGCGGGATGAAGAACGGCAGCGTGGTCTGGACTTTGTGGCGGCGCGCCATCACGTAGTGGCCCATCTCGTGCGCGCCCAGGATGCCCAGCAGCGCAAGCGCGTACAGCACGCCCGTCCCCAGCGCCTTCTGGAACTCCGCATCGGTGGGCAGCAGGGCGGGGTTGCTTGCCAGGCTGCTGTCACCGCTTATCCGCACGGCGACAGCCTCAAAGACAGAGACATACAGCTCCTGCTGGAAGCCAACGAACAGCACGCTCAAGATGGTGGCTGCCAGCAGGATGATGTTCACCCAGGGAGTGCGCTGCTCGCCCTTGCCGAACACGCCGGGCAGCGCGCGCAGCGTTTCGCTGCCATCCTCCCGGCGAAGCTGCGGCGTATAACCCAGCGCCTCAAAGGCCGGGCGCAGCGTCTCGAAGGCATCTTCCGACGGCACTGTCAGCCGCCCGCGAAAGCGCAGCGGAGCGCGCTGGTCGCCGAGCGTCACGTCCTCGATGTCCATCACCTGCGCGGCGATGCGCCGCAGCGCGTCTACCGGGTCAAGCGGCTGGCCGCTGATGGGGTCGGTGTCAGGCCCGGCGCGGGCCAGGATGTCGTCAGAGAAATCGTTGCTCACGCCACTCTCCTCGGGGTGGGGTCGCCGCCACACGCTCTTGATTGTATCGCAGACTTTCGTCTTTTCGTGCCTTCGTGCTAGGACTTACGCAGTTGGTAAGTTCACGTAGCTGCAAGAGCCAGATAGTCCACTAAGAACACTAAAGGCACAAAAAATCTGTTGTTTCATTTGTGTTCTTTGTGTCCTTAGTGGATGAGTATCTCTGCCCTCTTGTTCAACTGCGTGACTCCTTCGTGTTTCAACCGCCCGCCCCTGCCTACGCCCCGGCGCTGCCTTCCCGCCCCGCGACCTTTCGTCTTTTCGTGCCTTCGTGTTTCAACCGCCCGCCCCTGCCTGCGCTGCGCCCCGGCGCTGCCTTCCCGCCCCGCGACCCTTCGTCTTTTCGTGCCTTCGTGCCTTCGTGTTTCAGCCGCCCGCCCTACCCTACGCCCCGGCGCTGGCCTCCCGACCGCCCGCCGGGCGCAGCCCGCCACGCTCATGCGGAGCAACGCCAAGCAGAGTAAACACCTCGTCCAGCACCTCAAAATCGGCCACCACCAGCAGCTCGTCGTCCGCTTCCAGAATGGTCGTTCCGCTGGGGACAAGGCTGGTCCGGCCCCGGTTGACAAGCACGATCAGCGCCCTGGCAGGCAGCCCCACTTCCCTGATCGCTTTGCCAACCAGCGCCGAGGGAACCGGGACGGTTATCTGGGTGGGCGCGGGCTGGCTGGCCAGTTGGTGTGTGCGCGGGTCGTAGCGGCCCCGCAGCTCGTCCGTCACCGTCCCTTCCCACAACCGCACGCCGTCGAAGTACGCGGCGCGGGCGAGCATGTGGGCCGAAACCGGCGCGGTGATCAATAGAAAGAGCACGATCGCCACTGCCCGCCCGGTGATCGCCAGGTTGTTGAAGGCGACCGCCGCCCCGACGAGCATCAGCCCCGCGCCGAGCGTCGCCGCCTTGGTCGAGGCCGACATCCGCAGGAACAGGTCCGGCATGCGGATGACGCTCAGCGCAGCGATGAACATAAACGCTGCGCCAATTACAAGCAGCCCCCCGGTCAGGATCGCCCGGATCGTCTCGATCATCACGCCCTCCGCTCCAGGTAGTAAGCGAAGGCCACCGTCCCCAGAAAGGCGATCAGCGCCAGCACGATCGCCACGTCCAGCAGGATTGGCTGCCCGGTGGCGATGGCGAAGGTCGCCATGATGCCGATGCCCAGCGACACCATCAGGTCGAATGCGATGACGCGGTCGGCCACGCTGGGGCCCCGCGCCAGCCGCACAAACGCCACGAGCAGGCCCAGGCCCAGCACGCCCAGCACGACGCTGTAGAGCGTACTCATGTGAACACCTCCCGCACGCGCCGCTCGAACCCGTTCTTGATCTCCTGCCGGAAGCTCTCCTCGTCTTTGAGGTACATCGTGTGCACGTAAAGCACTCGTTGATCCGCCGACACGTCCAGCGCCAGCGTGCCGGGCGTCAGCGTGATCAGGTTAGCCAGCAAGGTGATCTGGTAGTCCCGCTCCACGTCGAGCGGCACTGCCACCACACCGGGCCGCATCCCGTGTTTGGGCGTCAGCGTCTCGACTGCGACGCGCAGGCTGGCAACCACCAGCTCCCAGATGAAGTACAGCGCAAAGCCGATGAGCTGCGGAACCTTGCGGAAGTAGTCCGACGGGCCGAGCGCGCGCCGGATCACCCACAGCACCGCAAAGCCAATCACAAACCCTTCCACCAGGTTAAGCGCCGTGAATTCGCCCGTCAGCGCCGTCCACACCAGCGCCAGCATGAGGTTTAGCAGCACCAGCGTCATAGCGCGCCTCCCAATACGGTAGCAATGTACTCAAGCGGGTTGAGAAGCTGCGTGGCCGCCGCCAGCGCCAGCGCGAACCCCTGCTGGGCCAGCAGCCCCATCGCCCCGATCAGCGCCGTCAGCCCGACCAGCGGCACCAGCGAAGCGACGGCGTGGCCCACCAGGTGGCCCGTTAGGGGGAGGTCTGCCGCCGCGACCTCCTCCGTCGGCGCGGGCTTCCAGAACACCTCGGTCCATATTTTCACCATCGAGAACAGCGTCAGCACGCTGACGAAAAGCGCCACTCCGACCACCACGTACTGCCCTGCCTCCAGGCCCGCCCGCACCAGCAGAAACTTGGCCCAGAAGCCCGACAGCGGCGGGATGCCAGCCAGCGAGAACGCAGCCACCAGAAAGATCACTGCCAGCCCCGGCTTACTCTTGTACAGCCCGCCCAGCTTCTTCAGATTGTACGTGCCGCGCAGCCGGTAGACCACCCCGCTCACCAGGAACAGCGCCGACTTGGACAGGATGACGTGCACCATGAAGAACACTGTCCCCGCCAGCGCCAGTTGCGTGCCCAGCGCCAGCCCCATCAGCAGGTATCCGATCTGGCTGACGATGTGGAATGACAGCAGGCGGCGGAAATCCATCTGGGCCACCGCGCCGAGCACGCCCGTCACCATCGTCAGGCAGGCCAGCGTCAGCAGCAGCGGCTGCGTGGCTGCTGCGTTGTCTGCAAACAGCAGCGTAAAGACCCGCACCAGCGCGTACACCCCGACTTTGGTCAGCAGCGCCGAGAAGATGGTCGTAACCGGCACGGGGGGGGTGTGGTAAGAGTCGGGCAGCCAGAAGAACAGCGGGAAGATCGCCGATTTGATGCCGAAGGCGACCAGGAACATCATCGAGAGCGCCGCTACCAGCCCGGGCCGCTCGAACGACGCCAACTCGCGCGCTGCGTCGGCCATGTTGAGCGTCCCCACCAGGCTGTACAGGATGCCGACTGCCGCCAGGAAGATGGCCGAGGAGACCAGGTTGATCGTCACGTACTTGATCGCGCCCTCAAGCTGGTGGCGCTCGCCGCCCAACGCCATCAGCACGAACGAGCTGATCAGCATCACCTCGAACCACACATACAGGTTGAACATATCCCCGGTCAGGAAGGCCCCGCTCACCCCCATCAGCAGGATGTTGAGCAGCGGGTAGTAGCCGAACCGCTCCCGCTCCGCATCGATGTGCGCCAGCGAGAAGATGCCGACCGCCAGACCCATCAGCCCTGTCACGGACACCATGATCGCGCTGAACAGGTCGGCGACAAGCGTGATGCCGAATGGCGCCGGCCAGTTGCCAACATAAAGCGCCAGGATGCCCTGCTCGCGCACCACGCCCAACAGCACCAGCCCCGCCGCCAGGTGCGCCGCGGCCCCCACCAGGCTGATGATGCGCTCCGCCGGACGGTGCTTCCACAGCAGCAGTGTCACGATAGCCACCAGGAAGGGGATCGCCACCGGCAGAATCAGCAGGTTTGTCACTCCGGCCAAATTCGTGCTCCTTGGTAGTTAGCTGTTGGCGATTGCTGTTGGTTAACTGCCAATCGCTAACAGCCAACAGCTAATCATCCCCCGCCGTCACCTTCAGATCGTCCAGGTCGTCCGTGCCGATGGCCTGGTAAACGCCCCGGATCAGCACCAGCGCGAAGGCCTGCACGCCGAACCCGATCACAATCGCCGTCAGCACCAGCGCCTGCGGCAGCGGATCGGCGTACGCCCCCACTGGCGCGGACGCCCCGGCAGGCACGATCGGCGGCTGGCCGCGCGTCAGCCGCCCGATGGTGAAGATCAGCAGGTTGGTGGCATAGCCCAGAAAGGCCAGCCCCATGATCAGCTTGACAATGCTGCGGCGCATGATCATGTACACCCCGGCGGCGTACAGCCCGCCAATCACAAACGCCAGCACAATCTCCACGCTACTCCTCCATCAACGAGAAGATGATGAGCAGCGTCACGCCGACCACCACCAGGAATACCCCAACGTCGAACAGCAGCGGCGTGCCCAGCTTGCCAACCACGCCCAGCGTGACCGTGCTCCACAGCCCGGTCAGGAAGGGCAGCCCGTTCAACGCCGCCACCGTGCCGCTGGCCAGCGCCGCCAGCAGGCCGATCCCGATCAGCGTCATGGGGCGCATGCGGAACACCCCCACCGCGCGCGGCAGCCCGTTGGCGAGCGCGTACAGCGCAATCGCCGACGCCGCTACCAGCCCCCCCACGAACCCGCCGCCCGGCTCGTTGTGGCCGCGCAGCAGCATGAAGAACGAGAACAGCAGCAGCAGCGGCACCAGGTAGCGCGTCGCTGTCGCCAGGATCAGCGAATAAGAGCCTTGTCTAGCGATCGGCCCTGCGTGGCTCGGCTTCTGGCCGTCGGCGTGCTCGTCTTTCAGCATCTCGCTCTTTCGTTCCATCACCCACTGCCGCCCTTTGCGTCCGCTCTGCTTTGCCATACACCCGCTTGCCACCTTCCATCCGCAGCTTGAGCAGCGCGTATACGCCCAGCGCCGCCACAGCCAGCACGGTGATCTCGCCTAACGTGTCCAGCGAGCGGAAGTCAACCAGGATCACGTTGACGATATTGCGCCCCTGCGCCAGCGGCACGCTCGCCTCCGCGAAGTAGGGCGATACCCGCGACTCGAGCGGGGTGGCCGTCACCAGCAGCACGAGCACCGTCATCAGCATCCCCGTGCCCAGCGCGATCGCCCCGTCACGCACGCGCTGGCCCCCGCTCGAAAGCTTGGCGAAGCGCGGCAGCCGGTAGATCACCAGCACGAACAGGATCACGGTCAGCATCTCGACCGAAAACTGCGTCATCGCCAGGTCGGGCGCGCCAAACAGCATGAACAGCAGCGCCACGCCAAAGCCCACCACGCCCAGCGCAACGACCGCTGCCAGCCGCGATGAAGCGGTGACGACAAAAGCCGTCGCTGCCAGGATCAGCCCGGCCAGGATCGCTTCATGCACACGCACGTCCGAGGTCCACACCACTTCGCCCAGGTCGGACTGGCTGAGCAGCACGAAGCTGATCAGCCCCACCGCCGAGGCTATGATCACCGCCAGATACACCCGCAGGTAGCCGCTCTGCAGCAGCCCCGTCAGCCCCTCGGCGGACCCGAACAGCGCCCGCAGCGACAGCCGGTAAGCGCGCTCCGGGCCCGCCGCCTTGCCAGGGTCCAGGCGCGCCAGCGCGCGGCGCAACGGCGCGCGCGCCGCGTAGCCCCCCACGCCCAGCGCGACCGTGACCACGCTCAGGATAAGCATCGGGTTGAGGCCGGTCGGGTACTTGATGGTGGCGTCCACCACCTGGCCGAGTGTGGCGCTCGTCCCCGGCGTGAGGAACCCCCGCGAGAGCAGGCCCGGCAGCAGACCGGCGGCCAGCCCCAGCCCCGCCAGCACCAGCGGCCCCAGCCACATGCCCGGCGGGGCCTCGTGCGGCTTCTTGGGCGTCTCAGGGCGCTTGCCGAAGAAGGGCATCACGACCACCAGCCCGGCGGCCAGCACGGTCAGCGCGTTGGCCAGCAGCGCCAGCCCGACCAGCGCATACGCCAGCCCCTCGCTGAAAGGCGTACCGAACAGCGTCGCCTCGTAGACGTACTCCTTAGCCAGGAAGCCGACCGCAGGCGGCAGCCCGACCATCGAGAAGCCTGCCGCTCCGGCGGCGACCGCCGTGATGGGCATCACGCGCGCCAGCCCGCCCAGCTTCGTCACGTCACGCGTGCCCGTCTCGTGGTCAAGCGAGCCGCCGACCATGAACAGCGCGCCCTTGTACAGCGCGTGCGTGACGAGGAACAGCATCGCCGCTTTGACGGCTTCCTTGCCGCCCAGACCAAGCAGCATCGTCAGCGTGCCCAGCCCGCTGACCGTCGTGTAAGCCAGGATGCGTTTCACGTCGCTCTGGTGGGCCGCGATAATCGCCCCGATGACCATCGTCGCCGCGCCGATCCCCGTCACCGCGATCAGCCAGGCGTCTGTGCCGCCCAGCGCCGGGCTGAGCCGCGCCAGCAGGAACACGCCCGCCTTGACCATTGTCGCCGAGTGCAGGTAGGCGCTGACGGGTGTTGGGGCGGCCATCGCGCCCGGCAGCCAGAAGTGGAACGGGAACTGCGCCGATTTGGTGAACGCCCCCAGCAGGATCAGGATCAGCGCGGGCAGGTACAACCCGTGCGCGCGGATCGCCTCGCCCTGCTCCAGCAGCCCGCTGATCGAGTACGTCCCCCCGATCTGGCCGAGCATCACCAGCCCGGCCAGCAGCGCCAGCCCGCCGCTGCCCGTCACCAGCAGCGCCTGGAGCGCCGCGTCCCGCGAGTCCCGGTAATCGTGTTTGTGGCCGATCAGCAGGTACGAGGTGACGCTCGTCAGCTCCCAGAAGATGAACAGCACGAAGATGTTGTCTGACAGCGCCACCCCAAGCATCGCCGCCATGAAGGCCAGCAGGCTGGTGTAGAAGCGCCCCAGATAAGGGTCATCCGCCAGGTAGCTCCCGGCGTAGATCACGACCAGCGCCCCGATGCCGGTCACCAGCAGCCCCATGATCAGGCTCAGCCCGTCCAGCCGGAAGGCCAGGTCGATGCCCAGGCTCGGCACCCAGGGGGTTGAGGTCATGATGACGCCGCCTGCCGCGATCTGCCCTGTGAAGCTCGCCAGGTAGATCGCAAGCGCCACGGGCAGCAGCGCCAGCAGCCAGCCGATGGGCCGCCGCGCCAGGCGCGTCAGCCAGGGAGCTGCGATTGCCAGCCCAAACCCCGATAAGACGCTTACCAGCATAGGCACTTTTCCTCATTCGATTGGGGCTCGCGCAGTTGCCAGCTCCTGTCTCGCTACTGCACGCCCTCTCTTACCTTCAGCACCCCGCGCCGGATCAGCAGCTTCTCCAGCTCCACAGCAAAGAAGACGATCATGCTGAACAGCAGGCTGATGCCCAGGTCCCGGAGCGACAGCGGCGCCGTATCAAACACGGGCTGCATGAATGGCAGGTACACGACCCCCATCTGGAGCACGAAGGTCAGCAGCACTGCGCCAAGCAGCGCCTTGTTAGAGAACAGCCCCACCCGGAACAGCGAGTCAGTCCCGGAGCGGATCGCCAGCGCGTGCCCCATCTGCGAGAGCGTCAGCGTGGTGAACACCATTGTCTGCCAGTGAGGGTTGCCCGTTGACCATTCCCAGAAGCCCAGACCCAGCGATACCAGGCCCATCAGCAGGCCCACCCACAGGATATGCCGCCCCATCCCCCGCGAGAAGATGCTCTCGCGCTGAGAGAATGGCTTGCGGTACATCGTGCCGCGCTCGGTCGGCTCTACGCCCAGCGCCAGCCCTGGCAGGCCGTCCGTGACCAGGTTGATCCACAGGATTTGGATCGCCGTCAGCGGGAGCGGCATCCCCAGGAACGGCGCAAACAGCATGACATAGATTTCGCCTGCGTTCGAGGTCATCGTGTACTTGATGAACTTGCGCACGTTGTCGTAGATCGTGCGCCCTTCCTCCACGGCGGCGACGATGGTGGCAAAGTTATCGTCCAGCAGCACCATGTCGGCTGCCTCTTTCGAGACGTCGGTGCCCGTGATGCCCATCGCCACGCCGATGTCGCTCCGCCGCAGCGCAGGCGCATCGTTCACGCCGTCGCCCGTCATCGCCACGATCTCACCGTGCTTCTGGAGCGCCTGAACGATGTTCAGCTTGTGCTCAGGCGAGACGCGTGCGTAGACCGACACCTCATTGACGGCGGTTTCCAGCTGCCTGATGGTCATGCTGCTCAGGTCCGGGCCGGTCAGGATGCGATCATTTTCGACGATGTCCAGCTCGCGCGCGATCTGGAGCGCCGTCAGCGGGTGGTCGCCCGTGATCATCACCGGGCGGATGCCGGCTGTCTTGCTGATGGCTACCGCCTCCTTGACCTCAGGCCGGGGCGGGTCGAGCAGCCCTACCATGCCGACGAACACGATCTGCTGCTCGGCGGCCTCCTCATCTTCGCCGCTCAGCGCCGTGTCCAGGGGCCGGAAGCCGATCCCTAGCACCCGCAGGCCGTCCTGCGCGAGCCGGTTGTTGGTGTTCGTAATCCGCTCCCGCCAGTCCTCGGTCAGCGGGACAATCTCGCCGTCCACCCATACCCGGTCGCTGATGTTCAGCAGGCTGTCGACCGCCCCTTTGCTGAACTCGATGTTGGGCGTGGGGTGCTGCTGGAAGAAGGCCCGCAGGGGAGCCAATCTGCCGTTGGCTTCCGCCTCCGGGTGGAAGGTATGGATGGTCGTCATCCGCTTGCGCTCAGACGAGAAGGGCACCTCACCTACGCGGGGCAGCACCGCCTCAAGCTCTTGCTTCCACAGGCCAAAGCGGGCAGCGGCCACCAGCAGCGCCCCCTCGGTTGGGTCGCCAATGGTGCGGTAGTCGCCGTTTTCCGATTCCTCACGCTCCAGCACGGCGTCGTTGCACAGCGCGCCGGCCGTGAGCAGCAGCGTCTGCGTGGTGTCGCGCAGCGCGAGCGGGTTGTCGAGCGTGCCGCGCTCAGGGCGGTGCTGGTCGATCATCTCGATCAGGTCGATGGTCTGCCCGGCCAGGTCAAGTATCTTGGCCGTCATGCGGTTCTCGGTGAGCGTACCCGTCTTGTCCGAGCAGATCACGGTCACCGAGCCCAGCGTCTCGACGGCGGGCAGCTTGCGGATCAGCGCATTGCGCTTGAGCATCCGCTGCGCGCCCAGCGCCAGCGAGATGGTCACCACCGCTGGCAGCCCTTCAGGCACAGCGGCGACCGCCATCGCCACCGCCGTCAGGAACATCTCGGCTACGCCCTCACCGCGTATCACGCCCAGCACAAAGACGATCGTGACCAGGGCAAGCGCCACAACCGCCAGCGATTTGCCGAGCTGCGCCATGCGGCGCTGGAGCGGCGTCTTCTCCGATTCGACGGTCTGGATCAGCTCGGCGATGCGGCCCAGCTCGGTGCTCATCCCCGTCGCCGTGACGACCGCCACGCCGCGCCCGTAGGTTACCGAGGTGCCCAGGTACACCATATTGCGCCGGTCGCCGATTACCGTCTCCCCGCGCGCTGTTATCGCCTCGGTCGCCTTCTCGACCGCGACCGACTCACCGGTAAGCGATGCCTCCTGC